>Ga0182027_10002326_pt1 | contig 30942 bp, 21 predicted proteins | sample 712E1DmetaG_FD_121300 | JGI IMG/M metagenome (GOLD analysis project Ga0182027, IMG submission 121300) | Permafrost microbial communities from Stordalen Mire, Sweden - 712E1D metaG (Illumina Assembly) | ecosystem: Environmental > Terrestrial > Soil > Wetlands > Permafrost | place: Sweden...
TCTGTCGCGTCCGGCCACGCGCCTGTATCCGTTTGAGAAACGGCCGTTTTACAAGGCCACGCGCGGTGCGGTCGCCATCGACATCGAAAAGTGCATACTGTGCGGCATTTGCCAGAAGCGCTGTCCCACGGCCGCGATCACGGTGACAAAGGCGACAAAAGACTGGCAAATCAACCGGCTGCGCTGCATTTCGTGCGGCGCATGCGTCGACGCGTGTCCCAAGAAATGCCTGTGGCTGGAGAACATGTATTCGCCTGCCGTAGTGCAGAAAGGCGCGGACGACAAATTCCATCAACTGGACAAGCCCGGCCTTGAGATCACCAAGGCATAGACTTTGACGTCGAACGACCGGGAGCGGGGCGTTTCTTATTGCAGAGAATCGCCCCGCTCTCGTTGTGCAATGCTCAAAAAGGTGCCTTCCCCTGAGGCGATTGTTATATTATTGATTGCCGTCAACATGCCATAACCCCGGCGTACGCCCCCATTCCAATGCAAAGGAGCTGCGGATGAAAACAAAGGTCCTCAACCTGTTTGTTGCTTTATTTGTGACTTCTGCGCTTGTTCTCATGTCCTGCGCGCCCTATGCTCAACTCAAGCCGAAACCCGAGCTGTCGAACGTGGAGCAAGGATACATCGAGCTCAAGAACGACAAAAAGGACTTTGAGCTCAAGAAGCAAAAGAAATATGTTGTGACGTTCCCGGCTCCTGCGGAAGACAATTTCTACCTCGTGCTCAATGCGCCCTCAAAAAAGAAAATGAACAGCTTTTTCTCCAACAGCTTTGCGAAGAAGAAGACGCCCGGCGAGAAAACCAAGGACGAGACATTGTGGCCCGACTCCATCAGCGTGTATGCGGTCAACACCAAATCGCCCGCGTACTATTGGTTCCTGGAGGTGGGAGCGGAAGATTTTCTGCTGCACATGAAATACCGGTTTGTCCCCCAGTGGCGCTTCAAATTTGAGACCAAGGCAGCCGAGTACAATTCGATTCTTGCGAGAAACATAGTTGACAGAAGCGCGTATAAGGGAATCGGCTCCTCAACACAGCTCGACGGCCTCAACTACGGCGTTGCCATAGATACGGTAAAGCGTCACGAGGCTGCGCTCGAAGAAGTATACAAGGAATTGCTCGCCATCGAAAGCATTTTCCCTGCGCGCATCGTAAACTCCACCGACCCCGCATATCAGAACTACAAGAAACTCCGTGCCAATCTCGAAGACGAGATGAATTTTCAGAAGGCGTACCTGGCAGCGCTCAACTTCTTCTCCAAAGAGAAGGCTACTCGCCAGAACCCTGCCGAATTTATGGCGCGGCTCGACGATTTTATTCCGTACTTTGCCCACAAACAATTGCTGGCCTCCAATGTTGTTGCGGAAAGCCAGCGCGCGCTCAAGAACAGGTTCGACGAGGTGATGCCGTTTCTTGCCATGAGAATGTCTGGCAAGGAAGACGTGACGCCTTTCGACAGCACCCTGTATTTCACGCCATCGCTGGGCAAGCTGGTCACGCTGCACGAAAAGGCGGATATTTCCGTGCCGCAGGATTTGTCGCAAATGGTAAAGTTCGTTTCCGACTTCAGCGCACGGGCCAAGACCGTTGTGGCGCTCAAGGATTCGCTCGATCGGATTGCAAAAACCGTACTCGCCGGGCCGCAGATGCCCGGCGACGAATTCTTCAAAAGCGTGGTTGAGCGCCTCACTGCGGTGAAGAATGCGATTCCGGCCAAAATAGACGAGCAATACGGAAAGTTCGCCGGATACAAGTGCTCACAGGCGTTCAATGCCGAAATCGCGAAGCTTGCAAACGATGTTGCGCAGCATCTGGGCGAAGCTCGCCAGGCGGAAGTGCTCGTCCAGCAGGTGAACATGTTCAAGGCTCAGGGTGATTACCGGTCCATGGTGGGCCTGCTTGCACAGGCAAAGCAGCTCGGATTCCTTGTCGACAAGTATCGCGATCTCGACCGGATGTCAATCGAACAGCAGATGAAGACAATCAAGGGCTCGCTTTCGTCAAACGCCTGGGCCCAGGCGGAGAACGGTCTCAAAACGCTGCATACCGACAACACGTTCCTCAATCCTCAGGGAATCCTTCCGTACAAGCAGGCTGCCGTGCGTGAGCTCGAAGACTCCCTGTACACGGGCGTGGAGCGGCTCACACGCGCACGCGTCAATAAGTTCTGCGAAGACAAGGTTGGCGTGCTGGAGAACGTGGATTCGCTCTACTCCGATTCCGTGTTTCTGCCGGCCTACAACATAACCTTCTCGTCCGGATCGCAGAACCATTTGCTCCAGAAGAAGGACGCGCTCATGGCCGACCTGGCCAAGCTCAAGGACTACGACTTCCCGGCCAAGGCGATCAAGCTTTGCTACGAGCAATTCATCAAGAATCCGGAGGACAACGGCGTGCTCAAGGCGCGCGCCGTTGTGACGCACGGGAACCATTACAAGGGCGACGACAAGGATCTCAAGATCCGTGTCGCGGAATGCAACCCGCAATCGGCCAAGAAAATAACCAAGCCCAAGGAATACCGGCGCGTGTTCGCGTTGCCCATCACCGACAACCGCAAGGGCGGGAAGAACAAATATTACATCCGTCTCAATGTAGACATCCCGACGGATGCAAATTTCCCGGTGTACGACGTGAATATCAAGCTTCCCAAGGAAATCGCGCAGAATGCGGCGGCGAGCCAGTGGTACGACGAGATACTGCTTAACAAAAAGCAGCTCAAGAACGAGGGCAGGTTTTCCATCGGCGCTCCAACGGCTTCAAACGAATACGAATGCCAGATTACTCCCGTGCAGATGAACAAGGACCAGAGCAACATCCTGGAGGTCAATTTCACCTATCACGCGTTCAAGCCGTTCCCGGTGAGCGTGATGGTGCAGAAGCCGATTATCAAGAAGAACTAATTCGTGGAAATCCGCGGATGGTTTCTTGAAATGTTGAGCGGAAGAAGCGATGTCGATTCTTACCTAGAAAGAAAGGGTGCTCCATGAAAAAAGCAATTATCATCATCTGCGCAGTTCTCGTGGCCGCCGCAGGAGTGGCCGTGTACTGGTTCGTATTCCGCAAGAATCTGAGCGACAGCATTGTTATCCCGTATATTGCACACCAGAAGCCGCGTATCGACCCGCACGTTCCCAGCCCCATTCCCATAGCCGACAAGCTTGACGAAGTGGTGTTCGACGGGCTGTTTAACGTTTCGGCGAACCCCAGCGGCATCACCTACGAAGACGGGCTCGGGGAATATCTGGGCATCAACAAGAACAACGTGGTGACGGTGCGGCTTAAGCAGGGAAAGAAATGGCATTCGAGCTGGAATGTCACCATGGAGAAGAACAAGGCAACCATCACGCCCAAGCAGGACGTGGTTTTTTCCGCGCAGGACCTTCAATTCACGCTGCGCCGCATTCAGAAGCTCGGCAGCCTTTCGCCCGACTACATCCTGGTGTCGCAGGCGATACCGGATTTCAATTTTTCCGGGCCGGACAATAACGGCGAAATAAAATTCCAGTTCAAAGGCGACCGCATCTGGGGCGAGAGCGACATCAAAGAGGTGCTCTCGTTCAAGATAATCCCGGGAAATTCGGAAATGGACGCCCCTGCGTACAATATCGGGACAGGTCCGTACATGCTTACCGGTGAATACGAAGACGTGATTTTCTTCCACAAGATGCCCGAGGGCGTGGCGCATATCACGAATTTTATTCTCAAGCCGTTTATCGACAACAGCACCTATACCACCGAACTCAGGAACCGGAACGTCAACACCCTGCTGTCGACGCCGTTCGGCGCCATGTCGCCCATCCTCGGAGACAGCGCGCAGTTTTTTCATAAGTCAAGTATCGCCACGTGTTTTTTCGCCATCCTCTACAATGTTGAGAAACTCAACCACGACCAGCGACTTGCGCTGCGCAAGCTCGTCAACAACGAGATGGTGATGGATCGTTTCTTCAAGATGAATTCCCAGCAGCAGCGCCATATCGCCAATTACAAAGGGGAAGGCGACAATTACGCCGAGTATCTGAACAACAGCGTGTTTCCCACCACCTCGTACTACGTGGAAGAAAAAGTGGTGACGCCGCTAGCCACCAGGGAAGGCCCGGACCCGTCGGTGCTGCCCGACACGGTGCGTATCCAGACCTGCCTCAACTACGATTTCCGCGAAGAGCTTTCCGACATCGTTGAAATCCTCAACGACCCTGGCATGTTCCACGGCAAGATCAAGGTGAGCGCCGTGAGCAACGACGAGATCCGCAGGGGCAATTACGACGCGGTGCTCGTTCCAATCTCCGGGTACCGCAGCAATTTCCTGTTCGATCTGTATCCCATTTTCCTGCGTGAACCCGATTTCGAATCGTACAAAATCAACCTGCAGACCATGGCCGACGCCAAGGGAAAAGATGCAGCCGATCCCAAGTGCTTCACCGCATCCAAAAACTTCTTTCACCTCGATCTGAATGGCTCGTCGCCGGATCAGGACGACACCAAGAAGCTACTCGACGACATTTACAATTTCATGGCCACGCGCGAAATCGGCGACAAGCAGGCCTATTCGCAGATGATAGACCAGCTCGACCAGAAAATGGCACTCGGGTCATGGCTATTTTCGCTGCCGTCGCTGGCCTATTTTGCGACGCAGTTTGACGACCATACGATCGACTTGTACGGCACGGCTTCACAGTTGTCAACTGTGGAGAAGTGGGAAGAAGGAAAGAAGCAGTAGTCGGAGTAATTGCTTGTAGAGAATATGGAGGGGAACCCGCTTTGCGGTTTCCCCTGGCCCCCAGGTTGCACCTCACATCCTGTTCGGTGGCCTGTCGGCCCCTGCTTCGCAGGTCGCCTCTCGGCCATCCTGGCCTTCGGCTCCGGCGCTGCGCGCCGGCGATCTGGGGGCACACCCCTTCCTGCGAAGGTGCGCGACTAAAGCGCTCGCTTGACACTTGCGCGTCGTCGCACCTTAGTTCATGCTCCGCGTCCAGCTCTGCACCCTTCGGGCTGCCTTCGGCAGTGGTCTCCGCACATCCTGTGCTGCGGCTCGCAACGCAACCCTGCTGGAATGCCGCTTCGCGGCGATAGTTGCTCCTCTTGCATGTTGATTTGTGTTCACAAAGAGTCTTGGCACAGAATTATTTCTTTTCGTTGTGCATGCCATTTTGTTTCACAAAGAAGATCGCTGGACGTAGGGATTGACCCAGGCCCGAAAACTCCGTATATTTTCTCTAGACCTCCTGGCAAGGAAGTCATCTTTCATCGAAAGTGCCAATCATGACACTGCAAGTTCATCCGTCGTCCGCATGTCAAAAACGGTTTCATTGCGCGTCCGGTCGGTGGATTGCAACGTTGCTTGCCCTTCTCAGCTTCTGCTGTGCTGCATTTGGCTCCGACCTCGACACGCTGCGTGCGCGCCTGTACGCAGGTTTTGGGGGAAGCGGCGGTTCCGCAGCTACTATGCGTCAATGGCTGGGCGCCCAGAAGGCGGACGGCACCTGGCCCGATATAAACTATGCCGACTCCGGCCGCGCGGTGTGGGCCCCGAGCACGCATCTGTCGCGAATGCTCACCATGGCACAGGCCTTTCGCAATCCGGCGCACGCCCTGTTCGATTCCACCTCGGTGAAAAACGGGTTTCTGCTCGCCTTTGATGCGTGGATCAGGCTTGATCCGCAGTCGCCCAACTGGTGGTGGAACCAGATCGGCTCGCAGCTTTCGCTGGGTCCGGCCATGATGCTCATGAGGGACCTGCTTACGACAGCCAGGATCGGCAACGGCAACGCGATACTGGCAAGGTCGTGGGCAGTGCATTCGTCCATGACTGGCGAGAACCTTGTGTGGGTATCCAAGATTACGGTCTGGCGGGGCAGCATCGTGGACACGGCTTCGCTTGTATCCGTGGCCATGGACGCCATTGTCGCCGAAATCCGGATTACTTCGCAGCAGTCCGATGATTTACAGGAGGACTGGAGCTTTCATCAGCATGGGCCACAGCTCTATTCCGGCGGCTATGGCATGGGCTACTCTTCGGATGCGTCCGATATGGCACAGCTGTGCCGGGGCACCCAGTTCGCATTCACACAAGACAAGCTCGGCCTTTTGTCGCACTACATTCTCGACGGCCAGCAATGGATGACGCGAGGCACTGTCATCGACCACAGCGTATGCGGCAGGGAAATCACGCGGCCAAACAGCCCGGACAAGAAGTCGGCGTTTACCCTGACGTGTGCCAACATGATAGCTGCAGGGGCAGGACGAAGCGCCGAGTTCGCGGCGTTTTCGAACCGGCTTTCCGCGTGGCCCGCGCCGGGCGGCGCAATGCTTTCCGGAAACCGTCACTTCTTCTGCTCCGACTACATGGCGCACCAGCGTCCCGCGTGTTTTGCATCAGTAAAGATGTCGTCGAAACGAACGCGCGGCGCTGAACTGGTGAACGGCGAAGGGCTCAAGAGTTATTATTGCGGGGATGGCGTCACTTTTGTCTATCGCAGCGGACGCGAGTACTATAACATCTTTCCCGTATGGGACTGGACACGGTTGCCCGGCGTCACCTGCCGCCGCGACACGGCGCCGCCGCCCATGCCCGCGTCGTACACGGGGGCTACAACTTTCGCAGGCGGCGTTTCCGACGGAATGCTGGGCGCTGCCGGGTTGGACTATGCGAGAAACGGCGTCACCGGCCGCAAGGCATGGTTCTTTTTTGACAAGGAAATTATCGGCCTCGGCGCGGGCATTTCCGCGGCGGCCGGGAAACCGGTGTGCACGTCGGTTAACCAGTGCCTGGCAAAAGGAGCGGTGTCGGCCCGGGCCGGCGCCGGCGTAGTTGCACAGGGCTTCGGCATTCACCGGATCACTCAGGCTTCGTGGGTGTGGCACGACAGCGTGGGCTACTTCTTTCCGGACGGAGGGGACAGCGTTTTCGCGGGCAACAGTGCGCAAACCGGGTCGTGGCTTTCCATAAACACAACCGGCGCGGCAGCCATAATCACCGACACGGTGTTCAGTCTCTGGCTCGATCACGGCACAGCGCCTGCCAATGCAACGTATGCATATGGCGTTATTCCCGGTATCGGCGAGGACAGCCTCGACGTGTACGTAAAGAGCGGCGCGTGCACCGTGGTTTCGAACACAGCCGCGTTGCAGGCGGTGCGGGACAATGCGCTCGGCGCCTGCGGAATCATCTTTTATGCGTCGGGGACGGTTGCGTTAGCGGACACTTTTGCCGTTGGCGTGGACCGCGCGTGCGCGGTGCTGGTGCGCGAATCGGCCGACTCCATGGAAATCGCGGTGTCGAATCCCGCCGCCGTGGCGTGCACGGTGCAGGTGACGGCAACCAGCCGGCTCTGGGGCAACGGCGCGGTGTGGAATGCGCAAACAGCAACGACAACGGCGCCGTTTGTGCTTCCAGGCGGGCTGGACGCAGGCGGCAGCGTCGTGGAGACATTTGGCCGGCATGCCACAGCCGTGGAGCCGGCGAGCGCTGCTCCGGCCCTTCGCGCCGTTTCTATCCGGCGCATCAGACACGGAATCGTGGTTAATTTCGGCGCCCGTGCACAGATGCGCGGCGCCCGCGTAACGGTCCTTGACGTATCGGGAAGACGGATCGGGAGCGCGGAAGACCGGCGAGGGGCTGCGGCCTCTCTGGAAGTCGGGTTGCCTCAGATCGGGTCCGGTATTGTGATCGCGTTGGTGGAATACGGCAGGAATGCGCAGACTTTCGTGGTGCCATTGGTACGGGAATAGTGTCCTCGGTTTCTATCCCAATCAGTAATTATTTTATAGTCGTCGGGGTTACCTGTGCCGGTCCGGTCGCGCTTCCCAAACAGGCTGCAGATGAAATGAACACAGCTGCCATCACTTCGGGCGCAATTCTGTTGTCAATAGCCGGCGTCTGCTATTCCCAGAAATCCGCCGATTTTATCATCTTGTCGCAGCCGCGCGATTACACCATCCTCAATCAGTACCAGCAGCCGCTTTCGGATGCGGAGAAGAAGTCGTTTGCGGTCAACACGCCGGTGCAAATCGAGAATGACAATGAACTGCTCGGCGATCAGATCACCCATGCGCTCAGGTTCGATTTCGACGGAAGGACGTGGTTTCTCCAAAAAGACGAGGCCGCCAACCTGATCGGCGACAGAGGGAAACAATTCCGGCAGCAGTTCAGGAAATGCACGGTTCTCGGGGACACCCTGCTTATAACCGAAGACCGGGCCGTGCCCTTTTCGGATAAATTCCCGCCCGCCGGCCAGGGAAAGCTCCTTGGAAAAGGTGAGACCGTCGTCAGGATGTTTTCGACCGGACAGTTCGCCTACGTCAAGCGCGGCGATACTCGGTCGGAGTATGGGTGGTGTTCGTTTTCGCGGAAGTCGGCGTGGAAAGCCGTTGAACATGCTGTGGAGAAACCCCAGGCGCTCACCGGCTACCTGTCGGATCAGATTGCCCGGCGTTTTGCGGAGGCCAACAAGGTATACAAAGAGTACTTCGATCATTTCAATGAATTCACGCACCAGGAGAAAACAGTTCCGGCGTGGCAATGCGAGGCAAGCGGCAACGAGGTGCGGTGCACGCTTAACCTTCCGTACAGAAACAACTCACAGCTCGAAGAAAGCACGCAACACCTTGTTCGCGACGTGGAGAACATATTGATCGGGAAACAATACGAGGTTGTGAGCGGCAAGGGCGAAATCCTGGTTAGGCCGAAGGCGGACGCTGGAGCGCGGCAGTGAATCGAAAACTCCTCGAACATGGGCTGAGCATCGCTTTCGTAACTGCCGTATTGCTGTGCGTGCTCTTTGCGGTACGTTCCGGCACTCAGACCAGGATCAAGGCCGTAGCAGCCTCGTCGCAGACCTACGGCAATCTCGGGTTCGTGGATTTCGACAATGCTTTTCACAAGGCGCTGCTCAAGGACGCGGTGAATGTCTTCTATCCGGACCAATACGAAAAGAACAACGCCGCGGTTGAGAAGATTCTTGCGAACAAGGAAGACGAATTCAGCAGGAAGCTGCAGAAATCCGGCGTGGAGGAACGGCTTTCGTTTGGAAAGCTTTTGCAATTGTTTGGCATGCTTCTCAAGTTTGTGCTCGTGTATGCCATCGTCATGATCCTCACGTACTATGGCGTCCAGACGCTTGCCGTGTTCCGGTTTACCCGCAAGAAACTGCGGTCGCGCCGGACAACACGGACTTTTGCGGACTTCCTTGCCCGCGTTGCAAAGACAATCGGAAAGACGGCCGCGTATTTCGTTCTTTTCTCTCCCGCCTATGTGATAGCGTATTCGATAAGGACGGAATTCAATACCGACACAATCGTTTTTATGGCGCTGCTCGGCGTGATATCCAACGGCCTGCTGGTCACCTATGCGAACAAGTTCTACGCCTTTCTCGTTGCGGAAAGCAGGAAAGGATACGTCGAGACTGCGCTTGTCAAGAACCTGTCGGATTCATATTCGCCCCGCGGACGCGGCGGCATCGGCTACCGCGCCATCCTGAGTCCCCTCAAACGGTTCGACGGGCATGTGTTCGGCCACATTTTTGCCAACGCGCGATACCAGTATCTGTCGACGATCAAGGAACAGGCGTCGTTTCTTGTTTCGGGCCTCATCATCATCGAAATGGCGCTCAACATTCATGGTCACCTGAGCTACGAGATGCTGCGTCAGATGCTGTACAAGAACTACGACATCGTTATCGTCATCATCCTGGGAATTTTCTATGTGGTGAAGGGAACCGAAGTCGTGGTGGATGTGATGGGGAACAGGGCGGAGAAGAGGATTGAAAATAAGTGAGTTCAAAGTTGAAAGTTTGAAGTTGAAAGTAAAGAGAAGTTGAAAATTGGTACAACCTTTGAAGGGGACCTCTAAATATTCAAAAACACGTTTTGTCATTGCGAGCGAAGCGAAGCAATCTTCCGAAAGGTTTTCTGTCGGACTTCTCCCTTGTGATGGAAGTGAAACGATCCTCTTGAAAAAGGTTGCTTTACCGTTCAATGAGAAAATATCATGTTTACATCATGACTAATCGAACCGACACTGTTTTGTATACCGGAGTCACGGGAAATCTTGCGAAACGGGTCTTTGAACATAAGAACCATTTGATTGACGGCTTTACCAAGAAGTACAATGTCACGAAGCTGGTTTACTCGGAAGAATATGCCTCCGCAGACGATGCGATACGCAGGGAAAAGCAGATAAAGTCGGGGTCGCGGAGGAAAAAGATTGAAATGATCAAGAAGATCAATCCTGGCTTCAATGATCTGAAGGTGATTGGGGTCTGACATTGCCAACGGGCAAAAGGTTCGATGCTCTTAAACAACAGGAGATTGCTTCGCTTCGCTCGCAATGACATTCATGCGATTTTGATTTTGGACTGGAACGGCCAGAAAGTCTACCAACAGGAATTAAGATGAAACAATTGTTACAGAAAAAAGACTCCCGCTGGCTTGGCATCTGGGTCGTCGGTATGCTTGCCGTCTCGATTTGGGACATTCTGTTTCTCAACAAGCCCGCGCTGGGTCAGGTGACCGCGGGTTTTCTCAATACCTTCTGCGTTGCGCTGCTCGTAATGGTCTTTACGTTGGTGATGGCATGGGGGGTGACGCTTGCGCTTCACTTCCTTGACGCAGGGAAAAACAGAACCCCGTACCTGCTGCTCACCTTTGCGCTCAATCTTGTCCGTTCCATTCCCCAGGTCGTGGGCATTCTCTTCGGGTACGTGGGAGTAAGCGCGCTGGTGGAGGCCGGTTTCATTCGAAGTCCGGTCTTGATTTTCTCGCTCCTCGCGCTGTCAATCAGCCTCTTTGTGTTCATAGAATTCGTCGACCTCCTGCGCGAACGCATCGCACACTTCCAGAAGCTCGACTTTTACAACGCGATGCGCGTGTGCGGAATTTCCGAGGGACGCGTGATCAATTTCGACATCCTGTGGAAGAACAGCAGAATTCACATCCTTAACAAGCTGATATCGGTATTCGGCGCGGCCATATTCCTGCAATGCAGCGTGGATTTTATCATTTCGGTGGGCCTTTCCACCGACGTCAATTCGGTGACCCTGCCCGCGACCATGGGCAGCCTGCTCGCGAAAATAGACAGCAAGCAGGACATCCTTGCCATCGGCTACACGCTCACGCACCCGGCATACGCGGGCAACCTGTTCTTCGAGCATCTGATGGGGCTCACGGTTGCGTTTCTCGTGGTCTTCACGCTCATGTCGGTGTACCATATCGCAAACGGGTACGCGGAAAGGCACCGTCTATGAACGCCCATCGCTATTCCGTCTGCATCCGGGCCGGTGAGCGGACTATCGTCACGACGGACAACTACGACATTGTGCCGAACGAGATTACATTTCTTTTCGGAGAGTCGGGAATTGGAAAGTCGATGATCTCCAAGGCGGTGTACGGGCTGCTCGACCCCGACGATCTCGACGTAACGGTAAACGGACGACCCTATGCCGAATATTGTGCTCTCGCTTCAACGCGTGAAATACGAGACAACAGCTTCTTCGTTTTCCAGGAACCGTCGTCGCACCTGAATTCGCTGATGAAAATCTCGGACCAATTGAGCGAGGGAAGCCTGGGGCTGTGCAAGGACGACTCGGAGATCCTCGGCAGGCTGTGGCAGAACGCGGACCGCAGCGCTCTTCGCCGCGTTCTCGATGTTTTCCCCAAACCCTACCGGCCCAGCGGCGGAGAAAAGCAGCGCGCGCTGCTGGCAATGGCGTTCAAAAAAATGGATGTCTTGACATCGACGAAGGAAGCCGGAGCGGACAGCTTCTTCGTATTCGACGAACCGACGGGAAGCCTCGACAACAACTATCGCAACCTCTTTCTTGAATTGCTTTTCGAGAAATACGCCCGGCGCCCGTTTACGGTGATGATAATCACCCACGACTATTCGGTGATAAGCGAATTGTACGCTCGGTATCGGGGATTCCTGCCGCGCATCCACCTCAAGGAACTGCGACGCGCCGACGCGCGCGCGGTAGAGGTGATCGATTTCTCGGCGCAGGAGTACCTGAACTGGCTCGGTGAAAAGCCTCCAAAGGCCTCGGGCGCGGACGCGGGCGCGCCGGTGCTCGATTTCGGCGCCCGTTTCTCGGTGTTCGGACGGAACCTGTGCCTGTTCAAGGACGCCGCCCACACGCAGCCGGCAAACCTGATTATCCGGAAAGGCGAAATTGCATATGTCAAGGCGCCCAGCGGCGTAGGCAAGACCACGCTGGCAAAGGCAATCATGGGCCTCTACCATGCGCAGGATTTGTCCATGAACCTCTGCGGCATGCCGATTACAGGGCGCACCGAGAAGAAGGTGTGGGAAACCAGGATATGGGGCAGGAAGGCGACCATGGTGTTTCAGCATGCCGACGAGTCGCTCAACCTTGCCGCAACGGTGCGGGAAACGTTCCTCGGTTTGCCGCTTGCGCGCAAGCTCACGCCGCAGACGCTCGTCTTGGCGCTGGGAGAGCTGTTCGAAGACTCGGTGACCGACGCTTTCCTTTCGAAGAAAGTGGCAATGCTTTCCGGCGGTCAAAAACAGCGGCTCAACCTACTTCGCAGCATCGTGCTGGGCACCGACCTGCTCATTCTCGACGAGCCGCTCAACGGCCTCGATTTCCTGAGTGTCAAGAAGGTCCTGACCATTCTCGACGATCGTCGCCGCCGAGGGGCAGCCCTGCTCATGATCTCGCACAACGAAGAGATCTTCGATCATTTTGTGGACAGGGAGCACGTGTATTATCTGGCGGAATGCTCGTAAGGTCCGATTGTTCTCCCATGCCGCCGCGGTTCGGATCCTCATTGAAAAGAGGAATGGATGAACCTGCTCAAGGAATTCAAGGAATTCTCGGTTAAAGGCAATGCCATCGACATGGCGGTGGGTATTATCGAGGGAGGCGCGTTCGGCAAAATAGTAAGTTCGCTTGTCAACGACGTCCTGATGCCGCCCATCGGCAGGATCCTGGGCGCCGTGGATTTCAAGGGGTTATACCTCAACCTCGGCAGCGGCTCCTATGCGACGCTTGCCGAGGCGCAGAAGGCCGGCGCGCCAACGCTCAACTATGGGAGTTTTATCCAGACCGTCATCGATTTCCTGATTATCTCGTTCGTCATTTTCATGATGGTGCAAGCGATCAACTCGCTTCGGCGCAAGGACGAGGCAAAAACCGAGGCACAGACGCCGGCAAGCGAGGAGGTGCTCTTGCTCCGGGAAATCAGGGATGCCTTGAAAAAGTGACCGCACCGCTGGAATCTGTTCCCGGCGATAGGTTCAGGCGCTGCGCCGCCTGTTGACTGCGTCGAGGTTCTGCTTCTTCCGGAAGAATGCCGCTTCCATGCGGCGGAAATCGTCGTGGCCGCAGGTTTCTCTGCAGCGAGCGGCCAGCTCGTCCGATTGGTCAAATGCCTGCTTGACCATGCCGCACGGATAGTCGCCGCATAAGCCGCAATTGTCAATGTGCCTGCCAAGTGCGCAACTTCTCTGCTTGCTATATGCGCATGCCTCCGAACTCGCGCACCCGTTGCACAACAATGATTCGGCGGGCGTGCCAGCCGGCCGTAGCCCGGACCTGATCCAGAGCGCAAGCGTTTCCTCAAGCAGTTTCGCGTCGCCGGTCCTGGTGGCTATGCCGCGCGGACACTCGTCACAGTTGTCGCCGCAAACGCCGAGCGTAGGCATGGTTACTCCTGTGCCGCCTTGCGGAAATATTCCCGCATCGGCGCGAAGTAGAAATCTTCCCAACCTTTTTTGTAGCTCTGAGCCTGCCCTTTGGGTATTTGGCTGTGCGTGAGCGTGAGTATTGCGCCTTTGGCGGTTCCTGCCAGGGAAATTTCCACCAGGGAATCCGGATCGTTTTCGGAAAACTCCGTGGTGCGCCATCGCTGGACTATCTTTTTGCCCTTGACAAGCTCGATAGTGGTGCCGTTGATGTAATCGTCCCAGGCTGCAAACTTACCGCCCGTTTTTGTGGAAATCTTGGCGGGCGAACCGGTGAAGGCCGAGTGTTCCTTGGAAGACAGCCAGGCCTTGTACAGAGTTTCGGGCGAAACGGGAAACGTGGCGGAAATGGTGAAGGATGCGGCCACCGGGTTGCCTTTCTGTATTTGTCCAGTTCCGGAACCTGTCGATTACGGTTACGGGCACGAGCACGAAATACTCTTGGGGCGCAACGCTCGTTGTGAAAATACTTTTCCCTGGCCATCGGCGCATTTATTTTCAGAACGATCCGAAACAGGCCTTTTGCCGGCAGGCATCTCAGCCTTTAACCGTTTGAAGGAGGTTTATCGTGAAGTCCCTGATTGCGGCGAAATTCTTTCTCGCGCTGGCGCTCGTGTGTAGCTCGCTTTTTGCGAAAGACATGGTTCTCACAACACTCGACGGCCAGAAGATCGTGCTTCACGAAGACAACACGTGGACGTTTCAGAGCGGAAAAAGGGCCGAGATAGAGCAGGATTTTACGGTGCCGGTAAATGGCGGCAAAATTGTGCTCATAGCCACCGATGGCACCTGGGGCTTTGTCGAAAAGGAAATCGTGCACCAGGAGGAGGAGGTGAAGGCCGATTCGGTGGTGGGCAACGGCCATTCCGTCAACAAGGACGTGATGGCGGCAAACGCGGAAGCGCAGAAACTGGCGCTTGCCCAAGCTACAGCCAAAATAAAGGTTGCTTTGGGCAAGCTCAAGATCGACGGAACCAAGCTATCCGATTGCATTAAGCGCGCCGAAAAGGACGTTACCAAGAAGGAAGATTTCAAGCAGGGAACGGGCTGGGACGTTTCGGTTCGCGTATTTCTCGATCGCGGCAGCATTCTTGCCGTGGCCGACTGCGCGATGAAAAAGGACGACGAAGCAGCCGATTCAACCAAGAAGGCGTCTGGGTCGAAGAAGAAGTCGGGCAAGAAAGCAGCCGCGGGAGCGCAATAAGGGGACCTCTAGAAATTCATCCGACGTCATTGCGAGGAGCAAAGCGACGAAGCAATCGCCCCTACTTCCCTTCAAAAACGCGAGATTCGCTTTGCGGCTACTCCAGTAGCGCTGTATGCAGTCCTAGTCGTGGTGCTTCGCTCGGCTCGCAATGACAAACCGCGTTTTTGAATTTATGGAAGTTCCCATAAGTTTTGTCAAGGAGATACCATTAATGAGAATCGCACAATCGCATTTTGTCTTGAAGTTGTTCTTGACGCTGACCGTCCTCTTTTCCGGCTGCGCCTCCCGCGTTCCGCTTACAAAGGCGCTTATCCGGGAATACAATCTTTCCTATGCCGACATCAAACGGCTCCAGCTTTACACCTCGGACGATATCCTGCTTGAGCAGGAAGCCAGGAACGTCAACAAGGACATAGACCAGACGCATTCGCTCAAGAAGGTGGAAGATCAGTACATCAAGCGCGTGTATTTCAAGCGGCAGACCCCATGCATCGCCGTTGAGGCATCGGCCGACAGGCTCAAGGTCGCATTCGAGCCGGCCGACAATCTCACGTTTACCTACGAATCGGCCAATCCGGATCGCGAAGGCTACGTGTACAGGCCCGAAAAGAAGGCGGCCAAGGAAGAACTGTCGAGGCAATCCGAGGGAAACTTGTTTGACAATTGGCGAATCGTGGGACAGCAGACCTATGCCGATTCAACCTACAACGTGATCATTCGAGACGAATTTCCGCTTCTTCTGGTCGACCAGGCCAGCCTGCGCACGTTTCTCGTTGAGTCGCGCACGGTTCCGGGCATGCGGCAGACGGACATTGACAAAGAAAAAGGGAAGTAGCGGGATCGTCACTTTTGTTTGATCAAGCAGTACCCAAAAATTGGGCGCCCCACTGCTGCGCAGCGGCGGCCCTCCCATGTACGGAGTCGGGGCGTTCCGCCCCGAACCCCGACCAAAGGGCGCTCAACAGCAAGCGCCCCTTGGAACCCCGTGCCGCGCCTGCAGCGCCGCAGTTGGCGCTTCGCGCCAGATATTGTGTCGTTTGCCTTGTCCCTCGGCCTGCGGGCCGCTCGTGAACTTGCCCGGCGAGACCATTTGTAGGATCTGAAAGAAGATGCCGGGCTTCGAACAACACGAGCGGGCCAATCCTCCGGCCAATGGGACGGCGCTGATGGCGGAAGAGAAAAACAAGGCAACACAAGTCGAAATTGTGCATGCTAATATTGACATATGGGCAACTTGTCCTCTGCGCCGCGCCAGGCTGGACTGAAAGGCGCGCGGGAGCGCGGGGCCGGCCGACCCGGCCGCAGGCATAGGGCGGACTGGCACCGAGGCTGACCAGCCGAGCCTGCAAGGAGAGCCGCCGCCGCAAAGCGGCGGGGCGCCCAACTTCATTGCAAACTCCCTTAAAACTTAATCATCGGATTGACAATCGGTTCCACGCTGTTTGCGGCAAAGCCCTGGGCGAGCGCGCCCGAATACGGATTGTTGATGTTCCACGTGAGGCCCAGCGAGAGGCCGATCACATACGTCTTTCCCTTTATCGTGAAGGGGTATTTTTTCCCCGCCTCCGCGGTAAGCGAAAGCGCCGCCAGCGGCTTGTAGGAAAAATCGGCCCGAAGTTGAAAATTGGTGTTGCGCACAAGCGAGAAACCCGATTCCTTGAAATCGGTCCGGTCGCGGCGAAGACCGATGTAGAAAATGTCCTTGATGTCCTTGTTGGTATGGAGCCGCGTACCTATCCGGTAGCTGGTGGCGTACTGACGATCGTTTCCGCCTTTGTCAACTTTCAATTTTAACTCCAGCTCTCCCCAGTGGGTGGGTACCAGGGTGTTGTCCTTAATGTGCCAGTATCCGTACGAGGCAACCAGCCCCGCGTTGCCATGACCCTCTGACGCGCTGTCTGCGCCTTTGAACCGTACGGTATGCCCGGCAAAGGCCGACACCGACCAGGGTTCCTTGAAATCCACGGATTCGGTGATGGCGCTTATGATATTGGAACTGCCCCACTGTGCCCTTTTGTAAATGCTCGGCGCCCACGAGTGCGCCGCGACACCAGCCACCGGAATAGGGTACATGCCCAGTTCAAGAAGGAAACAATTGGGACGAAGCATGTTGGCCAGCAGATGCCTGTAGACCGGTAGCTCGTTCACCGTGTCGATGAACGGGACCGGTTTCTTGGTGAGCGAAAAATACAACCCTGCGGAGAAATAGTACGGGTCCTCGAATTCCGCATAGAGCGAATGTTTGCCGAATTCCTTTTCCAGGGTGATTGCCGAAACCTGCAAGGCCGCGACCAGCAGGAGGACGGTAATTGCATGCGTCCGGACGGCATGATATTTCATGGTTACCGGTTGTAGCGCAAAGTTGAACGATGGGGATCACCCGATGCACTTAGTATACATTCGCGGCGAGAAAGCGCCAGTAAAGAACCACGGCCGTAGGCCTGGACGGCCGAGAGGCAATCCCGACAATGTCGGGAGCCCGAAGGGCACTATGCACGATGCATGGTGTAAAAGCACGCAAGTGTTTTAGCGTAACGTTGTGCACCACGCCCAAAGGGCGCGGTCTCTTTTCGAGAAACGCCATAGGCTTTGCGCATGTTCTCGTTCACGCTGCACAAAATGAAGGGCGTCGTTCGAGGCGATATTCGTTGAAACCGATATGTGCACGCCAAGGCGGGTTGGAAAATCCGTCGTATCCATCGTGAGTACGATTAGTTTAAGGTGTTAAGTTTTTTTTACGGTATTTCAATAATAATTGAGAAAATTGTATGTAAATTGTATGTGAGGAAGTAATTCTCTGTGGACAACGTTCCTTAGAGATCCTCAGTCTGCAAAGGTGAGGAGATCATTTCTAGGCACAGTATAATTTTAGCGATTAAATAAGGAGCGGGGATCAGAAATGCGCATCGCTTGCGCAGCAGATTGTGGCGCTAGAATAGCGGATTTATGTTGGAACAGAGCTTTATTCATCCCAATCAAAAAGGGGAGGAAGAATGAAAAGAGCAGCAGCAGTGAGTTTGATGTTGGCGTTTTTCGTGGGGTTTGCTTTTTCACAGGCTGCGACTGTCAATATGTGCGGAACGGTTACGGACGCGGGCGGAAAGCCACTTGCCGACGTAGTGGTGAGGTTGGGCCAGACAACCTATAATAATGGGTACGGGCAGGCCCCGTACCTTGTGTCAACTGATGCCAATGGACATTACCAATTGGGAACCGGGACCTGCAATGTGAATGCCATCATTCCGAAAAGCACGCTCGCAAGCGGCGACGCATTTTCCCGGCCCCTGTACGTGGGCGGGAAAGTCCTGTTCAGCCTTCCGCAGGCAACTGCGTCGGTAAGGATGAGCATATACACTCTTGCCGGCAGATTCGTGCGCGATCTGATGAACAGCAATCTTTCCAAGGGAAACTATTCGGTTTCAATCGACACGCGCGGCATTTCGTCACAGTATTATCTGCTTCGGGTGACCATCAATGGCGAGGCAACGGTAATGAGGATTCAACCTGCCTTTCACAGCACGGATGGGGCGATTGTTCAGAATTCTTCCGGAATCCATATGCGCCTTGAAAAACTCGCCGCCGTAGTGGACACGCTTCATGCAACCCTGCCGGGCTACGGTATCGGCGTCACGCCGGTAACCGCGCTGTCGGGACAAATCGATTTCGTATTGACGAAGAATACCACGTGGAATGGCGACACAAACGCCTTTTGGGGGGGCAATACGGCTGCATTCTGGGATACATTGCACGTAAGAAAACAAGCCGGTCATATTTGGTACACGATTCTTAACAGAACAGGCGGTCAGTGGGCGGATAGTCAGATTTATTGGGCCATTGGCGACGGTGGGGCTCCGGTTCGGCTGAGCGACTCTGCACACATCGACTTTACGACCAATGCATCAGGAAGGCTCTACATAATGGTTGGGTATCACCCGTCACAAAGTGCTCCTGGCGGCCTGCGGCCTTCAAACCAGGCTTGGGATTTTGAAGAGCACACGAACGGTATTTTAAACGGCAGTCTCTGGTTTCATGGTAACACTACTCGGGTAGATGCCTACGGTATTCCAATGGCATATCGAATACATTGTGTTGGTTTTGACACTGTGCGTGGCGAACAGTATCATGTGTATTTCCAAACACGAGCGTCGTTTTTTGCTGAATTTGAAAACGAAGTGCCCTACGAATTCTCGAAACTCGGCACAATGCAGGCGCCTTACAAGATACCGAACCCCGGCGTTAGCGGCTCGGATGTGGGTCCCGGAGGGAAATATTCCACCTACTCAGACAAATATTGCCAATCCTTTGGTATCACTCAGACCCCATATTTGAACGGTATTGCGCAACCCTGTCGATCCGCTGCATGCTACAGGCATGTCATGACTCAGGGTGGTTGTGACGCTGCAACAGCTCCTGTGCAAATGACGGTCGATACAAATTTCTATAAAGCCGCTCCTTGTTCCTTTTATTCTTATTTCTTGCACAGGCGTGCAATTGATGGAAAATGCTATGGATTTCCTTATGATGACTTTGCGAACGGGTCTTCGTACATAGAGCATGGGAATGTTACGTGGGTGGAGATTGCGGTGGGGTATTAGCGCGGCAAGCGTAGCATCAAATAGGCCGCGTCAGTTTCAAGCAACCACCAGAAATAATCCCCGGTTCTCGTTAGAGAGTCGGGGATTTGTATTGGCAAGCAAAAAAGTCAGGCGGAATCTACTTTTGTATTTCGACAGACTGTAGGAATTTTTCGGTAATTTTATCGCCTGATCCGGCGTCTTCGAATTCCTTATCAATGTACCTGACTTTTACCGTTTTCCCTGCGAACGACTTCTTTTTTCTTAAGATATTTTCTGAATTGTAAATAAACGTTATTTCTTTTCCTGTACTGTCTGTAATGTAGAATAACCAGTAATCCCCATCTTCGTTTGTTTTCACGAATCTGCCGATGATGAGATTCTGTTCGAGATTCGAATCACCTTGAGTAGAAGGTTGTTGCGAAACCAGTTTTGCCGTATCTTGTAACTGTTTGCCTTGTGCTTGGCAGTTTGAGCATGCAAAGAGCAAAGCCAACAAGAAAAGAACAGAAATGACTTTTGAATTTATCATGATGCCTCCTTAATCAACGTCGGCTCCTGCTATCTCAATTCAAGATGTTACTGATTCAGAACTAGAATTGAATCGATTTGAGAAAAGCTATTTGACTCGTCAAGCGTCGTATCTACCTGCAAGGACCACAATATCTTTACTTTCTTCCCGATAATTTTAGAATTAATGGAAGAATTTACCTTAGTGAAAAAGAAGTCAGATACGTCTGTGGCTGAATCAGCAACCCCCAGTATCCCAAATGCATTGTTCGCGTCTCCCGCATCTTTTAAGTCTTTCACAATACCAACAAATATGCTGTCTTTGGAAATATCTCGCAAAGACGAAACAGCTTTTTTGTGGGTTACCTTATCTGCTGCAATTGACGGTGAATAATGAATTATAAGGACCAACAATACGAGAACGAAAAGAAGTCTAATGTGCATTTTGACCCCGGTTTCTAAAGTGTTAATGGTTGGCCATTTAAGGTGGCCATGTCTTTGCAAAAGAATTTGTCTTGCAAATACTCCTCTCGCACAAATTGCCTCACGTCAACGTGTACCCAATCTGGAGCGATTGCCTCGTTCTTGTGGGCTGGGTCTGGTTCCGAAGGCTCCATAGAGAATGTGTCGCGTTTCTTCCATCTGATTTGCGCTTTGAATTTGTCCTGGCAAATGCCACGGACTTTGTCGCATAAAATCTTGTTTGCTGCAACTTCTTTATGTCGTATCCATTGTCCATTCTCTTTAGTTTCAATTAATATGTCTATTGCTTTCCCCATATGGTTTGTTGAAGTTCTAGGTTTCTTGTTTTTGTCCAGGTGTTCCGCATTATTATCGTGGCAACGATAACCGGCGCTATATCCCATGATTTTTACTTCAGGATTCTTTTCAGATTCGAGATAAAACATTAAACCCCTGATTGCCCAAAGCAAAGAGCGATGAATTCCGGGATATTCGTATTTATTGTAGAGTTCTTCTCCTGCATATTCGTCCTTGTGTCTCTGTTTCCCAAACCCCCCGCAATCAGCCTCACACGGACATCTTAACTGCGAAAAATCAATCGTATATTTGTTTGAAAGGTCATTTATCGCCCTTGCCGTATCTTCGTCTACTTCGCCAGAAGGATTTTCCATTTTCATAAAATCCTTCTGGAACTGCTTTACTTTTGCCTCGGTCTTATCATCAAACGTATCGCTAGGTACTCCGCCGCCAAAACCGGCAAGGCGTATGTTTGTTTCCTCTACAATAGTTCCATTGTCGCCTTTCCGGATGACTTTGGGAGAAACCACGTTTATTTTTCCTTGCCCGCTTGTAATGGCACCGTATTTTGCCTCGAAAACGATCTCATGCTTTTCCGCTTTCCCGAGTTTGACGCTCCATTTCGTATGGGCCGCGCCGCCGTCAACTTTTCCCTTCAATTTGTCCAGTATCTCCGATTGTCCATTTGCGCCCTTATCAATGACCGTGAAATCCACGGGAGTGCCCGATGAAAGATTTTCCACGTCTACATCGAGCAGAATTTCTTCGTTAAGGCTAGCCTCATGCGCGGAAGATTTATTCCGTTCGTCGTCCAGATGAGCCCATTTTGGGTTGCTCAAAACCGCCTTCGGTTGAGCCTGTTGCGGTTCGGGAACCATTGCATCGGTTATCGCAGACTTTGCGTCGGCGTCGTTGCCCGTGCCGGAATGCTTCAGTTCGACGCCGCCTTCATAGGCGCACAGCCATGCGCGTAGCTTTGGGTTAATACCAAAGTTGAACGGGATGTGAATTGCAGTGACTAATTCGTTGTCCCACAAATTTTTGAGAAACAGAACGCGTCCGCCAAAGTCCGCCCAGGAGGTCAGGAAATTCTCTTGCAGGGCATTCAACCTTGCGGCCGTCGGCAAATCCCTGAGCAAATCGTCTATCTTTTCGATGAGATCCGGCAGGTCGAGTCTACTCAGAAGCTGTTCAAATGTGTCCCATTCGCGGGCCAGGAAAGGGCAATCGAGAGACTGACAGCGGTCTTTGTAAATAAGGAAGAAATTACCCGGACGTACGCCTCCAAAACGTAACTGCTCGCAGAAACGGCTAGCGGCGCCGTTGCCGCAGAACACGCAGCCTTTGAGGCCTAATGCGTTTTGGGCTGTTGCTTTAAGGAAAGTTGCCATCGATTATTCTCCACATTATCTCAGGGCAATGGCGAGCTGTACACGCCCTGGCCACTTCCGGAAATTATAAAGACCGAGCCACTGTTTGAGGCGATGCCCTCTACATCGGTGGATCCGCCATTTGGGAGGCCGCCGTTAACTGCCGTCCAATTTGTACCGTTATTGTTCGAAACGTAAACGCCATTGCTTGCCGTTCCTGCAAAAATATAGGAGCTGGTTTCGGCATATCCCGCAATACTAACGCCGCCGGGTAAGCCTGAATTGCCTTCTGAAACCCAATTTCCGGAGTTTGGGTCATGCAGATAAATACCGGTAGAAGTCCCTGCATAGACATTGCCTCCAAACGTAAATAGTGCCATAACGCCACTGGGTGCCCCAGCAACTGCGACCCAAGAGTAGCCGGAAAGTGCTCGGTAATATAATGTGCCATTCGACGATGCATAAATACCATTTCCGACAACTAGTATCGCGTTCACGTTTCCAGTCAATGTCAAATAGGCTTGTTCTGACAGCCATGTTGCACCGTTGTCAGAAGAATAAACCATACCCACACCAGTACCGGCGTAAATAATTCCACCGCTCATTGTGAACATATTTGCTACAAGGACACTGTTCTCATTCCAGGTGCCGCCATTGTCTGTTGAAACGTAAATGCCACCATTATTCCTAGATGATGCAAGCGTAAGCCCGCCATATTGGGCAACTGCGGTCACGTAGAATGCGCCAGGTCCTACACCCCCTGGCCATGTTGTTCCATTATCTGTTGACCGATCAACACCAAACTTTTGAAGGCCTACAAGTATTGTGTCTCCGCTCGTGGATATGGCATAGGCAGAATTGTGTGTGATAGAATAATCTGCTACCTGATTCCACGAACAAGCCAAAGCCGTAAAACTCGCAGTTACGGTCACAGCTCCGGTTGTCAGCGTCACTGTCGTTGCCGCCGACGTATTGCTTGCAATCGTTGCGCCGGTTCCAGCCGTTATAGCCCATCCGGCAAATTTATACCCCACGCTTGGCGTTGCGGAAATATTAAATGGCGTATTCGCGCTAACATTTGTGGGTGATGATGTCGGCACTGTTATAGTGCCGCCGGTTCCAGCGCTTAGGGTTAGCGCGTAAGTATTCAGTGAAAATGTCGCGCCGATCGTATGAGCTGCCGTAACATTACTAAAGCTGTAAGTTGTTGCGACTGCAGTTGTGACGTTGTCAATAAGGAGACTTGCAACACTGTACCCTGTTGCAGGCGTTATTGTGTAGGTTTGCCCTGCGCCATAATTGACGGTGGTAACTCCAGACGGAGAAATCGTGCCGTTTGTTACCGTGCTTGCGGTAATATTGAAAGTGTTGATTGCAAACGTTGCAGTCACGGTTTTGGCCGCATTCATCGTTATCGAAGCCGGATTCGTAGCTCCTGTTAATCCGCCGCTCCACCCAGTAAAGCCGTAGCCTGTTGCTGGCGCTGCAGCGAGGGAAACAACGGTACCGGAATCATACGGAGATCCTGTTGGATTGGGAGTTATGCTTCCGTTTGTTGCATTGAGCGTAAGCGCAAACTGCACAATTGTGGTAAAGTTGGACGTTGCAGACCAGGTGCTTGTGCCGCCCGCGTTCTTTGCGTTAACGCGCCAATAGTATTTGGTTCCCTTTGTCAACGTTCCCGCTACTTTTGAAGCGGCGGTTAAGGTTGAATCATCAACAATTATTCCTGATAAGAAGTCTGATGCGGTTGAAACTTGAACTCTGTAGGTAACAGCGCCTGTTACGGCACCCCATGTTACTGTCGGGCTTGCGGAAATACCCGATGCGTTGTTTGCGGGTGCGGAAAGCGTTGGAACTCCCGGAGCCGCAACAATAGTGGTAAAGCTCATTGTGGCAGTCCATCCGCTTGTTCCACCCGCGTTTGTCGCGTTGGCGCGCCAATAATATAGCGTGCCATTGGCAAGAGCAGGAGTGACTGCTTGCGTAGTTACTGTAATTCCCGATTGATCGAATACCGTTGTAGCAAACGTTGTCGACGTGGAAACTTGAACCTCGTAAGATACTGCTCCCGTTACCGTGCCCCACGTAAGAGTTGGAGTCAATGAAACTCCGGTTGCATTGGCGGCCGGCAAGGTAAGCGTTGGAGCGCTCGGAGCGGCAACAATCGTTGTAAAACTTGAAACCGACGACCATATGCTCGTTCCACCCGCATTCTTTGCATTTACACGCCAATAATACTGGGTGCTGTTGGCAAGACCGGTGAGAGCCTTTGTCGCTGCTGTCAAGGTTGAATCGTCAACAACGATCCCTGTCGAGAAATCGGATGCTGTTGAAACCTGAACGCGGTAGGTAGCTGCGCCTGTTACAGTGCTCCAGGTGAGGGCTGGCGCTAATGAGACGCCTGTTGCACCATTTGAAGGAGCCGAAGGTATCGGCACGCCCGAAACCGCTACAACAGTGGTGAAGCCGAATGCAGTGGACCAGGCGCTTGTGCCGCCCGCATTTTTGGCATCCACGCGCCAATAGTATTGCGTGCTGTTTGAAAGGCCGCTCAAAGCTTTGGTAGCCGCCGTCAAGGTTGAATCGTCGGCAACGATTCCTGTGGAGAAATCTGACGCAGTTGAAACCTGAACACGGTAGGTAGCTGCTCCTGCAACCGCGCTCCACGAAACAGCCTGACTTGTTGCAACGCCGGTAGCATTGTTTGCCGGGGTTGATAGAATAGGAACAGTGGGTGCGGCAACGATGGTTGTAAAGCTGAATGCGGTTGACCAGGCGCTTGTCCCGCTCGCGTTCTTGGCGTTGACATGCCAGTAATACAATGTGTTGTTTGAGAGACCAGTAAGGGCTTTAGTTGCTGTTGTCAATGTCGAATCGTCGGCGACAATTCCGGTTGAGAAATCCGATGCAGTTGACACTTGCACACGGTAGGTAGTCGCGCCGGTCACAGCGCCCCAGGTGAGCGTCGGGCTTACCGCAATCCCGGTGGCGCCGTTGGCAGGTGCCGAAAGCACCGGAACTCCGGACGCAGCAACAATTGTGGTGAACGAAAATGCCGTTGACCACACGCTCGTTCCACCCGCATTCTTGGCATTGACATGCCAGTAATATTGCGTGATGTTCGCAAGAGAACTCACGGCTTTCGACGCAGTTGTCAATGTCGAATCGTCAACAATAATTCCCGTTGAGAAATCGGATGCGGTAGAGACCTGAACGTGGTAGGTGACGGCGCCGGCCACCGCGCCCCACGTTAGGGTCTGACTCACCGCCACGCCGGTCGCGTTGTTTGCAGGAGCCGTCAGCGTCGGAGCGGATGGAGGTAAATTGACTGTAAGATGCGCGTATGCCGAGGTATCCGCTCCGGAGGAATTTACAACCACCACGAAATAGTTGCCCGAGTCGGCAGCAGCCACGTTTGTAATCTGGTACAACGGATTGGTACTCGAATCTTTGAGGGTGGCGCTGCCTTTTGTCCCGTGATACCAGATATACGTCGGTGTCGGAGACGCATTGTTGGTCGCAACTGTAAATGACACCGATCCTCCAAGGGCAACGGAGGTATCGGTCCTCGTTTGCGTGGTGATCTTGGGCGCAACCTTGAGCGAACTAACCGTAACGATTACATTCGCCGCAGCGCTCCACAGCGTTCCGTCGGACGCCTTTACCGCAAACGTATCTGCGCCCGTAAAGCTTGCGCTTGGCGTATAAACTATGCTGCCCTTCGTGGAATCGGCAAGTGTCGCTGTTCCGTTGTGCGGCTTTTGGAACAATTGCCATTGCGTGATTGAGTCGTTATCCGGATCGCTTGCCAGGAGGCTGACGGTTATGGCCTGGCCAGTCGTTGTGTTTACGGATTGCGCCTGCACCGTTGGCGCGCGATCTGTTTTTGTCACCGTAATTTTGACCGTGTCTTTGGAAACCCCATTCCCGTCGGTTGCTGTAAACACAATGCTATACACCCCCAGCTCACCGAACGTCGGGGTCCAGGTGAACTGTCCGTTAGTCGGATCGAACGCGGCGGAATCCGGCAGCTTAGCGCCGGAAATACTCGCAGCACTCAACGTAATAGTGTCTCCGGCCGAAGCAACGGTTTGCACTGTGAAGCTGAGGGACTTGCCTTGCGCCACGGATGGCGCGGTGTCGGCTGCCGGTACCATGATGACCGGCGGCGTCTTGACGGATTGCGAGCCGACGGTGATGTACACGTTCTGCGTATCCGACATCGGCGGGTTGCCGTTGTCGGTAACCGTGAAAACCACGGTGTCTATTCCTTCGAAAGTTGCCGGCGTTGACCATGTGAAGCTGGTGCCGGTAAGGGTTGCGCTGACAGGAGATCTAGGCATCGCATAGGTGTGGGTCTGGCCGCTGTCTGCATCCGTTTCGGAGAGGGAGAGTGCACAAGCCTGACCGCTGACTATGCTTCTTGCGCCGGAAATGCTGAGAACGGGCTTGTGGTTGACGGCCGGATTGGCTGTAACGTGCAGAAACGCAGGCTGGCTTACAATCGAGTCGCCCCACTGGTCCTTGATGACGCACAAGTAAGAGCCGGAATCGGCGAGATACACCGGATTCACAATAAGCGTGTCCTTGTTTGCGCCCGAGAGAATGATGCCGTTTTGGATCCATTGATAAGTAAATACAGAGCCGGCGCCGGTGACTGAAACAAAAAACGTGTTCGATTGGCCCTCGGTGACGGAATTACCCAAGGGATTCGCCGCCAAAGGAATTTTCTTGCCGACTATCTCAATGCTGGCGGTGGATGTTTTCTGTGCCGACCCTTGCAGGGTAGTGACAACCGTAACCGTATGTTTGCCGATGGTATGGAGGTTGATAAGGATCCATTGCGTGTCGGTCCATGTTGAGGCGTTGGCAAAGGTGATAACCTTGTCGGTATCTGTAGTTCCCCGGGCAATGGTCACGGTCACCTGGGTTATGTAGGTTGGCAGGTATGCGCTGAGCCCTACCCGGACTAGATTTTCAACAGTGTCGGTGACCGAGTCCTTACTCAGTTGGTTGATCGAATTCTCCACTGCAAGGTTGACCTTGGCGTCTTGCGGCTTGAACGGGTTTTCCTGGCCTGTGCAGGAGAGCAGCGCAAGGGCGGCGCAAATGACAATCAAAAAAAACAGACGACTCTTGAAAATCATGATTCCCGGTCTCCTGGATATTGATAAGGGGCTGGATAGTCTCCGGTATGAAAATAGAATGCCGCGCAAAAATCCGGATGTGACGCAGATCACAATTGCCGCAGATTTTGACAAGTCACAAAATAGTTTGTGACGGTCCGCAAAGACCTGCCTGATGAGGTCAGGCTGCGGCTTTCAGGCTGGGGGCAAGGTGCGAAAAGCCTCCGGGCCCGGCCTGGGCTCGGAGGTAATGTAATAAGCTCAAACCCGCAGAATATTCGACAATCGCAAGCGGGCTCCTCAGAGACAGATTCTTATTTCGCGGTAAAACTCCCAGATCCGATGACATCCCCGTTTTCTCCCACAACATCCACCTTCCACTGGCCCGGGGTAACGGTCTTGTAGCTCCAAAGCCTGCCCGAGTCGAATTTGAGCCGAAGCGGTATTTCGGCCACCTTCTGGTCTCCGTTGTACCACACGTGTTTGAGGCTGTACGGAGCGGCGCTGATGGAGAGCTTTGTCCAGCAGAATATCTTTCTGGCGGTTGAGTCGAACGTGGTGGCCACGCCTTGGAGCACGCGCTGCTCCACTCCAGTCCCAAAGACAATACTGTCGAGCTTGCAGGTCTTTTGCGTTTGTGAACCGGCAGCGGCGGTTGCGGCGGAATCGTCCTGCGCACAAGCGCCAAGGCACAGAAAAAGAACTCCGGTGAGACCGAGCAGCAACGAGTTTTTCATGGGTCCTCCCGAGGCTGGGGTTGATGGTGAATGAAGGTTGCAGGTGTAGGAGTTCATGGCTCAACATCAAAATAGTAACACGCTTAAGTAAAAAAGTAAAGTGGTTATCAGGCAAAGTCCTTCCGTACGGCGTTTGACCCATTGCCGAGAGCCACCCCTAGAAATTATGATGTGTCGAAGCTTGTTGTCAAAGTCAAAGGAGCCGGCAGCCGTCCCGGCCTTGCGGTTTGGCCTGCGGCACCAAGGCTCGGTTTCTCGGAATAGGAAGCGTGATGATCGCTGCCAGAATGTCCCGCGTAACCGCGGAAAACTCTTTTGTTTTTTGCGGTTTGATTTTAATTTATGGTACGATCGATTCCGAACAATACTCTTGCACGCGATGGAGACGCCTGGCGCACATGAAGATGCAGACTCCCTATTATCTGATTGACGAACGAAAGCTGCTGCGCAATTTGAAAAAGATCGAGCGCGTGCGCGAGGAATCGGGGGCCAGGAGCGTGCTTGCGCTCAAGTGTTTCTCCGCGTGGGGCGTGTTCGACCTCATGAAGCAATACATGGACGGCACCACAAGCAGCTCGGCGTACGAGGCAAGGCTTGGCCATGAGACTTTCGGCAAGGAAACTCATGCCTATTGCGTCGGCTACACGGAGGAAGATATCCTATCTGTTAAGAAATATGCCGACAAGGTGATTTTTAATTCGGCGTCCCAGCTCAGGCGGTTCTCTCCGCTGGTTGCGGGGAAGAAGATCGGCCTGCGCGTCAACCCCGGCTTCAGCTATTCCCATTACGACCTGGCAAACCCGGCGAGAAAACACTCGAGGCTCGGCGTGGTTGACAAAAATGAGCTTGCCTCGGTCGCCCCGTTGCTCTCCGGCCTCATGTTTCATTTCAACTGCGAGAACGACGATGCGGGTGCCTTTTCCGCATCGCTCGACCGCATCAGCCGGAGGTACGGGAAGGTTCTTGACGCAATGGAGTGGGTGAGTCTCGGCGGCGGCCTGTATTTTACCAAGGAAGGGTATCCGCTCGCGCGGTTCTGCCGGGCGCTGCGCGCGTTTTCGCGCAGGCACGGCGTTCAGGTGTACCTCGAACCCGGGGAAAGCGCCATCACGCAGTCGGCCCAGCTTGTCACTACGGTTGTCGACGTCGTTCACAACGGCGCCGACATCGCCATCGTGGATGCTTCGGTGGAGGCGCACATGCTCGACCTGCTGATATACCGGATTCCCGCAAAGATTGACAAGACCGAGTCTGGAAAGTTCCGCTATACGGTTGCCGGCAGGTCGTGCCTGGCGGGAGACGTATTCGGGACGTACGGGTTTCGCCGGAGGCTTCGCGCGGGCAGCACGGTTCGGTTCGCCGACGCCGCCGGCTATTCGATGGTAAAGAAGAATTGGTTCAACGGTCTTTCCATGCCGTCAATCGCAGTGCGAAGGCTCAACGGGTCTATTGACGTTGCCCGGCGGTTCACGTATAATGATTTCAAGAACAATGCTTCGTAAGAAGGGTGCGCTATCATGAAACGTAACGTATTGATCATCGGGGCGGGCGCGGTCGCGCACGTGGCGGCGCACAAGTGCGCGCAGCACAACGACGTTCTGGGCGACATATGCATCGCGTCGCGCACGCAGTACAAATGCGACGCCATCATCGACAGCGTGGTGCGGAAGAACAACATCAAGAACAAGGCCGGCAAGCTCTACGCACGCCAGATCGACGCCATGGACGTTCCCGCCACGGTCAAGCTCATCAAGGAGACTAACTCCCAGATCGTGCTCAACCTGGGGTCTGCGTTTGTCAACATGTCGGTGCTTGAAGCGTGTATTCAGGCGGGCGTGAGCTACATGGACACCGCGATCCACGAAGAGCCCGACCGTGTGTGCGAAGACCCGCCGTGGTACGGCAACTACGAGTGGAAACGCAAGGACCGATGCACCCAGCGCGGCATCAACGCGATATTGGGGGTCGGCTTCGATCCGGGCGTGGTGAACGCCTACTGTGCGCTTGCCGTCAAGCATCATTTCGACGAAATCGATACCGTCGATATTATGGACGTCAACGCAGGGTCGCACGGCAAGTACTTTGCAACGAATTTCGATCCGGAGATTAACTTCCGCGAATTCATCAAGGTGTGGACCTGGATCGACCGCAAATGGGTGTGCAAGGCGATCCACGAGGACAAAATGGCGTATACGTTTCCGGTGGTGGGGAAGCATACGGTCTATCTCAACGGTCACGACGAATTGCATTCGCTCTCCAAGAACATCGACGCCAACAGCATCCGTTTCTGGATGGGGTTCTCGGACCACTACATCAACGTGTTTACCGTGCTCAAGAACATCGGGCTGCTGTCGCACCAGCCCGTCATCACGTCCGAGGGCCTCGAAGTCGTCCCGCTCAAGGTTGTCAAGGCGTGCCTGCCGGACCCGAGCACGCTGGCTCAGGTGTACACGGGAAAAACGTGCATCGGCAATCTTATCAAAGGGAAAAAGGACGGCGAGGAAAAGGAAATATTTATTTACAACATCTGCGACCACAAGAAATGCTACGAGGAAGTGGAATCGCAGGCCATCAGCTATACGGCGGGAGTTCCCGCCGCCGCCGCCGCGTTGCTTGTCGCCAACGGCACCTGGAATCCCAAGACCATGGTGAACGTGGAAGAACTCGACCCCGACCCGTTTATCGAGCTGCTCGACAAGAACGGGCTTCCCACCGAAATAAAGTTTGTCAAGCCGTCGAAATCCAATGAATCAAAGGAGAAGAAACCGGCGGGAACCAGGGCGAAGTCGAAGGCAAAAGCGCAGTAAAGAAAGAAGTCTGAAAGTCTAAAGGGAACCTCTAAAAATTGCCGAAATGTCATTGCGAGGAGCGAAGCGACGTGGCACCGCGACTTTGACCGGTTACAATCCTACGGGAGCAGCCGCCTTGCGAATCTCCCTTGATTCCTTTCA
>Ga0182027_10002327_pt1 | contig 30935 bp, 24 predicted proteins | sample 712E1DmetaG_FD_121300 | JGI IMG/M metagenome (GOLD analysis project Ga0182027, IMG submission 121300) | Permafrost microbial communities from Stordalen Mire, Sweden - 712E1D metaG (Illumina Assembly) | ecosystem: Environmental > Terrestrial > Soil > Wetlands > Permafrost | place: Sweden...
CACCGGAAGCTTTTCGGGTTGCTCATCAACGAGGCACATGAGGAACCGAAGATGAGAATGGTCGTAATTTTCGAGCGTCATTTGCCGCCTGAAAAATCGTGTGAGCAAAGTACATAGGCATTTAAATCATATATTAATGGAATAATTGACAAATGGGGTGATTGGCGGATACTTTCGCTTAGTAATGGCCAGGTTCGGATTTGGTTGTACTCTTTTTTAACCGGGCCGGTTAAGCGACACGAAATGGAAGTCTCCACCGTAAAAAAGTTGGCGGTTTATTTTGGTTGTATATTTAATTACGCCATTGAAGAACTCGAAATTTTATCTCAAAACCCTTTAAATGGTCTCATCAACAAGGCTCTGAGAAAAGAATTTAAACGGGTTAATAAACGTTCAACGACAATTTCCGCGGAGGAATTCTGGATATTGATCAAAGCTTTTCCTAAATGGATGAGACCTGTTTGCATTTGCGCATGGTGTACTGGAATGCGGCTCGAAGAAATTCTTGACCTTACCTGGAAAAAAATTGACCTTGTCGAACGCCTAATACACCTTCAGGCTGATGAAACCAAAGAGTCCGATAACAAAACTCCTGGTATCGAACAGGAGTTGTACGATGTTCTTATTGAAATTCAGACAGAACATGGCAATTGCAAACCTGATGACGTTGTTTTTTTATCTGTTAAGGGAAGACGGATTAACCAGAACTTCTTTGAGCGAAAATTCAGGAAGTATGCCGATGAAGCTGGGTTCGTCGGTTTAGTCTGCCACGACTTTCGACATTGTTATACGGTTCGCAAAAGGCGAGAAGGGCACGACCGTAGTGTCATTAAGGCTCAGACCGGTCATCATACGGACAGTATGTTTTCCTGGTACGATAAGGTCGACGTTTCTGAGATTCAGGAGATGGCCGGTGTTACGAAGTCACATACTGAGACCATCCGGGAGGATGTCGAACGTCTTGTATGTCTTGCCAAAAGTAAAGAAGTTCCTCTTGGGGCCGTTCAGTCGCTTATCGGACGATTATGGAGGGTAGTGGTCTGAAAATTGAGGTAACTCAAAATAAAATAAGCATTTTTGAGCATTTAAGCAATCAAGGACCTACAGATTGCTCCATAAGTCCCTGATTTTAAATGGCGCCTCACAGAATCGAACTGTGGACACGAGGATTTTCAGTCCTCTGCTCTACCGACTGAGCTAAAGCGCCATAATCCTTCGAAACTATTTTTTTAAGGTCTTATAAGATACGTTTTGGAGACGGGGAAATCAAGCGCCCTGTATGCAACGGATGCGTTTTTTATCGATCACGTAATAATCGAGGCCGCCGAAATATTCCCGTAAATCGAAAACGTTGAAAAAATCCTCCACCGAATCACCGTGCGTTTTGGACATGGCCTCGACTTCGATGAGATTGTAAACGATAAACCCGAAATCGTCGGTGGATCCGATTCCCCAGGAACAAAGCACGTCATAGGCCAAGGGCCCGAATTGACGATAGGCGAATTCGGCGAGCCCCCCGGCCAATTCCCGTCCGGTAACATGTTTTTTATCGCCTTTCTTGGCGAGAAAAAATTCGAGCCCTTGCAGGACGAACGTATATGCGGCAAGACGATACCGGTCGTCGCGGCCGGTATCCAGAAACTCGCTTTGGATTTTTTCAAGAAGCTGGTAATTGTCCGACATGCGGACCGCCGGCGCTGAGGGTTTTTGCCGTGGAACCGGGAGCGCCGCCGCTTACGTCGAATACGAAACAGCCGGTGCGGCCTTTAAAGCGCAAATCGAAAATAGCGCGCCACTGGCGTTTGCTTTCAAGAAATTGGGCGATGTTTCCCACACTCACGACGCTTTCCCGAGGCAGCTCCACGGTAAGCGGATTGACGAACCTTCCCGCGATCGTCATGCGATAATCGAGGTGCGGGCCCGTGGCTATTCCGGTTGCCCCTACCGTCCCGATGACGTCCCCTTGGCTGACGCGCGACCCCACGCGAACATTACGGGCGATGCCGCGCAAATGGCCATAGTATGTTTCGTAGTTTGAGCCGTGGCGGATGCGGACATGGTTGCCGAATCCTCCGTAAAAGCCCGAGAACGTCACGACGCCGTCGGCCGAGGCGTATACGGGAGTGCCGGCGGGCGCGGCATAATCGACGCCCAAATGCGGCCGAACGATTCCCAGCACCGGGTGGAGCCGATGGAGCGAAAAACGCGATGAAATATGCGAAAACTTAAGCGGGGCTTTTAGAAATTGCTTTTGCAAGGACTTGCCGTCGAGATCGTAATAGCGACGCCGAAGGTCTTTTGCGTCGACGACCCCAAGCGCGTTAAACGCGCGGCCGCGATTGACGTATCGGGCCGCTAAAATGTCTCCGTATCCAACGAACCTGCCTTCGGCGAACTTCTTTTCGAAAATAATTTCAAAACTGTCGCCCTTTTGAGGGTCGATGAAAAAGTTGACGTCCCAACAGAAAATATCGGCGAATTTTGAAACGCACGCGTCGTCGACCCCCATTTTATTCATGTCTTCGGACAAAGACGAGTTCAAAACGCCCCGGACCACGCAGCGCTCGAGCGTGGCGAAGGCAGGCTTTTTTTCGGCTTTTATTTCTTGACCGTCAAGGGAAACCGTATACCAGGTTTCCAGCTTGTGCAAAAGCGATACGGCGATCATGGGGCCGTTATTTATGCGGGTCAAGACCAGCGAATCGCCGGGAATAAGGGCCGCGAGCCCTAGCGGGTTAAGTCGCCGAAAGCAATCGATGGCCAAATCGGTTTGAACGCCGTAGCGCGACAAAATCCCCAGAAACGTGTCGCCCCGCTTAACGACATACGAAACCGCTTGTTGGTAATCGGCAAGATACCCGGCGCCGCGGGCGCCCACGACCGGGCGGGAGGCTGGCGGCCCGTCCGACTTGGCGTCGCCCCCCAGGGCGTCGCAAAAAAGCCACTGCCCGGCGCACCAGCAAAACAATAAAAAAGACCGAAAAACCAGGGGATGATTTTTTCGGTCTTTTTTCAGGTTACGGTCCATGCCTGCCCGGCGTCGATCATGCCGCCATGGCGGCATGATCGCGCTCATTTCTTAAGGATTAAAAAGTGCGAGGGGTTATCGCCGGCCTTAAAAGTCATGTCTTCGGTGACTTCGACCGTTCCCTTGACAAACCGCATCGAATGCGTTCCCGCCGAAACGTTTAATTTCGAAATGTTCGTCTTGCCGATCAATTTTCCGTCCATGTAAACGTCGGCCACGGGCGGCATCGATGAAATGAAGATCGTCGCCGATTCGCCGCCGGCTCCGCCTGAGGGCGTGGAGGCGGGCGGGGGAGACGAAACGTCCGGCGCGGGTTCGGGCGCCGGGGCGGGCGCGGGAGGTTGCGCGGCAGGCGCGGGTTCCGGAGGCGGCGGTGAAGCCGCAGGTTCGGATTTAGGGGCCGGGGCCTCTTTGACAAGCGTAACGGATTCGACTTTGTTGCCGCCCGAATAATCGACGGTCTTGACGGCGTCGCTATATCCTTGTTTAGAGACCGTAATGACGACCCCGCCTTGCGGAGGATCGACCCATTTATAGGGCGTTGTACCGAGAATTTTGCCGTCCACGATAACGGTCGCCCGCGAAGGTTTCGAAAGGACCGTCAGTTTCCCCGTACTTGCGCTCGCTTGAGACCTCGCCGCTCTTTGAACGGGCCTGGCGGGTTTTTCGACGGGCGGCGGGGTTGCGGGTTGGGCGACCGGCGCGGGCGCCGGGGCTGGGTTGGGCGCAGTGGCCGCGGCTGCCGGGGTCTGCGCGGGCTGGGAAAGTTCCGGCATGGTTTTCTTCGCGGGCGCCGGATTTGACGGGGCCTGGACCGTAGCTTGCTTTTCCGGTTTTTTCATGAAAGCGAAATAGCCGATGGCCCCAAGGGCCGCCACGATGAGAACGATGGTCCCGATTAACAAAGGAGACATCGAGCGTTTTTGCTTTTCTTCGTCGAAATCCTCGTCCTGGTCTTCCCGTCCGAACCGATTGAGATCGCGGTCCGAGACCCGGCGTCCTGATTTCATTGCCGAAGGCTCCGGCTCCGGCCGTTTGGGCTGAGCGGGTTGCGGTTCGAATTCAAAATCGGGTTGCGGGGCCGGTTTGCGGCGGGGCGGCCCTTGCGGAGGGACCGGGCCCGGTGTTTTTTCCTGTACCGGCCTTCGGGGCGGCGGCGCCGAGGGAAAAGGCTGTTCATATTTTGGGGCCGCTTCATCGGGAATCTCGGTGTCAAGCGCGCCGTAAGGTCCAGGACTTTCCATGGGTTGTGCCGGGGTTTCCGGGGCCATGACCGAGCCGATTTCCGATTTGAAATCGTCAAATTCGGATTTGGGCGGCTGCGGTTGCTGATAGCTTTTAAGGTCCGATAAATTAAAACGCGTGGTTTGCAGAATAATGTCTTCGGAACTTCGAAGCAGGTCCGCTTCGGTTTCGTAAATTTTCAGGATATTATGCAGGCCGGTGCGCTCGAGGATGCTGCGGACTTCGGCATTGGGGGACATAAGCGACAGGCGCCCGCTGACGTCGAGAATGCGGCGATTAAGCGCCAAAATAACGTTTATCGCATCCGAATAAATATAGTCCAAAGGCGAAAGGTCGATGGCGAAATTTCGTTTACCTTCAACGATAAGGGAATTGAGCGTGTCTTTCAGGAGATTTGAATCGAAAACTTCCCCTTTTTCCAACGCGGGTTGGATGATCTCAAAAATGCCGCTGACTCGTGCTCGGAATTTGATAATTACCCCCTTTTTTGAAGGTTATCGCAGGGATATCTGTGTATTAGACCTTAGGGTTTTATAAGAATACGCCAGGAGGGAGTTGAACCCACGACCTTCGGCTTCGGAGGCCGACACTCTATCCAACTGAGCTACTGGCGCAAAAACTCTATTTTTTCCCGTCCTTGTAAAAAAACACTCATGCCAACAATACTATAATATATTATTTCAAGATAAAAAGTTCAAGGCAGAAAAACAATAATTTTCGGCGCTTTAATAAGTCCTAAGGCAGATTAGTGGTATATATAACTATAGAGTTCGATTTTTAATGTTCTTTTATGTCTTTGTCTGAAGCTGTTGCATGATGCTATCGGCGATTTTGAGGACCGAGAGCGCCTCTTTGCCCTGGACCCCGACGCCACGGCCTTCGCCCATGATTTCATTGAAAAACGCATTGTGCTCCGCCTCAAGCGCATCCACGGGAGCAACGGTTTCTTTTTGAAAATTAAAGGGCATGCCCTGGGCAAGGGGCCTCGCGTCGGTCATGAAGTAATGGTCGACAACGCCGCTATCGAGGTCGGCCGAGAAATAATTGTCTTTTGAGAATATCCGGATTTTACGCATGCGTTTTGCCGAGATCCGGCTTGCCGTCAGGTTTGCCACGCAACCGGAAGGGAAAACAAGCCGTACATTGGCGATGTCGATATCGTTTGAAATGACCGGGACGCCCGTTGCCGCTATGGCGTCATAGTCCGGCTCTTCCTTGCAGAGACGCAGAATCAAATGCAGGTCGTGTACCATAAGGTCCAGTACGACCGCAACGTCGGTGCCGCGCGGGGAATATTGCGCCAAGCGGTGGACTTCCATGAACCGCGGCTTCGGTCCGTACGAAAGAAGCTTGGTAAAGGTCGCATTGAAGGCCTCGGAATGGCCGACGTGCAGGACAACGCGGTTTTTTTCCGCGCTCTCGACCAGAATTCGTCCTTCCGAAAATGATGCGGCCATTGGTTTTTCGATGAGCAGGTGCTTGCCGCGGTCAAGGCAGCCGCGCGCGATGTCTACATGCGTGGAAGCGGGGGTGGCCACGATGAGCGCCGCGGCGCTATCGACAAGCGACGACAGGTCGTCAAAGGCCCGGACGGAAAATTTTTCGGCAACGGTTTGCCGGCGAAGGGCGTCGAGGTCGAAAAAACCGACGCACTCGACCCGCGGGTTGCCCAGACATTTGCCGATATGGTATGAGCCCAGCACTCCAGCCCCGATAACGCCGACACGGATTTTATCCATCCCATTCCTCCTCGCCTAAAAGCATTCGTATCCGGGGCGCGATATGCGCGCCGGGATCCATGATTTTCCTGATCGCCTCGATGCAATATCGTTTTTTTTGCTCCATCGGGCAATCGATCGGCAAAAATAAAACATGCCGGTCCTTGATCCGCACGAGTCCTCCCGCGCCGTCGCTCTGTTCGGTGCGGACCTCGACGCCCCAATTGTCAAGCGTGCGCGCCAGCAAATCGAAATCCGGGTCCGGCCCCGCCGCGCTCATCGGCCCGGCCCCGCCGCCATGGACCGTATCCGCTCCGACAAGCGGGAATACCGGTGGAAGGCCTCGTTGTTGGCCACGGCCATCGAAACGGCCTTTGCCGAGCCGACCAGCACGCACAGCTCGCGCGCCCGCGTGACGGCGGTATACAGGAGGTTTCGCTGGAGCAGGATATAGTGCTGGGTCGTCATGAGCACGACGATCGCCTTGAATTCGCAACCCTGGCTCTTATGGATGCTGATGCAATAGGCGAGGACCAGCTCATCGAGGTCTTTTTGTTCGTAGGCGACCCTTTGCCCGTCGAAATCGACGACAAGCTCGCTATCGTCGATAATGTCCTTTATATACCCGACGTCGCCGTTAAAGACCCCAAAGTCGTAATTATTGCGCAGTTGCATCACCCGATCGCCGAGCCCAAAGGCCGTTTCCCCGCGCACGACCTTTTTTTCCCGGGGGTTGAGCGCGGCCTGCAGCGCGCGGTTGATGTTATGGGTGCCCAAGGTCCCGCGATGCATGGGCGAAAGGACCTGGATGTCGGCGGCCGGGTTGAAGCCGAAGCGCTGAGGAAGGCGTTTTGCCACCAGCTCAACGATTGTCGTCAAACAATGCTCCGGGTCGTCTTCGGCAACGAAAAAGCAGTTTTCTTCCTTTCCGTTGGAATACGTCGGCCGGACGCCCCTGATTATTTCGTGGGCCGAGGTCACGATGCGGCTTTTGGCGGCCTGCCGGAAAATCGTGCTCAGCTCGATATGGGGTATGGAGCCGCCGGCGATAATATCGGCAAGCACGTTTCCCGGCCCAACCGAGGGCAATTGGTTGCTGTCTCCCACGAGCAGAAGCGGTGCGTCGGGCCTGAGCGCGCACAGAAGGTTTCGCATGAGGAGGATATCGATCATCGAGACTTCGTCGACGATCAGAAGACCGAGGGAAAGCGGGTTGTCGGCGTTGCGGCCGAATTGAAACCCTCCGGCCGACGGCCTGAACTCGAGGAGCCGATGCAAGGTGCTTGCCTTGAGTCCCGAAACACTGCCCATTCTCTGGGCCGCCCTGCCGGTGGGGGCCGCGAGGGTCACGCCGAGGTTATGCTCGCGGAAAAACGATACGATCACCTGCAGGGTGGTTGTTTTACCGGTCCCCGGCCCGCCGGTGAGGACCACGGCGCCGTGCATGAGCACCGCCTTGACCGCTTCGATTTGCTTGGGGTCGGCGTTCCACGCAGCTCGTGAACAATATGACGCGAGCCACGCGTCGATTTTTTGTGCGGGACACCGCGCAATCAGGGCGTTGGGCGAGTGGGAGCGCTCGGCAAGAAGCCGCGCCACGGTCGTTTCCGCTTCCAAGAGCGACGGTAGGAATATCCGGTCGTCTTCAAGCGCCAGGCGTCCTTCCTCTATGCAATGGTCAAGGGAAAACAAGACGAGCTCTTCCTTGACTTCAAGGAGATCGGCGGCGGCCTTTGAAAGCCGGGCTTGGGGCATAAAAGTATGACCGTCGGCCGAGGCCTCCCGCATAAGATGCGTGAGACCGGCCCGGATGCGCTTGAAGGAGTCGTGTGAAAAGCCGAGTTTTTGGGCTATGGCGTCGGCCTTGGTAAAGCCAACGCCCCAAATATCGTCCGCGAGACAATAGGGGTTGCGGGAAATATGCTGCTGCGCGGAGGGCCCGTAGGCCTTGAATATTTTATGCGCGAGGTTGACGCTTACCGAACACTGCTGCAAAAACAGCATGAGGCCGCGCACGGATTTTTCGCGCTGCCAGGCGGCCTTGATCTTTTCAAGTATTTTTTTGCCGATGCCCGCCACTTCGGTGAGCCGGTCCGGCTCGTTATCGAGGACGTCAAGCGTCTGAGCGCCGAAGGCCTCGATGATTCTTTTCGCCCGCGCGTTTCCAATGTTGGTTATGAGCCCCGACCCGAGTAGCATCTCGATGCCTTCGATGGTCGTGGGCCTGACGATTTCGTAGCCCTCGATGGCGAACTGGGGGCCGAAGCGCTTATGGTTTTGCCATTCCCCGGAAAGCTTTAAGGTTTGGCCGGCTTCGACGGCGGTCAGGACCCCCACGCAGGTCGCGGGAGCGTCGGTCCCTTCGATTTTAAACCGCGCGACGGTAAAACCATTGTCTTCGTTTCGGAAGGTAATGTCGAGGAGGACGCCCTGGATGGTTGAAACGCTCATGGATTTAATAATTAAAAAAGGGCGGGAACTGTTCCCGCCCTTACATGTATATGGCCGGATTTGCCGACATGGGCCCCGCGCGGTCGCGTGGAAGCGCGAAGGCGCCCGTTATATGCATCGCCCGACACGTTTAGGCCTGCCAAGTCCTTTTTTTATGACGGCTCAGGCGTCTGCGTTTTTTTCGTTTATGTTTGTTGATCTTGGCTTTACGGTGTTTTTTTACACTTGACATTTAACAATATCCTTTCAGCAAAACGTTCGGATGGCTCGACTGGTCGGGTAAAAAAATGGATTTTGCCGGACGCGGTGTCAAGAGCGTAAAGCGAATCGGCGGATTTTGATGAAGTGTTGCATCCGCCGCGATTTGACTTTATAATGTATGCATGCGCTTCACCGTCCTCGTCCTCGGCATCGAAAACCCCCGCTCCAAGGCCATTGTGGCCCATAATCTTGCGGGCAACCGCGGCGTTTCGCTCCAGCTTGCGATGTCGCTTTTGCAAAACCTGCCGGTGCTCTATCAGGCCAATCTTTCGAAAGAAGACGCCGCGGCCGCGGTGGCCCGGCTTGCCAAAATCGGGGTCAGGGCGCATGCCGTGGTCCCGGAAATGGACCCGATTAAAGAGAACAGGCCGGCCTCCGGCCCCTCGCCGACGCCCGCCGCGGTTATGCCGACGCCCGCCGAAAAGCCCGTCCTGAGCGAAGGACCGCGGCCCCGGTTCAGCTATATCGGCCGCGCGGAGGCCGATCCGGAGTCGAAAACCGGGCATTCTCGAAAAGCATGGAAAACCCTCGCGCCGGTTTTCGCCCTATGCATGGCGACGCTCGTGATTTTCTACGCCCATTCGAAAAAAAATTTTCGCATTCCCGCTTCCCCGGCGCCGGGCGGGTCGGCCGATTCATTGCGTCAAGGACCCCGAAAAATTCCTCCCGCGCGGAAAAAAACCGGGCTTTCCCTTTCCTCTTCGGGCGATTCGGTAGGCGAAGCCGAGGCCGCGCAAAACTTTTCAAAGAGCAATAACGCCGCTTCCGAAGAGGCGCGCGCGGCTTCCCAGGCGTTTATCGATTCGGCAAAGGCGCGGCCGGACGTCCGGGAAGCCGTGTCCTTTTACAAAATGGCATTGTCGTTCAACAAGCGCAATATCGACGCCTGGTACGGGCTCATCAATGCCTATACGCAGGCCTCAATGCCCGAGGAGGCCGACAAGGCCCGGGCGGACATGAAAAAAATATTCGGCGACGGCGTGTTTTCCATCGCCCAGGCAGTCGGCCGCTTCGGCGATCTTTTGGACCTTTCCGCAACCGACGAGGGCACGTTTCGCGTGGAATATCGATCGCGGCAAACCGGCCAAAACGAGCTCATCCACGAAAGTTTCCTACTCGGTAAGGCCTTGGCGGTCCAGTGCCGATGCACGGCAATTTCCCTGTACATACATAGCGCCGGGGACAAAGGCGATAGCGCGGGCGCGCTTGTTTTTTTCAAGACCAGTCCCCTTCCGCTTACTTTCGAAGGCTTTCAGTCGGCGGCCGCGGTCACTTATTTACGGTAGAAAAAAAGCCGATGAGCGCTTCGATGACGCCATCGACGGTTTCGGGAAACTCGGGGTCGTCGCAATAAATCTGCAAAATTTCAAGGGCCGTGAGCAGGTCGTTGCGGGTAAAGCGGGGCTTTTCTTTCGACCGGAGACGGTCGAGAAAATTTTCGATTGAATCGAAATAAAACACCACGCGCTCCCGGCTTGATTCTATTTCGTCAACTTCACGTAAAAGCCGCGAGCCGAATTTTTCGAGGGCCGCTTTTTCCTCCGGCGTGAACTCGACGTCGGCGATTTCCTTGGATTCAAGGATAAAGGGCGGTATCTCATAGAAGTTAAACGATTTCAGGCGGGTCTTGATGTCGTTATATTTGATGAAATACCGGTTGTCCCTTAAATCGTAGTGCTCGGCGATGACCGCGCGCCCCGCTTCCAGGAAATCGTTGTGCAGGTAGTATTTAACGAGGTGCGTGTCCAGCTCTTCGCCGTTAAAAGGCAGTAGCGCCGCGGAATTGTCGGAGAATGACGGGATTTTATGCTCTTCGAGCATTGAGCGCACGAGTAGCGTATCGTTGGTGGTAAAGGCCCCTTCAAGCAGGGTGAAGTCTTTTTTATCATAGTGCACGATGCGCGCTTCCTCGACGCCCATGACGGACGCGAGGACCGAATCGACCTCTTCTTGGGTGATGCGGCGCACGGCGATTTCTTCTTCAAGCACCTTGGCCGCTTCATCGGTATAGTGGTCGCGGTTGCAATGGAATTGCTCGATAAGAAAGCCGTTCGAATAATTTTTGACGGTTTCGCGAAGCTGTGAAGACATTTTTTTTATTTCCTTTCGGATCATGGAATTTTCTCAGTCAAAAAATAATATTCTTCCGGCAAATAACGTATATTCTTATTGTGTGAACATTTTCAGGCGGAGGGACCATGGACAATCGGAAAACGTGGTTTTATCGGCGTTTTGCGGTCGGTTGTTGTTTTTTGTGCATCATATTATCGGCCGGCGGCTTTTGCGGCGCGGCGGACGATGTGCGAAAAGTCGGCATGGTCCCCCTGAGCTGCTTGGGGGGCGTTTCTTCGAATGAGGCGGCAATGCTCGGCGAATCGATCAAAAGCAAATTGGCCGCGAATTCCGGCATTGAGATCATCGATAAAAAAAACGTCAGGGCCGTCATGACGCAGTCAAACATTGATTCCTCAATGGATTGTTCCGGCGTCGATTGTCTGGCGGACTTAGGAAAAAAACTCGACGCAGCCGTCATGGTTTCGGGCTCTGCCGGTAAAATAGGCGAACTGTACGAACTGACCCTGACGGTGGTCGACGTTTCGACAAAAAAAAGGCTTTTCACCAAGGAATATCAATATCGAGGGGCCATTGAATCGTTTTTTACGAAAACGACCGGAGAAGCGGTCGATGATATCGTTTTAAGCCTTCATAACCAGCCGATAAAACCCCAGACCGTGGAAATTCCTCCGGCAAAAACCTTCATCGTCTCGCCGGTCGAGGAAGTCCGCATCGAAGATGGATTTGTCCCGGAAAGTCAAGCGAGGGTGTTTCAGGGGCCCACGTTCGGCGCCTATGGAAGGCTTGCCGTCGGCGGCCTGGTCGAAAATCAAAGCAGATGGGGCGCGGGGCTTTTTTACGCGCAGCCGTCGACGGCCAACGGATATATTCGGATCAAACTCAGTACGCCGATTTCGGACAACGATTCCATCCGCAAGAACAGTAGCTCTAAAATGCCCGACGTCCTGACCAGCGTCGAGCATGAATGGGCGTGGGAACATTTCGGTATCGGCGCCGGGGTGGCGTGCATGTACATGCATTCGTTTGCCATGGTTGACAATAGCTATGGGCAGTATGACCCGATTACGGGAATGTATGATTATCCCGGCGCGATTGTCCAATATAACGATAAATTCGCGTTTGATTGGGTTTTCGATATTCGTGGCGGCCGCACCAATAAAGGCTTTCGCGGGAGGATCGTTTGGCCCATGCCGTGGACGGGGTTTTATAGCAGCAGTACGCCCGCCAATTATTTTGTCGAATACAGCGCCTTGGGCGTTTTCGGGGGGGACTATTGGAAAGGGGCCATGGGCATTCAGGGCATGTATAAGCAGCGTCAGTCCGACGGAACTTCCAGCCCCGCCTATCCCGGATATTATTCGCAAGTCGACAGCTATTATACATTGGTTCCCTGCGGGAAGATAGCCTTCAGGGTCGGCAAACAATCGGTCGTGTGCGCGACCCTCGATTTGTCGGGACTGTTTCTTCCGCCGCTGTCGACGTCGTCTCCGCCGTGGGCGCCGAACATCCAGGTCAATTACACATATTCGCTGCGTCCTTTGACCGGCGTTGACATTGGGGACGGGACTTTTTAAAGGCGGCTTGGCATGAACATCATCAAACTCATCAAGGAAAACGCGTACCTGCGCAATTTCCTGATATTTTTAAGCGTCCTGGGGCCGGGCATCGTCACCGGCAGCGTGGACAATGACGCCGGAGGCATTACCACCTATTCGGTGGCCGGGGCTTCTTACGGATACAAGCTTTTGTGGACGCTCATTCCGTCGTTTGTCGCCTTATTGACGGTCCAGGAAATGAACGCGCGCATGGGGATCGTGACGGGCAAGGGCCTTGCCGATCTTATCCGCGAGAATTTCGGCGTCAAAATCACGTTTTACATTTTCGTTTGCCTGCTTATCGCCGACATCGGCAACACGGCCACGGAGTTCGCGGGCGTTGCCGGGAGCATGATGGTGTTCGGCGCGAGCAAATATATTTCGGTACCCATCGCCGCGGTGGCGGTCTGGTTTTTGGTGGTCAAGGGCAATTATAAGACCACCGAACGGATATTTTTACTCTTTAGCGTATTTCTCCTTTCGTATATCATTTCCGCCGTGCTCGCGAAGCCGCATTGGTCCGAAATCGGAAAAGAACTGTGCCGGCCCACCATACAGTGGAACGAGGACTATATCAGCATGGTGCTGGGGCTCGTGGGTACGACCATCGCCCCGTGGATGCAATTCTACATGCAGTCGGCGGTCATCGAGAAGCGGATCAAGATCGCGGACTATAAATTCGTGATTTGGGACGTAATCATCGGCGCGGTGGGGACCATCGTCGTGGCGTTTTTCATCGTCGTGGCGTGTGCGTCTACGCTCCACGTCAACGGCATCACCATCGAAGAAGCGAAAGACGCCGCCATGGCGCTCAAGCCGCTGGCGGGCAATTTCGCGTCGACGATTTTCGCCTTCGGCCTGTTCATCGCCTCAATTTTCTCGGCCACCATCCTGCCGCTTGCCACCGCATTTTACGTTTGCGAGGCCTTTGGTTTTGAGGCGGGCATCGACAAAAAATTCAGCCAGGCCCCGCATTTTTACGTTTTGATTACGCTTATCATCGGCATCGCGGTAACCATTATATTACTGCCCCACGCTCCGCTCATCCAAATAACCATCTGGACCCAGGTGCTTAACGCCATCTTGCTGCCCATCGTTTTAATCTGCATGATGCTCATCATTAACAAGCAGGAAATCATGGGCGAGCACCGCAATAGCCGCCTGCAAAATACCATCGGCGTTTTGACCACGGCCGTGTTGGTCTTTTTAAGCGCGCTATTGTTCGTCATGCCGATCATTAGCGCGGTGTTTAAGAAGAAGTAGTCACCCCTTATTTCACCTGCAAAAAACTCTCTCCCCGATTAATCATTAATCCCGGCGGCAACGCCGAAAGGCTTCGCTGCTGAAACCGCCTTCCTTGAAGATCAAAGATATAGGCGCTTGGAACATTTTGACGAGTTGCTTGGACCGGATTAAATTTCTTTGGCGATTGGGCAATGGACGTTGGGGCGATTGAATAAGAAATAAGCTTCGCTGATAATGATTCCCGTGTATTTCCGCCTTCCCACCAAAAACTTGATAGACTATCCAATCCAATGTTCTGAATATATGTAGCGTGGCTAATCCATAGGAAATAAGAATAAACATCGGAAAATTGAAATAAAGAATCATTTTTATAAAGCACTTTTTTCATTCCAGAGTCTCTGTTGTCGATAACGGAAGTTTTAAATAAAGGAAAAAAAGTTCCCTGCATGGAAGTCGTTGGCAAGGTGTTCTGAAGTGTATCTCCGATTTTCAACAAGGTATCCAAATAATTGTTATTAATTTTTCCAAAGAAATTTGTTTTACCAACACCAAAAAAATTATTCCCGCTATCATTTACATCAAATATATAGCGTTGGTTGTTTTGATCAATTTCAATTTTTGCTAACTTAAAAGTTCTTGAAAACGATTCGCTATCAACCATTTGAACATCAACATTCAGAAAAACTACCTGGTATTTCCAGGTATTCCCAACTTGAGCCGGAGCAAAATTCTTTATCGGCTCGCTTAACGCGGAAATGGAAATTGCGGCTAAGAATAATAGAAAGAAACGCATAAGAACCTCCTTGGTATGGTTAAAAGCTTTAATTTAATAAAGCAGCCTTTTGCATTCTTACTATAATGTACAACCTAAAATTGTCTAGCGCAATAGCCCATAAAAAATACCGTCCTCTGCCAGAAAACACCCGGTATCAAAAAGTCATTTAACGCTCTGATTTTAAATAAGTTAAAACTGTACTTTGCACCCAATAATAGGCGTAATTCCAAAGGGCTTTACCGGCTGCATATTCTCCCCGTCAAACGTATAATCGATGGTGGGCAAAAAAAAAATCCCCTGTTCGGAACAATTAGACAATAGGTGTTTTTTTAAAAAATTAATTGTATATTATTGTCATGAGCCAAACATTGATTGCTGTTAAAAAGTTGGCGCTTGCGGGAGAAATTAAAATATCCAGTCACGGATATGACGAACTTGCTGAAGACCATATTTTCATTCGGGATATTCTTTCTTCTATAAATGGCGCGCAAGTAATTGAAGATTACCCTGATTTTGGTAAGGGACCTTGCGTATTGGTTTTGCAATTCGATAAAAGCTCATTGCCTCTTCATGTGGTTTGGGGAATACCAAAAGGACAAGAAAAACCAGCGGTATTGGTTACGGCATATAGGCCTGATTCGAATAAGTGGAGTGACGATTATTTAAGGAGGAAAAAATGACGTTAAGAAAACATACCAAAATTGTCCACGAAGGAAAATATATTGCCGAAGTGGATATTGAAATTATCGACACGAATGATGGGTGGTCGCCATATCTTTCGCTTGATGATGCTCTGAAGCTCGACGATGTACGTGATGCTTTAAAACGAGGGGACATCGCTTCCGCGACTAAGCAATCGCGAGTTTATGAGATTTCTCGCATTAAAGCGGCTTAAAAAAACCTTTATCAGAGTTCCAACCCGGTTGACTTGCGCCGCTTCTATGCCTCGCTCCGAGGTCGCGGGAAAATTAAAGAAAATAGTCAATTATCCCTAACCAACCTGACTGAGTAACCACAACCTTTAAAGGAACTGCTCCTGAAAAGGTAGGTGGCACCGGGTCCGAGGGTACGATACCATGCGCTGGCCCCACCGTACTCTGTAACGCTCCACCAATAACCGCCGCCCTGGCCATAGAAAAGGCCATTGCCCTCACGGAAACCACCCGGAAGGGCCGAAAAACCGCTGCTGTTATTCATTGTCAAATTGTTGCCGGGGAACCCCGCTCCTATAAATGCTACCCAATCCGTCTGTGCTGCCAAAGTCATTGCTATTTTATTATCTGTCGTATCTGTTGTTCCATCATAATTGTATCCATTTATCACTAAATAATTTTCCATTACTCCCCATTCGGAATCGGTAGGAACATGCCATCCTTTTGGTGCAAGTTTTCCTGTGTTTACAGCATACCAGTTGTAAAGCGCTCCCCATTTTTTAATACTATCAGTATTGGTCATATTGTTGTAATAACAATACGCTGGAATTGTGTCCAAAGGTGCAGTTGATATATCTAATGGAATTGCCGTCTCATCATTAAACCTTGTAACTCTCAAATTCTCCACTGTCCAGATTTGATTCCCAATCTTCACCGTCTGATACACATTTCCATCTATATCCGTTACTGTTCCGGCACTGGCAATCATCTTTATCTTTAACCCGGTTGTATCGAAATTGTACTGAACGCACCGATAATTCAAATATCCTGCTTTTGTTACCGCTATCACATCACTGATCGCAGACTTGATTGCCGTCTTTTTTCCTAAAGATTTATTCCCGGTTACATTTTGAGAAAATGCCGCTATGCCTCGCGATACTTCGCCGAATGAATTGCTTTTCAATAAAAACTCGGTATTTCCCAATTTCACTTTGTATAAATAAATGCCGGCTCCTATTTGCGGCAATGCGACTGCCTGGCTTCCGGCATCTACTGTTTTTTGTATTGTGGAAAGCAACTTTCCCTGCAGATTATACGTGTTGATCTCCATAGCCGATTTTTCCTGAATATTAACACATAAAAAACCGCTCTGAATACTTGCCGTTGGCTTTAGCGAAGTCTGCGTTGATTGATTTTTAATACTAGTCGTAATGCCAAGAATAAAACTGCCGTCAGCTTGGGATGTCGCTGAATCTTTGAGATGTTCCAGATAAACAATTGCTCCGGCTATTGGTATTCCGCCTGTATCCGTGACTTTTCCGCTGATATTCGCCATACAGAGCGAGACGCCGACCAATCCTGACAGTAATGCTTTAATAAGGGCCATGAAAACATCCTCCCGTCTGATTTATAATGATATTTAACCTTTTACACTCTTACTATAATGTACAACCTAAAATCCTTTAACGCAATGGCCCATAAAAAATACCGTCCTCTGCCAGAAAACACCTGTTGCATCTAAACTATATAACGCTCTGATTTCAAATAAGTTAAAACTGCACTTTGCACCCAACGATAGGCGTAATGCCGAAAGGCTTTACCGGTTGCATATTCTCTCCGTCAAACGTATAATCGATGGTGGGCAAATTATTAAAAAGGTTGAGGATTTCAATAAAGGCTTCCATGTTCCATTTTTCAAAATGCGTGGTATAGCAGTATCGAACGTTCGTTGTAAGTATTTTATCCAATCGCTCTGAATTAAATGCTTCGCCCGGAGCATACTGCGCGGATTTTATGCCGATGCAGTTTGCCGTGATGATTTCCGGCGAATACGGCCTGCCGCCTGTTCCTTGCACGGACAAAGAAAATTCATGGTTGCTTAGAAAATGCAGCCCGCAGGCTGTTGAAAACGTATATCCCACGTTTACCCAGTCGTCGTGCCAGGAACCGTCGGAAAACTTGTCCTTGATGCTGAAAATCGCGCCGCCGAGCGAATAAAACAATTGCCGCGAATGATTGTTCTGTAAAGACAGCTCAAAGCCATAGGCTTTGCGGTCGGAATTTTGCGGGGGCAGAACGACTTTTCCGGTGCTGTCGACATACCAAAGGTCCTGCGCAAAGGGCGTGCTGTAAGGATATTCGCGGTCATACCATTTGTAATAAAGCCCGCACTTGGCGTCGACGCCTTTTAAAAGCATTTTGTCGTAGCCGATCGAGGTTTCCCAGCACCTAAGCGGCCGCATTCGGCGCAAAAGCCGGGTTTCAACCGCTTCCACGGAATCGCTTGTCAACCCGGAATTCGCGAGGTATTGATAGGTAAGCGAGGGCATATCGGAGGGAAACTGGTGATAGAGGCCGAAACCGCCGGTTACGGTCCCGCCATGGCGGATGTCGTATGCCGCGGAGAGCCTCGGCGAAAAAGCTAAATTGTCAAGCATCTTGAAATAATCGGCCCGAAGCCCCAAGGTCCCCTTGAACTGCTTATAGGACATTTCGAAGGATGCAAAAGCCCCTAATTCCTGGTCGTCAAGGTGGGCGGATTTTTCCGTGGCGTTGAGCTTCCAGGCAATGGTCTGGGCCCGGTTAAGCGAATCGCAAATGACGCAGGTCCCTGAATTCTGGGCCTCGTTCGCCGACGCGAAGTCGTACGTTATGGCCTGAGCATGCACCCCATAGGACAGCGCTGCCGCTTCGGTTACCTGACTGGTTGATTTTGTGGAAAGCGTGTATCTGATACGGTCGTCAATTTCACGGGTTATCGGGTTTTTTGCGTAACTTTGAATAAAGAATGGATCGATAAACGATCCGAGACTATCGAAATCGGACCCGTTTCGAAAAGAAACCGAAACATGGGCTTCGTGCACGGCGCTTCCCGATAAATAGCGCAAGGAAAGCCCCGATCCGCCTTGGAAAATCCGTTGAATCTGATTGTCGACATTGGAATACGGACGGGGTTGCAGCTCATTTGACATAAGGGTGATTGGATACGCGTAGCGATACCAGTTGAAGGAAAAAATACCCGTCGTGGACAATTCAAGGTTATCGGTTTTCAGGAGGCCGAATTTTCCATACACGTCGCCTAATTTTGGGGTGCCTTTTCCTACAATGACCGTGCGCATCGGCGAAAAATCGACGTATCGCCCGGAAAGAATAAAGGTGTTCCCATTTCCCGGCAAAGGACCTTGTATCGAATAAATGCCGCCGGTAAGCTCGATACCGGCCTCCTGTTGTATATGGTCGGGCCCTTCTTTCATACTAATATCGACCACCGAGGAAATCCTCGCGGGATATGAGGCGGGGATATTTTCGGCGAAGAACCTGACCGAATCGATAAAATCGGCATTGATGAATCCGATCGGGCCGCCCGAGCCGTCGGCGGTGGAAAAATGATTGATGTTTTCCATCTCAATGCCGTCCACGAGAAAAACCGTTTCAGACGGACGTCCGCCGCGAACATAAAAAGTGTTGTCGTATCCTTCTCCGATTCCCGATACGACCGAAGGAAGAGTCCCGATATAACGGCTGATGTCATCAGCAGTTCCCGCAGCGGTTTTAATATCGAAGGAAGTAAATTTCGTTGAAGAAAGGGCGGCGATATTTTTGTCGCCATTTATAGAAGTGCTGACGACCATGTTGGGAAGTTCGTACACCGATGATTTTTCCTTTAAAACAACTTCAACGGGCTGCTCACCAAGGCTACTATTTGATGCAAAAAGCGAAGTGTCTATATAGCCTGAAGCGCTTAAACTAATTGAATCGGCGGATGAATCCGGAATTTGAACAGCAACGATTCCCGAGGAATCGGTAAAAAAGCAAGAATCTCCATGCCCGATACAAAGCTTACAGGAGGTGATCGGCGTGTTTGAGGACGAAATAGTATGGAAGGTCGCGGGCAAGGCAAAGGTAGCTGACAAGAAGAAAATTGAAAAAGAAAGAGGTGTTTTAAAATATAATTGCATCATAATTTTCCAATTAACATGAAACCTCACCTCTTTACCTCTGCCCCTCTTCCCCTCTCCCATTGGGAGAGGGGAAGAGGGGTGGCCGAAGGCCGGGGAGTTAGGGTGAGGTGACAACTTTTTGTCAGAAAAAAACCTTATTCACCTTATAATATACCCGGAAAAAAAAGAATAAACAATGCCTTACAATAAATTCCGTCCTCTGCCAGAAAACACCCCTTGCCCCAAACGTTTAAACGAGGCCCTTTGATTCTTTTTGGGGGGATGTTATTTTATGTCCTGATAAACCACGGGAATCCTATAGATTATGTCAAGAACCAACAGTGCTAAGTTCATGGGGCGGGCGCTCATAGCGCTTTTGCTTGTTTTACCTGCAACCGTATTTCCCGAACCCATTATTGTAACCGGGAGAATGGTCCCGGCGTTTTTAGGCAAGCCTATCCGTAATCTTCGTCTTGTGGACCATGATCGAAACCCCATACCGTTTCAAATAGACCAGGTATTGCCCGACGACGATTACGTCTGCCTTAGCGGCAAGGATCCCAATATCGGCTCCGGCAAACTGGACTCCGCCGACGAGATAGTTTTTTTATGGGAAGACGCCGCCGTTTCGGAGGGCCCCGCGGATTCTTCGAGCGTGAAACATGGGCAACGCATTACCATAGGGCATGCGGCCCAAAAACGAAGCGTTTATCTTGTGGACGATTCATTGGCGGCGCTTTCGCCGGTCCGCTACATTACTTATGATGAGCAAAAAGAAACGTTCTCAACGCCCTGTTATAACGGGGCGTTCGGAAAAAACAGGTTCCATTTTATTCGGGCCGGGGTCAAGGACTTCGCGCGCGATTCAATGGTCCGGCTCACCAATGAGCTGCGCGTAAAAATTTACCTCCGCGCGCTGTGGGGTCTTTTGCCCATAACCTATTCCGAAAATAATATCGTTTGTGAAGTGAAACGATTTAAGGTCGGCCCCATTCGCCTGATCAGGCGGGGCGATTTTCACCTGAACCTCGGTTTGTGGATGAAGGGCAGCCATGCCGCGGTAAACCAACTTTGCTATCCCGACATGGTCAAGGTCCCCGTATACGTTCATGTGCCCATTCGGTTCAACTCGTTTTTCAGCCGGGCGTATATCGAGATGACCCCGGTGATTCATGAAAAGGCGCGAAACTATACATTTCGGGTCCCGCAAAACGACATCGCTTTTCCCCTCAATGGCCTTGGCGTCATCGATACGCTCATTCCCCTTAACCCCAACCACGGGTATATGACGGTCGACAACGGCTCGTCGGGATACGGATGGCTTTTGGAGGCGTCCATGCAAGAGACGTATCTGGAAGGAAGCGGCTACGTGCTCTGTAGCCCTCCGGAGCGAAAAGGTCTGGCGTATTGCGGGTATCGCCTGAGCGTTCGGGACTTGCCTAAAGGGCATTATTTGATCACCAACTGGGTACTGTTTTCCAAAAGCGGCGCAGCCGCCTTCGCGCTGGAAGACACCTACGACTGCATTAAAAACAAGGCGACCATCATAACCGACGGCCGCGGCGGACCCTTCGCCAATCAATTGACAAAAGCACAGAAATTCCTGAGGCGGTAACGGGTGAAAAAAAGCAAGACGGACGACGTGAAACTTGAAGACTGTTCCTTGTCGCAACTCTGCGGGCTCATTGCCTCGTATTCCGTGGCATTCGAGGACGCCGCCGACTTTTTGGAAGACAAAACCTACGCTTTTTGCACGGCCGGACACTTTGAGGTCGCCAAGGCCGAGCTCACCAAACTGGCGCGTTTTTTTGAGGAAATGCCGGACAAAAACGACGAAAACTCCCGCGATCTCGCCGACGTTTACATTTTAATCGGCGAAATTTGCCAGTATGTCAATAAATTCCGTGAGAGCGTGGAGTGGTTTAAAAAAGCGGCGGTCGTGGCCGACCGCTACGCCGTGCCGTTTCATAACCTTGCCGCGGCATATATGGAACTGGGCGACCGGGAAAGCGCCGTGCGCAGCCTGGAGCAGGAAATTTTCCTGGAACCGGGCAATTATTTTTCGGCGCTTCGGCTCGCCGATTTATACGAAACGCAGGGGCTTAACGAAAAGGCCGAAAAGTGCCTTGAGGCCATTTTGGAGCGCAATCCCGACAACATCAAGGCCCTGCACAAATTGATCACGCACTATGAGGAAAAACACCCTGAGGCAGGCGTGGAGCTTTTACGAAGGCGCCTCTTGAGCATTAAAAAGGATTTCAACGAAATAGAGACCGTAATTCGCACCTGTCATTTATGCAGGGAAAAGCGTTTTGACGACGCGCTCACCTTTATTGCCGAACAATTCGTTAAGTCGCCTTCCATGACGATGCTGTATCTGCTCAAGGCGCACGTTCTCGGCGAAATGCACCAATACGCCCGAAAAAAGCGGGAATGCATCGAATTCAAGAAAAATTGTTTCGGCAAAATTAAATTTATCGAAAATAAACTCGAAGAGTTCGGGCACGTTTTCGGCGACAAGGCCGCCTCAGGACTCGAAAAAGTGTTGGCCGTTTCACGCGCCCATCACTGACCAGGACAGGAAACAAAACATGCAAGCACCCATCCGCGTCAGGTTCGCGCCGTCGCCCACGGGATATTTACACATGGGAGGCGCGAGGACCGCGCTTTTTAATTACCTTTTTGCAAAGCACCACGGCGGAAGTTTTCTTCTTCGCATCGAAGACACCGACCAAAGCCGGTTTCAACAAGGGGCATTGGAGGAAATTTATAAAAGCCTGGAATGGCTAGGACTGTCGTGGGACGAAGGTCCGGGCAAGGAAGGCGCCTGCGGACCCTATATTCAATCCCAGCGCTGTGCGCTCTATAAAGAGTACTCCGACAGGCTTCTTAATGAAGGAAAAGCTTATCGCTGTTTTTGTTCGGCCGAGCGTTTGGCCCAGGTGCGGCTTGAACGCGAGAAAAACAAGCTTGCCACGGGCTACGACCGCTTTTGCCGCGAAATTCCCGAAGTCAAGCAGCGCGAGCTCGCGGGCGGCGGCGCGCCGTTTGTGGTCCGTTTTAAAATACCGCTTGACAGGAAAGTTATTTTCAATGACGAAATCCGCGGGCCCATCGAGTATTCAACCGACGTACTTGACGATTTAGTGCTCCTTAAGTCCGACGGGTTTCCTACCTACCATTTGGCCAACGTCGTCGACGACCATTGCATGGGAATATCGCACGTGCTCAGGGGTGACGAATGGATCGCCTCCACGCCGCGCCACGTGCTGCTCTATGAGGCCTTCGGTTGGCAAGTCCCCTGTTTCGCGCATATGCCGGTCATTCTTGCGGAGGGCGGCGGCAAGCTTTCCAAACGTAAAGGCGCGGCGTCGGTCATGGACTATAAACGGGCCGGGTTTTTGCCCGAGGCCCTGTTTAATTTCCTGGCTTTGCTCGGCTGGTCTCCGGGGGAAGGCGATATGCGGGAAAAAATGACGCGCACTGAGCTTATCGAGGCGTTTTCGCTCAAGCATATATCGCCTAAGGCCGCGGTGTTCGATGAAAAAAAACTTGACTGGATGAACGGAAAATATCTCGAAGAAGCCGATCTCGGCTCACTCATTGAGCCGGTTAAAGGGCTTGTACGGGAGAAAATCGGTCGAGAGATCGACGACGAATATTTAAAAACCGTCATTACAATGCTTAAAGGTCGCTCGAAGCGTATAACGGATATCGCGGAAAACGCCGCGTATTTTTTCATTGACCCGGAAGTCTACGAAGAAAAGGCCGAAAGAAAATATTTTTCAAAGGATTCGGACTGGTATTTAAAATCCATCGTTGAAAAAATAAAGACTTTGGACGGTTTTTCGCAATCGACGATCGAAAATGCCTATACCGAAATCGCCGCATCGGCGGGAATCATGGTCGCGGCGCTTATTCATCCCACGAGGCTTGCGATAAGCGGCGTGAGTTTTGGGCCCGGGCTTTTTGAGTTGATGGAAGTTTTAGGCAAGGACGCCGTGGTTAGAAGAATTGAAAAGGCGATTAAAAGAATTAATCAATAAAGGAGCCGCTAAAATCATGACCGCACCAACTAACAATGTTCCCGTTGAGGGCGAAAAAGCCGCTCCCGTGAATTTCATCCGGGAGGCCATCGTCGAAGACCTTAAATCGGGGAAGTTTACAAAAGTTATCACGCGGTTTCCTCCGGAGCCTAACGGTCATTTACATATCGGTCATGCCAAGGCATTACACATCGACTTCGGCATGGCCAAGGAATTCGGCGGCCAGTTCAACTTGCGTTTCGACGACACCAATCCAAGCAAGGAAGAAGACGAATACGTTCAGGCCATTATCGAAGACGTCAAGTGGCTCGGCTGCGATTTCGGCGACCGGTTGTTTTTCGCCTCCGATTATTTCGAAAAAATGATCGAATGGGCGATCATGCTTATTTCGGCGGGCAAGGCGTATGTCTGCGACCTTACGGCCGAGCAAATCCGGGAGTATCGTGGGACCCTAACGCAGCCGGGCCGTAATAGCCCCAACCGCGACCGTTCGGTCGCTGAAAACCTTGACCTTTTTTCGCGCATGCGCGCGGGCGAATTTCAGGACGGCTCGCATACGCTGCGCGCGAAGATCGACATGGCCTCGCCCAATATCAATTTGCGCGATCCGGTCATGTATCGTATTTTAAAAGCGCCGCACCACCGTCAGGGCGACAAGTGGCATATTTATCCCATGTACGATTGGGCGCACGGGCTTGAGGATTCCATCGAAAAGATATCGCATTCGCTCTGTTCGCTCGAATACGAAGACCATCGGCCGCTCTACGACTGGTTCCTCGACCAATTGCCCATCCATCATCCGCGCCAGATCGAATTCGCACGGCTTAACCTGACCTATACGGTGATGAGCAAACGAAAACTCTTGCAACTCGTTCGGGACGGCCACGTAAGCGGCTGGGACGACCCGCGCATGCCCACGCTTTCGGGCCTCAGACGGCGCGGTGTTACGCCGGAGGCCATTAAGGACTTTTGCGAGCGGATCGGCGTGGCCAAGCGCGACAGCACCGTGGACCGGGCTCTTCTGGACTTCAGCGTTCGCAATGACCTTAACAAACGCGCGCCGCGCGTCATGGCCGTGCTCGACCCGCTTCGCATGGTTATCGACAATTATCCCGAAGGCCAAACCGAAGAGCTTGACGCAGTGAATAACCCGGAAGACCCATCCATGGGAAGCCGCAAAGTCCCTTTTTCGCGGGTCATCTATATCGAGCATGACGATTTCAAGGAAGACCCGCCCAAAAAATACTACCGCCTGTCGGTAGGCCGCGAGGTCAGGCTGCGCTATGCCTATTATGTTACTTGCACGGGCGTGGTCAAGGACGAAAAGACCGGGGCAATCGTTGAACTGCATTGTTCCTACGATCCGGCAACACGCGGCGGATCATCGCCTGACGGGCGGCAGGTGAAGGCCACCATTCACTGGGCGTCGGCGGCGCACGCTATAACGGCCGAGGCGCGCCTTTACGATCATTTGTTTACCAAAGAGGACCCCGACGAGGCCGAGGAAGGAAAGGACTTTAAGGACTTCATCAATCCGAATTCCTTGCGAACGCTCGATTCGATTAAGGTCGAGCCGTCCCTAACATCCGCCAAGCCGGGGAGCGTTTTTCAGTTCGAGCGTCAGGGGTATTTTTGCGTTGACGCCGATTCATCACCCAAGCGCTTGGTTTTCAACCGGACCGTTACTTTACGCGATACATGGGCAAAGATCGAGAAGAACCAAAACGCGAAATAATAACATCATCGCTTCGCAACAAAAAGGGAGGTTTATTGACATGGCGCAGTCCCCAATAGTAAAAAGAAATTTCGGCATGGCAAACGGCACGACATGCTCCTTATACACTTTAACAAATACAAATGGCGTTTCGATGTCCGTCAGCGACTATGGCGGCATCGTGACGCGGCTTATGGTCCCCGATAAAAACGGCGTTTTTGCCGACGTGACGCTGGGCTACAGCACGGTTGAAGCGTATGTTAAAAACAGCCCGTACTTCGGGGCCATCGTCGGTCGTTACGGCAACAGGATCGCCAAGGCCGCGTTTACGCTGGAAGGCGTGACGTATAAGCTTGCGGTCAATAACGGAGAAAACAATTTACATGGCGGGATAAAGGGCTTCGACAAAGTCATGTGGAACGTCAAGGAAAAAGCCGAGCCGGGCGCGGTTGGGTTGGAATTGACCTATGTCAGCAAGGACGGCGAAGAGGGTTTTCCCGGAACGCTTTCGGTCACTGTCGATTACCGGCTTACCGATGAAAACGAATTTAAAATAGACTATCGGGCGAAAACCGATAAAACCACGATCGTCAATTTGACCCAGCACGCCTATATTAACCTCAAAGGCGAGGGAAACTGCGACATCCTTGACCACGAAGTCATGCTTAACGCCGACGCTTATACACCTGTCAACGAGAAGCTTATTCCCACCGGAGAAATTGCTCCAGTCAAGGGAACGCCCATGGATTTCACATCCCCCAAGAAAATAGGGGAGCGTATTGACGCGAATTTCGAGCAATTGAAATTCGGTGCGGGGTATGATCATAATTGGGTAATCAATCAAAAAACCAAAGGGCGACTAACGCTTGCGGGAACCGTTTACGAGCCGAAATCAGGGCGGCTTATGGAAGTGTTTACCACGGAGCCGGGGGTACAGCTCTATTGCGGGAACTTCCTGGACGATAGGATGGTCGGAAAAAGCGGAAAACCCTATGGCCGAAGAAGCGGCTTATGTTTGGAGACCCAGCATTTCCCCGATTCGCCCAATAAACCGCAGTTTCCGGCGGTGGTTTTAAAACCCGGGGAAACGTATAAAACGACGACGACATACAAGTTTTCGGTGAAATGAATTTCGGTCTTTTACCTCGACCTCACCCCGTCTGCTATGTCTTGACATAGCAGACACCCCTTTTTACAACACATACCGCGGCGGCACATTCACGCCCTTGGGCACGATGATGATCCCGTCGTGGATCACGATGCCGTCGCGCTCGGCATTGACAAGGGAGTCCTTGTTGATGAGCACGGCCCCGTCGCCGATGCTCACGTCCTTGTCGATGATGGCGTTACGGATGTGGCAGTTTTGGCCGATTCCCATGCGGCCCGAGGTTTTCGTACCGGTTTCGTAGGAGTCCGCGCCCATGAGAATGACGCGGGAAAGATGGCTGCCGTCGCGGATGATGGACCGCACGCCCACCACGCTACTCCCGATTTTAGCGTTTTCGATCATGCATCCCTCGCAAATGATCGACGAATCGATGTTCGAGCCGCTTATTTTGGCGGCGGGCAAAAACCGCGCATTGGTAAATATCGGGTTTTTCTCGTCGTAGAAATTAAACGGGGGGTTTTGCGAGGTCATGGCCATGTGCGCTTCGAAAAACGCCTTGATCGTCCCGATGTCTTCCCAGTAGCCGCTGAAGGGATAGGCGAAAACCTTGTGCGTTTTCATGGCGGCGGGAATAATTTGCTTGCCGAAATCGTCGAAATCGTATTTATTTAAAACGTCGAACAGGACTTCCTTATTGAACAGATAAATCCCCATGGAGCCCACATGCGTGCGCTCCTCTTGGCCGGGTTCGGTTTTCCTGAGTTTTTGGGGTATTTCGTATTCTTTAATAACGGCTTCATCCTTGGGTTTTTCCATAAAGTCAAGAACACGGTAGTCGGCGTCCATTTTTAAAACGCCGAGCTCCGGCGCTTGCGACCGGGTCACCGGCATGACGCTCAGTGAAATATCGGCGTTCATGTCCTTATGGAATTTAATGAACTTCGTAAAATCCATGCGGTAGAGATGGTCGCCCGAAAGCAGGAGTATGGCGTCGCCTGCCTGCCTGAAGTTTCGAAGGTTTTTTCGCACTGCATCGGCAGTCCCTTCGTACCAGCCTTTATTGTCTACCGATTGCGATGCCGCGAGCACCGACACGAACCCGCCGGAAAAAGCGTCGAGCCTATATGCCTGGAAAATATGGCGGTGGAGCGATTCCGAGGCGAACTGCGTAAGCACCCAAATCGTGCGCATGCCGTGGTGGAGGCAATTACTGATGGGAATATCAATGAGCCGAAACTTGCCCCCGATGGGTACGGCCGGTTTTGAACGTGATTGGGTAAGGGGATGCAGCCTGCTTCCCTGGCCGCCGGCCAGGATGATGGTCGTTACATTATGGTCCATGGTTTTTCCTGTTTGAATTGTGGTTTGAATAAAAATATAGGTTTTCCGAGCATTATTGTCAAAAACAAAAACTGCAGCCGGCTTCCGCCCTCCTTCAAACATTATTTTCTTCCTATTGCGGTTATCTATTTGTATATTCAATAGGTGACTTTACATAGCGAACCGAAGGTTCAATTCTTTCTGAAATGAAATCCGGTCTTGCCAAGGATTATGTCTGAGGCATTTCAGAGTCATTAACGTATAGGATAAACTTTTAGAAGCTGTTTCATAATTGTTCATTGGTCAACTTACCAACTTATTTAAGGTAACCAGCATGCATGCGATATTAAAGAAAGCTTGATATATATGAATGTGACGATCATATCGCACAACCAACTTTCTGTAATTTCCGATCCACGAAATTGTTCGTTCCATTTTCCACCGACGTTTATAACGCCGAAGCGCTCTACCGTCCTGCGTTTTCTTTTTCCGACGATTCGAGCGATGCGGAGCAATCAACTCTATGCCGCGCTTCTTAAGCCTCTCTCTCAACTCATCAGAATCTGCGGCTTTATCGTAAATCAAACGCTCCATGCGTTTGCGTGGACGACCAACTCCTTTACGAGGCACGGACACCTTATCCAAGGTTTGTTCAATCAACGTGACTTCCGCGGGGGTCGCCGAGTCCAAGTGGTTCCCCAAAGGAATTCCTTGGCCGTCTGCCACCACCATCCACTTCGTACCCTTTCCGCGTTTGGTTTTTCCGACGCAGAGCCCCCTTTTTTGGCTGGTGCGAAACTTCCATCAGCAAAGGTTTCTGCCCATTTCAATTGGCCTCGGGTATCAAGCTCGGCAAGAAATGCCCTCCAAGCATTAAGCCAGACATCTCTGTCTTCCCATTCTTGCAATCTGCGCCAACAGGTTGAAGGTGATGGATACCACGGTGGTAAATCATTCCACCGCGCACCACTACGCAGAACCCCATAATATCCCTTCAAAACATCGGCGATTAGAAATTCTTCGCCGACCTTTTGGCAGGACAGAATTCGGTTCTTCAAGAAATGGAGCTATCTTTCCCCATTGCTTGTTTGTCAATTCACTTTTTAATCGTTTCGCAGTCATCAGGGAGTCCTCCTTTGTTATCGCTGACTCCCTGCTATTAATTTATATTCGTGACACGGTGCTTGTCTAGTTGTTTCAAAATGAAACACAAATGTTTACAAAGTACTAATTATGAAATGGCTTCTAGGAATTTTCCCCGTTATTGAACAATTCATCAAGTATAAATGTTCAAGATTTGTTAGATTTCCTATTTCTTTTGGAATTTGACCTTGCAATAATTTTTGACCTGTAATATTCAAATTCCAGAGATTTGTTAAATTCCCGATTTCACTGGGCAATACGCCATTCAAATTATTTTCCACGATTATTGCAATCTCATTTACTCGATTACCGTTCATAAACACTCCATACCACGTATCAATCGGCTGTGTTGTCAACCAATTGGACTTATTTATCCAATTAGGCCCACCCGTACTATTATAAAATGCCACTAAAGCCAGCGAATCCTGCCTCCGGTAATCTCTTTGCACCGTCAGCATCGCATTCGCGCTTGTCACGCTTCCCGCGACATTGCTCACCACGCATGAAAACAGCGCGCCGCTATCGGCGCTGGTCGTTACCGGCGTAATATAAGAGGTCAACGTCGCGCCGGGTATGTTCGCGCCGTTTCTGCTCCACTGATACGTGGGCGCGGGCGTTCCCGTTGCAACGATACTGAAGAGGTGTCTGTTTGCCCTTCAGTGCATGTTTGACTTATAGGCTGCGTCGTTATTGTTGGGGCGGTATTCGGACTATTCCCGTAAACCCTGAATTCAAATATGCTTGTCCAGTATCCCGCGGGAATCGCCGTTGCGGTTATTCGTACATACCGCGCCGTGGCACTAAAAGGATCAGTAAAGGTTTGCTGCGAAAGAGTGTTTGCGGTCCTGTCGATCCGCAGCGTCCAAACGGTGTTATCGGGAGAGGTTTCTACCTTGTATTTATACGCCCCTGTTTTTTCCCACATGACTTCCGTGCTCGTCAGGTTATAGCTCGCTCCGAGGTCGACCTTGATCCACTGCGGCACGGTACCGTCGGTCGCGCACCAACGGGTGCCGGTGTTGCCGTCAACCGCATTGGCATTGACGTTACCGCTCTGGGTGCTGCTTGCGGTCACGGTTTTATTCAAAGCGAGGTTTGTTTGCCCGAATGCGGAAAGCGTGAATAAAAACAATATAATAACCGTGTTTCTCAAGAACGATTTCATAAAAAATCCTTGATTAAAAACAACGAAGCTTGGCCTAATTACCCGAATATTTTGAATTGGTTTTCAATAAAGAAAATTACGACAAAAGAAAATATAGATATTAGGAATATCCTTGTCAAATTAAAAATCGGATTTTAAGTGAGTCAGCAGATGGGTCAGAGGAGTATTGTTCTTTTTCTTTGCCGGTGTTGCATTATTATATTCTTTTGACATGTTGTTGATTGTGCCTTGCAAAGAATCCTGGAGTTGGCTTGAGTTACCCTTGCCATTGATCGTCTTCAACCTCTATCTCTTTTTCAACTTTTACGGATTCGAAAAAGCGATTATGAGTTTGCCGCTATTAACATAGACAATTCGGGGTATAATAAATAATTGGTTTATAATAATATCGCTTAGGCTGCGATAAGAACAAGAGAAACTATTATCGTGGTTAGGATTGGCGATGAATGATTTTGATTTGACACGGATTGCCTTTCTCGGAGAATTTTATTAACCCAGTTAAATTACTTTAATCATTTTTGAAACTACTATTACTAATATTTCTGTAATCATAAAAATATTTATAAATAAAACTCGATTAAATTGTTCTTTATCATTTATTGTATTTAGCGTACGCAATTTTACTAATACACTTATTATCAGTCCATTGACAATTGCATAAATATATAATCTAAAGAAAATAAATAGAATTATCGCAATTGCAATATTAATTACAATTGTCAAAGTATTAAATATTTTCCATTTTTTTTGCATGATATTATTTATTCTGAGTTTTTAAATCCGGCGCGGTTGCCTCGCTATTTAAAATATTATAATAAAATAGCAATTTAATAAGATAAAGCTTATAAGCCTTATTAATTCTTTATTAAATTTATTTTTCATATTTTAAAACTGGTAAATGTTTAGAATAGCTTCATCCAAGCCTAAACTTTTTATGCATAGATATTATTTATTAATTTTTATCGTCTTTATTTTGAAACCCATCTAATGCTCAACTTTATGGTTTGTCTCATAATTTCTTCTCAGGCAAGAAGTAAGTAATGAGTCAATAGGAAATCCTTTTATTAACTTAATAACTGATACTTCGTTACTATTGTAGTCAGGATATCCCCCCCCGTTTCTGAGATCGTGTCCGTTTTCCGGCTTGAATTAAACTACATTTAGGCAGGAGCATTTGTGTCATCATCAGCGGGACGGAGAAAAGGACGGGATCGATGGAAGACGGAAAGCAG
>Ga0182027_10002329_pt1 | contig 30925 bp, 30 predicted proteins | sample 712E1DmetaG_FD_121300 | JGI IMG/M metagenome (GOLD analysis project Ga0182027, IMG submission 121300) | Permafrost microbial communities from Stordalen Mire, Sweden - 712E1D metaG (Illumina Assembly) | ecosystem: Environmental > Terrestrial > Soil > Wetlands > Permafrost | place: Sweden...
CAAGATCAAGGTTACCGGTGACGAAGGAACCGGTGTGGATATTATCCGCAAAGCTGTCGAAGAACCCATCCGCTGGATTGCCAACAATGCCGGCAAAGATGGTTCCGTCATCGTCGATACCGTCAAGAAGAGCAAGAAGGGCGTCGGTTATGATGCTGAAAAAGATGAATTCGGCAACATGATTGAAAAAGGTATCATCGATCCAACCAAAGTTGTCCGCTCTGCTCTGCAGAATGCGGCTAGCATCGCCAGCATGGTGCTTATCACCGAGTCGCTGGTAGCTGACATTCCTGAGAAAGAGAAAGGCCCCGCAATGCCCGCAGGTGGCGGCATGGGTGGTATGGGTGGTATGGGCGGCATGGAAGGAATGTACTAAACCAAGCTCTCAGCAAACAGCTGTCAGCTAAAAAGTAAAGAAGAAAGCCCCGAGTCGAAAGACAAGGGGCTTCTTTTTGTCATTCCGCGGTTTGATACCGAATCTATATTAATCGCTGGATTCTCTTATATTTCCTGCATCAAGTATATATTACTTCGTAAGTACCTACAATTGCGATCTTCGGCCTGCGGACCTTCGCTGGTGTGGACGATAATGGGGAGTGCCTAATCTGCCTTTTAATTTCCATCGCGAGGATCGTAGAGACGTGGCGATTTCCAGGGGAATGCAGTAATGACAATGTGGGGTTGACATTGCGATGTCAGATACATTCTTTGTTTAAGGCGAACTCAGTACATTTTACTTTAATACATTAGCTCGTTGAGCTGAGTACCGTCGGCAGTAAAAGTATTTCGGGCTTGCTATCCTCAATATGACAAGATATTGGTGTGGATTCCTGCCTGCGCAGGAATGACAAGGTGGGGATGTCAGATTGCCAAGCCCTGATTTCATCATGGCTCGCAATGGTAGTGAGATTTCCAATAGAAGTCCCCCTTTATTTTTTGATTTCAGCTGAAAACTGCCCGCTGATAGCTGATGACTTTTTTGCCGATTGCCTCAATGCTCCGGGTGCTCTATAATAGGCTATTCCATCACTTGAAACATAATGTAAGGATATACCGATGAAAAACACCATTACGGAACTGAAAACAAAAGGAAAAGCCGCGAAAGACGCGAGTCGCCGCCTGGCTTATCTTTCCACCGATGTGAAGAATAAAGCATTAAAGAACATCTCGGAAGATTTACGGGGGAAGATCAGGGAAATCCTCGCCGCGAATAAACTCGACCTGAAGCACGCGACGGAAAACGGTATCAACAAAACTATGCAGGACAGACTGCTGTTAAACGAAGCACGTCTCGAAGGTATGGCTAAGGACGTATTAAATATCGCCGGTTTACCCGATCCTGTCGGTGAGATTTTCGATATGCGTACCATGTCCAACGGTTTACTCATCGGTAGAAAAAGAGTGCCTCTGGGAGTAATTGGCGCGATGTACGAGAGCCGCCCCAACGTGACAATCGATATTGCGGCATTATGTTTGAAATCGGGCAACGCAGTAATCCTGCGCGGCGGCAAGGAAGCCTTTAATTCTAACTTGGCGCTGGCAAAGCTGGTACAGGAAGCCGTCAGACGGGCCGGTGTACCCGAAGGAGCCGTACAATTTATTGAGAACACCGACCGCTCGCTGGTCAATGAAATGCTCAAACTAAATGAATATTTCGACCTGATGATACCTCGCGGCGGCGAACCTTTCGTTAAATTTGTGATTCAGAATGCGGCTATGCCTGTAGTGGCCGGAGGTATCGGTGTCTGTCATACCTACGTCGACCATACCGCGAATATAGAAAAAGCAGTGGCAATTGTCTTTAATGCCAAGGTACAGAAACCTTCCGTCTGCAATGCGCTGGATACGATTCTCGTACACAAAGATATTGCCGAACAGTTTCTGCCCGCAGCGACTAAAGAATTGGCCAAAGCCGGTGTGGAACTGCACTGCGATAAAGCATCGATGGCAATTTTAAAATCGAAACGCGGTTTACAACTGAAAGCAGCAGTTACAGAAGACTGGGGCAAGGAATTCCTGGCGCTCATTGCCGCTGTGAAGGTTGTGGACTCTCTGGATGGAGCGCTGGAGCATATTGCCAAATATGGTTCGGGACATTCCGAAGCCATTATCACTGAAGACTATTCTGCCGGGATGCGCTTCCTCAACGAAGTGGATGCCGCCTGTGTTTATGTCAATGCCAGCACCCGTTTCACCGATGGCAGTCAGTTCGGGCTGGGGGCAGAGGTAGGTATCAGCACGCAAAAAATGCATGCCCGCGGACCTCTGGGATTGAAGGAACTGACCAGCTATAAGTGGATAATCTTCGGGAACGGACAGGTTAGACCGTAGGGAAAGCTCTCGGCGGATAGCTGTCAGCTTTCAGCTAAGTTGATTAAGCAGTCATGAAAATCGGGAACATTTTAGAAGTAGCCGATAGCAAAGGATGGCGTACCTGGCTGGCAAAACATCACAAAACAGAAAGTGAAATTTGGCTGGTCTTTTACAAAAAAGCGTCTGGTAAGCCGAGGATATCGTATAACGATGCGGTCTTGGAAGCGTTAAGTTACGGCTGGATTGATAGCACCGTCAAGGCTCTGGATAGTGAAAGATTCGTCCAAAAGTTTTCCCTGAGAAGAAAGACCAGCGGCCTTTCTCAAATGAACCGGGAACGTATCCGCACTCTTATTCGCCAAAAGAGGATGACGAAGGCTGGACTGGAAGCTGTCGCTCATGTCTTTAACCCTGAACAAGACAATGTGGAGGAATTTGATATTCCGGCTGATATTCTGGAACCGCTTAAAGAGAATCAACAAGCCTGGACAAATTTCCAAGAGTTTCCGGAGAGTTATAAACGGATTCGCATTGCCTATATCGAATCTCGTAAAAGGCATAGTCAGGAACAATTCCAAACGTCATTAAATTATTTTATAAAAATGACTGCTAAAAACAAACGTATCGGTTTTGTTAAAGAAATGAAATAGCCTTTCTGGATACGGGTTTTCGCCGGTATGGGTATAGAATCTACCTTCTGCGCGTGGCATCGATTACGGATTTCTGAACAGCGAACAATTCACGGATGCCCTTTTCCGCCAGTTCCAACAGGAAATCAACGGACTCTTTATTGAAAGGTTTAGTCTCGGCTGTCCCTTGGATTTCCACGAATTCACCCTTGCCTGTCATGACGATATTGAAATCCGCCTCAGCCTGCGAGTCTTCATCGTAGCACAGGTCGAGCAATCGGTTATTGTGCACTATCCCCACACTGGTAGCGGCTACGGCTGAATTAAGCGGTATTGAAGAAATCACGCCCATATTGGCCAACTTGTCCATCGCCAGATATAGAGCGACATAGGCTCCCGTAATGGCAGCGGTCCTAGTGCCGCCATCGGCCTGTAAAACATCGCAATCTACCGTGAGTGTTCTCTCGCCAAGAGATGTCATGTCTGTCACGGCTCTTAACGACCGCCCGATGAGACGCTGGATTTCCTGGCTTCTGCCGGATACCTTACCTTTGGCTGATTCACGTTCGGTGCGGGTGAGAGTCGCTCTGGGTAACATGGAATATTCGGCGGTAACCCATCCATTCCCGCTATTCCTCAGGAAGGGAGGCACCCTATCCTCGACGCTAACGGAGCACACTACACCTGTGCGTCCTAATTCAATTAATACCGAACCTTCGGCAAAACTTTGAAAGCCGGGAGTTATTTTTACCGGTCGTAACTGGTCGTAAGTCCTTCCATCGCCTCTTTTCAAAAACAGCTTCCTTTCCTAACAAATACAATTAGAAATTTATTAAAATATATGACTACTCATCTTAACATATCATGGAGAAGCTTGTGAATTGGTGGGGCGGGAGGGGGGAACAAGTGCCATTAAGATCACCCTATAAAACACTAAAAATGTGTCAGTAAGTGTTATTGTGCGCCATCATTCTTTTGGAAATAATAACCGATACCGGGATCGGTGAGAATGTAACGCGGCTGAGATGGATTCTCTTCAATCTTCTGACGCAGATGGGAAACATAAATCCGTACATAATCGATGTCATCGGTGTATTCCCAGCCCCAGACTCTTTCCAGTAATTGCTTGTGTGTCAGGATCCTGCCGGCGTTGTTTAACAGTTGTGAGAAAAGCCGGAATTCGATCGGCGTGAGTCTGATTCTCTCGCCTTCAACCAGTACCTTCCGTTCTTTGATATTGACGACAAGGTGATTGTCGATATAAATACCGGGTTGTTCTACCTCTTTGGCCGAAGGTAGCTCGGCGCGGCGTAAAATAGCTTTTACCCTGGCTGCTAATTCCCGGTTACTGATTGGTTTAAGAATATATTCGTCAGCGCCATGGTCCAATCCGCGGACAATATCATCTTCACTGCGACTCTGTCCGCTAAGGATGATAATGGGCACATCGGAAGCTTCACGGATATATTTACAGGTCTGCCAGCCATCCATTTGGGGCATAATAACATCAAGCAATACAAGGTCTGGTTTAGATTCAAAGAGGGTACGCAGGGCTTCTCTGCCGTTTGATGCGGTGAGAACTTCGAAACCTTCGTGAGTCAGGACAATGTTAACCAGTTCGGTAAAATCCGCGTCATCGTCAACTACCAGGATTCTTTTGCTCATTTGAATCACCCCCCCGGTCAATGACCGTGCAGTTGCTGGAATATCAAGAGCAATTCTTTTTCAAGTATTAACCATCTTGCGCGGGATTTAGTAAACTGCATACTATCGATTTTCTATTGATCGTGGCAAACTAATGCTTTACCGTTTACCAATCGGCGGTGGTTATAGTATACAACAACAAATTGTCAACGCTCAACTTCACTTCCCAGTCGGTATTAATATCGGCCGATTTCGCGTAAACGGCCGTCGCTGATGCCGAAGTAATGGGCAATTTCGTGTTTCACTACTTTCTCAATTTCCGCAATAATTTCTGCATCATCCCGGCACCTGGCTTCAATCGTTTTTTGAAATATGGTTATTTTGTCGGGCAATACCATACCGTAATTACTGTTTCGGCGGGTTTGGGGCACTCCTTCATAAAGACCCAGAAGTGTCTGATCAGGTTGCAACTTGGATTTACGTAACTGATTCAATGTCGGCTGGTCTTCGACCAGTACATCGATGTTTTCCAGACGGTCGAGAAACTCTGGCGGCAGGCTTTTCACTGCTTTATCCACCAATTCTTCAAATTTCGCTCTATCCATTAAACACCTTCTCTTTTCCCCGCTTACTTTGTATTATACTATTTGCGACGGCTGGGAACACAGTGCTATATTGCCTTTGTAAGAATAAATTAAGGTTGGAGATGATTAGTGTTGAAACGGCTTTGTATCCTATTGAGTTTAGTGTTGTTGATACCTGTATTGGCTGGCTGCGGCAGTGCGCTCAATGCATCGCTAGGTTCTGAGTTTACACTCTCGATAGGGCGAAGCGCGCACATCACCAGTGAAGGAATAGATATAAAATTTGTGAATGTGACCACAGACAGCCGTTGTCCGACGGGGGTTGAATGTATCCAGGCCGGTGTGGTGACCTGTGAAACGGAAATTACGAAAGATGACGTTAAAACTCAACTAATTTTAAGTGAAGCGGGCACGACGATTAACAATACCCCTTTTCAAAATTATACCTTTAATTTTCATGTATCCCCCTATCCGGAGGCAGGGAAGAAAATAGCCAAGAGCGATTATCGTCTATACCTGACAGTGAGTAAGTCAGGACAGTGACGTTTTTCCCCGTGAGATAAATTCCTTGATGCGGTGTTCGAAGACGCTGCGTGTTAAAAGAACGTGCCTGCGGCATTGTGTACAAACGATGCCGATATCCGCGCCAACTCTCACCACCTGCCAATCGTAGCTGCCACAGGAGTGTTTCTTTTTCAATCTGACTACATCACCGAGATTAATTTCCATGGGCATTGTTCTATGTTCCGTAATCCCATTACGAGTCCCGATGAAATCGGGGCGTGGTAATCTCTGTATCTAATGACCTTTCGTACAAGTGAGATTACTTCGGGTACTTCGTAACCTCGTAATGGATATTGAATATTTTACTTTTTCAAACCATCAATCACTTTATTGATATCGTTACGCAGGGTTTCCGTCGCACGTCTGGCGGCAGTGGCAAAATCCGAGCCCTTGCCGGCGTAAATAATACCCCGCGAAGAATTAATGATAATACCTCTTTTATGAGCGTCGATGCCGTAACGCACGGCCAGTTCCAAATCGCCGCCCTGTGCGCCTACGCCCGGAATCAGTATCGGTAATTCAGGGTGAGCCTGACGTATGGTTTTTAATTCTTCCGGATATGTCGCGCCTACCACCAGACCGATATTGCGATTGGTATTCCAGCGGCTGGCTTTAATGGCTACAATCTCGTAGAGCGGCAGGGTTTTACCTTCAAACTGACAGGGTAGCGATTGAAAATCGGCGGCGCCTTTATTGGAAGTTCGGCAAAGAATGAATACGCCTTTTTCTTTATATTTTAAGAATGGTTCTACAGAATCGAAACCAAGGTACGGACTGACGGTCACGGCATCGCAATTAAAGTAATCGAAAAGCGCTTTAGCGTAAGCGGCAGAAGTGTTGCCGATGTCGCCCCGCTTGGCATCTATGATGACCGGTATCTCTTTCGGAATGCGTTTGAGAGTCTGATACAAAGCATCCAGACCTTTTTCACCTTGAGCTTCATAGAAAGCCATGTTCGGTTTATAAGCGCATACCAAATCTGCCGTGGCGTCGATAATTCCTTTATTGAAATCTAAAACGCTCATTCCCGGAGGAATGAGTTCAGGACTGGTATCCAGCCCGACGCATACCAGGGAATGATTCTTCTCGACGGCGGCATTCAGTTTTTCCACGAAATTCATTTTTAATTCTCCCGAAAATATCGTCCTTCCTTGCCTCTCAGTACCCTTTTTGTCATTCCCGTCCCGTAACAAGTACGGGATATACTACGGCGGAAATCCAGTTACCTTACCCATCTGGCTTTACCGAAGCAAATTTCTACGAATAACCTTTATTGACGGAGTAATCAAATATTAGCACAATTGTAAATTGACTTCACTAGTTAACTAAACTAATATTGAATAGTAATTCAGGAACAATTAATAGTGAGGCAAAATAATCTTGTCCATGGTTAAAAGATTACCCTTATTCCCTATAAACTCCGGGGTAAATAGCCGGGGGCATCTGGTTATTGGCGGATGTGACACGGTAATAATGGCGGCTAAATTCGGCACGCCTCTTTACGTTTACGATGAATTGACTTTGCGCACTAAATGCCGAGAGTTCAGAGAAGAATTTGGGAAACGTTATCCGCATGTCATGATCATTTATGCCAGTAAGGCTTACTCCAATGGAGTTCTACTGTGTTTGATTAAGGCAGAGGGTTTAGGGTTGGACGTTGTCTCCGAGGGCGAATTAGGAATCGCCGAATCGATAAAATTTCCGATGGAGAAAATCTATTTCCACGGTAATAACAAATCACCGCGTGAATTGAAATTGGCTTTGAAATGCCATGTCGGGCGGATTGTGGTAGATAATTTTTATGAACTGGAATTGCTCGACGAACTGACGAAAAAATTAGTTGTCAAACAGGATATTTTGTTAAGAATGACGCCGGGTGTTGACCCGCATACACACGAATATACCTCTACAGGTTCGCTCGATAGCAAGTTCGGTTTTCCTTTGCCGTTAAAAGAGGAGGCGGTTGCCAGAGCATTAAAAATCCGCGGGTTGAATGTTTTAGGTCTGCATTTCCATATCGGATCGCTGATTTATGAAACTGAACCATTCGTAGAATCAATCAAATTCGTGGTAAAATTCGCCGCTGAAATGCAGAAGAAATATGGTTTGGAATTAAAAGAATTAAGTACCGGCGGTGGATTTGCAGTTCAATATACACTAGATAAACCCGCTATACCCACATCGGCTTTCGCCGAAAAGATCACGTCTACGATCATTAAAGAGTGTAAAAGGTACGGTTTGGAACTCCCGAAACTGATTGTAGAGCCGGGCAGAGAAATTGTGGCTCAGGCCGGCGTTGCGCTTTATTCTTTAGGCGTTATCAAAGAAATCCCCGGCGTCCGGACTTACGCGGCGGTAGATGGGGGTATGGGGGATAATATCTGCCCTCCGCTTTACGGTGAAAAAATGGAGGCGGTATTGGCAAACAGGATGCGTGCGCGAAATGCCGGAAAAGTGACGGTTTGCGGGAAGTTTTGCGAATCCGGAGACATTTTAATCCGGGATATTATCATGCCAAAACTTACCGCCGGTGATATACTGGCAGTAGCGGTCAATGGAGCTTATAGTATCCCTGAATCCATGAATTACAATGCCTTTTTTAAGCCGCCGGTAGCTATGGTAAAAAATGGCAAAGCGAGACTAATACGGCGAAGGGAGACACTGGAAGATATTACCAGGTGCGACATCGTTTAAGAAAATACGAAATATGAATATCGAAATACGAAACCAATTTGAATAATTCAATTACAAATTATTTAGAATTTATTATTTGTTTGGTATTTGGAACTTAGGAATTAGGATTTAAGCTGATGTGGGATATGGTGGGTCAGGAAAAAGCGGTTTCATACCTTCAGAAAAGTCTGGAGAAGGGCAGTCTGGCGCATGCCTATTTGCTCATTGGCCCGGCGCATGTCGGGAAAATGGCGTTGGCCGTAAATCTGACTAAGGCGATTAATTGTGAATCGACGGAACGGCCCTGCGGTAAATGTGCGTCTTGTCTGAGAATTACTGCAGGTAAACATGCGGATGTTCAGGTGGTGGAACTGTCTCTATTGGCAGAGTCCAGTGAGGGCGAGAGTAAAACCAGGATCAGTGTGGAGCAAGTCGACCAGATTCTACACTCGGTAAATTTAGCCCCATATGAAGGGAAATATAAGGTATTTATTATCGATGGCGTGGAATTTATGTCTATCGCCGCCGCCAACCGCCTGCTGAAAACAATCGAAGAACCGGTGCAGAATGTCGTTTTCATTTTACTGACTTCGAATGAAAGCCATGTACCGGTGACGGTTGTTTCAAGATGCCAGCGGATTGAACTTTTACCGGTGGCTGCCGACGAAATCGAGAAAGCGCTGATTAGCCGCTATCAGGTAGAGCCGGTTAGAGCAAAGCTACTGGCCCGGATTTCCAACGGTTGTTTCGGGTGGGCGGTATCGGTGATTGGAGATGATACATTGATGCAGCAAAGGGCGGAATGGCTGGACGCATGGCGTGAGACGTTCGATGCCGATTACGACAGACGTTTTACCTTTGCCGCCAAACTCGTAGATAAATACACTCAAAACAGGGAAGTAGTACAAAAGAAACTTGACCTCTTGCTCGGCTGGTGGCATGATTTGCTACTAGTAAAGGTCAATTGCGAAAACGAAACAACGAACATCGATTTTCAGGATGAATTAAAAAAAATGGCATCAGGTTATGATTTAGCCCAAATCAGAGGTTTTATTCATAAGATTCAAATATCGAAAGAAGAATTAAGGATTAATGCCAATCCGCAGTTAATCATGGAAGTATTGATGCTGAATATCCCGGAAAAGAGTGCTAAAGAAAATATAGTCGCATAATGAGGTGCGTTGATGGAAGAACAGGGTAATATTAACAATGCGAATGAACCAATAAAAACCGAGCCGGTAAACAATACCGAAAATCCGGTAGAGATGCCAAATCCGGTAAGCGCTCCCCCCAGCAATGTCAAAATTGTCGGCGTGAGATTTAAAAGAGCGGGTAGAATCTATTATTTCGACCCGGCAGGATTGGATTTTGAGGTCAATGACTCGATTGTGGTTGAGACCGCCCGGGGGCTGGAAGTAGCACGCGTGGTTATCGCGCCAAAGCAGGTGTTGGCCGGCGAAATAGAAACGCCCTTGAAGCCGGTAGTTCGCAAAGCCGAACCCAAAGAAGTACAACATAGTGAGGAAATTGAGACCAAGGAAAGGGAGGCGCTGACGGAATGCGCCAAGATAATTACCCGTCTCGCTCTGCCGATGAAACTCCTGTCCGCTGAATATAGTCTGGACGGCGGACATATCACCTTCTTCTTTAGCGCCGCAGAGAGAGTTGATTTCCGGGAATTGGTGCGGGAATTGGCCGGCCGGTTTAAAACGAGAGTGGAATTACGGCAGGTAGGTGCCAGAGATGAAGCCAAGATTTGCGGAGGATTCGGACGGTGCGGACGGCAATTATGCTGCGCCAGTTTCCTGTCCGAGTTCGTGCCCATTTCTATCAAGATGGCAAAAGAACAGGATTTGCCTCTTAATCCTATGAAAATCTCCGGCGTCTGCGGACGTTTGCTATGTTGCCTCGCTTATGAACACGATTTCTATCACGAAATTAAAAGTAAAATGCCCAAAGACGGACAGAATGTCACCACTCCGATGGGGCTGGCGCGTGTCGTCGGCAGCAATCCGCTCAAAGGAACGGTAGTGGTGGAATTAGAGACTCAAGTAACGGTAGAAGTCCCGATGGGCGATGTCAAAGTTACCGGTCAACAGCCTATCATCCGGCCGCCGGTAGAGCCTGTTACAAACAATAAAGAAAACGACGAACCGATAGAAAATGGTGAAAATACTCAGTTGCCAGCTTAACGTACGCGAACAGGTTTTAGTGCGGGAAGTATCTTTCCCATTCGTGACGTAATTTCATGTAATGCGTGGGAATATAAGAATAGCGGTTAGTATGCGGCGGCGCCGGAATTTTGTGCAATTTCATGTTGGCTTCCTCTGGAGTTCTCCCCGCTTTTTTTCGATTACAAGGAGCACAGGCGCTCACGACATTTTCCCAAGTGTGCTGTCCGCCGCGGTAGCGCGGTATCACATGATCGAGCGTTAGTTGACGGGTTTGTTTGCCGCAATATTGGCAGGTGTACTGGTCCCGATTATAAATCTCAGCGCGGCTGATTCTGCGGGCAACATGAAACGGACGTTTTACAAGGTAGGGGAGGCGGATGACTGAAGGAATGGGCACTTCGCGATTGGCAGTATGAATGTAACCATAGCCATTTTCCAGCATTTCAGCCCTACTCTGGTAAAGAAGTGTTAAAGCTCGCCGGACATGGCATATGTTTAAAGGTTCATAATTCTGATTCAGTACAAGCACGGAATGTTCAAGCATTACGACACTTCTTTGTTCCAGAATTAGTTTTATTGTACTGTAAAAATCGGTGAGTGTGCAAATTACGTGTGTAGGGAAAGCCAATGTCTATACCATAGAACCGGTCATGTTTTGGATTCTAGCCTGCGCTAGAATGGGAATCTACCAAAGGACTGCCGGATAGGTGCATCGGACTTTGGTAAGTGTGAGATTGCTTCGGGTACTTCCATAAACTGGCAATGGGAAGCTGAATGAAATAACAGACAGAGATACCTGTTCCACCAAGTAGTTGAAAGCTGAAAGCTACCTTAGCTCTTTCTCTGCGGGCGGGTGGTTCTTTTATGGGCACGTTCATCACCGCGAAAATCAGGTACATTAAGATTGAAAAGGACGCTGATCTTCGGGTCAACTAATCTGGAACTGATGCGGTTCTCAATCTCATCCAGCGAGCTGGATGTGGTGATGATGGTTGCCAGACGGGCGTTATAACGGTGATTGATGACCTGATACAGTTTCTCCTGTGCCCACGGTGTGCCTGCCTGCTCGCCGAAATCGTCCAATACCAACAATTCGGCGCTTCTGACGCTTTCGAATAGCTGGTCGTAGGAAACCTTACTGTCCGGACTGAAGGTAGACCGCAAATGGTCGAGAAAATCAGGCACCACAATAAACAGGGCCGGTTTGCCGAGTTTGTAACGGTAATTAACAATGGCCGCGGCCAGATGCGTTTTTCCGCAGCCGTTTACGCCTGCAAACACCAGCCAGCCGTCCGGAGATTTCGCAAAATCCAGCGCCAGATTATAAGCCGCTTCCAGATTCTGCCGTTGCTCCAATGGTAAATTAGCCCGTTTCCAGTCGAAACTCTCGAATGACATATTTTTCTGCAGTTCAAACCATGGCGCCCAACTGCCGGAGTATAGTGTTGGGGTTTTACTGCCGATTGTGTATATCTGACAGAAATCGGTATTCGTCAAGCGACTGCGCGTCCGGTCTTCCAATTCCTCGATAGGAGCAATGGAAATGATAACGGTCGGCAGCCGGTTGGCATAGCGGTGATTGAGTAACTGGTCGAGCTTTTCTTTTGCCCAGGGTGTACTGGATTGAGCGCCAAAGTCATCCATTATCAACAAAGGCGCATTTCGCACCTGTTCGAAGAATTCATCATAAGGCATTTCACTGCCCGGGCTGAAACTGCCACGGAGATGGTCGAGTAAATCTGGGGTCGTGACATAAAAAGCCGGTTTCTTGTGTGTAATACATTCGTTAGCAATCGCCGCCGCCAGATGTGTTTTTCCATGGCCTGAGGGCCCGGCAATGACCAGCCAGCCTTCCGGTTTCAATGCAAATGCCTTTGCCGCTTCATAAACCCGGCGGAATTGTTCCTGACTGATGGCGTCTTTGATTTTGCCATCGGGAGCCAGATTGGCGAAAGTAAGACGCGTCAAATTCCCGAGGTTGCTGTATTTCTGCAATCGTGATTGATGTTTGGTATCGGATTCTCTTTCGACGCAGCGGCAGGGCACGATGCGACTATAGTCCGGCTTGCCCGGCGCTAACATCGGGTGTACGAATCTGGTTCCCTTACAAATCGGACAAATCTCTTCGGATTGGATGTCTTCAGCGTTTGACGGCGTGGCCATATTTGCCTTTGATGAATTTGTCCGGGTCTGTTTTTTTAAAATCTCTGAGATGTGTTCCAACGCTTTTGCCTTCGGTCGCCCAGCGTTCCAGAATGGCGGAGATGTAGCGCCAATTCCGTTTGCCGGCATTAACCGCTTCTTTTACGGCATCTTTTATCCATAGTTCGGGGTAAGTTTTTTCCGCGTCCCGCAACTCTTCCGCAATCATCGGAGTCAGTAATCCGATGTTTTCCTCATACATTGTAAAGATATTCGGTAATTTTTCGGTGATGACTTCGCGGGAAATTCGTTTTGTTTCCAGTCCGGTGAGATGAATTTCGCCATTCTGAATTTTTTCTATAACTTCTCGATTTTCGGCGGTATTAAGCATATAAATATCGTCGCGGCTGCCATCTTCACCGGCGATATGCAGAATTACTTTTCTTTGTACGGCTGACACCAGCGATTTACGGAGTATTGCCTCCGGGCTTTTACCGGCTTCGTTTATACCGATCATTAAACCGGAATCATTAAGCAATTCATTAAAGGTAATGAACTTGGGGAATCCCTTTTTAAAATAGAGTAACCGGAAAATATGCAATACCACCTTCAGTTCTGCCAGATCCGTAATTTCCGGAAGCAGGTTGCTGAGGAAGATATTGGGTACGGGAGTATATTCCATTCTGGCAGGGAAACCGTTGAATTCGCTCATATTAAGCTTTCTTCTTGGGCTGCAATGTTCTCAAATCTGTAATATTTCGGTGTGAAGTGAATGCTGACTTCACCGGTGGGACCGTTCCGGTGCTTGGCAACACTAATGTTCGCGATGCCTTCCGGGTATTCTTTATCGGGATGGTCTGCTTCCCATTTTTCTCTGGTGGGATAGTAATAATCCTGGCGGTAGATGAAGATGACTACATCGGCGTCCTGTTCAATCGTACCGCTGTCTCTCAAGTCGGAAAGCTGTGGTTGACGGTCCTGCCGGACCTCAGCGGCGCGGCTCAATTGTGAAACGGCAATCACCGGCACCTGCAGATCACGTGACAGAGCCTTGAGGTTACGGGTAATATAGCCGATTTCCTGGACGCGGTTATTCATGATACCATCGGCATCGATTAGACCCAGATGGTCGATAATAATCATATTTACCTTTTGTTCGTAAAGTAGACGACGGGCCTTACTCCGGATTTCCGACATCCTTAACTTCGGCGAATCGTCGATATAAATCTTCGTCTCGGAAAGAGTGCCTATTGCATTGAGGATTTTTCTTTCATCCATTTCCGAGTGCATCCCCAGTCTGACGTGGGAAGAAAGAACGCTGGCTTCCGTGGAGATAAGTCTGGTAACCAGTTCCTCACCGGACATTTCCAGACTGAAGATAGCTACACAAGCGTTTTGCTCAATAGACGCATTACGGGCTATATTAAGAGCAAATGATGTTTTACCCATACCGGGGCGGCCGGCGACAATCACCAGGTCGGAGCGTTGAAATCCGCCGAGAATATTGTCCAGGGCATTAAAACCGGACATCACTTTTTGGAGTGCAACCGGTTGTCCGTCCTCAGTAGTGGGATGCGGTTCGAAATAAAGATCCAGCACCTGACGGACAGGCATGAAATCACGCGTCCCCCTGGTCTGAGCCAGTTTCAGCAGGATGTCTTCGGCTTTGCTGATACTGCTGCGTGGTTCGGCCTCAGCCTGAAAACCGATATTTGTGATTTGCTGACCGGCGGTGATGAGGTGACGGCTGATGGATAGACGATAAACAATATTGGCGTAATCCAGTATATCCAGCGGTGTCGGCACTACCGAAATCAGATGCGAAAGATAAGCTACGCCGCCCGCCTGTTCCAGTTTACCCAGACGGTCCAATTCTTGCGCCACGGTTATCTGATTGATGGATTCGTTCCTCAGGTAAAGTGTCAGGCAGGCTTCATACAGCCACTGGTGCGGTTCATGATAGAAGTCAGCTTTCTGGAGCAGCGTGGCAATCTCATAGATTGCCGCCCCGTCAATCAGTAGCGACCCGATGACTGCTTCCTCTGCGGAAAGGTCATGAGGGGGTAGTTTATCGTTATACACGATAGTCTGCTCCTGGCAACTAAAAAATAACTATTGAACAGCGTCTTCGGCGACGATGGTTACTTTGATTTTAGTTACAATATCCTTGCCCAGTTTGATGGATACTTCAGAACTGCCGGTCTGTCTGATGGGTTCAGTTAATTCGATTTTGCGTTTGTCCACGACAGCGTGCAGTGAGCTCTCCAGTCCGATGGCAATATCAGCCGAGGTGATACTTCCGTAGAGACGATCTTGCTGCCCGACTTTGGCTTTCAGGATGAGTTCTTTGCCTTCCAGTTCGGCGGCAAGAGCTTTCATCTCCGCTTCTGTCTTAGCTTCGATACGCGCTCTGGCTTTGATTTGCGCTTCAACTGCCTTAATATCCTGAGGTCTGGCGGACACGGCAAGTTTACGGGGTAATAAATAATTTTTACCGTAGCCGTCGGCAACTTCTTTTATTTGACCGGCTTTGCCTACATTAGGCACATCTTCCATAAAAACAACTTTCACGTTTTCTCCTCCAGGGTAATTATACTTCTTATCACGCAATCAAGTGGAATAAATTATACCATGCCTTACATTAAATATTTCTGAGCATAGATAGCGGCTGTGGCGCCATCGCCCGCGGCGGTAACGGCTTGACGGGGCGAATTGTGACGGATATCACCGGCCGCAAAAATACCGGGGATCGGTGTTTCCATGTTTTCATTGGTGATAATATAGGCGTTTTCATCCAGCGGTAAGATTCCCTTGACATAATCTGTATCCGGATTAGTGCCGACAGAAATAAAAACTCCGCCGACTTGCTTCGTGGACTTCTCACCGGTTTCCACGTTTACCAGCCGAATTCTTTCCACCATATCGGCGCCTTCAATTGCGGAAACGGACGTATTCCAGAGGAAATCGATTTTCGGTTCGGATTGGATTTTCTCCTGCAGAATTTGAGTGGCGCGGAGCTGATTACGCCGGTGAATAATCGTCACCTTGGAGGCAAATTTGGTCAGGTGCAGAGCTTCGGTAATAGCCGTATCACCGCCACCGATTACGACCAGATTTTGACCCTGAAAGAAAGACCCGTCACAGACTGCGCAATAGGAGACGCCTCTTCCGGTCAATCTGGTTTCTCCTTCAACCCCCAGTTTTCTCCTGGTGGCACCACCTGCCATAATCAGAGCTTTCGTAGAAAAATTACCATCGGTAGTTTTCACCAGTTTAAATTCGCCCTGTAATTCCAGCCCGGTAACTTCCGCCGGTATCGTTTTTAATCCGTGTTTCTGTGCCTGTTCCGACAACTTTTCCCCGAGTTCCAGCCCGCTGATACCCTGCGGAAAACCCGGGAAATTTTCGACGTGCTCGGCATAGGTTATCTGCCCGCCGAAGATACCTTTCTCGATTAAGAGGCAGTTTAGCCCGGCTCTCGAAGAGTAAATACCGGCGGTTAATCCCGCAGGACCGCCCCCGATGATGATAATCTCATAGATATTCTCACTCAATGTTTATGTACTCCAGCTATTGTCTATGTATTAGATTCATTTGTTTCACTGGCTTGCACCGTAGGTTCGGTAAATTTATATTGTTGAATAATCTCGCAGACGTTACGGTCGATGCTTTGTTTTGCCATGCCAATGGCATTTCGTATGGCTTTTGCCTGACTGCGTCCGTGAGAAATAATAACATTGCCGTTTAATCCCAGCAAGCAGGCGCCGCCGGATTCACGATAGTCGATTCTTTTCACCAGTGAGCCGAAACCGACGTCCAGTTGAATAGAATCGTTGGGAGAGGGCACCTGCCCAATATTTTTTAGTTTTAAAAAGGCTTCGCCGACACCCTCCAGCGTTTTCAGGACGATGTTACCCGTAAATCCGTCCGTGACGACAACATCAGCCGTACCCTTGGATAGATTCTGTCCTTCGATATTACCTACAAAATTTAAATCGGACGCTTTCAGTACCTGATAGGTTTCACGGGCAAGCTGGTTTCCTTTTTTCTCTTCCTCCCCGTTATTCAATAACGCAATACGCGGTGAGCGTACGCCAAAAACTTCTCGCACGTAAATATTACCCATCTGCGCAAACTGGAGCAGATGTTTCGGCCGGCAATTGGGGTTAGCTCCGCAATCGAGAAGCAAGAAAGGACTGGTAATACTGATAGTAATAATACTACCGATAGCCGGACGTTCGATGCCTTCTACTCTGCCTAACATAGCAAAGGCGGCGTACATTACCGCTCCGGTGCTGCCGGCGGAAACAAAAGCCGCTGCTTTCCCTTCTTTGACCATATTGATGCCGACCACAATCGATGAGTTTTGTTTTTTCGTCACCGCTTCAATCGGCGATTCCGCATCTTCAATCACTTCCGGGGCATCAATGATAGAGACATCCAGGTTCTTCATATGGCGGCTTGCCTGAACGTGGAGGATTTCTTTTTTACCTACCAGCGCAATCCCGATTTTAAAATCCTGAGCCGCTTTTAAAGCGCCTTTTACGATTTCGTGAGGGGCATATTCCCCGCCTGAAGCATCAACTGCAATTATCATTTGTTCTCCTGTAAGCGATGTTGTTTCCGGAAAATGTAATTAATTATTATCGCTTATTGAATTCATCCCTGACCTTTTTTAAAGTCTCCGCATCGGATAGCAGGTCAACTACGGTCATTGCCAGGGCTTTGGCCGCATCACACATTCCATCAATCCCGCTTTCCGAACCCGCCGCAATGGCAAATTCCGGAGAGTGTGACAAAATGCCTTTGGGGGCAATCGCGACCACCGGTTGTATAGCTGCTGTCACCTGACTGACATTACCCATATCTGTACTACCTGTATTGATGAAAGACAGTTTCGATTTTGGGATTTTTACTTCTCTGCCAACGGTACGCATGTTGTTTACATAAAGTTGCGCCAGAGCCATATTATTACGCATCGTAGCGTAACGTAATTCGTCCTGTTTATATTCAAGGCGGGCTCCTGTGGCAGTGGCGGCGCTTTTAAAGCAATTTAATACTTTTTGTAATAATTCATCGAGGTAATCATCGTCGGAGGCGCGGACATAGAATGTGCCAGCACTGTAGTCGGGGATGATATTGGGAGCTATCCCGCCGTGGGTAATGATACCATGAATACGCGACGTGCTCTGGATGTGTTGCCGCAAAGCATTGATATTATTAAAGGAAAGAATCATCGCATCGAGGGCGTTGATACCTGCGGTCGGATTTGCAGAGGCATGAGATGATTTACCGAAGAATTCAATCGTCATTTGCTGGCAGGCTAATGCGAAAATAGTCGCAGCATCTACCGTATCGGGATGCACTAGCATAGCGACATCGAGGTCGGAGAAGGCGCCTTTGGTCGTCATCACAATTTTACCGCCGTAGTTTTCCTCAGCCGGAGTACCGATAACCACGATACTACCACCGTAGCGATCGACAATCTGTTTCGAGGCAACAGCCGCGCCGACAGCTATCATACAGATGAGATTGTGTCCGCAGGCGTGCCCTACAGTCGGTAGAGAGTCATATTCCGCCAGTAAGCCGATAAAAGGCTGACCCTTACCATAGCTGGCTCTAAAAGCGGTAGGCATATCGCAAATACCATTTTCCACGGTAAAACCTTGTTCTTCCAGATACTGACTCAGCCAGGCGCTGGCTTTATATTCCTTTAAACCAAGTTCAGGATTATCATGAATTTTCAAGGCAAGCTTTTTTAATTGACTCCTGTCAGAGTCAATCTGTTTAATAACAGACTGTTTGAATTTCTCTAGTTTAATATCCATATCCCTGATACACAATAGCACGTTAAATAGACAGAGTAAAACCTGGAACAGAAATAGTTCAAAAGCGAATAGTTTTTATTATAACTCAGTGGTTATGTGATTTCTACCGTTTATTTAGTTTAGTAAAAAGAAGAAACTGTGCGGGGTAAACTCTATTAGGAAACCTTACTACAATCCCCCATTCCGGCGCAGGTCGGAGGCTATAGTACTTACGAAGTAATGTATACTTGACGGAGTTTTACGAAGTAAATGTACCAGAATCCCAAAAAATCCCCCGGTATATCTCTCGTGACAAGCACGGGACTTCCAGTTGCGACTTCCAGCCTTTTGCGAAAGGGAGGGGGTGTCATACTCCCTTTGTCATTCCTGCGAAGGCAGGAATCCATTAACTAAACACTGAAAGCTGATTGCTGATAGCTGAAAGTTGCTTGTTTTTTACTTGCCTATTTATTTTAGATATGCTATACTCCTAAGGTGTTTGAAGTGGGTGAAATTCCCACTTTTTTTCTTGAACGAGAAAAATACGATGGAGGCTTAGCCTGAAATGAAGAGCGAGTTTCTGCTCGCCATCACACAGTTATCGGCTGAGAAGAACCTGCCCAAAGAGGTAGTTATCTCAGCAGTTGAGTCGGCATTGGTATCGGCTTATCGTAAAGATGCCTTCACGCCCACTCAGAATATCGAAGTGAAAATAAACCGCAATACCGGCAGAGTAGAGGTATGGGCGGAAAAAACTGTTGTGTCCAAACCTACCGATACAAAACAGGAAATATCGCTGACCGAAGCCAAGCGTATCAAAGCTGATGTGAAAATTGGTGAATTGATCATGGTGGAATCAACCCCACAGAATGCGGGGCGTATTGCAGCGCAGACTGCCAAGCAGGTAATTTTACAGCGTCTCCATGAAGCGGAACACAGCGCGATTTTTGAAGAATATGCCGGTAAGTCAGGTGATATTGTCAGTGGTGTAATTCAGCGCATAGAAGCCAGACAGGTGATGATTGACCTTGGTAGAGTGGAAGCGGTATTGCCACCAAATGAGCAAATGTCGAATGAGCGCTATCGAATCGGACAAAGGCTGAAAGTCTACATGGTTGAAGTCGCTAAGACGCCGCGTGGGCCGAGAGTAATTGTGTCGCGATCTCATCCTGATCTGCTGAAACGCCTCCTTGAATTGGAAGTCCCGGAAGTCTCCAATGGGACTGTAGAAATAAAATCAGTTGCGCGTGAAGCCGGTTTCCGCAGCAAGGTAGCCGTCGCGGCGCGTCAACCGGGCATCGATCCGGTTGGTTGTTGTGTGGGACTGCGCGGTATTCGCATTCAGAATATTGTCAGCGAATTGAGCGGGGAAAAGATTGACGTTGTACTATGGAACGCCGATCCGTTTGCTTTCATTGCCAGTAGCCTTAGCCCTGCGCAGATTGTTGCTGTCGAACTCAATAAGACCGAGGGACAGGCAACCGTTATCGTGCCCGATCGACAACTTTCCTTAGCGATTGGGAAAGAAGGGCAGAATGTCCGCCTGGCAGCCAAGTTGACAGGTTGGCGTATCGATATCAAACCCGCCTCTGTGTATGAAGCGGAAAGAGTTGCCGCGAAACCGACCGTCGAAGCTGAAGAAGCTACCGCTGAAGAAGGGGTATCTGCTCAACCCGAGTCGGTGATGGCTACGGTTGAAGGGGAAACGCCTGAGATGCCTGTCGAAGAAGAAGCGGAAGAAGAGAGAGCCGAACCTGTTCAGGAAGAGGCGATTGTAGGGAAACCGGTCAGTTTTGAGACAAAAGCGAAACCCGGTAAAGTGGAGATTCGCTTCGCCGAGGATATTTTAGGTCCTAAAGCCGCCCAGCCCGATAATAAAGCCAAGAAGAAAAAGAAGGGACAGGGGAAGACAAAAGAGGACGAGGGTGCCAGGCCGAGAAAGGGCGGACGCCGGCAGGAGTTCGTGGTTGAAGATGAAGAGGGAGAAACATATTGATATCCAGGCAGGTTCAGCCAGGCATATACCTGAACGTACCTGTATTGCCTGCCGTCAGGTTAAAGCCAAGCGTGACCTTGTGCGCATCGTAAAAACAAGTGATGAGGGAATAGTAGTCGATACTCAAGGTAAGAAACCGGGACGTGGTGCTTACCTTTGTAAAACAAAAGAATGTTGGGGAAACGGTCTGAAGGGTAATCGTCTGGAATATGTCATGCGTGGGTCGCTTACTCAACAAGACCGGCAGAGATTGGAAGAATACGCCGAAAAGCTCTGATGGGAGTCGATAGTGGTAAGCTCGGAAAATAAAAATGATGGTAATCAGGTTACCGATGAGAAGAGCGGGAGTGAAACCTCCGGGCAGAAACCCACTATTGTAGAATTACCTCCGGCGCTCAGCGTACGGGAGTTATCTGACTTATTTAAAGTCAGCCCTGTCGATGTTATCAAGCGATTGATCCGAACCGGTGTGATGGCAAACATCAACCAGGTTATTGATTTTAAAACTGCTTCGGTTATTGCCGCTGACTTCGGGTTTGAAGCGCGTCTCAAACGCCGTGTTGCCGGTAAAAGCGCCCATCTTAGTGAAGCCAACAAACAAAGCGCGCAAAAAGCCGACCAAACCACCGGTTTATTACCGCGTCCGCCGGTGGTGACCATCATGGGACACGTCGACCACGGCAAGACGAAGTTGCTGGATGCCATCCGGAAGAGCAATGTCGTGGATAGTGAAGCCGGCGGTATCACCCAGCACATCGGAGCTTATCAGGTAGACTTCAACGGGCAGAAGATCACGTTTCTCGACACGCCGGGACATGAAGCCTTTACCGCCATGCGCGCTCGCGGTGCGCAGGTCACGGATATTACGGTTCTTGTGGTGGCAGCCGACGACGGTGTAATGCCTCAAACTTTGGAAGCGATTGACCATGCGCGTGCGGCAGGTGTGCCGATTGTCGTGGCGATTAACAAGATTGATAAACCCGGCGCTAATCCCGACCGTGTCAAGCAACAACTGGCAGAAGTCGGCCTTGTTGTTGAAGATTGGGGTGGCGATACTGTCAGCGTGCCCGTTTCCGCTAAGGAAAAGAAGGGTATCTCCGACCTGCTGGAAAATCTGATGGTAGTGGCAGAACTGGAAGACCTTAAAGCCGATCCTTCCAAACCGGCCGAAGGCACTGTTATCGAAGCTGAAATGGATCGGACACGAGGCGCTCTCTTCACCGTACTGGTGAGCTCAGGTACATTGAAATTGGGCGACACGATCGTTGTCGGTGAGGATTGGGGTAGAGTAAAAGCTATGTTCAATGATGCCGGGAAGCGGGTCAAGAAAGCGACTCCGTCAACACCGGTCGAAGTTCTCGGGTTACCTAATGTGCCTCAGGTTGGCGCTGTCATGTTAGCCGTAGAAGACGAAAAAGCAGCAGCGGCGTTAATCGAAAAGCGTCGCCAGGAAATAGATCTGGAAGCGGCGGCGGCCAGAACGGTCAGTCTCAGTAATGTCTACGATCAGATTACCAAAGGTAAAGTTAAAGAACTCAGTATTATCTTAAAAACCGATGTTCAGGGAAGTATCGAACCTATCAAAACATCACTGGAAAAACTTTCATCTGACGAAATAAAAGTCAGAGTTATCCATAGCTCAACAGGCAATGTGAATGAAAATGACATCATGCTGGCAATTGCCTCCAAAGCGGTCATTATCGGTTTCAATACCGATGCTGAACCGGGCGCAAGGAGTTCGGCAGATCGGGAAGGCATCAGCCTTCGTTTCTACAGCATCATTTATAACATGGTGGATGATGTCACTAAAGCCCTGAAGGGTATGTTGACACCTACTTTTGTGGAAGTAATCGACGGACGCGGTGAAGTGCGCGCAGTGTTTACCGCCGGTAAGAAAGAAAAGATAGCAGGCGTATTCATCACTGAAGGTAAAGTTACCAGAAACAGTTCCATCAGAATTCTCCGCGGGAAGCAAAAAATTCATCAGGGTACGATCGCCAGTCTGCGTCGTTTTAAAGACGATGTCAGAGAGGTCGTAACCGGCTATGAATGCGGTATCGGCGTGGACGGCTTCGGCGATTTTCAGGTTGGGGACATTCTGGAATTCTTCAGAAGTGAAAAATCCGGCTAGAAAGTTGGCGAAATGACATATCGCGTTGAGAGATTAAACAGCCTTCTGCGCCAGGAAATCAGCGATTTAGTGCAACGCTACGTCAAAGATCCGAGACTTGGCAGTTTCGTTTCTATCACCGCAGTCGAAATTTCTAAAGATATGCGCTATGCTAAAGTTTTTATCAGTCGTTACGGTACCGATATCGAGAAAAAAGAAACTATCACTGCGTTAGAATCCGCCTGCGGTTTTATCCGTCATGAATTATCCGAAAGATTAAAGACCAGACGTATCCCCGAACTCAGTTTCCGACTGGATAATACTATGGAAAAAGCCGAAAAGGTATTGAGAATCATCGACGAAATCGCTTCTGAAGAGGGCTCACCGCCCTCTTAGGCGTATATATGGACGGTATTTTAAACTTCAATAAGCCACTGGGGAAGACATCCTTTAACATCGTGGCCATGGTGAAACGGTTGACCGGCGAAAAACATGTCGGTCACGCCGGCACTCTCGACCCGATGGCTCAAGGCGTTCTACCTGTTTGTTTAGGACAGGCAACGCGTCTCGTGGAATATCTGATGGACGCCAATAAAACATACCTCGCGGAAATTGAACTTGGCGTTTCTACGGATAGTTATGACCGTGAAGGAGAAATCACACAGCGCGGCGATGCTTCCGGTATTACCCTTGAACAAATCAAGACGGCTTTAAATGCATTCCGCGGTGTGATTACTCAGATTCCGCCGATGTATAGCGCCGTGAAGCATCAGGGTAAGCCACTGTACGAACTAGCCAGGGCCGGCATCAATGTCGAGAGGAAAAGCCGCATTGCGAAAATATACTCTCTGGAAATCAAGGAATGGCAATATCCTGTACTTACCGTTGAGGTCGTTTGCGGCAAGGGCACATATATCCGTTCGCTGGCCAACGATCTGGGACAGGCGCTGGGCTGCGGTGCCAGTCTGAAGAATTTGGAACGTTCCAGATGCGGTATCTTTGAAATCGGCGATACGGTTACCCCGGAACGGTTCGAGGATGCTTGTCGTGGCGGATATTGGGAGAGTTATCTCTATCCGATGGATAGTATTTTGTCCCATTGGGAAACTGTGATTGTCGGTGAAGAAAAGGCGCAGGCCATCCGTAACGGTGTCCTGATAAATCTGGAGGATAGCGCATTAAAACTGGAAAACGATTACTGCCGTGCCTATAGCTGGGATGGAAACCTGCTGGGAATATTGCATTTTAATACTGAAAAAAAACAGTGGCAACCTGAGAAAGTGTTTAACTAGCTTGACACCACCACTGCTATGTGGTACGAATAATAGTCGGGCTAGCTGAAGATAACGCTGTCGCACTAAATAGGAGGAAATTATTTAAATGGGGAAAATTAATGTAGCAATTATCGGTGTCGGCAATTGTGCTTCTTCACTCGTACAAGGAGTTCATTATTACCGGAACGCGAAAGAAGATGAATTTGTTCCCGGTTTAATGCATGTCAATCTGGGTGGCTATCATATTCGGGATATCAATTTCGTGGCGGCTTTCGATATAGATAAGAATAAGGTCGGCAAAGACCTCTCCGAAGCAATTTATGCCAAACCTAATAACACTTTCAAATTTTGCGATGTGCCCACCAGCGGTGTCATTGTTAACCGTGGTATGACGCTTGACGGACTGGGAAAATATCTCTCACAGGTTATCGAAAAGGCTCCCGGCCCTACTGCCAATATCGTCAAAATTCTCAAAGAAACAAAAACCGATGTTGTGTTAAATTATCTGCCTGTCGGCTCGGAGATGGCTACTAAATGGTATGTGGAACAGATATTGAATGCCGGCTGCGGCATGATTAATTGCATTCCGGTTTTTATCGCCAGACAAAAAGATTGGGGAGACCGGTTTGCAGAAAGAGGTTTGCCGGTCATCGGCGACGATATTAAATCGCAGGTAGGTGCTACTATTGTGCACAGAGTTTTAACTAATCTTTTCAGAGAGCGCGGTGTCAAGCTAGAGAGAACCTATCAACTAAACTTCGGCGGCAATACCGACTTCCTGAACATGTTGGAAAGAGAGAGACTGGAATCCAAGAAGATTTCCAAGACAAACTCCGTTATCTCGCAACTTGATTATAAAATGGATCCGGATGATATTCATGTCGGTCCCAGCGACCATGTACCGTGGTTATTAGACCGTAAATATTGCTATATCGATATGGAAGGACGCACCTTTGGCGACGTTCCCCTCAAACTCGAACTAAAGCTCGAAGTCTGGGACAGCCCGAACTCAGCCGGTGTGGTGATCGATGCCATCCGCTGCTGTAAACTGGCAATGAATAACGGATTAAAAGGCGCTCTGGTTGCGCCGTCATCATACTTCATGAAATCACCGCCGGTCCAGTATACAGACGCAAAAGCTCATGCCGAGACGGAAAAGTTTATTTCCGATAATAAACTGGCTAAAAAGTAAAGGTACGCTTGAAATCGGAACAGAGCTACCCGCTGGACAGTAAATGATGAAGATTGCACTGGTATCACCGTATGATTTCTCCCACCCGGGTGGGGTTGGACGCCATATCAGTTCACTTTATCTTCACTTTACTCGTATGGGGCACCAGGTCAAGGTGATTGCGCCTGCTTCCAGAGAAATAAAAGATTTCGGTGACAATTTTATCCGCATCGGCAGACCATTTCCCATTCCCGCCAGCGATTCGGTTATCCGTATTCCGCTTTCGCTCCACCTGGCGCCGGCGATTAAAAAAGTGATGGCCGAAGAGAAGTTTGATATCGTACACCTTCATGAGCCGTTTATGCCGATGCTTTGCAGCGCTACTTTACGCTTCTCGAATACGGTCAACATCGGCACTTTTCACGCGGCTCAGGGTAAACCGGGCTATAATTGGGGCAGACCAATCTCAACTTGGATGTTAAGTCGGCGCGCGCGGAAGTTACACGGCCACATTGCCGTCTCCAAACCGGCGATGGATTACGTCAGACAATTCGTACCGGGGGATTATGAAATCATCCCGAACGGAGTCGATCTGGAGCACTTCAGGCCGGACGTCCCGTTGATAAATGATTTTTGTGACGGTAAATTGAATATTGTTTTCATGGGCAGGTTGGAGTTTCGCAAAGGGATCAACTATCTGTTGAAGGCATTTCTGGATGTGAAGAATCAGATGCCGAATACCCGACTTATTATCTGCGGACCGGGCACCAGACTGCGCAAAAGATATGAAACCTGGATCAAAGATGTTCGCTTGCAGGATGTGGTGTTTACCGGCATGGTAAATTATGAACAACAGCCTAGTTACTACCGTACCGCGGATATTTTCTGCGCGCCAGCTACCAGCCGTGAAAGTTTCGGATTGATTTTATTGGAAGCGATGGCGACCGGCAGACCCATCGTGGCGACCGATATCGAAGGCTTTGCTAGCGTCGTCACCAACGGGGAAGAGGGTCTTCTCGTACCGCCGATGACCGTGCAACCGTTGGCGGATGCTATCCTGACTCTCCTTCAGGATAAGGAAAAACGTTTACAGATGGGGCAAAAGGGAATCATTACCGCTCGTAAATACAGCTGGGAAGATGTTTCAAAACGGGTACTGGATTACTACGGAAAAATAATCGAACAGCAGCGTCAGAAACAGGCCGTGAGGTGATATGGCGAATTTAGAAGGCCTCCGCAGAGGATTAGGCAAGTATTTTACGGAACCGCTCGTGACCGTTCTGGAAAAGACGCACATCACGCCGAATGCTGTTACCTGTATCGGTTTGCTGATAACAATCGTCGGTGCGGTGTTGGTAGCTGTCAGACACCCGTTTGCCGCCGGATGGGTAGTGTTGTTTGCCGGATTGTTCGATATGCTGGATGGGGCGCTCGCCCGCCGGACTAATCGCATCACGAAATTCGGGGGTGTGCTTGATTCCACGCTTGACCGTGTCTCGGAAGCGGCCGTGCTTATCGGCATTTCTATACTGTACGCAAACCGGCATTCCACCTGGGGCGTAGCCATCGTCGGTATTACGCTCATCGGTTCGCAGTTGGTCAGTTATATCCGGGCCAAAGCGGACGCGCTGAATATTGATTGTAAAATCGGGGTCTTTACTCGACCTGAAAGAGTCGTTATACTGTCTATTGGGCTATTACTCAGCCGATTTAATAATGTGTTATTTATCGCTCTGTCTATCGTTGCTGTTCTTAGCTTCGTAACAGCCGGTCAGAGGTTAATCCACATCTGGAATAAAACGAAATCCGGTTAATTGGGGGAAAACTATGCCAGTTATTGCTGTTATCGGCGCTCAGTGGGGAGATGAGGGGAAAGGGAAAGTAGTTGACCTGGTGGCGGAGAAGGCAGATATTGTCGTACGTTTTTCCGGGGGGGATAATGCCGGCCACACGGTCATTAATTCTTTTGGTAAGTTTGCTTTACATCTGATTCCATCCGGAATATTTTCTACCACGGCCGTTTCTGTTATCGGTAATGGTGTCGTTATCAATCCGAAAGTTATTTTCCACGAGATCGATATGTTGCAGGAAAGGGGTATTGATGTATCGCCTTCGCGACTTTCTATCAGCGACCGCGCTCACCTGATTATGCCCTACCATTTGTTACTCGATGAACTTGAGGAGAAAGCTCTGGGCAATAGAGCAATCGGCACCACCCGAAAGGGCATCGGGCCTGTGTATTCGGATAAAACCGCCCGCCGCGGAATACGTGTGGGAGATTTACTGGATAAACAGGGATTTAAAGAAATGCTGCGGAATATCCTTGACGGGAAGAACCGGATTTTGACTAAGATTTACGGCGTTGAGCCATTATCGCTGGAAACGGTGTACAACGAGTACGTTGAATATGGAGAACGTCTTAAGCCGTACGTCCGTGAAACCACGATGATTTTGAATGAAGCCTTGGAAGGCGGGAAGATGGTTCTCCTTGAAGGAGCTCAGGGGACTTTACTCGATTTGGATTTCGGAACATATCCCTATTGCACTTCTTCTTCACCAATCGCCGGCGGCGCTTCGATCGGTTCGGGCATCGGTCCCACCAGCATGAATGCCATTCTCGGTGTCTTTAAAGCGTATTGCACAAGGGTCGGCGGTGGCCCCTTCCCCACGGAACTAAATGATGAAATCGGCAATCAGATCAGAGAGCGGGCGCATGAATTCGGCACAACAACCGGCAGGCCGCGGCGCATTGGCTGGTTTGACGGCGTGGCAGCCCGATTCAGCCGACGTATCAACGGTTTCACCGGTATGGCCATCACCCGTTTCGATATTCTGGATGTGATGCCGACCTTGAAGGTCTGCACCGGATATAAACTGGATGGCAAGATAATCAAGTATTTCCCCGCGAGTATACCGCTACTGGAAAAATGCGTACCGGTCTATGAAGAAATACCCGGATGGATGACTTCGACCGAAGAGGTCCGTAAATATAAAGACCTGCCGGCGGCGGCGAAGAAATATGTCAAAACTCTCGAGGAGTTAGCGGGTTGCCCGGCGAATTTGATTTGTGTCGGTCCTGCCCGTGAGCAGACAATCGAAAAATCCCCGATAATCTAAAAATGAAGTCAGCCGTTTCTCATTTGACGGTAGAAGTTCGAAGGTACTTTGCGAAGCAAATGTATGTTATCGGAGAAAACAACTCGAATATCGTAATTTATATGTTTCAGACTCGTTGTAATTAGCTAATCGTCTTTAAACCAGAGCAAGAATAATACTAATAGAATTATTACTCCGATTAGCAGACCGATAGTTAAAAGTCGATTTTTTTTCGGCTCTTCCATTATGTATTCGATGAATCGATAACTCTAGAGCGGGTAGTTTCATTTCCCCGAACAAGAATTACATTGTCCGCGAAGCAGGATATCATGTTCTTCGAGCGTGTATCCCTTGGGCAACAAACGTTGAAGGTCTTTTGGACAATCGTTGACTTCAAATAATTTATTGCAACTGCGGCACAGAAAATGATGGTGATGATTTCCCGGCGCTAATTCCCAACGCGGGGGTTGTCCTGGTACATCAACCTGTATTATTCGTTTTTCGGTTTGAAGAGCTTTTACGTTACGGTAAACTGTAGCGATTCCCAGACTATTAATCTCATTTTTAGCCAAATGGAATAATTCATTTACTGCCAATGGCCTGCCTGCGTTTACCATTGCCTTGTAAATAGCCTGACGTTGTCTGGTGTCTCTATTCATGCCAATAATTCCTGCTCACCAACATTCAATTACCAATATTCTAACACTGATGATAACTCATTACCATCTTGTTAGTTCTTCCTCAAGTTTTTATAAAATACTTGACAAGCTGATATTTGTAGATGATAATGAATTATCATTACCATTAACTGGAATAAGAGGATGACGCCGATGGACAAAAAGAAATTTGGTTTTATATCACTAATTCTTGCGCTGATTCTTGTTGTTACCGTGGCTTGTCAGTCAAATACGAATACTGGTAACAACGGCAAGAAATCTTTAGTTGTTACTTATTCAATTTTAGGATCTATTGTAAAAGATCTTGTAGGAGATGAAGCTAATGTAACGGTCTCTATACCCAATGGGCTTGACCCGCATGAATGGGAACCGTCTGCTAAAGATATAGAGAAGATAAATAAAGCAGATCTCGTTATCGAAAATGGGCTGGGGTTGGAAGGTGGTATGCAGAAGACTCTACAGGTAGCCCGTGATAATGGAGTAAAATTCTTTACCGCTTCGGATTATATCACTGTGCGCCACGTTGGAACCGGCGAAGGAATTCCTTCCGGCGACCCTGACCAGGCGATAGGTACCGCTGATCCTCACTTATGGATGGACCCATTGAACATGAAAAGTATTGTTGTTGCTCTAGTACCAGAATTGAAAAATGAACTGAATCTGGATGTAAGCAGCCAAGCTTTGGATCTCGAAAACCAATTGGATAACTTAAATAACGAAGTTATGAGCATTGTAGCATCCATACCTCAGAATAATCGTAAGCTGGTTACCGGACATGAATCTATGGGATATTTTGCCCAACGTTATGGTTTTAAACTGGTCGGCGTAATCATCCCCAGTATATCTTCACAGGCAGAAGTCTCGGCAGCAGATTTGGCCACTCTCAAAACAGCCATCCTGGATAACCAGGTCAAAGCGATATTCACTGAACTAGGCACATCGCCGGTTGTATCCAAGGCGATTGGTGATGAAACCGGCGTGAAAGTGGTGGAACTTACCACCCACGCTTTACCTGATGATGGTTCTTATTTCACTTTTATGAGAAACATCGCCAATGTCATTACAGACTCTTTAAAATAGGGGTTTTTATGAACGTATTTGTGGCACCGTTTTCATCAAATGCATTCATGTACCATGCGCTTATCGCGGGAGTTCTGGTTTCTATTGCCTGCGCCATCGCCGGCACGTTTGTTATTTTGCGCGGGTTAGCTTTCATCGGTGACGCTCTAGCTCATGGGGTACTGCCCGGTATTGCCTTGTCTATTCTGGCGGGATTTTCAGGCATTGTCGGAGCTGCCATCGGCGCAGCTTTTATGATCGGTGGTATTACATTGATTACAAGACGTTCCCGGTTATCTTCGGACACCGCCATCGGGCTTCTATTTATTGGAATGCTGGCTCTTGGGGTGGTGATTGTCTCCCGTTCGAACTCTTTTAGCGGCGACCTTACCAGTATTCTCTTTGGTGAGATTCTGGGTATTGGAATGCAGGCAATTCTAATTCAATTGATAGGGACAATTGTTATTGTCATTATCGCCATTGTCTGCGCCCGGCCATTTTTACTGCTTAGTTTTGATCCTGAGCAAGCCGAGGTTGCCGGGTTTTCGGTCGCTCTTTATCATAATATTATGCTTTTTATGATTGCGCTGACCGTGATCGTCTCTTTTCAGACCGTGGGTACTTTGCTGGTTTTCGGTTTACTCATCGCGCCTGCCGGCGCCGGCGCGCTTCTCGCCCGGAGGATAGAAGCGATGATGGCATGGGCAGTTCTATTCGGGTCAATTTCAATGTACTTCGGTTTACTTATCAGTTATCATTTTAACTTGGCCGCAGGTGCATCCATTATTCTGGTTGCCATCATGATCTTCTTCATCGTATTTATTTTACAGAATGTGCGTAGTCGACGCGTAATTTCCGTTAAGGAAGAAAACCATGGATAATCCGGAAAATTTATCCGTCTCACTTTTACAAAAAGCTGATCAATCTGCCTTAGACACTGATGTAGCCCCTTATATTTCGGCCAACCGACTTAATATCGGTTACGCTAAAGAAATTATCGTTCCAGACATTA
>Ga0182027_10002330_pt1 | contig 30911 bp, 27 predicted proteins | sample 712E1DmetaG_FD_121300 | JGI IMG/M metagenome (GOLD analysis project Ga0182027, IMG submission 121300) | Permafrost microbial communities from Stordalen Mire, Sweden - 712E1D metaG (Illumina Assembly) | ecosystem: Environmental > Terrestrial > Soil > Wetlands > Permafrost | place: Sweden...
AGAGTGATGTAGGTGGGCATGCGCGCAGCCAGGTTGCGAATGGCCACGGCCACCTTGGCGGCGTCGCCCAGGTCGCTCCGGCTGAGGCCGAAGATTTCCAGCAACTGGGCGATATCGATCCAGTACGTGGCGCTGTTGTAATAGGACAGCCGGGACTCGATCTCCTCGTTGGGCAGCGCCATGCCTTCGACCAGGCGCAGGCGGCCGTCGACGAGGGCAAGCCCGCCGCCGCGGTCTTCAATGTGACGCTCGATCACCTCGGCGGTCATCGCGGCGCCTTCCTCGATGTGGTAGCCAAGCAGGGCGGCGTCGACGTCCGCTCCGGCGGTATCGACGTTGTGGAGCATCAGGTACTTCAGACTGGGCCGCTCGTCGAGCAGCCCCGCGAGCGTGCCATTGCGCAACAGGTTGGGAATCTCATACCAGTGGCCCACCGGGTGCAGGCACTGCAAAGGCAGGTTGTCCGTGTAGTTGGCGCCCTCGCCCATCTGCCCAGCCCAGGCGATCAGCGTGGCATGCAGGCTTTCGCGGACCTTCTGCGCCTGCTCGTCGAGCATTTGCTGGGGAGTTTCTTCCCACGCGAAGCGCAAATCGCGTTCCATGGGAACCATGCGAAGGCCGATGGCGGCGCCCGGCGAAAGCCGCAGGGGACCTGGATATCCATAGTTGCCTTCGGCGCGCAGATAGCCGTCGATGGCCTGGTGCGTGAGATAGCTGGTGGTAATGACGTGCGGAAGCAGCTTGCCGGCCTGGCGTCCCACGCGCAGACTCTTGGCCAGATGGACTTCAAGGAAGCTGCGGCGGCGGCCGCCCAGGAGGCAGAACGGGTTGAGCGCCTTGACCACGCCGGCGCCCTTGGTCCAGCGGCTGCCGGAGCCTCCAGCCAGAGAGACCACGGCGACGGCGCCATCGGCGAGGGCGGCGCGGCCGGTCTCCAGATAGCGACGCGGCAGCTTGCCGGTGGCGTCCAGAATGGCTTGCGGGCCGGGGTCTTCGATGTTGCTATTGGCCGGCAGGCGGTTCTGCGCCAAGCCGATGCGGCCGGCGCGCATATCGGACTGAATGCGTTCGTGGTGGACGGCGTCGAAGCCGTGCTCGGCGAGCAGACCGTCGAGGTTCTGGCGCTGGCCGGCGCCATCGGCCTGCCCGCGGGGCAGCATGTGATCGAAGAGTTGCTGCACCATGCCGGAAAACTCCGGCGTCACGCGGCAGGCGGCGCTGAAGCGGTCCAACTCGGCGCGGCGGCCCGGCGAGAGCAGGTGGGAATCCGCGCGCAGGAGGGCCGGCACGGCCAAGTTGTAGTATTCGGCGGGCAGCAGAGCGGCATCGCCAGAGAGCAGGCTCGCCTCGGTTCCGCGTTCGTTGATGGCGAAGTTGTAGACCACCGGGTCCATGGCGAAGGGAACGGCGTGTTCCAAGCGCTGTTTGGTTTCGCGCATGATGACGGCAAGGCGGTCCTGGGCTTCGGCCTTGCGGTGGGGAGAGAACAGAAAGCCCATGCCGCCGCCGGACATCCCGCCAAGCATCCAGAAGCCCCAGAAATCCTCGGGCATGGAGGCGCGCGCCTGGCTGATAAGGGAGTCCGTGTACAGGTTGCCGGCCCAGGGAATGATGGTTTGGATAGGCCCGTCGAAGTTGCGGTGGGTCTTCGCTCCGATGGCGCGGATATCGCCCTGTTTCAGCCGGTCGAGGATCTCGTCCAGAAGTTGGATGGCTTCGCGGCGTCCCCGCCACTCGGCTTCCGACCGCAACAGGTACTTCTCGGTGACCATCTCGAGGATGGGGCCCACGTCCTGCGCCATGCCGCCGTGGACCAGCACCAGGCTCTGCTGAAGGAGTTCGCGTGCGGCGGGCGACACCTCATCCACGCCGAAGACTTTGTGCCTGGGCAAAAGGCTGCCGCGGCTGACGCCGAATTCGGGGTCGCCTGGGCCGGCGAGCACGCCGTAAATCAGTTTGATGCCGGGCCACACGCCGCCCGAATCCTGCCAGCCGCCGCCGGAACCGCCGAGCCACTCTCCGAGGATGGCGCGCGCGGCCACCAGACGGCGGTCGTCCTCGTCCAGGCCGCCGGCGAGAGCGCGGATCTGGCTGGTGGCGCGCATGCATGCGGCGATCAGGCAACCGAGCAAGCTGGTTGAGACGGCCAGCCGGGAGCCCTTGGGAATGTCGTTGACCTTGCTGACGATTTCGATGCCATGGCCGGGCAAGCCGGTGAGCGTGGCCAGCAATTCCGAGAGCGGCCGCGTAGAGCCTTCCATGCCCGAAGGGACAATGCCCGAAGCGATCACGGCCGCCTTGAGCAGGCCCAGGTAGTCGCGCGCAAAATCGAAAACCTCGGCCACCGTGGCGATTTCGGCGCTGGCTTTCAGATCGACGCTGGCCAGGCGCAGCACGGGCCGGTCGATCACCCGAAAGTAGGCTTCCACCGGGGGCCGGGGCGCATCCGGTCCGGCCCCGCGCACGGCGAGATCGATGGACACGTTGAGCACGCGCGCGCCTTCCGGAAAATCCATTCCCAGAAAGAAGATGTCGCTCCATCCGCTGTGGGTCAGATCCATACGGACGGGGGTAGCCTCGCGCAGAATGGGGAACAGCGGGTCGGACCCGCGGCGCGCGAGCAACTCGGGGCAGACGCGCAGCGGATAATCGGCGGGGTGGCCGGTGCGGAACATCCATTGGTTGCCCTTAACGGAGCGGACGCTGCGGCGTACCTGGTCGGCCAGGGTTTGAAAAGCCAGCGCGCGGTAACCGGCGGCCAGAGCGCTCGAGATGGCGGCGGAGGGTCCGGCGTCCGCCTGGGCGGCCAGGAAAACGTCGAGAGCTTCGTGGAAGCGGCGCTTCAGCAGGCTGGAGTAACCGGAGAATGGAATGGGCGAGCGGACGGCGGCGTCCAGACGCGGAGGGATATGAAAGCGGTGGATGGCGTACAGGAAGAGCAGCGCCCGCACGCGCTCGTAGAGATTGTCGCTCGATCGGCGAAAACGGTCGAGAGCGGCGCACTCGGCCAGCAGTTGTCCCAGAGTAGCGCCGCGACAGAAGGAATCGAGCGACCGGTCGCGGATTGCGGGATCGCTGGAGGCGATCATGGCGGCCAGTTCGCTCACCGGACGCCCCCGGACGTCTCCGCCATCTCCCTTGCGGCCAGCAGTTCCACCAATTGGGCGAGCACTTCGGCGCGGTCGCGCCCGCCGATGGCCAGGGCGAGTTGCGCGGTGAGCAGGCCGTAACGGGCGCCGATGTCGTAGCGGCGGGCTTGCTCCTCGATGGCGAGGTATTGCTCCCGGCGGGCCAGTTCGGCCAGCGCCGGCGACAGCGAAATGCGCTCATCGGGCGCGTCGGCAAGCTGCTTTTCGAGAAGCTCCATGACCAGCGGCGTGAAGACGTGCATGCCGAAGAAGCAGAGATAGTAGCCGGCGCGCAATCCGGGCGTGGTCAGGCGCTGCTCGGCCTCGGTGGGGGTCGGCTTTTCGACGACCGTATCGATGCGATAGAGTCCCTGGCGCGCGGGCATGCGGCGTCCGCCCACGGCGCCGTAGCGCGGCAGATGGTTCTCGCGCGTGACCTGGACGGCGGAAACGGCGCACTTTTCGGCTTCGGCCAGTTCCACCAGGCCGCGGGCGCAGGAGGTTCCGCCGTTGCCGGCCCACAAGTGGTCCCCCACGAGGTGAAGGAACGGATCCCCGCCGGCGAACTCGCGCGCGCAATAGACGGCGTGCGCGTATCCCAGCGGCCGCGGCTGCGGGACGAAGCGAACGTGGCCGAGGTGGCGGGCGACGGCCTGCGCGCAACGCGCTTCATCGCCCGGCCACACCACCACGCAGACTTCTTCGACGTTGGCCAGCAGGGCGTGTTCGATCAGGATGCCCAGAACGGACTTTTCCTCGCCGTCCCGGTCTATCAACGTTTGCAGCGGAAGCGACCGCTGCTTTTCCCCCGCCGCGGTGATGACCGCCTTCTTGATTCTCACTTGGACGCTCCTTTGACAGTGTAGCGGAGCGCAGTGGCGGCGGCGGCCGCTATTGGAACAACTGCGGCGCGAATTCGTTCAGGTAATTGCGCCAGTTGATCCAGGTGTGCGCGCCCGGGCTTTCCTTAAACACCGGGCTGAAGCCGTGCTTCTTGAGCATGTCGACGGTCGCGAGGGTATTGGACATCAGGCCGTCGTCGTGGCCGGTGCTCAACCAGATCAGCTTCGTGCCTTTCTTGAGAGCGGCATTGTCGAGACTGTCCATGTGCGCGGTTTCCCAGGTTGACGGCCCCGCCGGCGGGGTTGCGGCCGCGGGCGCCGCGCCCCTGCCACCGCCTCCGAGCATGGCCCCGGAACTGAAGACGCCGATATAGGCGAATTTGTCCAGATGGAGGAAGGCGACGTTCAAGGTCTGGCTGCCGCCCATGGAAAGGCCGGCGATGGCGCGGCTGGCACGGTCGGTCAAGACCCGGTAGTGGGTCTCCGCATAGGGCATGATATCGGCCAGGAAGTCCTGCGCGAACTCGTCGAGGACGGGTGGCGGCGCGGGGGCTGCGCCGGCCGCCGGAGCCGCGCCTCTGCCGCCGCCGAACGTGGTTGCGCTGGTGTGTCCGGCGGGCATCACGACCACCATGGGCTTGACTTTTTTGGCGGCGATCAGGTTGTCCAGAATGAAGCCGGCGCGGCCTACGGAGGTCCATGCCTCATCGCAATCGCCGGCCCCGTGCAGCAGATAGAAGATGGGGTAGTTGCCTTTGCCTAGATCGTACCCCGGCGGCGTGTAAACGTGCATGCGGCGAAATTTCTTGAGCGACGTCGAATAATAGGTGACTGCCGCAACGGCCCCGCGCGGAACGTCCTTGGTATCCATGAAGTCCGAACCCGGGACGTAGACCAAGCTCCAGACATTGGTATTGGACTCGCTGATGGACGGGTTGCGCGGATCGATGTTCGCGACCCCATCGACGTTGAATGTATACCGGTATGCGCCGGGGTCGAGCGGCCCGACGATGGATTCCCAAACGTTGTTGTCCCCCTTCTTCAACTGGGCGGCTGGGCCCAGGTTGGGGATGTCGCCTGCGTTGAGCCTGACGTTTTGCGCCTGCGGCGCCAGAATGCGAAACGCGATACGGCGATCCGGCAGGACCTCCGGCGATGCCACGACGGGCCCCTGCGGTCCCCGTCCGGCGCCGCGGCCCGCTTGAGCCGCCGGGGCCGCGCCTACCCCCGCCGCCGGCGGAGCGCCCGGCTGAGCCAAAGCGGCTACCGCCAGGATCGTTGCCGCCAAGACCATGGCGGCGATTCGAACCGTTACTCTTCCCTTAGTCACGTCACTTCCCCTTTCTTCGACGAACCGTCCTTATTGTAGAACCCCTCACCTGGAGCAGCGGGCGCCGGAGAACGGCGGCGCGCACAGGCTAAGAAGGCAGGCGGACCTAAGAAGGCAGGCCAGGAGGCCCGCCCCACTCGATTGGCTTAGCCTCTTGACAAGTTTCCTGGATTGGTTCATAGTATTGATAACTAGTCTGTGATGCAGACTAGTTAGTGAAAACTCAATGCGTACCATCGAAGATCCCAAAGTTGCCGCGGAGCGCCTGATGCAGCGCGCTTACAATCGCGATGGGCTGCCGGAACTGGCGGTCGGTTTGGTCCTGCTGGCGACCGCGATCCTGTTCTACGGGGACGCCGTGCTTCCGAGGCGATCGCCCGTCCTCATCGCCGCCATTCTGGCATCCGCGTTCGGTTGCCCTGTCCTGGGGTTGGTCACGCCACGCCTGGTGAAATGGGTCCGCGGCCGCTACCTGACGGATCGCGTCGGCTATGTGCGCCACAAGCGGAGGGAGCGTGAGGTCCTATGGCGATATGGAATCCTGAACGCGATTGTGGTGGCGTGCGCGCTGCTGCTTGGCCATCTGCTTTTCAGGGGCTGGAATCAGTGGGTCTTGCTGATGGCCGGACTCCTCGGCGGGGGGTTTCAGATTGCGTTTGGCTGGTGGTCCGGCGTGCCGCGAATGGTGGTGACGGGGCTGCTCTGGGCGCTTTTTGGCGCCGCGCTTAGCCTCACGAACCTCCCGATCGAGATTGCCATGCCCGCATGGCTTGGGGCCGGCGGTTTGATCGAGGTCGTCACCGGCGGCACGGTTCTTCTCCGCTTCCTGGCCGAATCCGCCGGCACGGAGGGCCCCGATGGGAACTGATATCCGGGAGGTTGGAGGAATCGACCGGACGATCCACGAGCCCGCCCGGCTGATGGTGGTTGCCTTGCTCGCCGGCGTCGAGGAGGCGGACTTCAAGTACTTGCAACAGGCAACCGGGCTGACCAAGGGCAACCTGTCCATTCATTTGTCGAAGCTGGAAGAGGCCGGCTACATCAAGATCGATAAGGGGTTTCGCGGGAAATATCCCTTGACGCTGTGCCGCATTACCGAAGAGGGCAGGCGCAACTTTGAGAGTTATCGCAAGACCATGCGGAAAGCGCTGCGTGCGTAGCTGGACTCCGCCTGATAGCATATATGCTATCGATCGAGTTAGCGGTGGCGGGCGGCGCTTCGGCGATCATAACGAACAATATCCGCGACTTTCGCGCCGCTGAGCTTAGGTTCCCCGGTCTTCGCGTATTGACGCCGCGGGAACTTGCGCAGGAGTATCGATGAGCACCCTCACGATTCGTATTCCCGAGTCCAAGCACTCCCGTCTCCGCCGCCTGGCGGAAAGCCGGGGCCTCAGCATGAATAAGTTGATCGACGAACTGGCGACGGTCGCGTTAGCCCAACACGACACCGAATTGCGGTTTTACGCACTGGCCAGTAGAGGCTCGGCGAAAAGAGGGATCGAGGTGCTGGACAGACTCGACCGGCGCCCGCAAGCCCAATGATGCGGGCAGGCGCCCGGGCGGACGCCGTGCCTTACGCGGCGCCGGTCTGGCGCAGCAGCCGGTCGAGTTTCCCATCCAACTGGTCCATGCGGCGCACCATCTCCTTGTACTGGGTTTCTTCCACCGGCGGCGTCTTGCGGCTGATGTAGAACGTGCCGCCGGGTTCGAGGACGCACTGCTCCACCTCCTCCAACCCGGAAAAGCTCTGGCGATGCAGGACGGTGATCAGCTCCGCGCGCGTGAGCAGTTCTCTGGCCAGCGCCTTCTCCACAATCTGTCCCTTCTCGATGAGGACGGTGGGCTTGCCCTCGAAGACCTCGTCCAGCCGCCGGTGCTGGAACAGAAACCGCACCACCAGGTAGTTGACCGCCAGCAGCGTGAAGGCGCCGATCAGGCCGCCGGTCAGCGAATTGTCGTTTCCGATGATGGCGTTCTGAACGGTGTTCGAGAGCGAGAGCAGCACCACCAGGTCGAACGGGTTGAGCTGCGCCAGCTCGCGCTTTCCAAAGACGCGCAGCAACAGCACCAGGAAGACGTAGACGATAACGGGGCGCAGGATTTTTTCCGCGACGGGCACGCCCACGCCGAAGATCGCGCTCCACATTTGATTCGAAGCCACCCATTCGGGCATTTGCCAATTTCCTCCTCGGACCGGCCGCCTCGTCCGCCGCCCGGTTGGGCGCGTCGGAGGCTAAACTAGGATAACGCGCCATGTCCCCAAGCAACACCACCGACAAGGGTCTCCCAACCAATGTGGACGCCGAGCGATTCGTGCTGGGGTCCATCATGCTCGACGACACCTTCTACGTGCAGGCCGCCGGCACGCTCGAGGGCGACGATTTCAGCCTGGAGAAGCACCGCCGCATCTTCAAACGCATGGGCGAGCTTTACGAACGCGGCGATAAGATCGACCGCGTAACCATCGCCAACGAGCTGATGAAGTTCGGCGAACTGGAAGCGTGCGACGGCTTGAGCTACCTGGTGTCGCTCGACGACGGGTTGCCGCGCATCCCCAACCTCGACAGCTACATTCGCATCGTCAAGGACAAGTCGGTGCTGCGGCGGATCGTCTTCGCCTCGCAGCACATGATGAACCGCTGCCTGGCGGGCGAAGAGGAACCGGACCAGATTCTGGCCGGCGCCGAAGAGACCTTGCTGAAGCTGGGCGAGTCGCGCGTGCAGGCCGGCTTGCAGCAGGCCGGCAGCATCCTCCAGAACTACGAAGGCGGCCTCACGGCCTTCCTGGACCCCAGCAAGCGCGTCAAGGGGATCAGCACTGGGTTCGCCAAGTTCGACGAGATGACCGGCGGAATGCACGGCGGCGATTTGATCATCGTCGCCGCGCGCCCCTCCATGGGGAAGACGGCGCTGGCGTTGAACATCGCGCAGCACGTGGCCTTGAAGCTGAAACAGACGGCGGCGATTTTCTCGCTGGAAATGTCCAAGGAATCGCTGCTTACCCGTATGCTGTGCTCGGTGGCGCGAGTGAACAGCCAGAGTTTCCGCGGCGGGTTCCTGAACCAGGAAGAACGGCGCAAGCTCAGCCATGCGGTCAATGAGATTGCCGAGGCGCCCCTCTACATCGACGACACCGCCGGTCTGCACCTCATGGACATGCACGCCAAGCTGCGGCGTCTGCAAGCCGAGAAGGCCAAGATCGGGCTGGTGATTGTCGATTACCTCCAGTTGATGAGCCTGCGCGGCTACGAGAATCGCACCCAGGAGGTCAGCGCGCTCTCGCGCGGGATGAAGCTGCTGGCCAAGGAACTCAACGTTCCCATGATGGTGCTGTCGCAGTTGAGCCGCGCGCCCGAGACGCGCCAGGGCGACCACCGTCCGCAGTTGAGCGACCTGCGCGAATCCGGCAGCATCGAGCAGGACGCCGACATCGTGGGCTTCATTTTCCGCGAGGAGGTTTATCAGCGCGACCGCGAAGACCTGCGCGGCCTGGCGGAGTTGATCGTCGGCAAGCAGCGCAACGGCCCCATCGGCACCGTGAACCTGGTCTTCCTGCACGCCCAGACCAAGTTCGAGAACCGCGCGGAGGATACGGGCGATCTGCCGGAAGATTAGCAAGTGATGCGGACGATAGTTGCAGTGGCCCTGGCGATGGCGGCGCATGCTCAACCGCAGCCTGCCCCGCGGGTGGAATTCGAGGTCGTCTCCGTGAAGCCGGCCGATCCGGGCGCTAACGGTTCCAGTTGGGGCGCGCCGCCGGGCCGCTTGACCATGCGGAACACCACGCTGAAGAACCTTGTGATGAACGCCTTCCGATTGAACGAGTACCAGATAACAGGCGGGCCGAAGTGGATGGACTCGGCAAGGTTCAATATTGACGCCAAGCTCCCGGCCGGCGCGCCACAAGACCAGATCCCGCTGATGATGCAGGCGATGCTGGCCGACCGGTTCAAGCTGCAGTCTCATCGCGAGACCCGAACCCTGCGGGAGTACGCGCTGGTGGTGGCGAAGGGAGGCGCGAAGTTCCCGGAGGTGGATAAAGGCGATCACCCGGGCGCAGGGACTTACCAAGACCCGCATGAGATCCTGGGCCGCGGAAGGCCGGTATCCGATATGGCGCGCATGCTCGTCGACGCGGTGGACGCGCCGGTGATCGACCGTACGGGGTTGAAAGGGCAATACGATTTCGAGCTGAGGTTCGCGCCGCTCTCCGTAACGCCCGAAGCAAACGAGGGCCTGCCGCCCATCTTCGCGGTCCTCCAGGAAAAGCTTGGCTTGAAACTGCAGGCGATGAAGGGGCCGGTGGAGGTTCTGGTGATCGACCGCGCGGAAATGCCGAGCGCGAACTAGGTGGGGCGGGCCGGGGTACCCACTGCTGTGGGTACCCCGGCCCGCCCCACAGCTATTCCCTCGATGCGTGCAGTTCCGCGGTGGTGAAGGCTACGGTGCGGATCTGGTCGCGCAGGGTGTTGTACTTCAGGGAACCGGCCGCCGCGCGCAGACGCTCGATCTCGGCGGCGGAAAACGCATGCGTGTACCGGTCGGCGCGATGGCGGTACGAATAATCGGCGTACGCGGCGCCGGCGGCTACGGCTTCCATCAGGGCATCCCAGAACGCGGCGGGCGCGAAGAGTCGCTTGCGCGCCGCGGTTTCACGCGGGATCTCGATGGCTTGCCGCCCGCCGCGCAGCACGGCGCGCAGGCAGCGGCCAGGCGCAAAAGGCAAGGCCGGGTCCGGATCGGGGAAAGCGGCCAGCGCGGCGCGCAGATCTTCGGCGTCCGTCCGGAAGCCTTCCCAGCGGAAGCGCGACGCGCCGGTCACCAGCGTTCCGCGAAGCAGAATTTGGCCGATGCGCGCTTCGTCCTTCCCCGCGAAGCCGAGCGCGTGCTCGATCAGCTCGCGCACCGGGATCTCCTGGACCACCACCGGCGTGATGGCGATGGCCCCGGCCTCTTCCGAGCTGAGCTTCACGCGGATGGCCGGCGGCAGAGGCATCGATTTCACGCTAGCATAGGTCCGTGACGCCTCTGGGCGAATTGTTGGCCGCTGAAATCCGCGCCGGCGGCCCCATCCCGTTCCGCCGCTTCATGGAGGCGGCCCTGTATCATCCGGAGCGCGGCTACTACCGGCGGCCGCGCGATCCCTTCGGCCAGCAGGGCGACTTCTTCACCGCCGAGCAGATCCAGCCCGTGTTCGGCATCCTCATGGCTGCGCGCATCCGCCAGTTGCGCCGTGAGATGGGCGAGCCGCGCGAGTTCACGGTGGTGGAGCTGGGCGCCGGCCGGCGCGAGATGGCGGAGGCGTTCTCCGAGTGGCGCTACGTCCCGGTGGATCTCGATTCCGGCGAACTGCCCAATCGCTTCGTGGGGGTGGTCTTCTCGAACGAATTCTTCGACGCGCTGCCGGTGGATGTCGCGATCCGGCGCGGCGGCGTCTTCCGCGAGCAGCGCGTGGCCTTCGAGGACGGACGCTTTTGCTGGCGAACCGGCGAACGCGTCGCCGAAGAGGTCGAGCGGCATCTCGACGCCTGCTTTCCGGCGCCGGAGGAAGGCCGCTGGTACGAAGCCGGCCTCGAAGCGGCGCGCTGGATGGAGCGGATCGCCGGCGCCCTCGAGGACGGATACGCGCTGACCATCGATTACGGCTACACGCGCGCGGAGTCCATCCGTTTTCCCGAGGGCACGCTGATGGGATACCGGCGGCACACGGCGCGCGCGGACGTCCTCGAAGAGCCGGGGGAACGCGACATCACGGCCCACGTGAACTTCACGGCGCTGCAGGAATGCGGCGCCGCGCGCGGGCTGAGGACGGAGCGCTTCGAAACGCTGGCGCAAACGCTGCTGCGCGCCGGGGGACCCGACCAGTTCGCCGCCGCGCTCGAAGCCGCCGGTCCCGCCGGACAACTGCGCCGGCGCATGCAGCTCAAGACCCTGCTATTCGGGATGGGCGAGACGTTTCGTTCGCTGCTGCAGAGGCGCTTGTAGGGGTTTACCGCCGAGACGCGGAGACGCCGAGAGCAACCAGTTGCAGAGTCAACCGGGCGCCAAGAAGGATTCCCTTTCGACCTCGGCGTCTTCGCGTCTCGGCGGTGAACCCCGCGTCCCGCAAAAAGAAAAAGGCCCCGGAAAAACCGGGGCCTTGAAGGGAACCTTTTTGTTGGCCCTTATTCAGGGCGCGCCCGACTACTTCTTTTTCTTCGGAGCAGCCTTTTTCTTCGGGGCGGCTTTCTTGGTTGCGCTCTTCATCGTTGTATCTCCCTAAACATCAAATTTTGCGATTTGGAAAATCGCAATGTGATTCATATATAAGGTCGTTCGCGATGAAAGTCAAGAGAAAAATGCAAATCGCGCGACGATCGCGTTCCATCGCGCCGCGAAGGCGCCGGAAATTTTCCGCGCGCGCGACGCGCGACGCTCTGGAAGGCCCGTCGTTAGGCGCTACAATAGCCTGACGTGAGCACGTACATCCGTTACCTCTCCGCCGCCGGCATCTCGTATGGAATTCCGGATGGCGACGCCGTCCACGAAATCCGCGGCGGCCTCTTCGGACAGCGCGCCCGCACCGGAGCAGTCTTGAAGCTCTCCGAAGCGACGCTGCTCCATCCCTGCCAGCCAAGCAAGATCTTCGCCGTGGGCTTGAATTATGGAAGCCACCTCGGAAGCCGGCCGCGGCCCGCGCATCCCGAGATCTTCTACAAGCCGGTGACGGCGCTGCAACATCCCGAAGGCCCCATCGTGATTCCTCGCGGCGCGGCGGACGTGCATTACGAGGGCGAGTTGGTGGTGGTCGTCGGAAAGCAGACGAAGAACGTGGATCGCGAAGGCGCCCGCCAGGCCATCTTCGGCGTCACCTGCGGCAACGACGTCAGCGAGCGCGGCTGGCAGCGGGACGATCTGCAGTGGTGGCGCGCCAAGGGCTGCGATACGTTCGCGCCGCTGGGGCCGGCCATCGTGACGGGCCTCGACTACGGCAATCTGGCGCTCGAGACGCGCGTGAACGGCGAAGTGGTCCAGAAGCAGTCGACGGCGGACCTGATCTTCGATTGCCCCGCCATCGTGAGCTGGATCAGCAACTGGGTGACGCTCATGCCCGGCGACTTGATCTTCACCGGCACGCCCGGCGCGACGCGCAAGCTTTCGCCGGGCGACGTCGTCGAAGTGGAGATCGCGGGAATCGGAGTTCTGAGGAATCCGGTGACGGCGGCCTGAGGAAGCCCGCCCCGCCGCCCAAAAACGCAAACGCCGTATTTTGTTTTCCTACAACGAGTTCAGGTAGGCGATCACGTCCGCCATCTGCTGCGTCTCGAAGCGCGGCCAGGCGATCTTCTTTTGCGCCATGATCTCGAGCATGCGCGGCCCGTGCTGCCATAGCGCGGAGACCATCGAGACGTCCGAGTAGGCGCCCCTGCCCTTCGCCAGACTGGGCGCTCCGCCATCCGGCTGGTTGTGGCAGGAGGCGCAGCCCTTTTCCGCGAACACCTTCTTGCCGCGCAGCACGTTGCCATTCCCCAGGAAATACTCGCGCTGCCAGGCGTTGCCCAGAAGTTGGCGCATCTCGTCCGGGGAAAGAGCCTGGGGCGGGAGCCGCATGCTCGGCTGGTGGTTCCACATGTCCGCGGCGATATCCGTGAGGCTCTGGCCGCGCAATAGGGCCTCGAGCGCGTTGGCCCCCCTGTGGCACCCGGCGCAGCCCTTCGCATCGAACACATCGACGCTGGGATCCGCCGCGGCGAATCGAAACGTCCTGGGGACGTCCTTGGTCTCCGGCAGGTTCCGCAGATACACCAGTATGTCGCTAAGCTCGGCGCCGGTGAGCTGCGACCAGGACAGGTTCTTCTGGGCGAAGGCCTTGCGCATCTGGCCCCCGTGGTTCCACATCTGCTGCGCCAGCAGGGCGGGATCCGCCAGCGAATCCCACTTGGCGACGGGCGGCGCGCCGGGGGACGGCGAGGTGGCGATGCCGTGGCACTCCGCGCAATGCTTCGCGCCGAAAGCCCGTTTACCGCGCGCCGCGTCGCCCAGTGGTTCGAAATAGTGCGCCGCGACGAAATAGGCGAACAGGTCGGCCGACTGCTCCGGGGTGAGCGCCGGAAGCGTCACGCCCCGTTGTTTCATGCCCGCCCACATATCCGGAGCGTGGTTCCACATGAGGCTCGCCATGGCGGACGGGGTGTAGTCGCGGTCGATGCGTTTGCCCAAGTCGGGCGCGGCCGTTCCGCCCACGCCGTTCACGCTGTGGCACGCGACGCACTGCCGACTCTGAAACAACTGCTGGCCGCGTACGGAGTCGCCCGCCGGAACGCCCGCCGCGAACGCGGTCGCCGCCACCAGCGCGGCGGCCCCCACGCCAAGCTTAAACATCGATGTCTCCTATCTGGACAGTCTGAGGCTCGTCTGAAACAGATGCGTCCGGAACCCCTCGAACAGGTATAGCTGGTCGCTGTATCCGTACCAGCGCCACTCGGTGTTCCAGTATACCCGCTTCCCGGCGGGAATGGAAAGCCGCGCCAGCGGTTCATAGTACCGCGAGGGCTGCGTTCCGTTGACCATGGCCAGCGAACCGCCCAGCGTCAGCTTGGCCGCGATTCCCTTGACCGCCGGAAGATTCAGTTCGACGGCTGAAGTGGCGATGTGCGCGTTGGCATTGTAGGAGGAGACGTCCGCGGTCAGCGCCTGCGGCAGCAGGTAATCGATGGACGAGCGCATGGTGGCGCGGTCGTACTCCGCCAGTACGGCGATGCGCTTCCCGCCGTTGGGCGTCCAGTTCACCGACAACGAGTTGTCGCGGCTCAGGTAATCGTACTGCGAGCCGGGTATCGGGTCCTGGTTGTCGAGCACCGAGAAATTCGCCTGCAGCGAGAGCGACGGGGCCACCTGATAGCGCGCGCGCGCCCGCAGCCGCGTGTAATCGTAAAGGCTGGTCGCGAAATAGGCGTGCGTCGTCGAGGCGCCCTCGTAGTCCACGTTGGCCGAGAGTTTGCGGAATGGGTGGAAGGCGGCGCCCGCCAAGGCCACCTGCCGGTTCAGCTTGCCCGATTCGAGCGCCCCGATCTGGCTCAGTTCCCCGGCCAGAACCGTGGCGTCGCCCCATTCGTAGCGATAGCCGCCGCGCAGCGCGATCTTCTTCGAGAGGTCCCAATACAACATGGCCTCGCCGCGGTTATAGTTCACCGTCTGGGTTGGCGCCAGGATCGTCGCCGCGTTGAGGCTCGAGAGCTGCGTCAGGAATACCGCGGCCAGGCTCGCATACGCCGAATCGTGGAAGCGGTCGGTAGTCCACGACCCGGTCACGCGCAACCGCCGCAACGGCCGGATCTCAAAGCCCAGGTTTCCGGAGACGTGCGGCTTATTGGCCGATCCGGTGGCGACGTCCGTCTGCCCGCTATAGAACAGCAGCGAGTTCAACAGCACGAAATTCCCCTTCGCCGCATCCTGGTAATTGATGTCGGTCTTCGGCTCGCTGTAGAGAAACTGCCCGTACACGTTGAGCCAGGAGAATGGGTTGGCCGTCAGCAGCGCTTTCGAGTAGACGCTGTGAGCGCGAATTCCGTACGCCTGCGTCAGACTATTCAGTTGCAGAGTCTGGCCCAATATCCGGCCCGTACTGTCGCCGGGGGTGGCGGAGGCGTCGTAGGCCGAATCGTCGTCCTTGAAAGTCGTTCCACCCTGCTCGAGCGTGACGTGCAGCCGGCTGAACTCCAACCGCACGCCGCCCCGATAGGTGTTCGTGCTGTCGCGGAAGGCGGTTGCCACGGGGAACGTGTCGGGTCCCTGCTGCACGTAGTTCGAGATGCCCGTGCCCGATCCGGAGTTCCGGTTGAACGACAGGTAGGGCACGATGCGCTTCTTCGGCAGCAGGGTCAAATCGAAGCTCATGGTCTTGCGGTACAGGTCGAACCACTGCTGGTCGAATCCGGCCGGCGCGGACGGGTTGGCGAACGCCGGCAGGGCGTTGTAGTAAAGGATGTTGCGGTAATCGAAGCGAAAATCGTAGATGCCCTTCTTCTTGGCATCCACGTGCGCCGTGTTGTAAGGGTCGCCGCCCCAGTTCGATCCGCGCACGCTAAGCCAGTCGAAGAGGCGATGTTTCGGGTCTTGGACCGTGAAATCGACGCCGAGCAGGCGCGGACCCGCGCTTAAGTCGACGATGCTCTGGTACGCTGGCGAGCTTCCATTCAGGTTGGTGCGGAAGCGGTACCCGAATTCGATGCTGCCCTCGATCCACGGTTCCGCGGCGGTGGGGGCCGGATTATCGGCGGCCGCCTGGGCTGGGGCGGCGGCGGTGGCCGAATCGGCCGGCTTGGGCGCATCTACCAGCGCCTGCGCGAACACCGGGGCCATCGCCAGAAGAGCAATCCAGGCTTTCATCGGAGCAGCCCCCGATCCACGTACGATCCGTGAACTTGCTGGTGGCACACGGTGCAATTGCGGAACTGCGCCGATAGCAGGTTATGAAACGCCGGGGGAACGCTTCCCAGCGCCGCGTTCGACGCCGCCGTGGGGGTGGGCAGGTTCGAGTGGCATTCCAGGCACACGAAGCGCACCTCGCTGCGCGTAAGCATGCGCGCATTCGGGGAACCGTGCGGCATGTGGCAGGTCTCGCAGCCGTCGAGCCGCACCGGGGCGTGCTCGAAGGCGAACGGCCCGGCCAAATTGCCATGGCACTTGAAGCAGCCGGGCTCGTTGGCATCCGCGGTTTGCAGGTTGTGCGGCAGGAAGCTGCCATGCGGATTGTGGCAATCCACGCAGGACATGGCGCCTTCCGGCAGGCGGTGCCGGAAGGGCTGCTGGAAGCTGGCCCAAATATCGCTGTGGCAGCCGGCGCAAAGCTTGTTCACGTCCGCCGCCTTGCGCGCCACCAGACCGTTCGGCCCATTCTTGTGCACGGAGTGGCACTCGACGCAGGCGACTTCGTTTTTGGCGTGGCTGCCGTTGATGCGCCCCACCTGCGTCGGCTTGTTCAAGTGGCAGCCCAGGCAGGCGCGGTCGGCATCCGCCGGCTTCAGTTTGGCGGGGTTCCGGATATCGGACGCTTCGGCGGATTCGGCGTGCTTGCTTCCCGGGCCGTGACAGGACTCGCAAGCCTTGCCGTCGAACTTGTACTTCTTGCTGGTCTCCACCTCGTGGTGGGGATTCTTCTGGAAAGCCGCGAAGATGTCCTCGTGGCAAGCCTGGCACGTCTCGGACCCGACGTATTGCGCGGGTTTATCGTCCTTGGGGGCGGGCGGCGGGGCGCTGGGATCGATCCCGGCGCCCCATAGAGTTGCGGTGAGCAGCGCGGCCGCTGCCGTAAACGCGGATCGCCGCGCCCATGAGCGCGGCGAAACGCGTACATCGTCGGCGCCGGGCAACGGCCAATGCACGTGAGGCATCTCCTTATTCTAGTTGCAGGCCGGGCCGTCTTACATCCCGGCGTGAACCTGCGAAGCGCTGAACTGGCCGGCGGCGCCGTGGCACACGCTGCAACTTTCACCGAACTTGGCGTCGGTGTTGGTATCCGCGTGCGCATATGAGGCCGTATCCAGGTGGCAAGACGTGCACGCCGATGTGGTGGCCGGCGTGGGATTCTCCAGCCCTTGCGGGTCGGTCACCGCCAGCTTGCCGATCGGATCGTTGTTCTCGGTGCTGGGAACGTGGCACATCTCGCAAATGGTGGTGTCGGAAACGCCGCCCGTCGGAGTCATGGCGGGATAGAGGGTATTGGAGAAATCGTTATGGCTGCCTCCATGCCCCACCACGATATAGGTCGCGCCGTAAGCCGCCATATTCACGCCGGAGTGAATTTTATGCACCATCAGTGCAAAGTTGATGCCTTGCGGCGGTAGCGCCTTGTCGGCCGCCACGGTAGCCGAGGGACGCGTCGTGAAGTCGGTATTGCTCGGGTTGTGGCAGACGGGGCAATAGGTCACGTCGTTGCGCAAACCGCCGTGAAGCTCCAGGTCGGCGTGGCATTTATTGCAGTTGGCCATCGATACCACCGTGCGCCGCGGCGTCACGGTCGAGCCATCCACCGAGAAGTCGATGACCGAATTGTGGGCGCTGTAGGTGGTGGTCTGCTGTTCGGTGGTGCCGGACATCAAGGTGGCGCTCAGACGGGCCTCGACGCCGATGGCGTAGGTGCCCTTGGCGGTGGCCGGAATGGCGTGCGTAAAGGTGTACGAGCAGTTGCCGCCGTTATCGCACTGAGATCCCGCCACGGCGGCTTCCGTCACGTACCCCGGAGTAGCGGTTGTGTCCGTGCCGAAACTGACGGCGCCGTAGTCCGTGGTGGGCCCCGTCATGGTCAGCGACAGCGACCCGCTATTCGCGGTAATGAAGCTCATCGGAATTCCCGCGCCGGCATTGTTCTTCACCGTGAAGGAAACCGTAGGCTTCTGACCGGCGACCCCAGCCACCTTTGTCAGCACAACATTGATGCCCGGAAGGGTAGTGGAATACCCGGGAATCACGTGCGCGCCGACGATGGAAGCGTCGAATTCCAGCTCGCCCTGCGGAATATGGCATCCGGCGCATTGGGTATCGTCGATTTCCGGCAGGTCGTTGTGGTTCAGGCCGGTCGCGAAGTTCACGTTCGAGTGGCAGCCGCCACATGCGGCCCGGTTGGGAGTGGTCAGCCATGCGTTCGTCTGAGCGGCTCCGTTGCTGGGATTGTGGCAGGTCTTACAATTCCGCACATCCGGCGGATAAACCACCCCGGTCCAACTGTCTACCGCGTTCCCGAAGCCCACAATCGAATAAGGCGTTGTGGATTGTTGGGTGGGAAACGAACTGCCGATATGGATCTGATGGGTCATCACCGGCATGTCCAGGGTGTTGCCGGTGTTGGGGTCGGTGGTCTGCTGCGTATGGCACATGATGCAGAGATCCACGCCCCGGCGCGACCCGCCGTGGAACGCCAGTTGGTAGTGGCATGCGTTGCAGTCCGCCGTCCTGACAATGTCCCGCGGCGCCGGCGTGCCGCCCCCCGGCACAAAATCGTACGTCACCGAGGCGTAATTCGTGCCCAGGTCCCACACCGTCAGGTTGCGCGAACCGTAAATGCCGATCCGGTGCGTGGCCGTGGGATCGAAGTTCGTCGGCGCCTTGGTCTTAAAGGTATAGATGTACTCGCCAATGGCAACGGTTGACGTCGTTCCGCCCGAATCCGCCGAGGCCTGCGTCGCCGTGGCGCCGCCGGTCACAGCCGTCGAGATGCGGGAAGAATAGGATACGTATTCCGCCTTCCCTTTGGGAATATACGCGGCTATCAGGCTGGTCGAGATCGTTCCAGGCGTCTGAGCCCCCGCCGCATCTAAAGCCAGCCCTTTCGGGTCTGTCACCTTGTAATCGACGGTGATCGTACCGTCGGAGCCGATCTTCGCCGAGACCACGCTGTAGACCAGCCCCGGGTTGACGTACTGAATCATGGCCTGGGTCGCGTATGCCGCCAGGTCGTGAGCCTCGAACCGGGTCTGGATACCCAGCCTGGCCTTGTCTTGTCCGCTCATCATAAGCGCCGATGCCGCCACCACCAGCAGCAACAGGGCGTAACGGCGAGGCGCGAAAACCGAAGCAGGAGTCCGCATACTATGAATCTCCAATCCTTGAAGAACCCTATCTATTTGTTAGAAAACTAACGGTCGCAAAGGCAAAGGCACTGGCCACGCACAAGCCACTCAGCCGGAAGATTCTTAGCACACGTCCATCCAAAGTCGGAACCCGTGAAATCGGGTGCTGAAATCTTTTGTTATCATCATGTCGGAAAATCCATCAGTCTATCTGCTTTCCCAACATTGCTCGTTAATTGGGTGAAAATGCCAGCACCTCTGGGTCAAATGTCGCTACCCCGGCTCTACCCCCTCTAGGAAGCGGAATGCGACACGCTCGAATCCCGCCATCGATTTCGGCCAAAAATAACGCGCAAGCCACGACAGTTGTATCAGATAGCGGCGAAGACCGGCGCAATCCGGCTGGCAGCGTGCGGCGGCCATGCGGCATCATATATATATGCCTGTCCAAACCCTCAGCATGACCATTCTAGGAATGACCTGCGGCAACTGCGCGCGCGGCGTGGAGCGGAAGCTCTCCGCCACGCCGGGCGTGACCAAAGCGGCGGTCGACTTGCCGGGTTCGAGCGCCACCATATGGTACGACGGAAGCAAGGTGACGCCTGAAGCGCTGGCGGCCGCCGTCCGCCAACTGGGCTACGAAGTGCCGGCATGAGCGCGGCGCCATCCGAACGGGTGGATCTTCCCGTCTCGGGAATGACCTGCGCCGCCTGCGCCCGCTCTATTGAGGGCGCCCTCGCCGGCACGCCCGGGGTGCAACGGGCGCGCGTCAACCTGGCCACCAATACCGCCACCGTGGAATACGACCCGGCGCGGGCGCGGTTGAGCGATCTTGTCGGCGCCATCGAAGACCTGGGATACGGCGTGCCGAAGGACGACTCGCCGCCCAGCGACGCGCGCGCGGACCTTCGCCTGCCGGTAGCGGCCGTCCTTGCGGCGCCCGTGCTGGTCCTCGGCATGTCCCACGGCCGAATCGCCGTCCCCTATTCGGCGTGGATCCAACTGGCGTTGACGCTGCCCGTGATTTTCTACTCCGGCGCCCCGATTTACGCGGCCGCATGGACGGCCCTGCGGCATCGCTCGGCCAACATGAACTCGCTGATCGCGCTGGGCACGGGCGCGGCGTTCCTCGATTCGCTGTACCAGACCGTGCGTGGCGGCCATGAGGTTTACTATGAGGCCGCGGCGGCGATTATCGCGCTCGTGCTTCTGGGGCGCGCCTTGGAGGGACGCGCCCGCGGCAGGGCCTCCCTGGCCATCCGCGGCCTCATGAACCTGCAGCCGCCCACCGCGCGCGTGCTGCGCGGCGGCGCCGAATCGGAAATCGCCATGGACCAGGTCCGCGTGGGCGACGTGGTGGTGGTGCGTCCCGGCGAGCGCATTCCCGTCGATGGCAACATCTTCGCGGGTGAATCGGCGGTGGACGAATCCATGCTCACCGGCGAAAGTCTGCCGGTGGACAAGCGCGCCGGCGACGCGGTCTACGCGGGGACCATGAACCGCTACGGCGGATTCCGCTTCGAAGCCGCCAAGGTGGGCCGCGGCGCGCTCTTGCAGCAGATGATCGAGCTGGTCAAGCAGGCCCAAGGCTCGCGTGCCCCGGTGGCCCGGCTGGCCGATGTCGTGAGCGGCTATTTCACGGGCGGAGTCCTGCTGGCGGCGCTGGCCGCGTTTGTCGCCTGGCTGTTCTTCGCGCCTTTCGCCACCGCCATGATGAACGCCGTCGCCGTCCTGATCGTCGCCTGTCCCTGCGCCTTGGGACTGGCGACGCCCACCGCGATCATGGTGGGCACGGGACGCGGCGCCGAGCGCGGCATTCTCATCAAGGGTGGAGAGGCGCTCGAGATGGCCCACAAGATCGACGCCATCTTGTTCGACAAGACCGGCACCATCACCGAAGGCCGGCCGCGCGTCACGCGCATCGCCCCCGCGGCCGGCTTCACCGAGAGCCAATTGCTGAGCTTGGCGGCGGCGGCCGAGGGCTACTCCGAGCACCCCTTGGGCCGGGCGATTGTGGATGCGGCGGCGGAACGCGGAGTGGCGGCCCAGGCTGCAGCCACTACCGGCTTTTCAGCCACGGCCGGACTTGGCGTGCGCGCCAACGTCGCGGGCCGCGAAGTGTGCGTCGGCCGCGCCGAGGGCCAGCCTGGCGTGAGCGTGACCGTGGACGGCGCCGCCGCCGGCGTCATCGAGATCGCCGACGCCATCAAACCCGAAGCAGCCGAGGCTGTGCGCCGCCTGCGGAAAATGGGCATCGAGGTTTGGATGCTTACCGGCGACCACCGCGCCACGGCCGAAGCCGTAGCCCATGCCACCGGCATCGATCACGTGCTGGCGGAGGTGCTGCCGGCGGACAAAGTGGCCCAGGTGAAGCGCATGCAATCCATGGGCAAGCGCGTCGCCATGGCCGGCGACGGAATCAACGATGCCGCCGCCCTGGCTCAGGCGGACTTGGGCATTGCCATGGGCGCTGGAACGGACATCGCCATGGAAGCCAGCGATATCACCCTCATGGGCGGCGACCTGCGCCGCGTCGCCGAAGCCATCGAGCTTTCGCGCCGGACCATGCGCATCGTCCGCCAGAATCTGTTCTGGGCCTTCGCCTACAACGCGGTGGCGGTTCCCGTTGCGGCGCTCGGTCTGCTCTCCCCGGTCCTCGCCTCCGCCGCCATGGCGCTTTCAAGCGTTACCGTAGTGACCAACAGTCTCCGGCTGAAGTAGAAGCCCATCCACTTGGCCACGCAAATTACTCGGCGAAGCGTTGTATCATAGGGTTTTCCGCATGAGAGCTTTACTGGAAGCGCTGGGGCCGGGTGATAAAGACTGGGCCCTCGCGCAAGCGATCGATCCCGTCCGGTTGCCCGAGCACATCGCCATCATCATGGACGGGAACGGCCGCTGGGCGGCCCGCCGCCGCTTGCCGCGCGTAGCCGGTCACAAGGCGGGCGTCGGTCCGGTGCGCTCCACCGTGGAAACTTGCGCCCAACTCGGCGTCAAGGTGCTCACGCTCTACGCATTCTCGATGGAGAATTGGAAACGGCCCAAGGCCGAGGTGGAGACGCTCTGGCGCCTGTTGCGGTTCTACCTCAAGCAGGAGCTTCCCAATCTTCAGAGAAACGACGTGCGGATGCAGGCCATCGGCCGCCTGGACGCCCTGCCGCCGCAAGTCCGGCGCGAATTGGACGAAGTGCTGGAAGCCACCTCGGCCAATCGCGGGCTGCTCTTGAACCTGGCCATCAATTACGGCGGGCGCGCCGAGATTGTGGATGCCATGAACGCCATCCTGGACATGGCGCGCCTGGACGGCAGACTCGAAAGCTTGAAGTTCGACGAGGACCTGATCTCCACCAGCCTTTATACGTCCTCCTGTCCGGACCCGGATCTGCTCATCCGCACGTCCGGCGAGATGCGCATCAGCAACTTCCTGCTGTGGCAGATCGCCTACGCGGAGCTGTACGTCACGGAGACGCTGTGGCCGGATTTCTCCCGCACGGACCTGCTACGGGCCGTGCTCGAGTACCAGAAGCGCGACCGCCGCTTTGGCGGTCTGAGCGGCGGGTGCCCGGCCGATCCCTTCGAGGGCGTCCCCGATCCCAGCGAGCCGAATCTCATCGAAGCGTTCCGCCCGTCATGAAGCGGCTTCTAACCGCCGCCGTGCTCATCCCGCTGGTAGTCTACGTGGTCCTGTTCGCGCACGATTGGATCTTCCTGGCGGTGCTCGTCGCAGCCGCGCTTCTGACCTATCGCGAATACGATGGCATCGCGGCGGCCTACGGCTTCGGCGCGCCCGGCCCCATGGGTTATGGGTTCGGATTGCTGCTCTTGGCGTGGAAAGGGGACGCCTGGATCGTCCTGGTTGGCGCGGCGCTGGTTTCGCTGGCGCTAGCCATGCGCACGGGCGACCTGGCCAAGGCGCTGCCCCGCGCCGCCTTGCTGACGCTCGGAATCGCCTACGTGTTCGGATGTTGGAAGTGCGCCCTTCCGTTGCGCGAGGCCAACCGGCACTGGCTCATGTTTGCCCTGCTGGTGAATTGGGCGGGCGATGGCGGAGCTTACTACGTGGGCAAGGCGTTCGGCAGACATAAGATGGCCCCGCGCGTGAGTCCCAACAAGTCCTGGGAAGGCGCCGCGGCATCCCTGGTCGCTTCCATATTGATCGGCGGCGGGTATCTGATGTACTTCGTTAACGTCGGCGCGCCCCTGGCTGTCGCCTTCGCCGCCCTCGCCAATGCCGCCGGCCAATTAGGCGACCTGGCGGAATCGGCCATGAAGCGCGGCGCCGGAGTGAAGGACAGCGGCGCGCTCCTGCCCGGCCATGGAGGCTTCCTCGACCGCGTGGATAGCTCCCTATTCTCGCTGCCCGCGGTCTATGCCCTGGCCACGTCTTTGAAGCTGATGTGACTCCGGTCACCAGCCACTTTATTTATTTTCGCGTTCATCCCAAACGCTTTGCCCGTTCCCGCGGCCTGGCGCCCGCAAACCCGCCCGCTACCATTGGGTCGTGAAGCAGTCGATTGGACCGGATCGGGCGTGCGGCCTCGCGGCCGCTACCATGGCGAATGACTTGAACAGCGAGTTTACGGTGATTCTCAGCAGCGCATCGAGCGCGATTCTCTCGCTCGATCCGGATCATCCCGCACGGCCGGACTTGGACGAACTCATTGACTCGGTCCACCGCTGCGCCTGTAAGTGCGCGGACCTGCTTGTCTTTGCCTCGCGTCACGGAGTTCAACCGTCGCGCGCTTCGCTCGCCGCCGTGATGCAGCTATAGTCCCCGGCTGCACGGCTGGGATCGACCAGGAGATCAAGTGCCAATTCATCGTTCGTACGGATGGGTCCCGGACCTTCCCGACCACCGCGACCGTCTCTACGCCGCCGAGCGCCCGGCGCTGGCGAAGCTGCCCGCCCAAGTGGATCTCAGATCGGGATGCCCTCCCGTTTACGACCAGGGACCGCTCGGCAGTTGCACCGCCAACGCTATCGCCGGCGCCATTCAGTTCGATCAGGGGAAGCAGGGCGCCAAGGTCTTCATGCCCTCGCGGCTGTTCATCTACTTTAACGAGCGCGAAATGGAGGGCAGCGCCGGCTCGGATAGCGGCGGCGCCATCCGCGACGGCGTCAAGTCCATCGCCGGCCAAGGCGTCTGCGCGGAGACCGAGTGGCCGTACGATATCTCCAGGTTCGCCGAAAAGCCGCCGCCCCAATGCTACACGGACGCCCAAGAGTGCCAGGCCATTAGCTATCGACGCCTGGCGTCCAAAAACCTCGACCAACTGAAGGGCTGCCTTGCGTCCGGATGTCCGTTCGTGTTCGGCTTCACCGTTTACGACGCCTTTGGGAGCGATCTGGTGGCCAAGACCGGCGAGCTGTCGATGCCCTGCCCCGAAGAGCAAACCCAAGGCGGCCACGCCGTGCTGGCGGTGGGTTACGACGACGCAGCCGGGCGCTTCACCGTGCGCAACTCGTGGGGCGCCGACTGGGGGCTGAGTGGCTACTTCACCATGCCCTACGCCTATCTGACTTGCCCGGATCTGGCCGACGACTTCTGGGCGGTGCGTATTCTGAAGGAGACGTAACCGTCCCCACTACCATTCCGCGAAGCTGCCGTCCTCATGCCGCCAGACCGGATTGCGCCACCGGTGGCCGGTCTTGCTCCGCTCGACCACCACCTCTTCGTCGACCTCTATGCCCAGGCCCGGGCCGGCCGGTATCGAAACGAAGCCGTCCCGGTATTCGAACGCCTCGCGGTTCTTTACGTAGTCGAGCAGGTCGGCGCCTTGGTTGTAATGAATGGCCAGGCTTTGCTCCTGGATGAAGGCGTTGTAACACACCGCGTCGAGTTGCAGATTGGCGGCCAGGGCGACCGGCCCCAGCGGGCAGTGCAGCGCCAAGGCTACGTCGTAACATTCCGCCATGGCGGCGATCTTGCGCGTCTCGGTGATGCCGCCCGCGTGCGAGGGGTCGGGTTGAATGATGTCCACGCAGCCCTCCGTGAGGATTCGCTTGAAGTCCCAGCGCGAGAAAAGGCGCTCGCCGAGAGCGATAGGAGTGGAGCAATGCCGGACGATTTCCTTCAACGCCTCGCAGTGCTCGCTGAGTACCGGCTCCTCGATGAACATGAGCTTGAAAGGCTCCAACTCGCCAACCAAGACCTTGGCCATGGGCCGATGCACCCGCCCGTGAAAATCGACGGCAATGCCGAAGTGCGGACCGACCGCCTCGCGCACAGCGGCCACGCGCGCGACGGCCGCGTCGATCTTGGCATGCGAATCGACGAATTGCAATTCCTCGGAGGCATTCATCTTGACGGCCGTGAAGCCACGTCCCGCCATCTCGCGCGCGGCGCGCGCCGTATCCGCCGGACGGTCGTCGCCAATCCAGGAATAGACGCGGATCTTGTCGCGGCACGGCCCGCCCAGAAGCTCGTGCACGGGCACACCGAGGGCCTTCCCCTTGATGTCCCAGAGCGCCTGGTCGATGCCCGCGATGGCGCTCATGTGGACCGCGCCGCCACGGTAGAAGCCGCCTCGGTACAGCACGTTCCAGTGGTCCTCGATGGGCATCGGGTCCTTGCCGATGAGGTAGTCCGACAGTTCGTCGACCGCCGCCGCCACGGTGTGTGCGCGTCCTTCGACCACCGGCTCGCCCCAGCCGCAAATGCCGCCATCGGTCTCGACCTTCAAGAACAACCATCGCGGCGGCGCGAGGTAGGTGGTCAACCCGGTGATTTTCATTTGATGTTTAGTCTAACTTACGGTGTACCGCTACGGCCGTGGACGTTCGTGGAGGATCATCCAGGACGCGCCGAACTTGTCCCTGAGCATGGCAAAGCGGAAGGCGAAAAAGGTCTCCTGCATCGGCATGAAGATCTCGGCGCCATCGGAGAGCGCGGCATAAATGCGCTCCGCTTCGTCCGTGGTGTCGGCCCGCAGCGAAAGATAGGCGCCGCGCATGGGCTGAAAACGCTCCGGCGGAACGTCGGACCCCATGAGCTCGGCCCCGCCGATCATGATGCGGGCGTGCAGGATGGCGTTCTTGCGATCCGCTGGAACCGCGCTCGCGTCCGGCTGTTCGCCCCACCTCGCCATCATCGTGATTTTTCCGTCCAGATGCTCTTCGTAGAAGCGGAATGCCCGCTCGCAGTTTCCGCCATAGTTCAGAAAAGTGTGTAGCTTCATACGGTCGCTTCTCCTCCTGGGGGATTTCGGCGCCCCCCGCCTTCCCTCCATGTTGCCACGGGTCAAGCAGCGGGAAAACGGCGCCGACGGGTTTCCGGCTCAACGCGGCTTTGGGCGGTGCGAGGCGGTATCATGGGAACGGTGAAGGTCAGGGACTTGATCCGCCTGCTCGAATCTTCCGGGTGGCGCCGGACTAGCAGGAGAGGGGGAGGATTGATGAGGTACACGGTTATTTACGAAAATGGGCCGACCTCCTGGGGGGCATACGTTCCCGGCCTCCCTGGCGTTATCTCTGTTGGCGATTCACGCGACGAAGTGGAACGCCTCATCCAGGAAGCGATCGGGTTTCACCTCGATGGCCTGCGCGAGGAAGGCATGTCCATCCCCCCACCGTCGAGCTTCGCGGGCGTGATCGAAATCAAGCCGGCCGCGTGAGGGGCGCCATGAAAACCTACAGCTTTAAGGTCGTGGTAGAACCGGACGAAGACGCCCAGGGCGATCCGGCGTGGTTCGCTTGCTGTCCAGCGTTGGAGAGCGTTGGCGGGGCAACCTCCGGGCGCACGAGAGAAGAAGCGCTTCGGCGCATCAACGAAGTTGTTCGCATGATCGTTCAAGAATTCGCCGAGGACGGAAAACCGCTGCCCGAAGGTCCGGAAGATTCCGTGGAGGTCAAGGAGGTTTCCCAGCAGGCGCCCCGCATCGCGGTCACGGCCTGACCATGGCCATCGACTACAGTAGCCTCCGGTTTCTCACCGCGCGGGAACTCATCGCCGCCCTTACGCGCGACGTTTTCTATTTTGTCCGGCAAATGTGCTTAAACCATTGACGTGCAGATCTCCGGCGGTTAACCTGTTTTCAGCCCTTCCCCCAAGAACAGAAGATGAAGTTTGTTTTTTGGGAGAGATGTGTGGACTACAGTAGCCTCCGGTCCCTCACCGCGCGGGAACTCATCGCCGCTCTTACGCGCGACGGCTTTCATTTTGTCCGGCAAAGCGGGTCTCATCAGCGTTACGCGCACTCGGACGGTCGGCGCGTGACGGTCGCGCCGCACGGAAGAGGGGACGCCTTCACTATCAAAACCCTGAAATCCATGATCGGGTTGCAGGCCCAGTGGACAGAGGATGACCTGGTCCGGCTCGGACTTGTGAAGAAGTAAGTGCGCGATTATGGTGAGCATGCCGAACTCCCTCCGCTCCCTCATCGCCGCTTTTGCCGCCCTGGCATTCCTGGCGCCGTGCGCCGCTCGCGCCGCCGCCCCCGCGCAAACGGTGACCATCGACCTGAACTCGACGGTGGCCGAGCCGTTCCTCGGAGCGGGCGTCCAATGGGACCCTTATGAGTATCCGCCGCCGGCCGATGGCTGGAAGACCACGCTGGCCCGCCTGGATTACATGCATCCCGGCTTTTTCCGCGTGATGCTGAACGCCAATTCCTATTGGCTGGGGTTCGACGGCGCCGGCAATCCGCGCTACGTGTGGTCCGAGGCGCAGCCCGCCGGCCGCGACAGCCTCGCCACGCTGTTCGCCATCCTGGATTACGCCCAGGCGCGCAAGATCGATGTGGCGCTCGGGGAGTGGTCGCCGCCGCGCGGCATGACGCCGCAAGACCCGCGCTGGGCCCGCATCGTCGCGGACTTCGTCGATTATCTGACCACCAACAAGAAGTACGCCGTCATCAAATACTACATCTACATGAATGAGCCCAACGGATCGTGGATGTGGCCAGGCGGCAAGGTGGACCGCGATGCCTGGTCCGCCGGCGTGCGCAATCTGCGTTCCGAGTTTGACGCCCACGGCCTAGCCTGGCTGCGCCTGGCCGGTCCCGACAACTCCGGCAACTGGGAATGGCTGGACCGCTGCGCCGGCGAGTTTCCGGATCGCTTTGGCGCCTGGGAGATGCATTGGTACGCCAAGGACGCCGAGGTCCTGGGCGGAATGATCGAGAAGCTCCTCGATCAGAAGCGCGAAATGCTGCTGCGGACCGATCCCCAGGCCGCCTCCAAGCCGCGTTTCGTCGGGGAAGCCGGGATGATCGATGGCAGGGTCAACGGCGATCAGCAGCCGCGCGTGAAGGACTTCGCGTATGGCGTCCTGATGGCCGACTATTTCGCGCAAGTGGCGCGGGCCGGCTGGATGGGCGCCATCGCCTGGGACCTTGACGACGCCCTGCACGCGGTCAACGGGCGCAGCCATCCCACTCCGCCCAACGATTTGACGCTCAAGATCTGGGGCTTCTGGAACACCCAAGGGACGGCCATGGGAAGCCCCCGGGACGAAGCGCCGCGACCCTGGTTCTACACCTGGTCGCTGATGGGGCGGCTCTTTCCCAAAGGGTCGCGCATCGTGGCGGCGAGCCTTGCCGAAAACATGCCCGGCGTCCGCGCGCTGGCCGCGGCGTGGAAGGAGGGCGGCGCCGATCGGCTGAGCGTCATGCTGGTGAACGATGCCGGCGAGCCGCGGTCCTTGACCGTGCGCGCGCCTGGCGCCGGGAAGCGGGCGCTGGTCGGCTATCATTACTTCGATACCGACCGGCCGGTGGATCGCGATGGCTTTCCGGTCGCGAGCGCGACCCTCCCGAAAGCCAATTTCGAGAAGGGTGTGAAGGTCGAGATGCCGTCGCGGGGCGTGGTGTTCCTGACCACGCGGTAGGGGGGGGCGAGCGATAAATGCGTCTGTCCCCTTTTAAAGGTGCAGCGGCCCCAACGCGCGGACGGCCTCGGTCATTTCCGCGACCACCGCCGCGAACTTCTCGCCTTCGCCCGCCGAAACGTAGTCGAACCGGCAGCGCGCTTCCTCGATGCCGAATTGCCTCAGCAGCCGGATCAGCAGCCGATGGCGCTGCGAGGCGCGGTAGTTGCCTTCCTTATAGTGGCAGTCTCCCGGATGGCAGGCCAGAATCAGGACGCCGTCGGCCCCTTGCCGGTAGGCTTCAAGCACGAATTGCGGATCCACGCGCCCGCTGCACATCACCCGGATCACGCGCACATTGGGCGGGTACGCAATCTGCGCACCTCCGGCTTTGTCCGCGCCGGCATAGGAGCACCAGTTGCACAGGAACCCGGCGATCTTCGGCTCAAAGCTTCCGTTCGACCCTCTTGCCATTTCGTCGTTCATGCCAATACCGCCCCCAATTCGGCTAGGATCTGGTCGTTTTCGAAATGGTTCCCTTGCATCGCGCCGGCGGGGCAGGCCGCCACGCAGGCGCCGCAGCCGTGGCACAGCAACGCATTCACGAATGCGGTCTCGCGATCGTCGGGGAAACCGATGGCTTTATAGGGGCACACCGATCCGCACGTGCGGCACCGCGAGCAGCGCTCGTCGTCCACCCACGCGGTGACCGGGTCCGCCTCCAACTTCCTGCCATCAGCCAACTCCGAGAGCACGTACCCGGCGGACGCCATGCCCTGAGTGGTCGCCTTTTGGATATCCATCGGCGACTGGCAGGCGCCGGCCAGGTAGATTCCCTTCACCTTGCTCTGCGCCGCATCCACCCGGCCGTGCAGTTCTTCGAAGAAGCCGAAAGCGTCGCACGGCGTTTCGAGGATGGCGGCCAGCGGACCCGCTCCCGCGGAGGCCTTGATGGCCGGGCAGAGTACCACCATGTCCGCCGTCACGCTCTTGCTCCGTCCCTGTTCGTCGGGATATTCCACCACCGCCTGGCCAGCGTCCTGTTTCACGGTTACCGGCGCGCCGGCGCCGTAACGCGCAAACGAGGCGTTGGCATTGTGGCGCGCGTGGGCATACAGGCCGAACTCTTCCTTGCCCGGCATCACCAGGTCCCGGTACAAATGATGCACCTTGGTCCCCGGCAGTTTTTTCTCGATCAGGTGATTGAACTTGAAGGCGTAATTGCAGCACACGCCGGAACAATACGGCATGTGGTCCGCGGAGAGACTGCCCACGCAGTGCACGATCGCCACCGATTTGGGCGCATCGCCGTTGTGACGCCGCAATTCGCCGCCGGTCGGGCCGTTGGATGCCAGGATGCGCTCGAACTCCAGGCTGGTGTACACGCCTGGCACGGTCCCGTAGCCCAATTCGGGCAGTTGGCGGCAGTCGTACAAACCCGCGCCCACGGCCACCACAATCGCTCCCACGGTCCGGTCGAATGTTCGCGGCGCATCGTCGAAGCGCACCGCGCCTTCCACCGGGCATGCGTCGCGGCACGCCGTGCAGCCGTCGCCGGCCGTTCGCAGGCAGGAGGCCGCGTCCAGAAACGGTACGTTGGGCAGCGCCCCGGGATAGGGAAACGCGATCGCCTTGCGGCTGCTCATGCCGGAATCGAATTCGTTGGGAACGGTGACGGGGCAAGGGGCAATGCACTCGGCGCATCCCACGCACGTATCGAGGTCTACATAGCGCGCGGTCTGGCGGACCGTTACCGTGAAGTTGCCGAAGTAGCCTTTCAGCCCGACCACTTCGGCCAAGGTCAAATACTCGAGGTTGGAGCTGTGCGGGCCGTGCATCACCTCGGCGATGGCCGGTTCGAGCAGACAGGGGCCGCACTCCATGTTCGGGAAGAGTTCCTCGTAGCGGCCAGGCATGCCGCCCAGAAGGGGGCTCTTCTCCACCAACAGCACTTTCCTTCCGGAGGCCGCCAGCGCCAGGGCCGCCTTAAGCCCGGCCGGACCGGCGCCAATCATTAGCACGTCGCGGCAGACTTTGATTTCCTTGGTTTCGAGCGGCCGGTGCAGCGCCACGCGCGCCACCGCCCCGCGGATTTGCGCGGCCGCCTTGGCGGTGGCCTGCTCCCGGAGATTCACGAACTGCAGGAAGTACCGGTTCATCCCGGCCCGCTCCAGCAGGTCCATGAAGGCCCGTTCGTACTCGCGCGGGGAACACGCCGCGATCACCACCCGGTCCGGCCGCTGCTCGGATAACTCG
>Ga0182027_10002331_pt1 | contig 30909 bp, 19 predicted proteins | sample 712E1DmetaG_FD_121300 | JGI IMG/M metagenome (GOLD analysis project Ga0182027, IMG submission 121300) | Permafrost microbial communities from Stordalen Mire, Sweden - 712E1D metaG (Illumina Assembly) | ecosystem: Environmental > Terrestrial > Soil > Wetlands > Permafrost | place: Sweden...
AAAGAATCAATCAACAAAAGACAAAAGAGAAAAGCCTAACAAGCGGTTAAACTCATGACCGAACGCGGGGCCCAAACGCTCCCCTTGGTCGCGTTTCCCGCGTCGGCAGGTTAACCGCACGTTCTTTTGCAAGACGAGAAATCGCCCGTCCTTGGGCGATGAATAAAAGAAACAAGAAAAATGCGATTAGGAACAATTTGGACGTATTAAATTGGGCGAACTAAAATTCAAAATTGAATTGCAAATATCGTCCAATTCGCGTATATTTGCTGTAAGAACACTGTTCTTACAAAGGAGCTTCTTATGATCAAACATTTACAAAAAATTGGAAACAGCCGGGGAATCGTTCTAGACAAGCCAATCCTGGAATTGCTTCATATCGACGACAATGCGGCATTTGAAGTAACCCAAGATAAAAATGGACTTCTTTTGAGGCCGTTATCCGCTTCAGAAGCATATCGAAAGATTTCCAGAAAGCATCGCAAGTCGTTGGATAAGCTGGCAAAATGACACCCGAACCGCGATTCCTTACGATTTCCGAGATCATGCAAATCCACGATCAGGAAATTAAGGCTGCTGGCGGCTTGGCCGGGATTCGAGATCACAAAGCACTCGAATCGGCCGTCGGGGCTCCGCAGGCATCGTTCAAGGGCAATTTGATCATGGATATCTTCGAAATGGCTGCGACTTACCTCAATTCAATAGCGCTGGATCATCCGTTTCTAGACGGAAATAAGCGGACAGCCCTCGCCTCCTGCCTCACCTTTCTCTATATCAACGGCTTTGAAATTGAAGAACAAACGGTTTCTGAATTGGCAGATAAAACTCTAGACTTGGTTACACATAAAGTCACGAAATCTGACTTTACACAGCACTTGAAATTGCGAAGCAAAGAAATACAATAAAGCAGCGCCGCTCGTCCTGGCGGCGGCTGCTAATCGCCTTGCGAAAAGAACAAGTCGCTCAATCATGACCCTCCGCGTTTGCAAACAGCTTTGGTATGCAAGCGGTTGGTTCTTTACACAAGATTTCGTGGTTTGCAAAGGTAAAATGCAGTCGTAGTCGGGCATATTAGCTCCACCGTTATGCCCTAAACTTAAAGACAATTAATCGGAAAAAGACAATTTAACGCGAGACACTTTCAGCGGTATGCGGAGATTCGGTGGCACGAACCAGGCAAAATGTTTAACAGCCACCGGCAACATTTCGGAAAAAGACAAAGACGAGTTTCCTTTCGGCGGTATGCGGAGATTCGGTGGCACGAACCAAGCAAATCATTTAACATCCACCTGCAAAATTTCGGAAAAACACAAAGGCGAGATACTTTTGACGGCAGGCGGTGGTTCGGTGGCACGAAGCAGGCCGAAATATTAACATCTAAAGGCAATCAGAAAAAGACAAAAACAATCGGACAATTCAAGACCAAAAATGCAAAGACAAGGCATAACACGTCGCTAAATCATGACCCTCCGCGTTTGCAAACAGCTTTGGTCTGCGAGCGGTTGGTTCTTTACACAAGATTACGTGGTTTGCAAGGGTAAAATGCGGTCGTAGTCGGGCATATTAGCTCCACCGTTATGGTTCAAATATTAAGGCAATTAATCGGAAAAAGACAAATACAATCGGACAAGACAATTTAATACGAGATACTTTCGGCGGTAGGCGAAGGTCCGGTGGCACGAACCAGGCAAAATGATTAACATCCAACGGCAATTATTCGGAAAAAGACAAAAACAAATCGGACATCATAATCTGTTTTCAGGTACCTTCGGCGGCAAACAGAAATTCAGTGGTAGATAGCAGGTCAATTATTAAAACCGAAATGCAATTAATTCGGAAAAGAAATCGGACAATTCAAAAGGCAAAACGCAAAAAGAAACCATAACAAGTCGCTCAATCATGACTCTCCGCGTTTGCAAACAGCTTTGGCGTGCCAGCTCTCGCCCACTATCGAAAGAGTTGTGGTTTGCAAGAGTAAAATGCGGTCGTAGTCGAGCATATTAGCTCCACCGTTAGCCTTATAAAATATGAATAATAAATCCAAATTAATTTCGGCAGCAGTATTTCTCAGCATACCTATACTCTTCGATGCCTCGAAGGGCGACGGGGCCCTCAAGGAAGCAGTTGACTCTGTGCGCAAGGAATGCGAGGCGCTCGTCGATGAAGGCTATACCCTGCTCATTCTCTCCGATCGGGGGGTGGACGCCGGGCGCGCCGCGATACCGGCACTTCTGGCCGTTTCCTCGGTGCATCACCATTTGATCAGGGCGGGCAAACGCCAGCTCACGGGACTCATCATCGAGACCGGCGAGGGGCGCGAGGTAATGCATTTCGCGACGCTTTTAGGCTTTGGGGCCAGTGCGGTGAACCCCTACCTGGTTTTCGAGACCCTGGCGTATTTCAAGGAAACCGGTACGCTTGACTCAGCCCTCACCCTGGAATCGGCGATTGAAAATTATATTACCGCCGTTAAAAAAGGCCTGCTTAAAGTCATGTCGAAAATGGGCATTTCCACCATCCGCAGCTACAAAGGCGCCCAGGTGTTCGAGGCCGTGGGCCTAAACGACGAGTTCATCGAGGAATATTTTCGCGGGACCCCTTCGCGCATCGGCGGCATCGGCATTTCCGAAGTAGCGCGGGAAACCCTTGAGCGACACCGCCAAGCGGTCGGCGCCCTGCCGGCCGAAGGCCTGGAGTCGGGAGGCAATTACCAGTTCCGCAGTTTTTCGGAAAAACATCTTTATTCGCCCGAGGCCATCACCTTGCTGCAAAAGGCGGTGCGAGAAAACGATATCGAAACGTATCGCCGGTACGCGCGATGCATCGGCGATGTCGCGGCGAACCTCTGTACGCTGCGGGGGCTGTTTTCGTTTAAGAAAGCCCAATCAATACCCCTGGACGAGGTCGAGCCGGAGGAATCCATTGTCAAGCGTTTCGTAAGTTCGGCGATGTCCTTCGGCTCCATAAGCAAAGAGGCGCACGAGACCATCGCCATTGCCATGAACCGGCTTGGCGCGTCGAGCAATTCCGGCGAGGGCGGCGAGGATGAAGAGCGCTACGCGCCGCTGCCGGGCGGAGACAGTTCCAAGAGCGCAATCAAACAGGTGGCCTCCGCGCGTTTCGGGGTTACCAGCAATTACCTGGTTAATTCACGCGAACTTCAAATAAAAATGGCGCAAGGCGCAAAGCCCGGCGAAGGAGGACAACTTCCCGGCGCCAAGGTCGACGCCGTGATCGCCAAGGTGCGGTATTCGACCCCGGGCGTCATGCTCATTTCTCCGCCGCCCCATCACGACATCTACTCCATTGAGGATCTCGCGCAGCTCATCTTCGACCTGAAAAACGCGAACCCTCAGGCGCGCATCTCGGTTAAGCTCGTTGCCGAGGCGGGCGTGGGAACCATTGCGGCCGGAGTAGCAAAAGGAAAGGCGGACATGGTACTCATCAGCGGCCACGACGGCGGCACCGGGGCTTCTCCGCTGTCGTCCATCAAATACGCGGGCATACCCTGGGAAATAGGCCTTGCCGAAACGCAACAAGTGCTGGTGATGAATTCGCTGCGCGATAAAATACGGGTGCAGACCGACGGACAGATGCGCACCGGAAGGGACGTGGTGATCGCCGCGCTCCTGGGCGCCGAGGAATTCGGCTTCGGTTCGATTGTCCTGGTCAGCCTGGGCTGCGTCATGATGCGAAAATGCCACCTCAACACCTGCCCCGTGGGCGTTGCCACGCAGGACCCGCTGCTACGCAAGCGATTCGCGGGAAAACCCGAGCACCTCACGCGTTTCATGCTGTTCGTCGCGCGGGAAACCAGGGAAATCATGGCGGGTTTAGGGTTTCGAACCATTGACGAATTGGTTGGCAGGGCCGATATGCTGGAAGTCAACGCCGCCATTACGCATTGGAAGACGAAGGGCCTTGACTTTTCGAAAGTCCTGGACATGCCCGTGCAAGGAACGCTACGCTGCACATCGGGCCAAACCCATGATTTTTCGAAGTCGCTGGACCCCTCGATCATCGAACAATCAAAGTCGGCGATAGAGGGAAAAACTCCCGTGAGGCTTTCGATGCCCATAAGGAACTGCAACCGCACCGCCGGCGCGATGCTCAGCGCCGAAATTTCAAAACGCTATGGCTCAAAGGGGCTGCCGCCTGATACCGTCAACGTAAAATTCACGGGAGTGGCGGGCCAGAGTTTCGGGGCGTTTTTAGCTCCGGGGGTCACCTTCGAACTGGAAGGCGACGCCAACGACTATGTGGGCAAGGGGCTCTCGGGAGGGAAAATCATCGTTTACCCGTCAAAGTCCGCTTCGTTCAGGCCCCATTTCAACATCATTACCGGCAACGTCAACCTCTTTGGGGCCACGAGCGGGGAAGTCTACATACAGGGAATGGCGGGAGAGCGATTTGCGGTGCGTAATAGCGGCGCAATCGCGGTGGTGGAGGGCGTGGGAGACCACGCGTGCGAATACATGACCGGGGGCCGCGTCGTGGTGCTTGGCAGGACCGGGGTCAATTTCGGAGCGGGCATGAGCGGGGGCGTTGCCTACGTGCTCGACGAGAACCAGCTTTTCGACACCAAGTGCAACCTGGAAATGGTCGATCTCGAACCGGTCAGGGAGGAGGACGACAAACGGCTCCTGCAAACGCTCATCGCGAATCATGCGCGTTATACCGGCAGCGTTTTCGCCGGGCAGATCCTCAAGGATTGGGCGAATATGTGCCCTCTTTTTGTCAAGGTTATGCCCATCGACTACCGCCGCGCGCTGGAGCGGATCAAAAAGGAAGAGTCCAGGGAAACGGAAATCGTCGCAATGACCGAGGAGGTTTTCGGATAATGGGAAATATCACCGGATTCATCGAACACCCGCGCGTTACCTACGCCAACCGTCCTCCCTCGGAGAGGATAAAGGACTATCATGAAATCCCCGTGCCGCTTTCGGCGCCCGAGCTTGCCGTGCAGGGAAGCCGCTGCATGGATTGCGGCGTTCCGTTCTGTCATTCCATGGGCTGTCCGGTCTATAACCTCATCCCCGAGTGGAACGATCTTGTTTACAGGGAAAAATGGCGGGAGGCGTATTTACGGCTTGAAATGACCAACAACCTGCCCGAGATCACCGGCCGCATCTGCCCCGCGCCCTGCGAGACCGCCTGCACGCTTTCGATCAACGGCGCACCGGTCACCATCAAGCAAATCGAATGCGCCATCATAGAGAACGCTTTCAAGCAGGGGTGGGTGGAGCCGCGGCCCCCGCGCCTCGAAACCGGAAAAAAGATCGCCGTCATCGGGTCCGGCCCGGCCGGCCTCGCGGCGGCGCAACAACTGCGGCGTATGGGCCATACGGTCATCGTGTTCGAGCGGGCCGACCGCGCGGGCGGCATCCTGCGCTACGGCATTCCCGATTTCAAGCTTGAAAAATGGGTGATTGACAGGCGTATACAACAGATGTTCCAGGAGGGCGTGACCTTCGAGACCGGCGTGCACATCGGCGACGATCTGTCGGCCCGCTACCTCAAGCGCACCTTCGACGTCGTGCTGCTGACCACGGGCGCCGGAGCTCCGCGCGACCTCACCGTTCCCGGAAGCGGGTTGGAGGGAATTCATTTCGCGATGGAGTATCTTACCCGGTCAAACCGGGCCGTGGCCGGCCTGATCGATGAAAGCCGCATGATTTCGGCGAGGAACAAGACCGTGGTGGTGATCGGCGGCGGCGATACCGGCTCCGATTGCGTGGGCACGGCCATTCGGCAGGGCGCGAAAAAAACGTACCAGTTCGAGATTTTGCCCAAACCCATGGAGTGGAAGGAGCCGTATAACCCGAACTGGCCCCATTGGCCGCAGATCCTGCGCACGTCGACCTCCCATGAGGAAGGGTGCGAACGGGGATGGGAAATTCTTACGACGCGATTTACAGGTCAAGAAACCAGCGTGAATGAAATTCACTGCGTCAAGGTGGAATGGAAGCCTTCCGATACTTCTCCGGGGCTTTCGAAAATGGTTCCCGTGACCGGGAGCGAATTTTCCCTGAACGCGGACCTTGTTTTGCTCGCCATGGGTTTCCTGCATGTCGAGCACGACAAGCTGCTTGAGGATTTGGAGGTTGAACTGGACGGCCGGGGCAATATCGCTTCGAAAGGAAAATATGCTACGTCCGTCTCCGGCGTATTCACCGCCGGCGACGCGGGCATCGGCGCATCCCTGGTCGTTCGCGCCATTTTCCATGGCCGCGAGGCGGCCATGGCCATCGGTGAGTATTTGACTCAATAAAAACCGGGCTTTTTCTAAACCTAAGGGATAGTATTTGTTTAAACACATGCTAAAATAAAAGTATGTTTTATTTTAGCATGTGAATGCAGTAGGTACCGGGGTTGTATTTTATTTCTTGCGGACGGCTTTAGCATTGGTTATACTTTATTGTATAACTTAAAGGAGAACGTTCATGCTGATGAAAGTATTTAATAAGGGACAAGTCGTGATCCCGTCTAAAATCCGTGATGGTTTGGGCATTTCACCGGGTGATTTTGTCGATGTCGTGGTAAATCTTCAAAACAAAAAGATAGAACTGCGACCATACCATCCCTCGGGCTCGACTTCAATTGCGGGGTCATTGGCAAAATATGCCCGCCGCAAATCCTTTCCGACGCGAAAACAAGAAGCGCTCGTTCTTCGAAAAGGCTTGATTCGTGAATCATGAATGCATTGACACCAATGTGATTATACGATTCCTGGTGGAGACGCCCGAATCCATACCCGCGCAGTTCAAGGGCGTTTTTCGTTTCTTTATGAAAATCGAGGAAGGCGTAAAAACAGTATACCTCCCCGAGTTGGTCCTTTTTCAGGCATATTTCGTTCTCACCAGTTACTATGAAGTGCCTTCTTCGATCGCGGCGGAAAAACTAGAACAAATCGTCCGATTTAAAGGGATCTCTCTGCCGGATAAACATATTTCGGAGGAATGCCTCAGAATTGTCAAGCATGAAAATATCGACATCGTCGATGCATGGATTCTTGCCTATTCCGCAGCCAAGGGCATCACCGGCGCTTATTCGTTTGATAAAGACCTTTCACGGCTTGGATTAAAATTGCTGAAAGTTGAGTAGGTAACGCGTGAACAACACGGTTACATTTTTACGGCAAGGAGATTTTTCATGAACGACAATTATTTTGATATCGCAAAGGCGGCAAAGGAATCCAAGGTTCCTGAAAGCGTTTTACAGAAATTAAAAAGCGAAGCTAAAACCGAATTCCATCACGATCCGATGATGTATGAGCTTCATATTTTAAGGGCGATAAAGAGCAGATTCTGGGAAAAGAAAAAGTCTTCTATTCATAAAAAGGGTTTGGTTGCGGCTTAAATAGTCGTTCTCCGCCGCATCTATGCGCATTCCGGCATAACAACCGCTTTTCCCATTAGGAATGGTTATCCCGTCTTCCTTTAGCCCTTCCAAATGAAAAGAAATCGCCTCGTACATCTTTTTTTCAGTTTCTTTCTGCGTCGCGCCAACGGCAACGCAATCGGGAAGGTCCGGTGAATATGCGCCAAAACCGTCTTTGCCTTTTTCGAGTATGATAAGGAATTTCTTCATTTGCCTTTTCCCTTCAGACCGGATTGTTTAAGTACGCTGTTGAACGTTCGTTTTTTCACGCATAAACCTTTCCAACGGTCGAACGCTTGTCCGATCCGCAGGATGGGCATTCGTCCCCGCCGCAATCCTCACAATATTCCGTTTTGCATTCATTACATTTATACACGGGAAACCAATTGCTGCTAAAAGCCTTCTTGGCTTCCCGTCCACATTTGGGACAACTTTCGAAACTACTCATTGAAACCTCCTGAAATATTCTGCCCCAATAGGGCCTTACTATTCAACCGGATCATACCCGCCTTCGTAAGGGGGTCTGCATTTTTTTAAACGATTTATTGACAATTTAATACCGGTCCACGCGCCATGTTTCATAATTGATTGCATGCTATATTCAGAGCATGATGGAGTGTAAATACACGCACCTCTATAAATCGAAGCTAAGTGCGCCTGATAAAAACGTATTAAAAATACCAATAATTTTGCCATATTAAAAAGTTAAGGGCGGAGGAAAAAAGATTTTCCTTTCGCCCTTTTTAAAGTAATTATTTTTTTGTGACTAATCCGCAATCGCCTTTTTCTGAATCCCAAAGCTGACACTTCGTCGTCATGCATGTTTGGGCTTCGTAAACATTTTTATCCTTGCCTCCAAACAATCCGGAAAGGCAGCCAGCCGGTTTTGTTACTAGTATCCATGAGAATGGGCAGAGACAAATACCTCGTTCGGAACCAGATTCTTTAGCCATATTGAAAACCTCCTTTTAATGGGATTGCCGCCGATCAACCAATGCGCCTGTATGAGCGGCTTTGTTACAGGTGATAGTTTTAATAAATTGCTGAATAAAAATATCAAATTATCGCGTAATCGGAATACTCTTTACATAGGTATTCGCACCTGCTTGCATTCTTACCGTATAACAACCGGCAGCTAAATTTCGGGTATTCCAAGATATGCTGTGCGTACCGGCATTGAGATTCTTATTGACAAGAGACGCTATTTCATGGCCGGACAGGCTATAAATCTTCAGGCTCACCTTATCGGAATGAGGAAGAGAAAATTCGATGGAAATATTAGGGTTAATATGGCTCGGAGAGTGAATTTTAAAATATTCACGACTTGCTATGACTGATTGTGGTTTAAGATTAGTTGCGCCAATCATTTCTGAAAGAGGCCTTCGCCAAACCCCAGGTTTATCTGAGGTTACGGCGAATAGATAGTCTCCGTTTACTGCAAGAGACGAAATATAACTATCTAACAAACTCGTGGAGATATCTGACCAAGACGTACCCTTATTGGTAGTGAGAAATATGCCCATATGACCTGTAGAGGCAAAGACATTATTGCCACTCACCGCAAATGCCGTAATCGTGGTATCGTACCCAAAAAGGCTATCATTAATTGGAGACCAAGAATCCCCATTATCAGTTGAAAGCAGCGTTCCGCTATTCTGCGTCCCGACAAAGATATTATTTCCAGTTACGGCAAAAGAATTTATCCTATTTATATTTATGAGTCCATTATTAGCTGCCGACCAAGATCCACCATTGATCGATGAGCGATAAATTCCGGTATCAGTTCCAACAAAGACATTGCTCCCGCACACGGCAATTGCGTTAATACCAAGATAGAAACTTTCAGTATAGTACCCGTTATTATAGCTAAATTTAGGAATTCCGGCATTAACCGCATTCCAGGAGGTGCCATTGTTTGCAGAATAATAGATACCAAATGCAAATGACCCTGCATAGAGATTGTTACCGCTGACAGCAAGGACCTTAACGGTAGTGTCCGGATAAGCCACCCCATTATTTAACTCAGCCCAAGATGTTCCATTGTTTGAAGTAAGGAAAACACCGCCGTCAATCCCTGCAAAAATATTGTTGCCGCTTACTGCAAATGCATAAACAGGTTCACACTGGCTGCTGAAGTATCTTGGAAGGCCAGTGTTAACCGTAGCCCAACTATCTCCATTGTTTGTAGATATAAATATACCGGAGCCGGTAGTGCCTGCAAAAATGTTGTCGCTACTCCCGATAATTGCACTAACCATGCTGCCATTCGCAAAAGTATCGCATTCCACCCACTCAGACATTGCTGAATGCGTAAATAAAATCATCAACCCTATACCAAGAGCAAACTGCATCAGCATTTTTTTCATGTATGCCTTTCCTTTTGTGAGTGTTTGAAAATATGATATTCTTATTGACAACGAGTCAATTATCTCTGACCAGTCGCACTGAAAAACCGAAATACTTGCGGCCGCCTGAGACGCTAAAACCGGAATTGACATAGCTAAGGCTACGAGCCCATGCACTTGACGCATCGATCTCCGTATCGCTCCACCAGGTACCCATTGTACCGAAGTACTCAAAAACAGCACTGCTATAACGATCACCGCCAGGAAGAGCCGAAAAACCACTATTGTTGTTTTTGGCCAAATCGGTACCGATGTCTCCGGTCCCTGGGGGGTTTGGAGATATCATCCAATCCGTCTTTGCGGCCATGGATTTTGCCACCTTGTTACCCGTTGTTGTTCCGTCATAATTATACCCATTGGAAATTAAGTAATCCTGCAGCGTGTCCCACTCCGCATCAGTAGGAATATGCCAACCTGTTGGAGCAAGTTTTTTGGTGTCAAGGGCGTACCAATTATACAAAGCGCCATACGTGTTTTTGTTACTTATATCATTTGAATACCAGCAATAACCCGGTGTTGTGAGGCCTGCCCATGCGGTATTATCCGTTACTAATGGTATGATAGTACCATCGCTAAACTTCGTAGTCCGTAGATTCTCTACTGTCCATATCTGACTTCCAATTCTTATCGTCTGGTAAACATTTCCGTCTATGTCTGTTAGAGGTTCCGTGCTTTCCGAAGTAAAATTCGCCGTTACACTTTTATTTCCATTCATAGACACGGTCGCCGTTGCATTCATTCCGCTTGCGTCTCCGCTCCAATTTAAAAAGGTGTAGCCGCTATTTGCAACGGCAGTCAATGTGACGATTTCACCAATCTGATACTTGGCTTTATCAGGGCTTTTTGTTATTCTTCCATTTCCTGCACTGGTTGTCAATGTGTAGATATCAGTGGTAAAATTCGCTGTTATGCTTTTATTTCCATCCATCGACACCGTCGTCGTTGCATTTGCCCCGCTTGCGCCTCCGCTCCAATTTAAAAAGGAGTAGCCGCTATTTGCAACGGCGGTAATTGTAACGATATCACCACTTTGATACTTGGCTTTATCGGGGCTTTTTGTTATGCTCCCATTAACTGCACTGATTGTCAAAGTGTAGATACCCGCGATAAAATTCGCCGTTACACTCTTATTTTCGTCCATTGTCACCGTCGTTGATGCATCCGTTCCACTTGCATCTCCGCCCCAATTTAAAAAGGAGTAGCCGCTATTTGCAACTGCGGTCAGTGTAACAGTTTCACCACTCTGATACTTGGCTTTATCGGGGTTCTTCGTTATGCTACCGTTGCTTGCGCTGATTGTCAGTTCGTAACTTATGCTATTGCCAGTTGGGCTTGAATTAAAACAGGATAATGCCAATAAACTAAGAATTGATCCTGCTGCAACCATCATTTTAAACGGGGAAAGAGTGCTTTGTTTAACAATATGAGTTGTATTTCTATTTTTACTGTTCATAAAATTATTTTCCTTTGCCGACAATTTAAAACTTTTTTCTTATTCCAATATTAGAAAATCGGAATACTCTTTACAAAAGTGTTCGTTTCCGCTTGCATTCTTACCGTATAACAACCTGTGGCTAAATTTCGGGTATTCCAAGATATGCTGTGCGAGCCGGCATCGAGATTTTTATTAACCAGCGTTGTTATTTCCCGGCCTGATAGATTATAAATTTTGACGCTTACCCAGTCGGAATGAGAAAGCGAAAATTCGATGGATACATTAGGGTTACTCCGGCTCGATGAATTAATTTTTAAATTTTCATGACTTAAAACTGCCGATTGTGGTCTAATTTGCGTTTCTCCAATCATTTCTGAAAGCGGCCTTCGCCAAACCCCGCTAACATTAATCCCTGCAAAGATATTGCTGCCGCTAACTCCAAGGGCATAAACAGAACTATCCACGAGTCCAGAATTGGCTGAAGTCCAGCTTGTTCCGTTATCGACTGAAAAGAAAATGCCGTGTTTAGTTCCTGCAAAAATATTGCTGCCGCTTACAGCAAACGACTGAACATAAAGTTTCGTTAGGCCAGTATCGACAGCATTCCAGCTTGTACCGTTATTGGTGGAGAAGAAGACACCATTATTAGTCCCCTCAAAGATATTGCTGCCGCTTGCTGCAAGACAATTGACATATTTGGAATCAACCTTCGTCCAGCTTGTGCCGTTGTTGGTAGAGAGAAACACGCCGCCATCCATTGCCGTAAAAATATTACTGCCGCTCACCACAAGCGAATAGACATGGGTATAATCGCTAAGGCCGGAATCAACTGCGATCCAACTTGTTCCGGCGTTAGTGGATAGAAAAATACCACCAGTATCAATCCCCGCAAAAACATTACTGCCGCTAACCGCAAGACATGAAACCTTCTTATATGTAAGACCGGTATTGATCGCAGTCCAGCTTGTGCCATTATTGATGGATAAAAAAACTCCGCCATCAGTCCCTGCAAAGACACTGCTACCGCTCACGGCAAGAGAGTAGAGATAATTATTCGTAAGGCCGGAATCAACCAGCGTCCAGCTTAATCCGTTATTTGGGGATAAAAAGGGAACACCGCCTTCAGCCCTTGCAAAAATATTGCTGCCACTTACCGCAAAAGAGTAGGCAGCAATATTCATGATGCCGGAATTAGCCGCAGTCCAGCTTGCACCATTATTCGTAGATAGAAAAACCCCGTACTCAAAAGTTCCGGCAAAAATATTACTGCCATTCACCGCAAAAGACTCAATATCAGCATCCGTGCGGCCAATATTGACTTTACTCCAACTTGTGCCATTATTGGTGGAGAGAAAGATACCACCATTATTCGTCCCGGCAAAAACACTGTTGCCGCTTACCGCAAGACAATTGATATAATTACTGGTGAGGCCGGAATCGACAGCAGTCCAGTTCGTCCCATTATTAGTAGATAAAAAGACGCTATCATTTGTCCCTGCAAAGATATTGCTGCCATTTACCGCAATTGAATATACAGTTTTATTCGTGATGCCGGAATTAACCGCAGTCCAGCTTGTTCCGTCATTAGTAGATAGAAAAACACCACCGCCATAAGTCCCTGCAAAGATATTGCCACCACTTACTGCAAGAGAGTAAATACTGTAATTAAATAAAGTCTTTGCGAGACCGGTGTTGACTCCTGTCCAGGTTGTTCCGTTATCGGCAGATAGAAAAACACCATTGTCAGTACCAGCAAATATTTTGTTGCCGTTTACCGCAAGACAATGGACGTACTTATTGAGGAAACCGGTATTGGTAAGACCAGAATTGACTCCTGTCCAGCTTGTTCCATTGTTGGTAGATAGATAGACGCCACTGTCAGTACCAGCAAAAACATTGCCGCCACTCACTGCAAGTGCGTATACAGATTTTTTCGCAAGGCCGGAATTGACAGCAGCCCAGCTTGTGCCGTTATTTGTCGATAGAAAAATACCACCGGTATAGGTTCCAGCAAAAATATTGCTGCCGCTCACGGCAAGTGCGGAAATACTCCCACCGTAAGGACCGTTTGTTTGCACCCATTGGGCGCTTGCGGTATACGAAAATAAAACAAGCATCCATATACCAAGGATAAGCCGTTGCAGAATGCTTTTCATAAGAATCCTTCCGGTTGGGTGTATTTGAAAGCCAATTTTATTTTTGACTTTAAGATAAAAATATAATCATGAAATAATTTCAATTATCACTCACCAACCTAACTGAGTTACCTTGGCCTTTTGGAGCGACGTATTTGCGAAGGTCGTAGCCGCCAGCTTCGAGGCTACGTACTCGTGCCCATGCTGAATCACTTTCTGAAGTACTCCACCAGTAACAAGTAGTATCCTGTACTAAGAACTCACCAAAACCATCACGACAACCACTTGGAAGAGCTGAAAAACCGCTGCTATTATTCGTTGTCAAGTTGCAGCCTGGACTATTCTTTGTCTGGTTGCAGAAACTAAGCCAATCAGTCTTTGCCGCCAATATTTTAGCAATATTGTTTGTTGTTCCATAGGGCATTATAGAATTTTGCAAAGTGTCCCACTCTGCAAAAGATGGCACATGCCAACCTGTTGGAGCGATCTTCTTGGGGTTTACAGGATTTACAGCGTACCAATCATATAACGCACCGTACTTCCTAGCGCTATCTGAATTGTTTGCATTGTTGTAGAAGCAATACATTGGCGTTGTAACATCACCATACCAGGGTCCTATCGGGAAATCCGGAATAAGTGACCCGTCGTTATACTTCGTCACCCTCAAATTCTCAGCCATCCACACCTGATTCCCAATCCCCACCGTCTGATACACATTCCCATCCACATCCGTTACCGTCCCGGCGCTTGCAATCATTTTTATCGCTATTCCGCTCGTATCTGAATTTCCTACTACCACTCGGTAATTCAAATATCCGGTTTTCGTTGCGGCAATGACGTCATTAATTGCAGCCGTGGTCTTTGCCTGTTTCGCCAGATAATTTGATGATGGACCTTCAGACAATATAGCACTCCCGGATGATACTCCGCCCACCGAATTGCCTTTCAGCACAAACTCCCTATTGCCCAATTTCACCTTGTATAAATAAACACCTGCCCCCCTCTGCGGCAGCGCTATGCTATGGGTTCCCGCATCCATTGACTGCCGCACTGTTGAAAGCGCCTTGCCGTTAAGGTCAAAGGTCGCAACCTCTACGACAGCCCGTTCCGCAATCGTTACGTTTAGCAGAGTACCGGATATTCTCGCAGAGAGACCGTTCGGTAACAATTTGCCATTGACGGGAATAATAGCTGCACTTGCGACAAGCGTAAAATTCCCGTCAGCCCCTGTAGTTGCCGTCTGCCCACCATTTTCAAGCTGCACGACCGCACCGGATATTGGTGTTATGCCCGTGTCGGTTACTGTCCCGCTGATATTCGCCATACAGAGCGAGACGCCCACCAATCCTGTCAGTAATGCTTTAATAGAAGCCATAAAAAACCTCCATCTTGTATGAATACTTCGTCGATGTCCTGCCGAAATTAAACGGCTATCCCGCGAAAAATATCGCTGACCTCGTGCCTATCCAATGGAATAAAAATCGCTCACGCTAACCGGCCCGGCAATATGCGTTGGCGGAACGGATACGGCAATGCAATAAGCATGAGTACAAGGGTCATGTTCTTTTTCAATATCACTTCTCCTTTGACGATGATTGAATTCGAACTTCTTGCCTAACGCTGACTAATTGCGAACTTCTTATGCTTGAATCCATTCTTGGGTTTCAGTTTCCTAATAGGTCGCCCTTTCAGCTCATGGCAAGTCAGCGCGAAACACACCACCCCTTGTTCCGACAAAAATATTTGTGCCACTTATGGCAAATGCCGAAACGGCCAAACTGTCCAATCCGGCATTTTTAGCAATCCAGTTATTGCCATTGTCTGTTGACAGAAACACACCGCCTCCATTCGTTCCGACAAAAACATTCGTTCCACTTTCTGCAAATGCCCCTACTCCATGATTCGTCAGGCCGGTGTTTTTTGTTGTCCATGTGCTGCCATTGTCTGTGGACAAAAAAACGCCGCTGCTGTTGGTCCCAGCGAAGATATTCGTGCCGCTCACTCCGAATGCCCGTACCCAAACCAGAGTGGTATCGGACCATAGGCCTGTATACTTTGCGGTCCAAGTGTTACCATTGTCGGTGGAAGACCAAATACCGGCACCCCATTGTCCCGCCAAAATATTCGTACCGCTTACGGCGAATGCTTGTGCACCCGCATACGGATTTAGTCCTGTGCTCTTTGCCGTCCAGGTCGCACCACTATCTGTTGATAAAAAAACATCCGTGAATTGTCCTCCGGCAAAAATACTCGTGCCTTTTACGGCAAATGCATCAATGGCAATCCAGGAGCCCACTACATTCGTCAGGCCTGTATTCTTTGCAGTCCAGGTCGTGCCGCTGTCTGTCGATATGAACACGCCGCCACCGTTCATTCCAGCGAAAACATTTGTGCCTATCACGGCAAAAGTATTCACCGTGCCACTCGCCGGTAGGCCTGTTTTCTTTTCATTCCAAGTAGTACCATTGTCTTTAGACAGAAACACACTTCCGCCGCCGCTGTATGCTCCCGTCGCAGCAAAGACATTCGAGCCGCTCACGGCAAGTGCCGTTATGGAGGGAAATATGATGCCTGTGTTCTCTGAGGTCCAAATTAGTGAGGATGTGGTAAAACTGAAGACACTTGACCAAATGCTTGAACCTCCTGCATTCTTAGCCTGGACTCGCCAGTAATAGGTTGTACTTTTTGTGAGACCGCCAAGCGTCTTGGATGCGGAAGTCAGTGAGGAATCTTCTGCCAGAACACTCGCAAACGTACTGACCGTTGACACTTGCACATGGTATACAGCTGCATCGCTAACCATGGACCATGTCAATGCTGGTGTCAGTGTTTGCTCCGTCGCTCCATTGACCGGAGCAGTCAATGTGGGGGCTTGCGGGGCTGCTATGATTGTCGTGAAGCTCCACGGGCTCGTCCACGTACACAAACCCCCGGCATTTTTCGCCTGCACTCGCCAGTAGTATTGCATGCCGTTTGCAAGACCGCTGAGGGCCTTTGTTGCTACCGTCAGCGTCGAATCTTCAATCAGAATCGTTGTGAATGTGTTGTTCGTTGACATTTGTACATGGTATGTCGCCGCACCTGCTACCCCTGACCAGGTTAAAGTCGGCGTGACCGACTGCCCAGTTGCACCATTTGCCGGAGAAGTCAGCGTTGGCATCTGTGGCGCAGCTGTGATCGTGGTAAAGGTCCACGGACTCGTCCAAGCGCTTACCCCACCCGCGTTCTTCGCCCGAACGCGCCAGTAGTATTGTGTGCCATTGGTAAAACCGCTGAGCGCCTTGGATGCCGAAGTTAGCGTTGAATCTTCGATTACAACAGTCGTGAAAGTATTACTGGTTGACACTTGCACATGATAGGTCGCCGTGCCGTCTACCGTCGACCAAGTTAAAATCGGCGTCAGAGAAAGGCCGGTTGTCCCATCAGTCGGAGCAGTCAGCGTCGGTGTCTGCGGTTCAGCGATGATCGTCATAAATCCCCACGGATTCGTCCAAGCGCTCACTCCCCCGGCATTCTTCGCTTGCACCCGCCAGTAATATTGCGTGCCGTTGGCAAGGCCGTTGAGCGCCTTCGTCGCCGAAGTCAGAGTCGAATCTTCAACTAAAATCGTCGCAAACGTATTGACCGTTGACGCCTGGACATGATAGGTCGCCGCGCCGGTTACCGTTGACCAAGTCAATGTCGGCGTCAATGAAAGTCCGGTTGTGCCGTCAGCCGGAGAAGTCAATGTTGGCGTTGCCGGTGCTGCAATGATCGTGGTGAAACTCCAAGGACTCGTCCAACTGCTCACTCCCCCGGCATTCTTTGCCTGCACACGCCAGTAGTATTGCGTTCCATTGGCAAGACCGCTAAGCGCCTTGGACGCCGACGTTAGGGTTGAATCTTCGATTACAACATTCGCGAACGTATTGACTGTTGACACTTGCACACGATATGTCGCCGCGCCGGTTACCATCGACCAGACCAACGTCGGCGTCAGCGAAAGTCCTGTTGTGCCGTCAGCCGGAGAAGTCAATGTTGGCGTTGCCGGTGCTGCAATGATCGTGGTGAAACTCCAAGGACTCGTCCAACTGCTCACTCCCCCGGCATTCTTCGCCTGTACTCGCCAATAGTATTGCGTTGCATTGGCAAGACCGCTAAGCGCCTTAGATGCTGATGTCAATGTCGAATCTTCAACCAAAATCGTCGCAAACGTATTAGCCGTTGACACCTGCACATGGTATGTCGCTGCGCGGATCACCGTCGCCCAAGTTAAAATTGGCGTTACGGACAGATCAGTCGCTCCATTGACTGGCGTTGTCAATGTGGGCGCTTGCGGAGCCGCCACTATGGTAACAAAACCTCTGACACTAGACCACCCGCTTGTCCCTCCGGCATTCTGTGCCTGCACACGCCAGTAGTAGGCAGTGTTATTCGCAAGACCGCTTATGGCCTTTGATGTATCGGTCAGAGTGGGATCTGCCTTCGCGACGTTTACAAATCCGGTGTCTATTGCAACCTGCAAAAAGTATGTCGAAGCGCGAGCCGCTTTGTTCCAGAACAATAACAGCGAAACAGGCTGGTTTGCAGCGCTATCCAGCGGCGAGACCAATACCGGCACGCTCGGCGCTGCTATGATTGTGGTAAAATTCCAGGAACTTGACCAAACGCTTACTCCTCCGGGATCTTTTGTCCGAACACGCCAGTAATAGGATGCGCTGTTGGCAAAGCCCGTGACCGTGATCGAATCGGAAACAAGCGTTGAATCTTCAGCAAAAATAGTCGTAAAGGTGCTGTCTCTGGAAACTTGAACATGATACGATACCGAGCCAGTCACTGCTGCCCAAGAAAGGCTTCTTATCAGAGGTTGTCCGATTATTGCATTTGCAGGGGAGATAAGCGCCGGAGGCTGCACCGTCATCGTGATGGCAGAAACATCAGCGGAGAATTTGGATTCTATTTGGTGTACCGAATCGTTTGCCATTATCTTATAGTAATACTCCATGTTCGCGATCAATCCGGTATCGAGAAATGACGTGTCACTCGCCGATCCGACTTGCGCAAAACTTCCTCCCGAAGACAAGCGGCGGAAGATTCCGTAGGAAGTCGCTCCGCTTACCCTTGTCCATTGCACATCAATTGATGAAGATGATTTGGCTGTCGCGCTTACTCCCGCCGGCGAGGTGGTCGGATTAAGATCCAGAACGGCGCTTGGCATTTGAGAGCAGCTTAACACCACCGAAACGATGGCGATGTATTTGGACATTTCCCGAATTACTTTTTTCATATGGTGTTTTCCCATTAAAGTGTGGCGAATTAAAAAGCGAAAGTTATCGCAAATCCAACCACGCCGAGACCAGCAAGAATGTAGCTGCCATCTCGCAAATAACTATACTTATTCGCGCTATTGAGGTTGCCTTTCATCTTTAAAGAGTAATCATCATACTGCAAATTGTCAGGAAGCGCTTTGTATTCATTTCTCAATTGGTTGTTTTCGTCGGCTTTTCCCTTAATCTTACTGTCGAAGACAACCCCTGCGACGCAGGCAGCCAGAGATACCACTCCAAGTGAAATTTTCAATGCAGGGTGCCTCAATAGCTTGGGAGATTTATTTGCCTCAACTGAGCTGGAAGAAAATGAGGGTACGGAAGAATGATCAATACCCTCGCCAGTCAATTCTGAAAACCCAATCTTTGATCCTATATTTTGGGCAAAAAGAGGCATTGCAAAGAGCAAAAATAGCAATAACGCAATCTTTTTCAAGGTTAGTCCCTTCTTCAGATCCGATGGCCCGGCGTTGATACTTTTGTCTGCAGCATTGCAGAAAAATCCAAGAATTAATGTTCAACAACGACCTTGATGTTCCATACTTTCCAAGATATTACAGGCCAATCTGCGGTTACATCACCCACACTTCCACAGTTATTTGGGGTTCTAAATCTTAGAAGCACATGCTTTTCTCCACATACTGAACTTAAATCTGCATCCTCAAGGGTAGCCGTTGCTTTGCTATCACTTAATGAAGAAACTGAAAACCAATTCGTCATATCTGTTGATGCTTCGACATAACATATACCTCCATTAGGTATTGATCGCGTGGTTACATAACTCAGTAGGCATGATGTTGCATTTGTAAGATTAAATGTATCAAGAATATAAGCTATTGCTTCATATTCACAAGCCGATAAAGATCCTTTTGTGCAAGTATGAGTGACAATATAATCACAAATTGGCTGATTCTGCACCGTATTATATAGTGCTCCTTCGACCGTTAGCGTGGTATTAAATTGAAATGTCTGTTTACCACTTTGTTGCGTATTAGAGTTGGGCATTGAATTACAATCAATAAAAAACATTGTAAAAGAAAATAAGATAAACAAAGATATCATGATGCAATGTCTGCTAAAGGGTCTCATATAAATATTCTCCTTCTATGTTATAATTTCAAATATTCAATCTTGATGCTATGTGCAATGTAGTTCCCGAAAACAGTTGTATTTTTTCCGACAGCCATCCCGAAAACATACAGCAATGTAGATGACGATGTCTTCACTCTCTGCTGATTCTTCACGCTCATGGCAAGGAGGCACGAAATACGCCGGAAGCTGTTGTCCCTGCAAACAGATTTGTTCCACTTACGATGATTGATGTAATACCATTATTCGTGGGAAGCCCGGAACTAATACTCGTCCAGCTTGTGCCGTTATTAGTAGATATGTAAACTCCACTATTGAACGCAGTCCCGGCAAAAACATCATTCCCGTTTATGGCAAGAGACCAGACCGTAGTATCCATGAGGCCGGAATTGACGGCAGTCCAGCTTGTGCCATTATTCGTTGATAGGAAAACTCCGCCTCCAGCAGTCCCGGCAAAAATATTACCACCACTTACCGCAAGAGATGAAACGTATAATCCTTTTCCTGTGAGGCCGGAATTGACGGCAGTCCAGCTTGTGCCATTATTCGTTGATAGGAAAACTCCGCCTCCAGCAGTCCCGGCAAAAATATTACCACCTTTTACCGCAAGAGATTGGACCCAAGTATGTGTTGTATCCGGCAGTCCACTATCGACCGGCGCCCAGCTTTCTCCATTATTGGCGGAAAGATAAATTCCTTTACCATCAGTCGCGGCAAACATATTGCTGCCAGAAATTGCAATAGACCTAACAGATGAGTTTCCTAACCCTGAGTTGGCTTGAGTCCAGTTCTCGCCATTAGTAGTAGATAGAAAGACGCCGCCGCCATTTACTAAAGCAGTTCCTTCACACACTCCAACAAACAGATTGTTCCCGCTGACAGCAAAAGATTCTGCGCAAGTGGCGTATCCAGGGTTTTCAAATCCAGAATTAAACATATATCCAAATCCAGTCTTTCCATCAGCATCGGTCCGAAGCACTCCTGATTCTTCGGTCGCAGCAAAAAGATAGGTTCCGTTCGGACCTATCGATAGAGAGTTGACACGTGTGATAAGGGCCGACCCGGAAGACCAAGTAAAAGGGATTCCACCAACGTTAGCCCAGATTGCGGTTGTAAAATGCCAGGGATTTGACCACCCGCTTACACCACCCGCATTCTTCGCTCGCGCTCGCCAGTAATAGGTAGTGGCGGTGACAAGGCCATAGAGATACTTTGAAGCAGAGGTCAACGTTGAATCCTGAATCGGCACGGTTGCAAATGTACTATCTGTTGACACTTGTATATGATACGTTATAGCACTGAATACCGTTGACCAGGCAAAGGTCGGTGACACAGAAACTCCGATCGTTCTATTGATAGGAGAATTCAGCGTTGGCGTCTGCGGGGCAGCTATGATCGTCGTGAAGCTCCATGGGCTCGTCCAGTTGCTCGATCCACCGGCATTCTTGGCCTGCACACGCCAGTAGTAAGTAATACTGTTCATAAGACCGCTCAACGGCTTAGATGTGGATGTCAATGTAGAATCCTCAGCTAAGATAGTTGCAAACATATTATCCGTTGACACCTGAATATGGTACGTGGCTGCTCCGCTCGCTGCCGACCAGGTTAAGATCGGCGTACATAGTTGGCCTGTCGCTCCATCTGCCGGAGAAGCCAAGGCAGGCGTCTGCGGGGCCGCGATAATCGTGGTGAAACTCCAAGCGTCTGTCCAAGCGCTTACACCGCCCACATTTTTCGCATTCACGCGCCAGTAATAGGTAGCATTCTTGGAAAGGCCGATTAATGACTTCGACGCTGAAGTCAAGGTTGAATCATCAACTATATTGGTTGTAAATGTATTGACCATCGATACTTGGACACGATATGTCTCGGCTCCGATCACTGTTGACCACGTTAAAGTCGGCGCTATTGATTGCCCTGTCTCGCCATTGGCCGGCACCGTCAAGGTAGGCGTTTGCGGTGCTGATATGATCGTGGTGAAACTCCAAATACTTGTCCAAGCGCTTACGCCGCCAGCATTTTTCGCCTGAACACGCCAGAAATAGGTTGCATTGTTTGCAAGGCCGTTAAGCAACTTTGATGCTGAAGTAAGTGTCGAATCCTCGATTAGGAAGGTCGAGAAAGTATTATCGGTTGATACCTGCACATGGTATAATACAGCGCCGGTCACAATCGACCAAGTTAGGGCTGGCGTCACCATTTGACCTATCGCTCCATTTGAGGGTGCAGTCAGTGTTGGCGTCTGCGGAGCGGCTATGATCGTTGTTAAACCCCAGGGACTTGTCCAAGCACTTACCCCACTGGCGTTCTTCGCCCGAACGCGCCAGTAGTATTTTGTGCCGTTGGCAAGACCGCTGAGCGCCTTGGATGCCGAAGTCAGCGTTGAATCTTCGATTACAACAGTCGCGAAAGTATTACTGGTTGACACTTGCACATGATAGGTCGCCGGGCCGTCTACCGTCGACCAAGTTAAAATCGGCGTCAGAGAAAGGCCGGTTGTCCCGTCAGCCGGAGACGTCAGCGTCGGTATCTGCGGTTCAGCGATGATCGTCATAAATCCCCATGGATTCGTCCAAGCGCTCACTCCCCCGGCATTCTTCGCTTGCACCCGCCAGTAATATTGCGTGCCGTTGGCAAGGCCGCTGAGCGCCTTCGTCGCCGAAGTCAGCGTCGAATCTTCAACTAAAATCGTCGCAAACGTATTGACCGTTGACACCTGCACATGGTATGTCGCCGCGCCGGTTACAGTTGACCAAGTCAAGGTCGGCGTCAATGAAAGTCCTGTTGTCCCGTCAGCCGGAGAAGTCAGCGTTGGCGTTGACGGCGCAGCTATGATCGTTGTGAAGCCCCATGGACTCGTCCAAGCGCTCACCCCACCGGCATTCTTCGCCTGCACCCGCCAGTAGTATTGCGTTCCGTTGGTGAGACCGGTGAGAGCCTTTGTTGCCGCAGTCAACGTCGAGTCTTCAATCAGAATCGTTTCGAAGGTATTGACCGTTGACACCTGCACATGGTATGTCGCCGCGCCGGTTACAGTTGCCCAGGTTAATGTCGGCGTTGTTGAAAGTCTGGTTGATCCGTCCGCCGGAGTAGTCAGCGTTGGCGTCTGCGGAGCGGCTATGATAGTTGTGAAGCCCCACGGACTCGTCCACGCGCTCACCCCACCGGCATTCTTCGCCTGCACCCGCCAGTAGTATTGCGTTCCGTTGGCAAAACCACTGAGCGCCTTGGATACTGAAGTCAGCGTCGAATCTTCAATCAGAATAGTTGCAAACGTATTGCTCGTTGACACCTGAACATGATAGGTCGCCGCGCCGGTTACCGTCGACCAAGTTAAAGTTGGCGTCGCGGACTGATCGGTCGCTCCATTGACCGGCGTTGTCAATGTGGGCGTTTGCGGAGCCGCCACTATGGTAACAAAACTTCTGACACTAGACCACCCGCTTGTCCCCCCATCATTCTTTGCCCTCACCCGCCAATAGTAGGCAGCGTTATTCGCAAGACCGCTTATGGCCTTTGATGTATCGGTCAGAGTGGAATCTGCATTCGCGACGTTTGCAAATCCGGTGTCTGTTGCAACCTGCAAATAGTATGTCGAAGCGCGAGCCGCGTTGTTCCAGAACAGTACCAGAGAAACAGGCTGATTTGCAGCGCTATCCGGCGGCGAGACCAACACCGGCACGCTCGGTGCCGCTACGATTGTGGTAAAATTCCAGGAGCTTGTCCAGAGGCTTACTCCACCTGGATCTTTTGTCCGCACGCGCCAGCAATAGGAAGTGCTGTTGGCCAGGCCCGTGACCGTGATCGAATCGGAAACAAGCGTTGAATCTTCAGCAAAAATAGTCGTAAAGATGCTGTCTCTGGAAACTTGAACATGATACGATACCGCGCCAGTCACTGCTGCCCAAGAAAGGCTTCTTATCAGGGGTTGTCCGATTGTTTCATTTGCAGGGGAGATAAGCGCCGGAGGCTGCACCGTCATCGTGATGGCAGAAACTTCAACGGAGAATTTGGATTCTATTTGATGCACCGAATCGCTTGCCATTATCTTATAGTAATATTCCATGTTCGCGATCAATCCGGTATCAAGAAATGACGTGTCACCCGCAGATCCGGTTTGCGCAAAACTTCCGCCCGAAGACGCGCTACGAAATATTCCATAGGAAGTCGCGCCGCTTACCTTTGTCCATTGCACATCAATTGATGAAGATGATTTGGCTGTTGCGCTTACTCCCGCCGGCGAGGTGGTCGGATTAAGCTCCAGAACGCCGCTTGGCATTTGTGAACAGCTTAACGTTAGCGAAATAATACCGAGGCAGGTTAGCGCTTGAATTGCCTTTTTCATAACTTCCTTCCCCTCAAGACTGAAGAGTGGAAACTGCTGCCGACCAAATTGTGTCGTATGCTTTTCTCAGCGGTTCCATTTCTTCACAATATTGATTTAATTTGGCTTGAAATTCTCGATATTGTCGACATAAGAACTTCCCGAGCTCGACCTGGTCCAACTCGAAATGATGAAGGCGTCGGGGCCATTTCTTGTCGTGCCAACATCGAAATGCCATCGGCACCGACACCTCAAGCTATCGCATCTTGTGAAAGATTTGCGTTCAAATCCGAAGTCGCTCCTGAGCTGTCGTCAACCGAGGAGCTGCTGTTTCCTAAAAATGCATTAATCCCATTATGTCCCATCAAAACACCAAGAACTGGCTTGCATAGAATATGAATCGGAAATCCTTTTTTTCATCATCAAGTTGCCAATTGTCGCCATTGGGGTCGGAGTACATAATCGTACCATTAGAACCCACGGCTAAGAATAGGTCGTTGCCTAAGGCAACGGAGTAGAGGGTGCTCGTTATACCCGAAGGTTCTACATACCACTCCGCGCCAACGTAAGAAAACAATATGGTACCGGAGGAACCCACTGCCATGAGTCGATTATTCCCGTAGATCACGGAATAGAGAGTGTTCGTTGTACCAGAATTTTGAATTGCCCAAGTCGTGCCAGTGTAGGAAGTCAAGATGGTACCAGAGGAACCCACAGCCACAAACTTGTCATCAGCATATATATAGGCATAGGTCACAGAATACAAATCGTTTGTCGTACTAGAATTCTGACTTGTCCATGTCGTACCATTTATGGATGTCAAAATGGTGCCAGAGGCGCCGACTGCCACAAACCCGTAGTAGTTAGCTGCTATCACATAACCGCAGGTCACGGAAAATAGCGAGCTATTTGTGCCTGAATTCTGAATTGTCCATGCGGACCCGTCACGGGAGGTTATTAGCGTACCGCTATCCCCAACAGCCACAAACAGGCTATCTAGCGAATTATATGCTATGGAATGCAAATCTCTTATGACCCCGGACGTTTTGGTCGTCCATGTTGAAGTATTTGGTGATGCAAGAATCGATCCTCTCATGCCAACAAGAATATATTGTCCGTTACCATAGGTTCCAGACAATTGCGGTGTTGAACCCACTAAACTTCTCATTGTCCACCCAGATCCAATACCCGGGGATGTCAAAATGTATGATGGAGTTTCCGCCGTATCCATCGCAGAAAACGCCGAGCTGTCCGTCCCCTTGACTGATCTTACCTTGTAATAATAGAGAGTTGCCGATGACAGCCCCATGTCCGAGAATGAGGTTGTACCTGCTATGCCGATAAACGTATAGAGCGTGTCGTTCATGCTTCGGTAAATTTTGAATTGGTTTACGGAATTGTCCGATATATTCCAGGTAACCGTAACTGCCGTCACTGATGTTGAGGTTGCAATAACGTTGGTCGGTGCCGGCATTGGCAGAATAGTCATGCTCCACGGGCTCGTCCAACTACTTGCGCCTCCCGCATTCTTGGCCTGGACTCGCCAGTAGTAGACGGCATTGTAGGAAAGTCCGCTAATTGCCTTTGATGTTGTGGAAAGTGTTGAATCATCGATCAGATTGGTCCCAAACGTGTTGTTTGTTGAGACTTGAACCCGATACGTTGCAGCTTCGATTACTGTCGACCAGGTTAAGGTCGGCATGGTTAGTTGGCCTGTCGCTCCATCTGCCGGGGAAGTCAGCGTCGGCGTCTGTGGTGCAGCCATGATCGTTGTGAAGCCCCAAGGATTCGTCCACGCGCTCACTCCACCGGCGTTCTTCGCCTGCACGCGCCAGTAATATTGAGTGCTGTTGGCAAGACCGCTGAGAGGCTTGGAAGCTGAAGTCAGTGTAGAATCTTCAATCAGAATAGTTGCAAACGTATTGCTCGCTGACACCTGAACATGGTATGTTGCTGCGGACGTTACCGTTGACCAAAACAACGTCGGCGCCAGAGACACTCCCGTCGACCCATTGACCGGTGAGGTTAGTGTAGGGGTTAGCGGTGCTGGCTGGACTGTGATGAAACTCCAATCGCTTGTCCAATTACTTGTTCCAGCTAAATTCTTCGCCTGCACACGCCAGTAATATACCGTACTATTGGAAAGCCCGCTGAGCGCCTTAGACGTTGATGTTAGCGCCGAGTCTTCGACCAAGATAGTTGCAAACGTGTTGACTGTTGACACTTGGACAGAATATGTCGCCGCGCTGGCTACCATTGACCAAGTTAGCGTTGGTGCCAGAGGTTGACCGATAGCTGCATCGACCGGCGAGGTGAGTACAGGGGCCTGGGGTGCTGCGATGATCGTTGTGAAACCCCAAGGGCTCGTCCACGCGCTCACCCCAACGCCATTTTTCGCCTGCACCCGCCAATAGTATTGCATTCCATTGGCAAGACCGCTCAGCGCCTTGGACGGTAACGTTAACGTCGAATCTTCAATCAGAATTGTCGCGAAGGTATTGACCGTTGACATCTGCACATGATAGGTTTCCGCGCCGTTTACCATTGACCAGGTTAATGTCGGCGCCAGCGAAAGTCCGGTTGTCCCATCAGTTGGGGCAGTCAGCGTTGGCGTTGTCGGCGCAGCTATAATTGTCGTGAAACCCCAAGGGCTCGTCCAAGCGCTTACACCCCCAACATTCTTCGCCTGCACGCGCCAATAGTATTGCGTTCCGTTGGCAAGGCCACTGAGTGCCCTGGACGATGACGTCAACGTCGAATCTTCGATCAGAACTGTCGAGAAGGTATTGACCGTTGACATCTGCACATGGTATGTCGCCGCGCCAGTTACGGTTGACCAAGTCAAGGTCGGCGTCAATGAAAGCCCGGTTGTCCCATCAGCCGGAGAAGTCAGCGTTGGCGTCTGTGGCGTAGCCATGATCGCAGTGAAGGTCCACGGACTCGTCCAAGCGCTCACACCTCCGGCATTCTTCGCCTGCACCCGCCAAAAGTATTGCGTGCTGTTGGCAAGGCCGAGCAAAGCCTTTGAGGGAGAGGTCAATCCGGAATCTTCGGAAAAAATGCTCGCGAACGTGTTGACCGTTGACACCTGCAAATGGTACGTTGCCGCACCAGTCACCGACGACCAGGCCAAAGTCGGTGTCAGAGGCTGACCCGTTGCGCCGTCAACCGGAGAAGTCAGAGCGGGCGTTTGGGGCGCTGCTATGATCGTCGCAAAGCTCCACGGGCTTGTCCACGCGCTTACTCCTCCGGCGTTCTTGGCTTGCACCCGCCAATAGTATTGCGTGCCATTAGCAAGGCCGCTGAGCGACTTTGCCGCTAGCGTCAGCGTCGAATCGTCGATCAGAACAGTCGCAAACGTATTGGATGTTGACACTTGCACATGGTAGGTAATCGCGCCGATTACCGTTGACCAGGCTAATGTCGGCGTAACGGGCAGATCGCTCGCTCCATCTATCGGGGAGGTCAATGTAGCCATTTGCGGAGCCGCGACTATGGTAAAAAAACTCCTGACGCCGGACCACGCGCTTGTGCCGCCGTCATTCTTTGCCTTCACCCGCCAATAATAGGCAGTGTTATTCGCAAGACCGCTTATGGCCTTTGATGTGTCGGTCAGAGTAGAATCTGCATTCGCGACATTTACAAATCCGGTGTCTGTTGCAACCTGGAAATAGTATGTCGAAGCGCGAGCCGCTTTGTTCCATGACAATAATAGCGAAACAGGCTGGTTTGCAGCGCTATCCAGCGGCGAGACCAACACCGGCATGCTCGGCGCTGCTATGATTGTGGTAAAACTCCAGGAGCTTGTCCAAATGCTTACTCCACCGGGATCTTTTGACCGCACACGCCAGTAATATGATGTGCTGTTGGCCAGGCCTGTAAGCGTCAGCGAATCGGAAATACGCGTTGAATCTTCAGCAAAAATAGTCGTAAAGGTGCTGTCTCTGGAAACTTGAACATGATATGAGGTTGCGCCGCTCACCGCTGACCAGGAAAGATTCCGTATCAGAGGTTGTCCGGTTGTCCCATTTGCAGGGGAGATCAGCGCCGGAGGCTGCACCGTCATCGTGATAGCAGAAACTTCAGCGGAGAATTGGGATTCTATTTTATGCACCGAATCGTTTGCCATTATCTTATAGTAATATTCTATGTTCGCGGTCAATCCGGTATCGAGAAATGACGTGTCACCCGCCGATCCGACTTGCACATAACTCCCCCCCGAAGACGCGCTGCGGAAGATTCCATAGGAAGTCGCTCCGCTCACCTTTGTCCATTCTACATTGATGGATGATGATGATTGTGCTGTCGCGCTTCCCGCTGGCGACGTGGTCGGATTAAGCCCCAGAACGCCGCTTGGCATTTGTGAACAGCTTAAAGCCACCGAAACGATGGCGATGTATTTTGACATTCCCCGAATTACTCTTTTCATACGGCATTTTCCCTTTAGAGTGTGGCAAACTAAAAAGCGAAAGTTATTGCAAATCCAACCGCGCCGAGACCAGCAAGAATGTAGCTGCCATCTCGTAAGTAACCGTATTTGTTCGCGCTATTGACGTTGCCTTTCATCTTTGAAGAATACTCATCATACTGCAAATTGTCAGGAAGCGCTTTGTATTCATTCATCAGCCGGGTGTTTTCATCGGCTTTTTCCTTGATTTTTCCGTCATAGACAACTCCTGCAACGCATGCCCCGAGAGAAATCACTCCGAGCGATATTCGCAAAACAGGGCTGTGCCAAAACTTGTTGGGTTTTTTGTTGTCCTGCAGATCTGCATTTAATGGTTCACTGGTTTGCAAGGTTCCCTGCATTGGAATAATTGCGGATATGCTATTTGAAAACGCGCCGCCGGATTTTCCATTCTGCGCAAGCAGAGGCAGTGCGATAAGCAATAATAGTAGACATGAATTTCTTTTCAATATTATTTCTCCTTTATATTTTCGTAAATGTCTGCAAAAGATTTTTGCCATTGATCGCTGTGTTGATAAAGTTTTGTAAAGTCGCACTTAATCCATCAACAACCGAACAGACAAACCCCAATCCGCGCCTCCTAAGTCTGGCGCCAAGTAATCTAGGTCATATTGGAGGCTACGGATGTAATGGTTCAACGCGGCGTCCGCTATCGCACTCCACCAGCAACCCCTGACACCTTTGCGATAGTAACCACCAATGTTGCCACCACCAAGAAGAGCCGTAAAACCGTTTCTCACTGTCGTTAGACACACCACAGCAGATCCAGTCATAAAGAAGACAATTGTTATATTGTCTATGCTTCGATTATCTTGTCCATAACACTTTTACTGACTTGCAAAAGCCATTCGCTTCCATATTGCAAATTCCCCAATTGTTTGCTAATTTGTCTATACCTGCAAATTTAAGATCATAATATCCCGGCTGCATTACTTTATTTGTAAGAACCACTATTAGCTCCCCTCTCAAACTAAAAAGACGAACTCGCACAGGAACAGCCAAATCTCCGGCAACACGTGGAACGCCAATATGAATACTCGAAGCTCCTGGATTGAAAGAGATTTCAAACGCTGTAGGTATCCTATGACCTTGGTTCCCTATTACGCTTGTCGATTTACTGTATATTGCCGCTAGCGTTGTATTGCCGCTCGTAAGAATAATCTTTGTAGCTTGGGCAGTTGAATCGAGCAAAATGGCTGTTCCGGCGGTAATCCTCCATTTGATAAAAACGTCTCCGGATACCTTTGGCGAAGTCACACGCACTGTATCTCCACAATTAACGACAGTGTCTTTATCGGCGACCGGGGCATCTGTTCCGATAATATGTGCAAGTGAAAGTGTGTAAGTGATAATGTTCCACTGCGCGTAAAGAATCATATTGGTTGTACCAATAGAAAACGTGGCACCACCTGCATACATAGTCCCACTTCCATTGGCGGCCGTATTCCAACCCGCAAAAGCATATCCGGTTTTCATTAAATTTCCATTATTACCGAGTACCGCCACGGTAACACCTTGCTTGTATGTATTGGCATCGATAGGAACCGAGCCACCGGTATTCCCATTGCCGTTATAGGTCACTGAGTAGGTCGGAATTATTGTCCATTGTGCGTAAAGAGTAATATTTGCTGTACCCATTGTTAATGTCGAGCCACCGACGTAGCTTGTCCCGCTTCCGTTTGCTACCGTGTTCCACCCTGCAAAGGAGTAGCCGGTCTTCAAAAGACTTCCCATATTGCCTAGCACCGTAACTGTGACACCCTGCTGGTAAGTATTGGCATCTGTCGGGACTGAACCGGCAGTATTCCCGTTTTCGTTGTAGGTTACTGTGTAGGTCGGAATGGGAGTCCACTGCGCGTAAAGAATAACATTAACGATTCCCATCGTTAGGGTTACCCCGCCAACATAGCCTGTGCCGCTTCCGTTTGCAGAAGTATTCCAGCCAGTAAATGTGTAGCCGGTCTTAGCCAGATTTCCATTGTTACCGAGCACCGTGACTGTGGCACCCTGCTGGTATGTATTGGCATCTGTCGGGACTGAACCGCCTGTGTTTCCGTTCCCGTTATAGGTCACTGTGTATGTCTGATTCACCGTCCACTGCGCAAAAAGCGTCACATTCGCGGTTCCCATCGAGAATATCGTGCCGCCGGTATAGCTCGTGCCACTACCGTTTGCTGCCGTGTTCCACCCTGCAAAGGTGTAGCCGGTTTTCGAAAGGCTTCCCATATTGCCAAGGACTGTAATCGTTGCGCCTTGCAGATAACTATTGGCATCGGCAGGAACCGATCCGCCGGTATTGCCGTTGCCGTTGTAGGTTACTGTATAGGTGGGATTTACCGTCCATTGTGCGTACAGAACGACATTGGC
>Ga0182027_10002333_pt1 | contig 30906 bp, 27 predicted proteins | sample 712E1DmetaG_FD_121300 | JGI IMG/M metagenome (GOLD analysis project Ga0182027, IMG submission 121300) | Permafrost microbial communities from Stordalen Mire, Sweden - 712E1D metaG (Illumina Assembly) | ecosystem: Environmental > Terrestrial > Soil > Wetlands > Permafrost | place: Sweden...
TCCAATCCATGTTCCCCTGTGCCTGCCCGCGAATGATTCGCCGGCCCCGAAGCGACTCTACACCATACGCAATTAGTGTCAATGTTTTTCTGCGCCCATGCAGCAACTTTCGGCCCCGGCCTGGAGGAGGAACCGGATATTACCCCAGCGCGGCCCGCCGCAACCAAAGAGGGAATTGCCACAAAAGAACACAAAGATCACAAAGAACAAGCTGCATAAGTCGTTGTCTCTGTGTTCTTTGCGTTCCTTTGCGGCAAAAATCTTGTCGGAAATGCGCGATTTTTTGATATAGTGGTACAGTGCGGGTCGCCGCAACCGAAGGAAAGGAACCACCCCGATTCCGAATCGGCAGATTTCACGGGTAACAAGGCATTTCAACACAAAGGCGCAAAGTCGCAAAGTCGCAACCAAAGGCCTTGAACAGGAGCAAACTGAGGAAACAGAGGAATCAGAGAAGGAACAGTTTTGCCAAAAATGCGCAATTCTCGGGAATAGCACCGCAAAGTCGCAAAGAAGGAAATGACTCTTTGCGCCTTTGCGCCCTTGCGCCTTTGCGTTAAATATCCCCGTCCCAACCAGGGCAAAATCCTCTCGAATCTGAGCGGCTCTGGCTGATTGCTGCAACCGATTGATAATCAACGAGTTACATCGGGATGGCGGCAATTTCTTGAAAATATGCGGCGGCAAGTGTAAAATTTGTTATCATTGCCCAAAGGATGTGCCGGTTTGAACCGTCTCATTATGTGAAACTTGCTGCCGGCTTCACGGTCGCGAGGACGCTGAAAGCCGATTGAAAATCGGCGTCCCGAACCCGAAAGTGTGAAATATCCGGGTTCACGTATTTTCCGGCTATTTTTCTGACCCTATTTTTCTGACGCGATTATTCAGGCAGGAATCCCGATTCCGAATCGGGACCGCGCTGTCCGCGCCGCGTTCAGCGGCGAAATGGAACGCCCGCCCCGGACGCCTCGGCGAGGCGTCCCTACCTGAACAGTCACTTTCTGACTTTGTCCCAATTGGTCAGCGATGCAATCGGCACGGTTCAAGTCAGGGGCGCACGACAAAATTCTTCGCATCCGCAGTTGGGCGGCGCTGCTGCGCCGCCCAAAAATTCAGGGCAGAGCGGCAGCTCTGCCCTACCAAGAAGGCGGAGAATTTTGGCCTGCGCCCTCAAGTCAGAAAGATGGGGTCAGAAAGATGACACAAGTAGTAGAAGGCATTATTCCCGACGCTGCTGAGGCCGTTGCCAATGTTGGCGTTGGTCAGGCCGCTGCCGCCATAGAACGCATAATCATCGAGGCTGGCGACGCTGCCGGGAATCGTGTAATTTCCGCCCAGGCCGCCTGGATATGCAATCAGCGTGGTTTGGCTCTTGGCGAACAACACTCCATTTAGTGATCGCGCAAAAATAACTTCCGGACAGGAGGCGTAATTCAAACATTTTCAAAAAGAATGCGATGTCAGAAAAATGGGGTCAGAAAAATGAGACTTCCCCGCCTCGCTATAAGCGGGGGGGCGGGGTGTATTATGTTTCTGACCTGGATATTTCTGACATCCTCTTCGAGAAAAATCGGATATAATTTTTGAGCGAACCCTTAGGCTGCTGTAAAACGGATTCGCCGGGTCCACAGAAAGACCATGGTCAGACGGCCGGTTTTTCGGTTTCCAGGAAGCCGGTCAATTGGCGGATGCGGGTGGGATGGCGCATCTTGCGCAGGGCCTTGGCTTCGATCTGGCGGATGCGCTCGCGGGTGACTTCGAATTGCCGGCCCACCTCCTCCAGCGTGCGCGAGGAGCCGTCGCCCAGGCCGAAACGCAACTCCAGGACCTTCCGCTCCCGCTCGGTCAGGCTGGCCAGCACGTCCCCCAGTTTGTCTTTGAGCAGGGTGTAGCTTGTCCGCTCCGACGGGTTCTCGGCCGCCCTGTCTTCGATGAAATCGCCGAAATTGGTGTCCTCGGCCTCGCCCACGGGAGACTGCAGGGAAATGGGCTGCTGCGCCATTCTGAGGACGGCGCGGACGCGGTCCACGGGGATTTGCAGTTCGTCGGCCAGTTCGTCCGGGGACGGCTCGCGTCCGAAATCCTGGATCAACTGCTTCTGGACGCGCATGAGCTTGTTGATCGTTTCGATCATGTGGACGGGGATGCGGATGGTGCGGGCCAGGTCGGAGATGGAGCGGGTGATGGCCTGGCGGATCCACCAGGTGGCGTAGGTGGAGAACTTATAGCCGCGGCGGTATTCAAATTTTTCCACCGCTCGCATCAAGCCCATGTTGCCCTCCTGGATGAGGTCCAGGAAGGAGAGGCCGCGGTTGGTGTATTTCTTGGCGATGGAAATGACCAGGCGCAGGTTGGCCTCGACCATCTCGGTTTTGGCCTGGACGGCTTTGAGGGTGAAGTATTGCAGTTGCGCGTAGGCCTTGAGGTATTCCTGGCAGGGCATCCGCACAAATTCCTCCAGGGCCTTGATCTTGAGTTGTTCGGACTGGACGATCTGTTGGTGGGCGGGGGAATCCTTTGGCTCGGCAAAATCGGCGATGATGCGCAGGCTGGCCTGGAATTTGTCGTGGACATTGTCCGCCACCAGCGCCATTTCTTCGATGACCTTTTGTTTGAAAAAGAACTTGTTGTAAGTGCGCTGGAGTTTCTCGTTCAATTCCCTGAACTGCCGGGCCGGTTTGCCGGGGCCGGAGCGGGAGTCGCGCGAATTTTGCCAGGCGGCGTATTTGTCGCCCGCCGTCTGATCCAACAGGCGGACTTGCCGGAGCAGTTTGCGCAAATCCCGCAGGTGATGTTCCCGCCCTTCGATCTTCTTGTCCACGATGACGCGGTCGAATCGCTCCTTGGACGGCACGCAGATCAATTTTTCCGCCAGGGCGATGTGCTCTTTGCCGGTGAAGCCAAAACTATAAACGACCAGCTTGATTTCGTTCTCCGCCTCCTCGATCCGTTTGGAAATCTCGACCTCCTGCTCGCGGGTCAAGAGGGGCACCTGGCCCATCTGCTTGAGGTACATGCGCACCGGGTCGTCCAGGATGTCCAGCCGCATCTTTTCCTCGTCTTCGTCCGGTTCGGGCTGCTTGATGCGGTCCACTTCGGCCTGGTCCACGATTTCGACTTCGAGATTGCGCAACTTGCTGTAAAGCTCGTCGAGTTCCTCGGTGGAAACGACGACATCGGGCAGAGCAACGTTGATGTCGTTGTAGGTCAGGTAGCCCTGTTCGCGGGCCAGGCGGACCAATTCCTTGACCTTCTCAGAAAGCTCCAAGGCGGCGGCTTGGCCGGCGGCGCGGGCATGGGCGCCCGCCGGAGAGGCGGCGGATGGGGCGGCTGATTGGGATGGAGTGGAATTGGCCATGTTGGCGGCGGTTATGTGACAGTGGCCGGGCCGGGCAAGCGCGCCTTGGCAAAGGGCGGTCCTCGCCAGAGGTTCAGCCTGGTTCGCGGCCGAATTCGCCTTTGGTTTGACCCGAATCTGTTTCAAGGCTCGTCTCACCTGCACGAAATCAGGATTCAATATGGAGAACGCTTGCCGGTTTCGTCAAGGGGGCAAACAAAATTATATTTCTCAAAAGAAGTGCTCTCCCCGGCACTTGGCACAGGGTATGCGTGCATCTGAATTCCTTGAAATCCAACCCCCGGTCCGGTATCTTGCGGCCCTTGCGATTTCTGTCATCTTGAACCAATGCAAAAGAATATGAAAGCGGATGTGAAGGAGAAGGCCAAACCGGCGGCGGCGGAAGCCCCGCCCATGCCGGCGGCGGCGAAAGAGCCTCCCGCGGCGGCGGCGGAAAAGTTGCCCGTGCCGGCGGCGCTGACCGCGGAGCAAATTGAGGAACTCAAGGAACGCGCCGCCAAGGCGGACGAGAACTGGGACCGCTTCCTGCGCCAGGCGGCCGATTTGGAAAACTACAAGAAGCGCGCCGCCCGCGAACGCCTTGAGGCGGTCACGTTCGCCAACTCGGCGCTCCTCCAGAAGCTGATCCCCACGCTCGACGCCTTTGAAATGGCCCTCGCCGCCGCCAAGCCCGATCCCGCCACCCAGTCGCTTTGCGCCGGCATCGTCATGGTTTCCAACCAGCTCAAATCCACCCTTGCCGAAGCCGGGCTGGAGGAAATTGACGCCACCGGCAAGATGTTCGACCCCGCCAGCCACGAAGCCGTCTCCCAGAAGGAAACCGCCGATGTCCCCGAAGGCCGCGTCGTCCAGCAAATTCGCAAAGGCTATAAATTCCACAACCGCCTGATCCGCCCCGCCAGCGTCGTTGTGGCCAGGAAGCCGGCCCGCTGATCCCGCATATATGGCCAAACGCGATTATTACGAAGTCCTCGGCGTGGACCGCAACGCCGACAGCGAGGAAATTAAGAAGGCCTACCGCAAGCTCGCCCTTAAGTTCCATCCCGACCGCAATCCCAACGACAAGACCGCCGAAGAGAAGTTCAAGGAGCTGGGCGAGGCCTACGAAGCCCTCAACGACCCCCAGTCCCGCGCCGCCTACGACCGCTTCGGCCATGCCGCTTTCGGCTCCCGCGCGCGCCAACGCGGCGCCGGCGGCTTCCATGACCCCGCCGACATCTTCCGGGAAGTCTTCGGCGGCGGCAGCATTTTTGAGGACTTGTTCGGGACGGGCGACCCGGGCGCCTTCGGCGGCGGCCAGCACGGGCACGACCTGCGCTACGACATGGAGATTACCTTTCTCGAAGCCGCCCAGGGCTGCGAAAAGGAAATCTCTGTCAACAAGCTGACTTCCTGCGAGGCGTGCGGCGGCAGCGGCGCGGAGAAAGGGTCCGGCGCAAAGACCTGCCCCATCTGCGCCGGCCGCGGCCAGGTCATCAGCTCCCGCGGCATCTTCAGCATCGCCCAGACCTGCCCGCGCTGCGGCGGACAGGGACGGATTGTGGACAGGCCCTGCCACTCCTGCGCCGGCAGCGGCCGCCGCGAACGCTCTGTCAAGATCACCATCAGAATCCCCCCCGGCGTGGACACCGGGGTGCGCCTCCGTTCGGCCGGGAACGGCGAGGCGGGAAGCCAGGGCGGCCCTCCCGGCGATCTCCACATTGTCTTGCATGTCCAGCCCCATGAGATCTTTCAGCGCGACGGGGACGACCTTCTTTGCGAAGTTCCCATCAGCTTCGCGCAGGCGGCCCTCGGGGCCGAGATGGAAGTTCCCACCCTGGGCGCGCCCGTCCAGGTGAAAATCCCGCCCGGCACGCAGAACGGCGCGATATTTCGGCTGAAAGGCCGCGGCGTCAAGAACGTCCAGGGTTACGGCCAGGGGGATTTGCTCGCGCGGGTGCAGGTGGAAATCCCGACGCGCCTGAACGCCGAGCAAAGAGCCAAGCTGGAGGAATTCGCGCGGGTGTGCGACGACAGCATGCATCCCATGAGCAAGAGTTTCTTTGACAGAGCAAAACGCCTTTTCCGGTAGGGGTTCGTGCAAGAGCAAGTTCGGATCATGAGACGCAAATCAAACAGGGTTGAAGAAAATTGAAAATTGGTCATTGAGAATTTGTTAATGGCAATTGAGCGAAAGAAGATTGCCAATGACCAATTTTCAATAACCAATTCTCAATCAACCCGTCCGAAGGAGATTAAGATTAAGATTAAGATTAAGATTAAGATTAAGATTAAGAGTAAGATCGAAATTCATCTTTCACTATTCACAATTCAAAATTGATAATTTGCAATGCACCGCTTCTACCTGCCCCCCGCGCAATGCCGCCCGCCCCTCCTCGAATTGACCGGGCGCGAAGCGCATCATGCCCGCGATGTCCTCCGCCTTCAGCCCGGCGCCCGCGTCGCCGTTCTCGATGGCGCCGGACGGCAATTCCTTTGCGAAGTCCGCGATTGCGACCGCCATCGCGTCTCGCTGGCCGTGACCGGCGAAACAGCCGCGCCCGCGCCCGCCGCCCGGATCACCCTCATCCAGGCCGTGCCGAAGGGAAAGATTTTTGAGTCAATCCTACAAAAGGCCACCGAACTCGGCGTCGCCCGCGTCGTGCCGCTCCTCTCCGAGCGGGTCGCCCTGCGGTTGGACGCCGCCGGGGCCAAAGACAAGGCGGAAAAGTGGCGCCAGTGCGCCATCGAAGCCATCAAGCAATGCGGCCAGCCCTGGCTGCCGGAGGTGGAAGAACCGCTGTCCCTGCGCGCGCTGCCGGCCCGGGGCGCCGCCTTCGACCTCGCCCTGGTTGGCTCGCTGCAAGGGGATGGACGCCATCCCCGTTGCTGGTTCCAGGACTACGAGGCGCAACACCGGCGCCGTCCGCAATCCGTCGGCGCGTGGATCGGCCCCGAAGGGGACTTCACGGGGGAAGAACTGGATTTGATTCGGGCCACCGGGGCGCGTCCGATTGACCTGGGCCCGCTGGTCTTGCGCAGCGAGACCGCCGCGCTCTGCACGCTGGCGGTGATCGCCTACGAACTGCAAGCGCCTGTGTAGAAGCCCCAAGCACCGAACCCCAAAGGCCCGCAGGGGGGACGCCTCTGTCGAATGAATATGCCGCTTCCAAGGATCCCGGAAGGGACGCATAGGACCTATAGGACATATAGGACGAATGGCACAAGTGGTTTCGTCCAACCTGTTGCGGGTCTCCTGGCGCCATGCGGGCCATTCAGTTTCTAGTATTTACATTTTCCCTGGCGGCGGCGTTCCGGTTGGGCGGCGGCTTGCCGAGCAGATTTTGCACGAAGAAATCCTGGGTCCGGCGCTGCGTGATGAGACTGGGAGCGCCGTGATTGGCGCCGGGGACTTCCAGAAAGTCGAAGTCCTTGCCCGCCTTGATGAGGGCGTCCACCAGACGGAGGGTGGATTCGGGCGGGACGTTGTCGTCCAGTTCGCCGACAATGAGGAGGAGTTTGCCGCCGAGCTTGGCGGCGTTGTCAATGTTGGAGGATTTCGAGTACCAATTATCGGGGGCTTTGGTCCAGATTTTGCCGGGCGGCATGTAGCCCATCCACTGTTCGTTCCAGGACGCCTTGTCGAGGCGGTTGTCGTGGCAGCCGGAATTGGCCACCGCGGCCTTGTAAAATTCCGGATGGAAAATAACCGCCCCCGCCGCGTTCTGGCCGCCGGCGGAAGTGCCGAAAACGCCGACGCGGGCAAGGTCCATTTCGGGATGCCGGGCGGCGGCGGCTGTGATCCAGGCGATGCGGTCCGGGAAACCGCCGTCCCCGAGGTTGTGCCAGCAGACATCGTGAAAGGCCTTGGAGCGGTTGGCCGTGCCCATGGCGTCGCACTGGACGACGATGAAACCCAACTGCCCCCACGCCGATTCGCGACCGGCGGCGCTGAACGATTTGGGAACGTAGGAATCCTGCGGCCCGTTGTAGATGTTTTCCAGGACGGGATATTTTTTGCCGGGATCAAAATTTGCCGGGCGTATAATGATGCCCCAGATGTCGGTCTGGCCGTCGCGGCCCTTGGCGCAAAAGACCTCCGGCGTCCTGAATCCGCGCGCCGTCAGTTCCGAGATGTCGGATTCCTCGAGTTTGCAGACCAGTTTGCCGTCGGCAACGCGGCGCAGTTCGTTGACGGGCGGCATGTCCACGCGGCTGTATGTGTCAATAATATACTTCCTGCCCGGCGAATACGCGATGCTGTGCGTCCCGTTGCCCTCCGTCAGCATCACCAGGCCCGAGCCGTCGAAGTTGACGCGGCCATAGTGGATGAAATAGGGGTCCTGGCCGGGATACATGCCGCTGGCAACGAACCAGATTTGGCGCTGCTCTTCGTCTATGCTCGTGATGCCGCGGATGATCCACTGGCCGCGGGTGACCTGTTTGTTATCGCCGCTCTTGGTGTCAACCAAATAAATATGCCGCCAGCCGTCCTTTTCGGACAGGTGCAAAACTTCGCCGGTCTTTTGGAGCCAGGTGAAGACCCGGAAGCCGTAGGGGACCAGGCCCTCGGTGTGGGCGGTCCAGATGAAGGTCTGGGTCCGCTCGTCCACCAGGTTGCGCACGGCGCCGGAGCGGGCGTCCACTTCGATCAGCCGCATGCGCTGATGGCCGCGGTCTTCCTGCTGCCAGGTCACGCGGGAATTGTCCCGGCTCCAATGCAGGACGGGCGACTCGTATTCGTGCTCGAACCGGTCCACTTGCGGTTTGATGAGCTTGTGGCTGGCCGGGTCAAAAAGGCTCAATTGCCAGGTGGTGAACTTGTCGCCCGCCTGGCCATAGGGCCGCGAGCGTTCCACCGCGCGGCCTCCGCCGGGAGGAGAGGACTGGATAAGAAAAACCAGCTTTTGATCGCCGGGCGCGATTTGCCAGGTGGCGAGGGTCTTGGAATCGGGCGCCCATTCCAAACGTCCGTAAGCGTCGCCGGCCGTGCCGTCCTGGGTGATCTGCGTTTCCGGGCCATCGGGCAAAGCGCGCACGTAGAGGTTGTAGTCTCTTATGGTCGCGGACCACTTTCCATCCGGGGAGCGGCCGGCCCCGGCTCCGCCCCGGCGTCCCCGTCCCGGGGATGCCGGCTGGGAGGGTGCGGGGGCGGGGGCGGGGGGATTGCGGATTGCGGATTGCGGATTGCGGATTGCGGATTGTGCGATCCGACCTATACGACCTATAGGACCTATATGACCTATCTCCGAAATTGCGGATTGCGGATTGCGGATTGGGTCAGATTCGCCGGAGGCATCCGTGGCAGGCTGGCGGCTGGCTTCGGCGATGCCAGTTTGCGGCTCTCTTCCGAGAGCCGCTACGTGGGGTGGAACGGGGGCAGCCTTCGTTTCGGAGGCGGCCTCCGCGGCGCATTGATAGGAGTCCAAATCGCAACGCCAAGTCTTGGCGGCGGCGCTGAAGGTGATGGACTTGCCGTCCTCGCTGAATTCGATGGCGGTGAAAGGCAGGTGATCGGCCGTGAATTGCCGGCCGGCGGCTTTGGAAAGGGCGGCGGCGAGTTTTTGGTGATCGAAAGCGGGCTGGCGCACACCTTTTTCGGCATCCACGAGGATGAATTCGCGCGCCTGGCCGGGCAGGGCGTTAAGGTACCAAAACCGGGTGTTGTTGGCGAACCAGTGCGGGGTGACGGTGGACTTATAGACGCCCGACGGCGGGCCGCCCCGGCCGCGAGCGGCTGGTTGCGGGCTGGGCTGGTTGTCGCCGGCCCAGGAGGCCAGGGCGGCGAAGAGCGCCGCAAAGGCGGCGAGTTTGGAGAAGCTCACTCTCACTTTCCACCTCCCGCTCCCGTCCAGAGGAAGGACTGCAGTTCTGCCAACTGCTTGTCTCCCTCCCACAAGGTCACGCGCCAGGCGGCCAGTTCGCCGAATTTTTGATAATCGTCCCCTTCGATTTTGAAATCGGTCCAGTTGCCGAACAGGCTGTTCTTCGTGAGTGGGATTTCCAGGGTGGTCGTGTGCAGGTTGTTGCCCAGCACCCCGCGCAGTTCGGCGCGCAATTTCACCCGGCTCCAATCCACTCCGCCGGCCTTCCACTGCACCGTCAACTGGAGCGCCGTCCGCTCGTCCGGATGCTTGCGCAAATAGGCCTGGTAAGCGTCGCGGTCGTACAAACTGGGGGAGAGGGCGGAACGGCCTTGCGCATCCAGAAACTGGGGCAGGGCCTTGATGATCTTTCCATCCGCCGCGCCAAAGGTTCGCGCCGTCAACGTCAGCAGGCAGAGCATCGTCAGACAAAAACACACGCGTCGCATGGGCGAAAGGTAACATTCCGTCCGGCGCGGCGGCAAGCCCGATTCCGAGCGGGACGCCATTCTCCAGGGCGGCGCCGCAGTTTTGGGATATGCACGGCTGGGCGCGGTAAGAGGCCCAACTATTAGTTTTGATAATTCTACACCATTCCTGCTTAGTGTCAATGCTTTTCTGAACAGGTAGGGACGCCTCGCCGAGGCGTCCGGGGGGATTTGTTGCGCCTCGGACGCCTCGGCGAGGCGTCCCTACCTGAATAGTTACCAATCTTTTTCTGGAATCTTGAAGGAATTCGGGGATGGGGGGCGTGTTGTGGGAAAAGAACGGCAAAACGACTTGGTTCATGCTAATCTTCTTGTGAAAACACAAATTATGTTGCGCCGCGTCCTCACCGCCCTGGCCTTTGCCGCCGCGCTGGCCCTGCTTCCCGCGCCGGCCCTGGCGCAAACCAATGCCGCGCTGCCACCACCGGCATTGTTGAAGGGAATTGAAAATTGGTCATTGAAAATTTGTTAATGGTGATTGACCTAAATAACCAATAACAAATCTACAATGACCAATTCTCAATCAGGACGTCGGTAATCGCAAAGTGTTGCTTCGCCGACTGGAGTCACGCAAAAAGGTAAAATGCGGCCCGGCGCGGGGTCATGGCGATCTCACCGTCCAAGCCTCCCAGTTCTGCTTGAACTCTGGGAAGAGGGTGGACAGGGTCGAGAGGGCCCGGTCGTTTGGAAAAGCCGCGCACGCGCGATTCAACAGCGCCTCCGCATCGGCGGAGCGGCCCAGGAGCAAGAGCAGGTAAATCTCCTCATAGGCCTGGCCGGCATCCGGGTTGCCCTTGCGCTCGCGGGCCTGATGCACCGCAAGGGCGCGCTCGTAAGACCGTCGCGCCCGGTCCGCATCCCCCAGCCGCAGGCAGGCCATCCCGTAGGCAACCCAGACCTCCTCATATTCCGGGTCCAGGCGCAAGGCCGCGGCGGCGGCCGCCTGTGCTCCGGCATAATCCTTCGCAACCAGCGCCGCCTTGCACTGGCTGGCCAACCGCTCGGTGGGCGAGATTGTCGTGTCCAGAGTGGGGCCAGGCAAGGAAAGCGGGTCGCCGCCCGGCACGACCACCGGGTTGGCGGCGGGCGCAGCCGCGGGGTTGGCGGCGGGCGGAGAGGTTGCGCAGGATGCGCAAAGCGCGAGGGCGAGAATCGAAAGAAGGGGCGCGATTTTCATGGGTTACAGGCCGGCGGCGCGGTCCACGTCGAAGCCGCGCTCGCGCATGCGTTGGAGTTTGTAGATTAAGGCGCGGCGGCTGATGTCCAGCGCCCTGGCGGTGGCCGTGCGGTTGAAATCGTGCTTGCGCAGCGTCTGGAGGACGGCCTGGAATTCAATTTCCTCCAAGTGCTCCAAGGCCGCCTGGTCCACATTGACAGGCGGGCCGGACACGGGCCGGATGCGGGCGGGAAGGTGCCCGGGCACGATCAGTTCGCCGCGGGAAAGAAGGGAGGCGCGCTCCATGGCGTTGCGCAGTTCGCGCACGTTGCCGGGCCAGGAATATCGCGACAGACACTCGGTCGCGGCGGAGGAGAGCCTGGCGCGGCCCTGGGTGAATTCGTTCAGGAAATGATGGGCGAGAGGGAGGATGTCCTCGGGGCGCTCGCGGAGGGGGGGCACATTCAATTCGACGACGTTGAGGCGGTAAAAAAGGTCTTCGCGGAAACGGCCGCTTTTGACCTCTTCCTCCAGGTTGCGGTTGGAGGCGGCGAGGATGCGGGCGTTGACGCGGATTTCGGCGTTGGAGCCGATGCGCTGGAAGCGGCCGTCCTGGGCGACGCGGAGGAGTTTGGCCTGGAGGGGAGAGGTCAGCTCGGCGATTTCATCCAGGAAAATGGTGCCGCCGTCGGCCATCTGGAAACGGCCAATGCGCTGGGCGACGGCGCCGGTGAAGGCGCCCTTCTCGTGGCCGAAGAGTTCGCTTTCGAGGAGGTTTTCGGGAATGGCGGCGCAATTGAGTTTGACCAGCGGGCCTGCGGCGCGGGGGCTCCAGGCGTGGATGACATCGGCCACCGCTTCCTTGCCCACGCCGCTCTCGCCGGTGATGAGGACGCGGCTTTCGGAGCCGGCAATGAGCGCGCAGTCGTGGAAGAGCGCCTCCATGAGGGGGCTGACGGCGATGATGTGAGGGGGCAGTTTCTTGAGGTCGGAAAAGCGGAGCGGGGCGGACCTGGAAAGGCCGGCGGCCAGGCGGACGGAGGAGAGGAGTTCGTCGAGGTCAATTGGTTTGGAGAGATAATTGACAGCGCCGTCGCGCATGGCGCCGACGGCGTCGCGGATGTCGGCATGAGCGGTGACCATGAGGATGGGGAGGCCGCCGCGGATCTGGCGTGCGCGGCGGAGGGTTTCGAGGCCGGAAAGCCCGGGCATGCGCACATCGGAAATCATCACGTCCACTCTTTCGGAGCGGAGGACCTCGAGGGCGCGCTCGCCGGAGGGGACGACGACGGTCAGGAAGCCCTGGCTGCCGAGGAAGGAGTCCAGAAGACTGCGCTGGGCCGGGTCGTCATCCACAATGAGGATGCGCGGCTCGGCGTCGTTTTTGGAGGTTTCCGGTGGCAATGTACTCTAGTCCTTGCCGCAAAGCTTGATGTGGGCGATGCGAAAAAGGGCGCCGGCAGGCTCGTTGGGCAGGCACGCAATGTCCCATCCGTGGGCCTGAACGATTTGCTGGACGACCGAAAGGCCCAGGCCGGTGCCTTCGAGATGGGTGGTGAAATAGGGCTTGAAGATCTCGGCGCGATTGGCCTGCGGGACGCCGGGGCCGTTGTCGGAGATTTCGATGAAGGCCTCCTCGTTGTTGCGTTTGCTGGCGCGGATGCGGATTTCGCCCTTGGGCGGCACGGCCTGGACGGCGTTGAGGACGAGGTTGAAGAGGGCCTGGCGGAGCAGTTGTTCGTCGGCTTCGATGTGGAACGGCTCCATGACGATCTGCAACTGGATGTTCTTCTCCTCGATGTCGTAATTCAAGGTGCGCGCGACTTCGCCGACGACGGCGCTCAGGTCGGTGGGGGCGCGGCGGACCTCGCGCGGGCGGGAGTAGTTGATGAATTCGTTCAACTGGGCGGTCACGCGGTCGGTTTCATCAATGATGTCGCGGGTTTTGCCGCGGATTTCTGGGGAGGCGTCCTGCTGTTTGGAGATCATCTGGGCCAGGCCGCGGATGATGTTGAGGGGGTTGCGGGTTTCGTGGGCGAGACCGGCGGCGGCGAGGTTCATTTCCTTGAGGTGCAGGTTCATTTCGCTGGCGCGGACCAGGCGGACCTGGAGATCGCTGGTCTTGACAAGGCTCTGCCAGGCCAGGGCGAAGCCCGCCACCGCGGCGGTGCCCAGCAGGGCGATGATGCACCGGATCCAAAAGTCCGCGCTGTCCGCCTCATGAACAGGATCGGTGGACATGCCGACAAAGAAATTATGCGCGCCCGGCTTCTGCCGTAGAAACTTGTATTCCTCTTCACTCATCCACGAAGGCCGGATGAACCCGCCGCGGGCTGCGTCGCCGCGGCCCGCGGGAGTCGCCCGGCCCGGCGCGGCGGCGCGGGCGGGCGCGGGCGTTGAATTGGTGGCTGCGGGAGTGGAATTGGCCGGGCCTGCGGTGGCGGCGCTGGTGGCGTCGGCATTGGTGCTGGCGGAATTGGTGCCGGAACCCGGGAGTTGATTGGTCAGCACTTGGCGGGGCACCACGACGATGACGTCTTCGCCGAGGTTGGTTCCAAAATCCACCAGACTGGGAAGCCAGACGATGGGGGCGTCCCAATCCGGCTCGCGCCGCAATTCTTCAGCGGTGGGAATGGTGACATTGGTGGCGGCCGACGAGGCGGCGATCTCACCGGCGCTGTTGACGAGCACGACGGAGCGGAGTTCCCCGGCGCCCCGCGAGCGAAGTTCCAGGGAACGGAATTCGCCGGGAGTGACCAATTGCTGGATGGTTCTTTCCAAGTATTCCTTGGAAATGATGCCCGAGGCGCCGGCGCGGTTGCGCATGGTTCTGGCGCAGGTCAGGGCCACGTAGCGGGCGCGCTCGGCCAAAACCGCGCGCGCGGCGTTCTCGACGCGCACATGCTCCATCACCTGCCAAACCATCAATGCGGCCCAGATGGCGAGGAGCATCCCATAGACCAATGAATTACGTCGTGATGTCATTACTGTTCAGGGTACACCAGCACGGGCGGGTTGCGCAACCCCGGAATTTGATTTTCAGCAAATCAGGGTCCGGTCGCAGGCTCGGGAGCGGTCTCCGGTTCGGGAGCGGTTGCAGGCGGGGCGGGTTGCTCCTCCGGCGTAACGGGGGGCCGGACCGGGCCAATGAATGGCCTGGGAACCGCCGGTTGCGCAACATCCTGAGGGGCGCTGCCCGGTGTGCCCGGCGCCAGCGGATCAATGAACAAGTCGCGCTCTCTGGGTGTGAAGGCCTCGCGGGAGAGTTCCGAGCGGCGGGCTTCATCAATGGACATTGTGGCCAGGTCCTCGGGGGTATTGATGACCCACGGGGTGACAAAGATCATCAACTCGGTCTTCGTGCTGTAAGTTTGCTTGTGTTTGAAGAGGTTGCCCAGCCAGGGGATGTCGCCCAGCAACGGTATCTGGCTGTCGGTCGTGGTCTTGCTGTCCTGCATCAGGCCGCCGATGACGACGGTCTGGCCGCTGGGGACGATGGCGACGGTGTTGGCGGAACGGGAATTGAGGTAAGGGGTGCTAAAACTGCCGTTGCTGCCGGTGGAGATCTGGGTGGTTTGCGCGGCCACTTCGGAAATCGTCGGTTCCAAGATCATCTCGACATAGCCGTTGGGATGGATAAACGGGGTCACGTTCAACTGGATGCCGACGCTGGTGTAACTGATAACGCTGGTGACCTGGCCCAGGGTGCCAAAGTTGACGCCGGTGATGAGGGGTACTTGCTGGCCGATGAGAATGGAGGCGGGCTGGGAATGGCGGGCCAGAATGGTGGGCCGGGAGAGGACTTCCACCTTTCCCTTCTCCGCAATGGCGCTCAAGGTGCCGGTGAAATCATTGCCGGCTATCTTCAGAAGCGACTCGTGCGGCAGGGTGAGGTTCTCGGTGGCCAGGCCGGTGTTGAGTCCGCTGGCGGCCAGGCCAAACAAGTTGGTATAACTCAGGGTCTGGCCGTGGGCGTTGAGATTGTGGGTGAGACCCCCTTCAACGCCGACATCCAGGCCCTTGTCGAAGGTGACCTCCAGAAAGACCGCCTTGATGAGGACCTGGCGCATGGGGGGATCCAAGGCCGTGAGGACAGCCATCACGTTCGAGTAGTTTTCCGGGTAGGTGATGAAGGCCACGGTGCCGGTGATCGGGTCAATGGTATAGGTCACTGAAGGGAGTTGGCCCTGCGTCGCGTAGAGGCCGCTCGCGCCGCCGCCAGCGCCGCCGCCGGCACCGCCGCCACCGCGTCCAGCGCCGCCGCCGCCTGCGCCGCCGCCGCCTGCGCCGCCGCCGCGCCCGCCGCCGCCGCCCGCCACGGCGGGCAGAACCAAGGAGAGGCACACCAAAGCGGCGAGCCAGTGAGTGAGCGGGTGTCTATTCGTTGTCGTCGTCATAATGTCGCAGTTTGTCGCAGTTCAAATGGTTGGTTTTCGAAGTTTTGGAATTAACGACCCCCGCCCCCGCCCCCGCCGCCTCCGCCGTTACCGCCAGTGACAGTGGTTGAGGCGGTGGTGGTCGCATTTTGCGCGCCCTGGCTCATGCGTTGCGTCAAGGCACTCTGGGTGGACGAGGCGGAGGAGGACCTTCCATTTTGCTGGAAGAGGTCGGAAAGCGGGCCGATCAGGTCCCCGACGTCGCCATTAACGGGTCTCCAGGTGTAAATCTGGACACGGCCGAAGGTCATGGCGTCCATTTTGGAAATGATCTGCTCAATCTGCGTCATGGTATCCTTGGAGGCGGTGACCAGGACCGACTGGGTGCGGGGGTCGGCGACGGCATTGACGGTGACTTGCTTCATCTGGCGGTCACTCATGCCGGAGGAGCCAGCCCCGCCACGGGCGCCACCGCCTCTGCCGCCGGCCAACTGCATTGTGTTGCCCCGGGCTCCCCGGGCGCCCGCGTTGCCTCCGGTGCTTGGATCCGGGAAAAGGGCGAGCAGCTCGGCGGTAATATCGTTGCAGTCCGCATTCTGGAGGGTGAAGAGCTTGATGATGATGGTGTCCTCCTGCGGAATATCCAGTTTCATAATGATGTTGGAAATGCCGGGCATGTAGTCCAGCGGCGCGCTGACCAGCACGGCATTATTCTCGTCGTCCGAGACGGCATTGATGTGAACGCCTGTCCGCCGGGTGTCACCCCCGCCGCCGCCGGCGGCGCCGCCGCCCCGGCCGCCACGACCTCCACCTCCTCCAAGGAGTGTCATGATGCCGCCGCCGCCGCCGCCGCCGCCGGAGTTGTCAGCCGTGAAAACATCCTTCAACTCCTGCGCGATGGCCTTGGAATCGGCGTAGCTGAGGAGGAACACCTCCAGGTCGCCATTGCCGGTGCTGTCCAGCGCCTCAATAATTTGCGCGAAGCGGCGGATATCCGCTTGGCTGGCCGTCATGATGACGGAATTGCCTGCGTCGCTCGTGTTCATCACGGCGCCGGGTGGAATCAGGGTGTAGAGATCGGTGACCACCTGTTTTGGATTGAGCGTGTGGACGGGAATAATCTCCGTCACCACCTGCGCATCGGCCGGAATGCCTTCGTAATTCGTGTTAATGTTGACGGGGGTGAGCGCGTTCTTCTGGGCATCCTCAATGGTCATGATGGTCAGAGTCTTCTTATCCTGAATGGCCGTCAAGTCCTTGGAGGAAAGGACCTTGTTGAAAAGGGCAACGAGTTCGTCCTTGTTCAGCGGTGTTTCGCTCACCACATCCACAGTTCCCGGAGGAAGGCTGGCAGCGCTGGTGGATGTATTCCGGATAATGGTAAAGCCCGCCTTCTCGGTCAGGAACCGCAGGGCCGCGTCAACTGTGACGTTGCGCAGCTCCAGCTTGACTCCCTGCTCCGTCTCGCCGGAGGCCGCCACAGCATAAGAGATCGTGGGCGCGGGCGCGGCTGCTGCTGTCGCAGCCATCGGCGCTGGGGCCAGCACGACCGGGACCGTCGCCGCCGGGGCCACTGCTGACGGGGCGCGCTGAACTGGGACAGACGATATCGTGCCTACCGTCGTGCCCACCGCTGCCGGGGCCGCTCCCGCGGCGGCTTCCGCTGCCGCGGTTTCCGCCTGCTCCTGCGCGCGAGCGGCTAGCAGCCGTGCGACTGCATCTGACGGGGCTGCTGCCGCCGGGGCTGCGGCTGCAACCATCGTGGCCGAAGTCGCCGGGGCCGCCGGGCGCGGGGTTGCCGGGGCCGGGACCGTTGGCGGCGGCGCCGCCGGGGCCGGGGCCGGGGCGGCAAGTCTCGGGGCGGGGGTGGCCGGGCCCGGGGCCGGGGCCGCGGTTTGAGTCACAATCTGGGTCGCCGCCTGGGCCGGCGGCGAGGACGGGGTGGAAGGAGCGGCGGTGGCAAAGTGAATGGCGATGAAGGCGGCCAGCGCGGCGGTGGCAACCCACCCGGCAATAAAGCCGGCCAACATTATAGGTGACATGTTTTTCATAGTTTTGGATTCTCCTGGGCGCGGCCGGAATTTGCCGGAACGCCCATTTCAAAAGTTGCTGGGTTGGGGATAAATTGTTTCTTGGTTATTGTTCTGCCGCGCGCCGCGCCTGGAGGGCCGCCAGCACGCTCGGGTCGGGAGCAGCCGCCGGGGCTGCCGCCACGCCGGCGGCCGCGCCGCCGCCAATCGCGCCAGTACCACCGCCGGCGCCACCGCCGCCGCCGCGGCCACCACGACCACCGCGGCCGCCGGGGCCACCGCCGCCGGCTGGGCCGCCGCCAGCACCATTGCCGAAGCCGCCGGTGGTGGCACCACCGTTTCGGCCTCCGGCTCCGTTTCTTCTACCCCCGTTGCGATTTGCGAATCCGGTATTAACACCCGGATCCTGGGTGATCGTAAATGTGCCGCCTGGTCCCATCGTAATCGTCGGCAAGCCCATGCTGAATAGCGGGTCTATCTGTGGGACATCCGCGATAGTCGGGGCGCGGGCGACTTGGACTGGGTAGGTGGGTTCGTAGGTGTAACGCGTCCACGCTCCCTGGCCGGTGCGGGTCAGCCCCTGCAACACCTCCAAGACAACCTCGGCGTTGGTGAGGGCGACATTGGCGGGAGTGTTCCCGCTATTGACGCGGGTGAAAACGGCGGCATTGGTGGTTCTCATGCCTCTACCGCCGAAGCCGCCGCGGCCGCCTGCGATGGCGGCAATGCCGCTGGCGGCGGTGTCGCCGGGGGCAATGGTCGTCACGACGGTGTCGCTGGCACTGTTGGTGTCGGCGGAGCTGGCAGTGTCGCTGGCGTTGGTTGAGGTGGTGTCGCCGGCGTTGGTTGGGGTGGTGTCGCCGGCGATGGCGATGTCGCTGGCATTGGTGCTGGCGCCAGCGGCGATGCTGGCGCTGGCGTTGGTGCCGGCGCCACTAACAATGGCGCCGCCGCGAACGCCGCCGCCGCGCATGCCGCCGCGTCCGCCGCCGCCGCCGCCAACACGGCCGCGGGTGGTGGCTACTACGTTAGTGGGGCGGGTGCTGAATTTGGTGTCGAACAACGTCACGGTCTTGTTGGAAAAGCTGATGTCCTTGATTTGGAAATCGCCGACCATGTCGCCTTTAACGCGCGTGAGCGGGTAAACCTGTGGCGCGCCATCGCCGACAAAGAAGGCCAGGAGACCCTTGCCCACATCCTCCGCGACGCCGCGCAAGGTGAAGGACTGGACGACCGGCTGCGCCACGGGTGCTGCGATCGCTCCACCCTGCGGCACCAATGGGTCATAAGGCTCGCGGTTGGGATCGAAGATGTTCTTGTGGATGATGTCCTGCAATGAGGCCTTGGTGACCGTGGCCGGGGCGGCAGCCAGGGCAGCCAGGTCGGCCTTTCGAGCGAGGGCGCGGGCGGCCGTGACGCGAGCTATCTCGGCCTGCTCGTCCGCGTCCGCAGCGCTATTGGTCCCGCCCGCGCTCGCCGCATCGGTCGCGGCAGCGGCCGCGTCGGCAGCGGGGGTGAGGGCCTTAGGCGCTGGCGGCGGGGTGGGTGGCAAAGGCCGGCCGGCTTCCTCGGCGGCGCGGCGGGCGGCAAGCCGGGCGACAACCGGGTCTTCGACGGCAGCATCCTGCGCGGCGGCGGCCAAGCCAGTGATGACAAACAGAAGGACGGTTCCGGAGACAATGAGGTGTTTCTTCATGGTACGCTATTCGTTGGAGGGTTGAGGATCAAGCCGCTGACGGTCAGGCCGAGGGCCAGTTGTCTGCCCACGTCGTCGCGGGAGGCCAATTCGACGGAGTCCACTCTCAGGCCGATCGGGCCGCTTTCCACGCTATAGAGAAAGTTAAAAATCTGGGTCAGGTTCCCCGTCACGTCGGCATGCCATTCCTCGTTGGCGTAATTGGTGTCATCGCTATCCTTGATCTGTGGTTTTTGGGCGACGAGAACGACGGAGCTGGAAGTGGACCAGGCCTGAAAGGCTTTGAACAACTGGCCTTCCGCCACGGTGCCGTTGACCGAAAGGGTGTTGGTTTTCATCCGGGCCCACTGGGACTCGATGGACGGAGCCGACTGAATGGTCGTTTTTCCGGTGCTGACTTTGGCTTTCAAGTCCTTAATTCTGTCCTGCCGGGTGCCATAGCTGGCGATCAAGGGGTTGATGATCACGTAGTTGACCAACAAGAGGCCGACGCAGGCGGCGACGGCAATCAGGAGCATTTTTTCGCGATTTTTAGTTTCCATTGGCGGGTCCTTCCTCGGGTCTGGGTTTCCATTGATAGTTTAAGTTGTATTGAATCTGGGGCGGCAGTCCGGCAGTATCGGATTTGAGACCGACCACGCCGGGAACGTTGCCCAGTTTTTCCCGCACGATGTTGAAGGCGACCATGGTGGTCGCGTTGCCATGAACGGAAACGGTGGACAGGTCGCGGATTTCAAGGGTCTTGACCGTGACGCTGCCCAGGTCGGGAAAGGCGGAGGTGAGTGCTTTCATCATCTGCAAAGCGCTGTAGGACTGGTCGAACCAGGGGCGGTATTTATCAATGTTGGCGGCTTCGGCCTGCAGCTCGGTGACGCGCGGCGCGATGGCGTCCCACCGGTTGTTCCAAATGTGAAGCTGGATTTGCTGCCAGCCAAAGAGGCCGCCGACGATGACGGCGATGACGGCGGCCGCGCCGCCCGCGTAGGCAAACTTCTGGGTGGAGAGCTTGGTGGCAACAAACTGGCGCCAGGGGGAGATTTTCGGGGGAAGGAAATCCGGGCCGACATCGCTGCTCAAGACGTAGGCGCTGGCCAAAGCCAGAACGGGCGAGGCGGCGATTTCGGGTTTGGGCGCGGTATCAAAAGAGACGGCGGCCGGGCGGTCCATCGGCTCGACTCTCAATCCGAGGGCGCTGAGGCGGGGGGCAATATCGGTGATGAATTGCCGGGTTGTTTCGGGTTCGCCAAAAATCTTGATGGGGCCGGGGCCGTCGGAAAAACCGCCGGGCAACTGGCCGAGGGTGATGCGGATTTCGCGGGCGACCAGGTCGGCGGAGACCTTGCGGCGCGGGCCTTCGGATTCCACGGCGGCATCCAGGGAGCGCAAGGCAATAATGCCGCCGCCGCCGCTGGCCTGCAACTCGAGGCCGAAACTGCTGAGGGCCAGGGTGAGGACGCGCTGGCTGGGCTGTTGGGAAGGGCTTTGGGTGGCGCTGATGCCCATGGCAAAGGCCTGCGGCTTGAGCTTGGCCGCGCGCAAGGCCCGCTCCAGCATGTCCAGATGGTTGCGCGGCACGGCCAGCAGCGTGGCATACTCTTCGCCGCTGGGCGCCTTAAACAGGGAACGGGTAATGAAAAGCGATTCATAGCCGGAGGAAAAACCGCGCTCGGCTTCGATTTGCAGGTAGCTGTCCAGGTCCGCCCCGGAAATATCCGGCGGCACCTTGGTTTGGAGGGTCATGACCCAAGTCAGGGGAAGGCAGACGACGCAGCGGCTCTCATGGACGCCGGCGGTTTCCAAGTGGTTGCGGATTTCGCGGCCGACCAGTTCGGGATCGCCGGTGAGGGGGGCGAGGGCCATGGCGGCGGAGACGCTTTGGCGGACTTGGAGCGAACCACCGGAGCGGCGGACGACGACCGCTTCCAGGCGGTTGCCGTCAATGGCAATGCCCAGGACGGACGAGGCGCGTTGTTTTGCAAAGAGTTTCATTATTTTAAGGTTCCTGCCAGCAACTGGTCATGTATTCTTTTGCCCAAAGCCCAGCCCAAATAGGTCAGGTCCTGCCGATACACTATCAGCGGCACGCCGCTGCTGCAATCGAAAATGAACTTGACGCGCCGATAGCCGCGGCCATTGTGGCCGACGGCGGCGATGTCGGCCGAGTATTGCCAGGAATGGGAGGTAATGTAAGGGCCGACCTGGGTAACAAGATTGGTGACACTGTCCGTCCCGAGAACGGTCAGGGCCTGAATAAGCCAGTAGCAGGAATCCATCTGGCTGGGATTGCTCTGGCGGTATTGAAGGATGTTCTGAGCGCTGACGGAGCCGTAGCCCAGGACGCCGTCGTTGCCGATGCCCGGGAGGCAGGCCAGGGTGGCGGCGGTGGCGGTGTTGACGTTGACCAGGCCGACGCTGTTGGTGGAATTCATCAGGAACGGCTCGATGGTGGCCAAGTCCTGGTCGGTGATGCCGCTACGCATGGCGAAATCGAGGATGCTCTTGGGCGCCGGCATGCCAATGAGGCCCGGGGCGATGTCACTATAGACGGTGGGCCAATTGGTGGCGATGAAGTTGGTCAACCCCGTCAAGTCGGTCACCACCTGGCGGTTGGTGGGTGTTTCGGAGGTGGTTCCCAGAACAGCCGGTTCCTGGGTATAGACGGTGAAGTATTCGAGGAGGCCTGGCTCCAGGATGCCATTATTGTCGTCGTTGGGCGGCAGCGCCATGGCGTCATTTTCGTTCGGGTCCAGCGCGCCGTTGAGGTTGGCGTCCTCCCCATACAAATCATCCAGCCTCATTCCATAGACCATGCGCAGTTCGCCGATGGTGTCAAAATTGGTGAATTTGCACTCGTAGGGAGGATTCTGGCTCTCGTAGATTGTAGATTTGGCCCCGTTCATGCACGCGACCGTGTTGGTGGTGGCCCAGTCATAGATGCATGAGAGCAGCGGGTAGGTCATGTTGGGCAGGTTTTGCAACAGGTTGGTCTGGGTGGTGCTGTCGGGGCTGATGCCGTAGAGCTTGGGGTTCTGCAAATTGTTCAAATTGATCTTGGAGGCCTCGTCCACCAAGCCAAACACCGGCTCCGCCTGCCGGAGCGCATAGTCGTTGGCGTTGGTGTCGCGCCCGATGACCCAGAAGCGAGCCGGGCCGACTGGGACGCCGGCGACCGAGCCCATCTGGACACCGCAGGTTTTGTAGTAGTTGGTGGAGGGCAGCAGGTAGGGGGCGAAGTAGGCCTGCGAGTTGTACTGCGAGTTGAGTCCCATCACCTGGGCCAGGACATTGCTGTAATAGAGCATCCCGGCTTCGAGGGCCTGGTCGGCTTCCATGCTGGCCACCTGGGTGTCCGCCGCGCGCAGGGTCATCTCCATGGTATGCGCGAAATAGAGGGCCAGGCTGACCACGCCAAAAGCAATCCACATCACGACGATGAGCACCGAGCCGGAAGGGGGCAAGGATCCCCGGCTTCGGGCCAGAGGCCCGACGCTACAACCGGGCCGGCCCGACTGAGGATCGTTGATGGGGCGGGGGTTCATAGCAGCGGGGCGGAAAGGTTGGTGCTCATCTGGACACTCACGGGAATGTACAGTTCGTAAGTTTTTGGCAGGACCGCCGTCCGGCCAAAGCCCTGGGCGGCCATCTGGATGGTCATCCGGATGCCGTAGGGCAGATTGGTTTGCTGGGTGGAATCCCAGTTCGGGTCCCAGGATGTGCCGTCATAATACTCAAAGAAGACACTTGAGACACCGCTCAGGAGAACGCGTTTCTGGTCCGGCTGGGTGAGCATGTTGTTGACGGGCAGGAGGTCTCGCGTGACCGCGCGCACCAAGTCCCTGCCCGGGACCGAGCGGTTGGTCGAGGTCGAAAGCAAATAGTCAATCTTCTCTATGTCGCCCCACGGGACCATGCCGTCGGGTTCGCCGCCGGTGGTGTAAAAGTCCGGGCCGATCTGGTCGTTCAGGACGTTGGTTTGGTTGACGGATTGGAAGCAGCCGATGAGCATGATGTTGTTGCTGGCATTGTTGCAGACGATGTTGGCCAGATCACGCTGGATGGTGATCAGGGCCTGCTCGACTGGCATGCTTTGTTCCAGGCTACTGGTCATGCCGCTCTGCGCGCGGAAGGCGATGAAAAGGACGCCGCTCATGGCGGCGAGAATCATGGACATGATGGAAAGGGCCAGGAGCAACTCAATGAGCGTGAACGCGGCGTGTAGCGGCGCTCTATGAGTGCCGCCAATTTGCATTGGGATTCTGCGCGGGGCCGTTCTCATGAGGGCGGGGGCACGAGGGCGCTCATTTGAACGTTGCAGAGGTGGCCGGCCACTCTGTATTGCACCGTGACGGTGGACAGGTACATGCGGCTGAGCGGGTCCGCAGACCAGAACTCGGTTTGCTGGGACCAGTCGTATTCGACGCCGTCCTCGGTCACGGCGCCGCGCTGGCCGCCTTGCAATTCGTTTTCGATCCGCAGCATGTTGATGACCCTGGTGGCAATGCGGGCGGCGACCACCTTGCGCTGGGCGGTTTCCCCGGCCTGCGCGGCCACGCGCACCCCGCTCAAGGCGACCGGGATGACGACGGCCATAAAGAGCATCGCCACCAGCGCCTCCACGAGGGTGAACCCGCGGCGGCGGCTCTTAAAAGCGCCCGGTCTTGCGATGGTTGAGTTCAAGGTCATATCTCATGTGATTGGGATTTTCCACAACCCAAATATCGGGATCCGTTCCCTGTACGAATTTGACGGTTTGCGGGCTGGTATCGCTGACAAAGCCGTCGGGCTGAAAGCGGAGGACCGCCACCGCCCCGCGGCGCGTGTTGAACGGAGTCCAAAAATTGGACTGGGTCAGCATCCCCATCGATTGGGAGATCTGCATTTGCACATCGGCGTCCGCCTTAAAGCTCACGGTGTTGGTCTTGGTCTCGGTATAGCCGCGGCTGGCGGCCATTCCATAAGTGTTCTGCTTGATATTGACCCACAAATCCACCGGCACCCCTTCTTCCACCGCGCGGCTGGAGGCGTAACGGGTCAATTCCAAAAACCGCCGCGCCTCGTCCTCGTGGCTTCGTCCTTTGAGAAAGAACTTCAGCGAAGGCGCCGCGACGCTGACGGCTATCACCATGAGCGACATGACGACAATGAGTTCGACCAAGGTGAAGGCCGCGAGCGGCCCGGCCTTAAGGTGCGGTGGATGTCCAGTTGCCAATTGCATCTGCGCCTCCTCTTCCTTCAGGTCCCTTCGAATAGACGTCGTATCCATCCGGGTTGTGTTTGCCGGGGTTTTCATAGACATAGTCGTTGTTCCACGGGTCCTTCGGCAGCTTGTCCACATCCAAATACTTGTGCCACTTCGAGTTCACCGCCACACCGGAGGGCCGGACCACCAGGGCGTTCAAGCCTCCACTCCCCTTCGGGAAATAGCCCATGTCAATTTCAAACATGGACAGGGCGGTCTTGAAATTGGCGATGTCCGCCGCGACGGCGGTTTTGCGGGCATTGAGGCCGACGGTGGAGAACTTGGGCAGCACGATGCCGGCCAGGATGGCCAGAATGGTCAGCACCAGCAATAGTTCCACCAGTGTGAAGCCGCCCGGACGCGAGGCCCGGGTGACGCCTGTTCTTGATGAGTTTTTCTTCGTATTCATAAAAATGTCTTTCGTTTGCTTGTTAGATATTTCAACGGGTCGTTTAATGAATGTACTCCGTCAAACTGAAGATGGGAAGGAGCATTCCAATAAAAATAACCCCGACCAGCGCGGCGATCATCAGCAGCAACGCCGGTTCGGCCAGCGCCACCGCCGTCTTCAGGTTCCGGTCCAGATCCGATTCGGTGACGGTGGCGATGCGGATCAATTCGGTGTCCAGCTTGCCGCTTTCCTCGCCGACGGTGATCATTTCCAGAACGGAGCCGGGGAAGAGGTTGCGGCAATCGCTCAGGCTGGCGCCCAGTTGCGTGCCTTCCTTGACGCGGTCAATGGACTTGGAAACGGCATCCACCAGGACCTGGTTGCCGATGGATTTGCGGGCGACGTTGAGGGCCTGCACCAGCGGCACGCCGGCATTGAGCAGGGTGCCCAGCATCCGGCAGAACCGGGCCATGGCGAACTGGCTGGTCAGGGGGCCGAGCACCGGCGCGCGCAGCATCAGCCCTTCCCACTTGCGCCTGCCTTCTTCGGATCGCGCCCATTTCCGCACCGAGTACACGAAGATGATGATCGCGCCAATCATGTAAAAGCCATAAGACCGCATGGCGTGGCTGACCGCCACAATGATGCGGGTGATGAGCGGCAACTTGGCGTTGAAACCCTCGAACATCTTCTGGAAACGCGGAATAAAGAACACCATCAGGAAAGTCAGCACGCCCGACGCCAGAAATAGCAAAATAACCGGATATAGCACCGCCGCCATCACCTTGGACTTCAAATCCCTTTCCCGCACCTGGAAATCCGCAATCTGCGCCAGCACCACGTCCAGAAACCCGCCAATTTCCCCGGCCGACACCATCGCCACATATACGCGCGGAAAGGTGTCCGGCAGCTTGGCCATCGAGTCCGCCAGCGTCACCCCGTCCACCACAGAATCATAGACCGTCTTCCATTGGGACTGTGCGAAAGCATTGGAGGATTCCTTGCAGAGAATTACCAGCGCGCGGCTTAACGGCACGCCCGCCGCCAGCAGACTGGACAGCAGCCGGGTGAAAGTCTCCAGCGACTTGGCCGAAACCTTCTTGCGTCCCAAACTCATACCCAACCCCGAGGCGGCTTCCCCCGGCGCGCTCCCGGCGGCCGGCGCGGCTTTTGGGGCGGCGACTTTGGGGGCCGCTTTTTCGGAGAGGCTGATCGGTTTGAGGCCCTTTTCCTCCATTTGCCGGAAGGCCTCCTGCCGCCCTCCGGCTTCAATCACGCCCTCGGCGATGCCGCCGGCGGCTTGAAACGCTTTGTATTGGAAAAATGGCATGGGTCTTCAGTTCAATGTGAGGCAGCGGCCATTCTCGGCTTGGCCTCGGATTCGGAAATGACATCTATTGCCGGCCTCTCCGTCGCCAGCGCCGATTTTTCGGTGGCGTTGATCGTCTGGTCCTTGGTCACGCGCATGACTTCTTCCGGCGTCGTCCGGCCCAGGCGCACCTGCCGCCAGCCGTCGTCGCTCAAGCTCTTCATCCCGTTGCGAACCGCGGCCCCGCGAATGATGACCGCCGACGAGTTCTTCAAGAGCAACTCGATGATCTCGTTGTTCATGTCCATCCACTCAAAGATGGCCTGCCGGCCCTGGAACCCGGTCTGCCGGCATTCCCCGCAGCCAACGCCCTTGTAAAACACTTCGCTGGGCGCATAACCCAGCCGCTTCTTCAGGGCTGAGGCGGCGGCCGAATTGTCCTCCAGCTTGCAGTGCGGGCAGAGAAGGCGCACGAGGCGTTGCGCCAGAACGGCTTCAAGCGAGGAGGCCACCAAATACGGCTCCACATGCATGTCCACCAGCCGGTTCAGCGCGCCGGGGGCGTCGTTGGTGTGCAAGGTTGAGAACACCAAGTGGCCCGTCAGCGATGCCTGCACGGCAATCTGCGCCGTCTCATCATCGCGTATTTCCCCCACCAGCACCACGTCCGGGTCGTGCCGCAATATGGAGCGCAGCCCGCGGGCGAAGGTCAGGCCGGCCTTTTCGTTGACTTGAATCTGGTTGACTCCCTTCATCTGGTACTCAACCGGGTCTTCAATCGTGATGATCTTGTTCTCCAGATTGTTGATTTCGTTCAGCGCCGTGTAAAGCGTCGTCGTCTTGCCGCTCCCGGTCGGCCCGGTCACCAGGATGATGCCGTGGGGCAGTTGCAGGATGCGATTGAAGGAAGCGACTTCGTTGGGGCCCATCCCCAATTCGGCCATGCCGAGCAGGGTCCCCTTCTGGCGCAGCAAGCGCAGCACCACCGCTTCGCCGTGGATCATCGGGATGATGGAGACGCGCACGTCCACTTGGTTGTTGGCGAGAACCAGTTTGATCGCGCCGTCCTGCGGCAGCCGTTTCTCGGCGATGTTGAGATGGCTCAGGATCTTGAGACGCGATACGATGGCCGGTTGAAATCGCTTGATTTGCGCCGGCACCGGCACTTCCTGCAGCACGCCGTCAATCCGGTAACGGATGCGAAATTCCTCCTCGAACGGCTCCAGGTGGATGTCCGAAGCGCGCAATTCGATGGCGTCGGTGAACACCTGGTTGACGAACTTGATGATCGAAGCGTCCTCGGCGGCGGCCTCCAGGTCGGCGTTTTCATCGCCCGCCTCGTCCACCACCAGCAGCGGCGCGTCTTCGTCCAATGTGTCAATCGTGTCCGCGCCCACGCCCAGCCGCGTTTTCATCTCGCGGCGGATCGCTTCGGCGGGAGCGAGCACCGGCTGGATTTTCAGGCCGGTCAAGGTCTTCAGCGTGTCCAGTCCCTGCGTGGCGAACAGGCGGCTGGTCGCCACCTGAACCACGCCGTTGAGCCTCTGCAGCGGGAGCAGTTCCTCCTTGGTCAGGACACGGGCCGGGAAGAGGGAAAGCAGCTCTTTGTCCGGCTCGATGTTGTCCAGCGTCGTGAAACTCAAATGGTACTCATTGGCCAGCCAGCGGAGCACATGGTCTTCGGACTGCACCAGTTCGGGATGCCCCTTGGCGGCCTGGGCGGACAGGATGCTGGCATCGGCCACCGACAACTGTTTGGCTTCGACCATCTGCTCCAGCAATTTGGCCGGGGATGTTTCCGCCGCTGCTACTGTTTGACTTTCCTTCATATTTGCTTTGCTCTGTCTTTTTAATTAGCTCGCGGCAGCACCCCGCTCGGAGCGCCGCCGCGTTCTGAATCCCACCGCCGGCCCAAGCCACCGATGCGGATTTAGCGATTAAAGTTACTTACCGCAACACTCCATTCAGAGTGAGATAGGCCTCCTGCCGCGCGGTCAACAGGAGACGCAGATCATCCTGCGCTTTGATGTAAGCGGCTTCATTGGCTTTGTGCTCGGCGAGGACCTTGCCAATATCCGCCTTGATTGCCGGCGTGGGGGCTTTGTCGTCATAGTCCTTTCGCAACGCGGCCACTGCGTCGCTGTCACCAGTCGCGGTGGTTGCAGCGCCCGCGACGGCGCCTCGGCGCCCGCCACCAGGGACGCCGCCACGACCGGCATTGGGGTTCGCGAGGGTCCGCGCGGTGGTCACTGCGACGATCCGGTTGGAAATCGCGCCCCATTCGCCATCATCCACCACCGCCATGTCTTGACGATATGTGTCAAGCTGGTTCACTAATCCTCCTCCTCCTCTCATGCCGCCACCCATGCCGCCGCCACCAGCGCCGCCGCCGCCCATGCCACCGCCGCCAGCGCCGCCGCCGCCGGCACGCCCGCCGCCTCCGGCCATCAATGCCGCGGTTCCCAATCCCAACGCGGCCACACAGCCCGCCAGGATCCATGTTCTCTTCATTATGCTCATAACTTCCATTGCATTAAGGGTTGTTCTATTCGGAAACGGATATTTCACGCCGCCGAATGCGGAACACCTTTTCACTGTGACGCAAATAGCGTGCCAACTCAGTCAAAGGCCGTTTTACCAGCAAAACACCGATTCTTCTGCTGAACGCAATGTCCTAGACGCGCAAACCTTGCGCAAAGTTGCGCAAAATGTGCGCGCCTGGGAAGAATGAGCGTTTCCCGATGCGGTTGTCGGTTCAATGGCAGGGGCAAGTATGGCCCGGCAGGAGTTGCCCGGCCCAGCGGCGCAAAAAAGGGCTCAGGCAATTGGAGGAAACCTCTTGTGCCATGCTTCCCATTCGCCCTATTCGCCCTATTCGTCTTATTCGTCCTATTCGGGTTCCTTGGAAGCCCCCCATCATCGGCCCTTATTCCAGCAGCCCGTCGCTCAACAGGATGGCCTCCTGGCGGACGGACACGACCGCCAGCAAGGCAGCCTGCGCTCCGGCTACCTCGGCTTGTTTGGCTTTGCGCGCATTGCGCAATCTGACCATCGCCGATTTCAATTGGGCGACCGGCGCTTCGTCGTCAATGGCCTTCGACAACGCCTGCGACTCGGGATCATTCCCGACCCCAAGTGTGGCCGCCGCCGCCCGAACGCCGCCGCCCCTGGCGCCCGCCATGGCGCTGGCCATGCTGGCCACATCCGCCGCTTGCTCCGCCGCCTTTAACTGGATCACCTTCACCAGTCTGGGCGAGATGACGGTCCATTCATCATCGTTGGTCACCGCAAGCCTGGTGCGCATGCTGTCAAGCCGCTGCTGCAACCGCTGCGGCGACATCAGGGTCAAGCCTCCGCCGCCCGCGGCGATGCCCCCGCCTTGCGCCATGACAGGGGTCGCGGAAAACGCCAAAGCGGCCGCCATGCCGCTAATGGCCCATAACAGATTGAGTTTCTTCATAACTATTTCCGACTGATTTCTTAACGTGTTTGTTCAATTTTCTTGCCAAAAATCACAAATTGTTATACACGACTATACACCACCCCCGCGATTTGGGAAGCGCCAAAAAATTGCGGATTGCGGATTGCGGATTGCGAATTGCCGACTAAGGCTACTTCTGGCGAGTTTCCGTCCTCTGGGTCCTTTTTGTCCCTTGCGTCCTTTCCAAGCTTCGTTGGCAGCTTGCGCACGGATGGCAATCCGCAATCCGCAATCCACAATTTCCCATGTTGACCTAGCGGGGATTTTGCCCTAAACAGCCCGCATGGCGCCTTTCTTGAAATTGCAGGATGTCTCCAAATCTTACGACTCCGTCCTCAACGCCCCGCCGGTCCGCGTCCTCGACGCCATCCGCCTGGAAATCCAGGCCGGCGAATCGGTGGCCATCGTCGGGCCTTCCGGCTCCGGCAAAAGCACCCTGCTCAACATCATCGGCGCCCTGGATCGCCCCACCTCCGGCCAGGTTCTTTTCCAGGGCGAGGACCTGGCAAAATGGAATGAGCGGGAACTGGCCGCTTTCCGCCATCGCCACCTCGGTTTCATCTTTCAGTCCCATCATTTGCTCCCCCAATGCACCGTGCTGGAAAACGTCCTGGTTCCCACCCTGGCCGCCCCGCAAACCGCCGCCGGCCGCCAGGCCGCCCTGGAAAGGGCCGGCACGCTGCTGGAGCGGGTCGGGCTGGCGGCGCGGCGGGACCATCGCCCCGGCCAGCTTTCCGGCGGCGAGCGCCAGCGCGTAGCCGTCGTCCGCGCCATGATCAATCAGCCCCTACTCCTCCTCGCCGACGAACCGACCGGCGCCCTGGACCGCGCCGCCGCCGAAGGGCTTTCCCGCCTGCTCTTGGAACTGAACACCGCGGAAAAAGTCACCTTGATCCTCGTCACCCACGCCCCCGAGCTGGCCGCCCGCATGCAACGCCGCTGCCACCTCGTGGACGGCCGCCTGGACTGAATAAAAAACTTATTCACATGGACAGGCAATGTCCAGGCGGCTGTGCGAAACTGGCGGCGCAAAATCATGGAAAGGGTTTTATGTCGAAGAAAGAACAATTCCTGGCCTTCGTGCTGGTGGCGGCCAAGGCCCAGGACATCAGCACAAAAAACAACGATTGTCCTCTGATCATGCACATTGCCGGCCAGATCTCCGAGGACCGAATCCCCGACAACATCATGAATGCCGCCAAGGTCTTTCTGGCCTTTTGCAACGGCGTCTGCAAAAAACCGCACCCCTGGATGATGGCCCGCAAGTAACCCCGGTTCCATCCCGTACCCTGTAGCGGCCGTCTATGACCGCCGCCAATATAAGGAAAAGTGGAATCCGCGAATGGCGCGATTTACATGAAAGGAGCCGCCTTTTCGCGCCATTCGCGCCATTCGCGGAAAAAAGAGTTTTGTAACTAGTGTCCGGCAGAAAACTCTTGTTTTTGTAGAAAAGTAGCATGGTACATCAATCAAGATGAAGTCATTTGTTAATGAAACTGATCGTTTTTTCCTTTTTCCCCGGTTTGCCGAAAAATTCCA
>Ga0182027_10002335_pt1 | contig 30900 bp, 29 predicted proteins | sample 712E1DmetaG_FD_121300 | JGI IMG/M metagenome (GOLD analysis project Ga0182027, IMG submission 121300) | Permafrost microbial communities from Stordalen Mire, Sweden - 712E1D metaG (Illumina Assembly) | ecosystem: Environmental > Terrestrial > Soil > Wetlands > Permafrost | place: Sweden...
AACTGGTCGGCCTGAGGAATCGCCGACCAGTTTGCCAAACCGTGCTGACAGATATTTACAGATTAGAAACGCTCAAGCAAGCAGCCAAAAGATGTGGGTAATGACAAGGTCATAGACCGCCGCATTATTATTCTTCGCCAATTGCTGTTGCATTGGAACGAGGCTGCATTGCAGAGCCATTCCCCTTTACGGGTGAGGTTAGCGGAGTCATGGGCGTGAGTTCCACACCTGGTTGCTGCTTCAAAAGTCTTAGCAACTCTTGTTCGATTTGCTCGGAAACCCGGACGTCATTTTTGCTTCCAAAGGCCCTGACTTTTAGGATCAGTTCGCCGTTCTGGTCACGATAAACTTCCACCCATACGCCACGTTTCTGCCAAAGATACGGCGTTCCCGGATATTCGTTAAATCCTTTGCTAGCTAGTGCATGGCGTAGGATGTCTTTGACTTTTTCGTCACCGGTTTGCTGAAGTAGTGCGGTCGTGCCCGGAGTTGTAGAGATGGTGAAAGCGATTTTGTAGATGCCACCGCGTCCGAAATCGCAGCCGCTCAGAACGAGTGCGACAGAGGCCAGTGCCGCTAATACTTGAACGTGCTTGAAGCTCATAGTGCCGTTTCGTCTGGAGTATGCGTGCTCCACAATAGGGGTCAAAGCAGAAAGGCGCTTAGTTAAGGAATATTGTTTTTAACATATTGATTTACAGCGTTTTACACGAGGCGCATGTCAATCACACTGAAAAGGCCGCGAAATCCATTGGATGGCTTCCCTCGGAGATGCACGGCGACTCTGACGTTTGGCGATTTCTGATCACTCATAGATCACGTTGATTGCCAATGACTTACGCCTTAACTAAGTGCCATCCGGGTCAAACTATAACTTTGCCGGTCGAAGCGGGCGGCACGGTGTTTGGATATCGCCTGAGGCATCGAAATTGACGAGGGTGGGTGATACAACCAAGGGACAAGGGACGTTGGATGATGGTGCGTTGGCCCTGCGCTCTCGGTCGGCTCTTCACCGTCCGCCTTTTTCCAAAAGCGGGGTGAAGTAGCGAATCTGGGCGTGGCGGTAACGTTTAAGTTGGGTGTCCGTGGTCAACAGGGTCAATCGGTGGACGCGCGCGGTAGCCACGATCAGTTGGTCGGCGGGATCGCGGTTGGGAAAATCGGGCAGGTTCCTGGCATCGGCAACAATTTCCGGCGTCAAAGGCAGCAGGTTGATATGGGCGGCCACGGCTTCCTTCAACCAGGGGCCGAGTTGCTTTTTCAACTCCAGCTTGCCGATTTGATTCTTCTTGGCCACTTCCCAAAGGCTGATGGCGGAGAGTCCGAATGTCGCGCTGGCGGAATCGAGAAGAATTCGGATTTCTTCGGGCAAGTTTTCGGAGCCAAGGTAGCCGAGCAGCCAGACATTGGTGTCCAGCAGCAGGTTCACTTCATGGCCTCCCACTCCAGGTTGAGCGGTTCGTCGAAGTCAGCAGGCATTATTGCCGTACCCCGGCCGGCACCCAGGAAGCTGCCGGGCTTCGGCTCCGGCACGACGCGGGCAAAGGGTTTGCCTCGTTTTAAAAGTTGAACGGTCTCTCCTTTCTCCAGCCACTTGGAGAGGCGGGCGAAATCATTTCGCAGATCACGGATCGTCGCTGTTTTCATGGTGATACAAATGTATCACAAACATGGAAATGTCAACTGCCCGGTCAGGCCCGCAGCGGAAGGACCCAACCTTATCCTTGACATGAGCAGATTAGGTTGCGGTCGCCATAGACGTTGTCCACCCGGGCGACGGGGGGCCAGAATTTGTGCTCGCGCGTCCAGGGGGCGGGATAGGCGGCCTGCTCGCGCGAGTAGGGGCGGTCCCACTGGTCGCTGGTGACGGCCTCGGCGGTGTGGGGGGCGTTTTTGAGGAGGTTGTTTTGCGGGTCGGCGTGGCCGGATTCGATGGCCTGAATCTCGGCGTGGATGGCAATGAGGGCGTCGCAGAACCGGTCCAGTTCCTCCACGGATTCGCTTTCGGTCGGCTCGATCATCATGGTTCCGGCCACGGGGAAGGAGACGGTCGGGGCGTGAAAGCCGTAATCCATCAGCCGTTTGGCGGCGTCCTCCACCGTGACGCTTTTGAACCGGCGCAAATCCACAATGCACTCATGGGCGACGAACCCGTTTTTGCCTTTGTAAAGCACGGGGAAATACGGGTGCAAACGGCGCGCGACGTGGTTGGCGTTGAGAATGGCGAATTTGGTCGCCTCCGCCAGGCCCTTGCCGCCCATGAGCGCGATATAAGCCCACGGAATCATCAAAATCCCGGCGCTGCCCCAGGGCGCGGCGGAAACAGGGCCAATCGGGTCCTCGCCGCCCAGGTTCACCACCGGGTGGCCGGGCAAAAACTCCGCCAGATGCGCGGCGGCGCAAATCGGTCCCATGCCCGGTCCGCCGCCGCCGTGGGGGATGCAAAAGGTTTTGTGAAGATTGAGGTGGCAGAGGTCCGCGCCGATGTCCGCCGGGCGACAGAGGCCGACCTGGGCGTTCATGTTGGCGCCGTCCATATAGACCTGGCCGCCGCAGTCATGTACAATTTTGCAAATCTGGGTGATTCCCTCCTCGAACACGCCGTGGGTGGAGGGGTAGGTGACCATGAGGGCGGCCAGGTCTTCCCGGTGCGCCTGGGACTTGGCGCCCAGATCGGCCACGTCAATGTTCCCTTGGGCGTCGCAGGCCACGGAGACGATTTTCAGGCCGGCCATGGCCGCGCTGGCCGGATTGGTGCCGTGGGCCGACGCCGGAATGAGGCAGACGTTGCGATGGGATTGGCCGCGCGCGGCATGATATTTTTGGATGACCAGCAGCCCGGTGTATTCGCCTTGCGCGCCGGAATTGGGCTGGAGGGAAACGCCGGCAAAACCGGTGATTTCGGCCAGCCACCGCTCGAGTTGGCGAAAAAGAAGCTGCCAGCCGCGCGTCTGGGGCAGAGGGGCAAAGGGATGGAGGCGGGCGAATTCCGGCCAGGACATTGGCAGCATTTCCGCCGTGCCGTTGAGTTTCATGGTGCAGGAGCCGAGCGGGATCATGGAAGTGGTCAAGGACAGGTCGCGGGCTTCCAGGCGGCGGATGTAGCGCAGCATTTCGGTTTCCGAATGGTAGCGGTTGAAGACGGGGTGGCGCAGAAACGGGCTGGTGCGGGCAAGGGGAGCGGGGTAGTCCGCCGAAATTCCGGCGGCCAGTTCCGCCAGGGAAAAAGCCGGCGCCTGGCCGCCGTTGAAGACGCCCAGAATGTCGGCCACGTCCTGTTCCGTGGTGGTTTCATCCAGCGAAACCCCGACGGTCTGGGCGTTGAACACGCGGAAATTCATGCGGCGCGATTCGGCCAGTTTTATGAGATCGGGGCCGCGCTTGCCGCCCAGGGCGATCCTCAGGGTGTCGAAGCAGCGCCCGCCGCCGGAAGGGCCGGCCGGGAAGCCAAGGCGCGCCAGTCCCTCCGCCAGCAGTGTTGTCAACAAGTGGATACGCCGGGCGATTTTCTTCAGCCCCTCCGGCCCGTGATAAACCGCGTACATCGAGGCCAGGCTGGCCGGCAGAGCCTGGGCGGTGCAGACGTTGCTGGTGGCCTTTTCGCGCCGGATGTGTTGCTCGCGGGTTTGCAGCGCCAGCCGCAGGGCCGGGCGGCCTTGGGCGTCCCTGGACAGGCCCACGAGCCGGCCGGGAATCAACCGCTTGCAGGCGTCGCTGGTGGCAAAAAACGCGGCGTGCGGTCCGCCATAACCCAGCGGGACGCCGAAGCGCTGCGCGCTGCCCACCGCCACGTCCGCGCCGAATTCCCCCGGCGGCCGCAACAGGGTCAGCGCCAGCAAATCCGCCGCCACCGCCAGCAACGCGCCGGCGGCGTGGGCCTGGCGGGCGAAATTCTCGTAATCAAAAATCGTCCCGTCCGTCGCCGGATATTGCACCAGCGCGCCAAAAAACTTTTCGCTGAACTGGAAGGTTTGGTGGTCGCCCACCAGGATTTCAATCCCCAGCGGGCGCGCGCGGGTGCGCACGACTTCAATCGTTTGCGGATGGCAGGACTGCGACACGAAAAAAGCCGTCCGCCCCGGTTTTGCGCTCTGGCACAAGTGCATCGCTTCGGCGGCGGCGGTGGCTTCATCGAGGAGCGAGGCGTTGGCGATGGGCAGCCCGGTGAGTTCGGCGGCCAGCGTCTGGAAGTTGAACAGCGCCTCCAGCCGGCCCTGGGAAATCTCCGCCTGATAGGGGGTGTATTGGGTGTACCAGCCGGGGTTTTCCAAAACGTTCCGCTGAATGACCGGCGGGGTGACGCAATCCGAATAACCCATTCCGATGAACGAGCGAAAGAGCTGGTTTTGGCCGGCGATGGCGCGCAATTCCGCCAGCATCGCTGGTTCGCTCCGGCCTTCCGGGAGCCGCAGGTCTCCCTTCAGGCGGATGGGCGGGGGCACAACTTTGGCGATAAAAGAATCCAGGTCCGCGAAACCAAGTTCGCCGAGCATCTTGGCCGTTTCGTCCGCGCTGGGGCCGATGTGGCGATGGACGAATGAATCCGAGAGGCCGGCAGAAAATGAGGCGCCGTCCGCGGCGGCGGCGGGCGGCGCCGCGTGCGAACTGGTCAACGATTCGATCATCTGGCGAAGTTAGAATGCGTTGGGCGCAAATCAAGCGGGTTCTGGAAAAACTTGTCCACACGCACGGCTGGCTCATCAAGCCAAGAAGTCCGAGACGGCGCTGGATGAGGGGTTGGGCATCAGCCGCATTCCGCCAGATTAGGGGAAAGATTAGGATTAAGATTAAGATTAGGATTAGGATTAAGAGCGGGAAACGGCTGCCAGTGCGGATTGTCAGGCGCGGGGATGCGCCTGGTCGTAAGCGCGCTTGAGCCGTTCGGTCGTCAGGTGGGTATAAATCTGCGTGGTCACCAGATGGGCGTGGCCGAGCAACTCCTGCACGCTGCGCAAATCGGCCCCGGCATCGAGCAGGTGAGTGGCGAAGCTGTGGCGCAATTTGTGCGGCGTCAGTTCCGGGTCCAGCCCGGCGGCGCTGAGATATTTTTTCAAGCGCAACTGCACCGTGCGGGGCGTCAGCGGCGAAATTTTGCGCGGGCGGGCCAGAAAAACGGGCATCCCCGCGGCGGGCGAATAATCCCTGACCTTCCAGTAAGCGCGGACGGCTTCGAGCGCGGGCGCGCCAATGGGCACGAGCCGCTCCTTTTTGCCTTTCCCGCGCACGCGCACCAATTGGCCCGGCCAGTCCACGTCGTCCGCGCAAAGCTGGCACAGTTCGCTCACGCGCAGGCCGCACGAGTAAATGACCTCCAAAATGGCGGCGTCGCGAAAGTAAAGGCTGGCGTCCACCTCCCCTTCCGCCGCCGCTTTCCGCTGCAATTCCGCGCCGGGCGCTTTCAATAAATCTTCCAGTTGCTTGACAGTCAAGAAGCGCGGGAGCCGCTTCTGGGTGGCGGGAAGGGAAAGATTCCGGATGGGCGAAACGGCGACCACGCCGTTGCGGATGAGAAACTTGTAAAAGGAGCGCAGCGCGGAAAAGCGCAGGCGCACGGCGGCGCGGCTCAACCGGCCGCGGCCGAGGAAGCGGAGGAAATCCCGAAAATCATCGCGCCGCAGGGCGTTCCAATCGGGCGCCGCCTTGCGCTGGCTGTTGAACCAGGCGAAAAATTCCAGCAGGGCCTGCCGGTAATTCCGCTCCGTATAAACCGAGGCCGCCTTTTCCGTGAGCAGATGCCGCAGGAATTTCAAAATCCACGGATCTCTCTTCGGCTCTTCCTGCTCGGCCGGCTCGACCTGGGCGTTCAGAACAACTCCGCGCTTTTTGGGCACAAACTGACGATGGTCTGAATTGGTGTGGTTGGCAAATCCTGATTATTCAGGGAGGGGGTTGGATTAGGATTAGGATTAGGATTAAGAAAAAGAGGAAGCAAGGCCCACCGCAAAAGATGGCGCGGCTTTGCGGGGAAGGTGAGCGAATCTCATTGCCCGCCCGCAGCGTTTCCGGGTAAAAGGGTTCTCCATGCAAGGCATCCGCATCAAGGACCTGCCCGAAAATGAACGGCCTCGCGAACGGCTGGCGAAGTTGGGCGCGCAGGCGCTGAGTCCGGCGGAACTGATTGCCATCCTCTTGCGCACCGGCACCAAAGGCCGGTCCGCCGTGGAGATTGGCGACGAGCTGATGCAGAAATTCGGCTCGCTCAACGTCCTGGCCCGCGCCTCTTTGGAGGATTTGGGCAAGGTCAAAGGCATTGGACGCGACAAAGCCATCGCTCTGAAAAGCGCCTTCACCCTGGCGGCCCGCATGGCGCAGGAACTTCAGGGCGAAGCGCCGCTCCTGGACACGCCGGAATTGGTCGCCGATTACCTGCGGGATGAGAACCGCGCCTACGAAGTGGAACATCTCCAGGCCGTGCTTTTGAACTCCCGCCAAAAACTCATCCGGGTGGAGCACATTTCCGACGGGTTGGTGGACAGCCTATTGGTTCATCCGCGCGAAGTGTTCCGGCCCGCCATCGCCGCCAACGCAACTTCCGTGGTGCTGGTGCATAACCATCCCAGCGGCGATCCCACCCCGTCGGAGGCGGACCTGCGGGTCACGCGCGACTTGATCCGCGCCGGGCAACTTTTGAAAATCCAGGTGGCCGACCATATTATTTTGGGCCATCGCACCGCCGCCAACAGCAAAGGCTACGTCTCCTTCCGCGAACGCGGGCTGGTTTTCACCTCGGAGTCCGGTTAAACCCTCGTGTTCAAGCCGCCTTGGTCACTTCGCTTTGGCGATCTCCACCGCGAAGACATGCACCGGCCCGAACATGTTGGACCGGAACACCACCCACTTCTGGTCGGGCGTGACGGAGACGTTGGGTTCAATTCCGTAATCCCCGGTGACGTAGTTGTGCTTGCTCATGTTGACTAGCCGTTCGCGGGTGATGGAACCGTCGGGCTGTGGGCGGAAGAGGTTGATCCACGCGCCGTCTTTGGCGAAGGCCACCTGGCCGGGATCGCCGCCGTCGCCGGCGAAGAGCTTTCCATCGCGCGAGACGTTGTAATGGATGGACCACCAGTCGCGCTCCAGCTTGTAGCGGATTTCCTTGCCGGTTTCGAGGCTGACGCCCGCCAGCCAGAATTCCTTGCTGCGCGGAGTCTGCAAATCGAACCAGATGGTCTTGCCGTCGTAACTCCAGAACTCGTGCCCGGCAATTTCCATGTCCATCGTCCGCCGGTGCATCAGGCGCTGCCTGCTGCCGTCGGCGCGGATGGTCCAGATTCGATCCACCTCGTGCCAGGCGCCCTCGTGACAGTAAAGCAAAAGATTGGGGTCGGTGGGGGAAAACTGGGGGTGATTGAGCCAGGCATATTGGAAGCCGTTGGTCACCGACTGGCCCGTTTTGATGCTGGTGAACACGAAGGCCTGGCTGGCTGGATTGATCAACCGCCAGGCAAGTCCGTCCTCCTTCTCCGCCGCCCATTGTTCCTCCTGCGTCAAGGGGATGTTGGCTTTGAGCTTGTCGGCAAACATGCGCTCCCGCTGCGGGAGGATGGTCCGGCGCGGCGGAGGCGGGTTGGTGGCAGAAGGATCGGTGGCAGGCACGATGCGCAGGAGGAAGGTTTCGTCGCAATTCACTTCGGCGCGGCGGCTGGCGATGATATCCCGCACCGCATGGGTGTCTATGTTGGCGGCGCACAGCTTGCCTTCGCGGAAGAAATAGACGTCGCGGGTTCTGCGGGCGACGCCCAGCGCGGCCCGGGCATTGGTCACCACGATTTCAACCTGGGGCGGCTTGGCGCCGAGGGTCGTGAGGTCCACGGCGGCAATTCCGGCGGGCGTGTCAAAAATTAATTTGTCGCCCTCCGGCGTGTAGGCGTTGATGTTAAAATAAAAACTCGCGCTGCGCGGCTGGGTGGACAGGCGGATGACCCGGTGTCCGGTGTCCGGATCAACCCAGTCGGCGAGCGGGGCGTCCGCGGCGGCCAAACCCCGGCACGGCAATAAACAAGCGACGAAAACCAGATAAGCCGGCCACAATTTGATCATATTTTTGCCGCCAGTCACCGCACCGGCTCGGAGTTGTTTTGTTCCTTCCGCGTTGTTCATTTTTCGCCTGCCCCCCTACCGGCCCGGAGAGGGCGGCCTGACAAAATGAACGCCGTCGTCATGCATCCCCGCGCCGGTCCCCTTGCCCTGGCGCAGCGCAATCATTTCCGCCCCGGCCAGCAGCACGGGGCCATAGCCGTGCGCCGCATAAACACTGGTCGGGCGATAAGCGTAAAACATCGGGTCCCACGTCAAGCCGGTGCCGATGCAGGTGCCCTCGACCTGGCCTTGGACGTTGACCTTGTGCGCGACGGCGTTCCAGCCCAGCGAAACCATCGGCCCATAAGCGGCCGCGTCAATCCAGCCGCGGTTGATGGCGCGGGCGGCCGCGAAAACGAACATCGCGCTGCAGGATGTTTCCTCGTAGGTTTCGGGGCGGTCCAGCAGTTGATGCCAGAGGCCGTTGAGTCCCTGCACCGCCGCCAGGCCCCGGACGTGGTCCCGCAATTGCGCCAGGACGGGCGCGAAGCCCGGATGCTGTTCCGGCAGCACCGAGAGAAGTTCCACCTCGGCCATCGCCGCCCAGCCGTTGGCGCGGCCCCAGTAGAAGCGCGGATGATCCTGCATTCCTTCGGCCTCGCCGTGCAGGAAAAGGCCTTTATCCTTGACGAACAACTTCCCGGAGAATTGCAGGACCTGCCTGGCCGCGTCGTCAAAATACTTTCCATCGCCGGTGAGGCGGCCCATCTGGGCCAGCGCCGGCACGCTCATATAAAGATCGTCGAGCCACACGCTGTCGGGCATTGGCCGGTTGCGCGCCAGGGTGCCGTCGGGCAGCCGGAACTGTTTGGTGGTGATGAAATCGAGGGCGATGTCAATCAACGGCCGGAAATCCCCGCCGAGGCCGGCCTGTTGGGCTTTGAGGAAGGCGGCGGACATGGCGCCGCAATCGTCGAGCGCCGCCGGCTCGAGCAAATGTCTCAGGGGATTGGGCTGGAGACGTTCCGCCGCCGGGGTGGCTTGAATGTGGGCTGCGATCAGGCGCAGGGCCTCCATGCGCCGGGCCGCAAACTCCTTGAACCGCGGGTCGCCGGTCGCATCCCCCGCCCGCAACATGCCGGCGTAAGCCACGCCCCATTCGTAGCTGATGAGCTGAAAATCGCCCGGCTCGATGACGACCCGTTTGGGCAGATTGGTCAGGTCCGTGACCCGCTCCCGCGTGTCGGCATCCAGGACGTTGATTGGATTTGCCACCTCCAGATAATCCACCACCCGGCCGAGCACGGCGCTGATCTCCGGGACGGACGCGGGAGCATAAGGAAGCGGGTAAGCGGGCTGGAGGCTTCTGACAATGTCCACCCCGCGCTTTGTGGGCGCGGGAGACTGGGCATGCAGAGTCAAGCCCGCGCACAAAAGCGCCGCGCAGGCGGAGACAATTCCGGGACAAAGCGGGAAACGATTCATGGCTGGGAAGATGAAAGCAGATCGGGGGGAAAATAGCACGGCGGAATTTCGAGTCATTTGCGGCAAAAAAACGTAGCAGGCACAGCGCTGGAAGGCCACAACCGAATCCGGAATTGCCCGCAGATCACGCCGATTGACGCAGATACTGAAAGGAAAACCGGTTCATCTGCGAAGCTGGTTTGGAGGGCGTCCCGGCCGGTCGGGAGTGTTCGTCTCGTCGCCCCATTTGACTGTTCTGGCGTTGGCCTCATCACTTAGCAGCCCGTTTAAAAGCAGGCTCTTAGGGAAGGTTAGCAGTTAAGCACTAAGGAGTCAAAGGAAAACTGGTCAAACCCGGCCAAAACGCTTTTCTTTTGGCGCGGTTTTCGTAAACTCCGCTCATGGCGAAGAAATCTGACGCGAAACCACCCGCAGCCTCGCGGCTGAAATCCTCCGCGCTGGTGGACACGCGGGTCGTGTATTGCGGGGACAATCTGGAACAGCTCAAAAACCTGCCCGACGCCTGCGTTGACCTCATTTACATTGACCCGCCGTTCAATTCCAACCGCAATTACGAAGTTTTCTGGGGCGAGACCAAGGAGAAGCGTTCTTTTGACGACCGCCATGCCAGCACCCAGGCGTACATTGAATACATGCGTCCGCGCTGCATGAAACTGGCCCGCGTCCTCAAAAAGACCGGCAGTTTTTATTACCACTGCGACTGGCATGCCAGCCACTACGTCAAGGTCATGCTCGACCAGATTTTCGGGGAGAATAATTTCCAAAGTGAAATCATCTGGCATCGGACGCTTGCAAAAGGTCTGGCTTTCACTGGATTTCCAAACAATCACGACACGATATTCTATTACGGCGGAGGTGGAGACCTCACCTTCAACCGGCCTTACAATCCTTACGACGCGGACAATCTGGATGAAAAAACCGCCGGAAAGTATTCGCACCGTGACCCGGACGGACGGATTTACCGGCTCGACAATCTGATCAATCCCAACGCCGACCGGCCGAATCTGACCTACGAATTCCTGGGGGTGACGCGCGTGTGGCGCTGGACGAAAGACAGGATGGAGGAAGCATACGCGAACGGCATCGTTGTTCAGACCAAGCCCGGCACCGTTCCGCAACTGAAACGTTACCTCGACGAACAGGAGGGACGTCCGATTGACAGCGTGTGGACGGATATTCCGCCGATCAATTCCCAAGCCAAAGAGCGGCTTGGCTATCCCACGCAAAAACCGCTCGCATTGCTGGACCGCATCATCCGGGCGAGCAGCAAGGAAAATGACATCGTGCTGGATGCGTTCTGCGGTTGCGGCACGGCGCTGGTTGCCGCGCACCGTCTCAAACGCCAGTGGATCGGCATTGATATTTCGCCGACGGCCTGTCGCGTCATGGCGAAACGGCTGCGTGACGTGTGCGGGATTCCTGAAAACGAATCACTTTGGAAAGCGCGGCGCGGTTTCGTCGTGCGCGATTTGCCCAAGACCGAGGCCGAATTGCGGAAGTATCCGCATTTTGAATTTGAGAACTGGGCTGTCATCGCCCTCGGCGGCATCCCGAACAAAGTCCAAGTTGGCGACATGGGCGTGGATGGCCGCATTTATCCTGTATCCTCCAGCGCGACGCCGCGCCGGAAACAGGAAGGCGAGCTGGTGCTGAAAGAACGCTGGTATCCCATTCAGGTGAAGCAAAAAGACAAAGTTGGCCGCCCGGATATTGATTCGTTTGAAGCCATGATGATGCGCGAAGATTGCGACAAAGGCTTTTTTGTCGCGTTCGATTATTCCGGCGACGCGCTGACGGAAGTGGGCCAATTCTTCAAACGCAGCGGCAAAGTAATCGTCCCCCTCACCGTCCGCGAAATTTTGGAGGAGGAGATTGCGCGGAAACTGGCATGAATATGAAGTGACGCTGTGGTTTGAACCCAGAAATAATCCAAAACTATTGATTGACCCATTTTTTTGTTTGCCCCCTTTTACACCTGGTGCAATTAAAGCATACTGATATGAAAACAAGGGTCATCGTTAAAAAGGCCGACGGTTTTCAACGGTTCGCCTCCGTTGAGTTAGAAATAACTGTCGCGAATGACTTTCGATCAACCTCCGCACTAACCAAATCAACTGAGGAACACGTCCTAACGCCTAGCGGACAGCACCATCAGCAGTCGTTTAAGTCGTGGGAGGCAGCATGTATTTCTGGAATAATATATGCGAGAAGAAAAATTGGTCATGAAAACTTCCATGCTTGTCTAACTCAGATTGAAGGACGCTTAAATGCGGATGAGGCCACAGGTTTTGCAGTTGCCTCGATGGTTGCGGCGGCTAAATCTATGATTCAACAGATTGATTTTACCGAAAAGGAATTGGAGGGGTGGATAATTGGCGATATTCAAAAAGAGGCGTAGCGATGAGGTTGGCAGCATAATAGACAGCAACCAATAGCATGGCCTGTGCCACCTATTTAAACGGAGCCAAAATATCACGGCTCGACAGAGGGCCCTACCGCACCCTTTCCCCACTTTGTGCGGCGACGGAATTGACGAACTGGATGGTGGTGGTAACGAGATGCGGCGCTGCCCAAAAAAGTGGCTCAGGATCGGGGCTTTTCATTTTGGGCGGTTTCCCTAGACTTGTCCTTTTCCATTACGGATGTGAAGCAGGTCATGCAGAATTTAGAAATTGCACCATTCACTATCATGCTCAAAATCGCCGCCGCGCTCTTCGTTTTCGTGGGTGGATTCGCCGTCATGGTGTTGGAGATCATTGGCTCGCGCTACCTGGCCAAAGATTTTGGCGGCTCGTTTTATGTCTGGATCAGCCAGATTGGCGTGATTCTGATCGCCCTGGCGCTGGGCTACGCCATCGGCGGCGCGCTGGCCGACCGCTTTCAACGCGCCGGTTTCCTGGCCGGCCCGATGGCCGTGGCGGGATTGTTCATCTTCTTCATTCCCAAGTTCACCCCCCCATTGGTGGAAGCCATTGTCATGCGCCACCCCATTGGACAGGACATTCCGGCCATCTGGATGAAGCTGGACCCGGTGCTGGGCAGCGGCGTGGTGTTTTTTCTGCCGTGCTTTATGCTGGCGATTATTGCTCCCTACATGGTCCGCATGGCGGCGCGGCGTTTGGACCGGGTGGGGACGATCAGCGGCTTGATTTACGCGGCCAGCACCGTTGGCAGCATCGCCGGCGTGTTTGTTTCGGGTTATATTTTGATTGATTATTTCTCGGTCACGACGATCTTCCGGGCGACGGGCGTCGCGACCCTGTTTCTAGCCGGGTTAAGCCTGGCGATGGACAAATGGCTGAGGCCGCCCGAAACTGTGAAGTAGAATCACGAGCGAAATGCCGATGGCCGTAACTTTCCATCTGAGAGCCGCGTCTTTTCCGATAAAGGGAAGCTTGCCAAAATGAATCGCACGAACGGAACCACAGCAACCGGCGCGTCTCCAATTCCGGTGAAGTGGCTGCTTTGTCTGGCGGCGTTGCTCTGTGGCTGGAGTGGCCGCGCGCAACCGGGCAAGGAGGTCGTCTTCGAGCGCATCTCCCAATATCATCACATCCAGGTCTATGATGAGGAAGGCATCCGCACGCTCAGCTTCAACGGTTCGTGGGAGACTAAAATGTCGTTGAGTGATCCATTGACCGGGCATTTCGAATACACGGAGTATTTTCAGATGCCGTTCATTTGGAATCCGGAAATCAGGCGCGTGCTGATGGCGGGTTTGGGCGGCGGCAGCACCCAACGCGCCTATCAGCATTACTTCACCAACGTGATGGTGGACACGGTGGAAATTGACCCGGTCGTGGTGGATGTGGCCAAAGAATACTTTCACGTCACCGAGACCCCCACCCAAAGGATTCACACCAACGACGCCCGCCAATTCTTGCGGCGCACCACCGAGACCTATGATGTGATCCTGATGGACGCCTACGCCACGACCCGCTACGGCTCCTCCCTGCCGCCGCAACTGACCACCAAGGAATTTTTTGAGATAGCCAATAAACGCTTAAGCACCAACGGCGTGCTGGGCTACAACGTCATCGGGCAAATCACCGGCTCGCGGGAGAATCTGATCGGGGCCTTGTACCGGACGATGAAGGAGGTCTTTCCGCAGGTCTATCTGTTCCCGGCGGAAGAAAGCCGGAACGTGGTGTTTATCGCGACCAAGTCCCATGAACCAGCCACCTGGTCGCAAGTGCAGCAGGAGGGGCGCGCGCGCATCCGTTCCGGGGTGGTGAAGCTGCCGACGTTTTCAACCCGAATGCGACAATTCATGAACCGCCCCCCGCCCAACGCGGCCAATTACATCATCCTCACCGACGACTACTGCCCGATCGAAAGCCTGATGGAAGGCTCCAGGTGACCGAAGCAGAAGCCTCGCTCCAGGATTTTTTGAACCCCGAATTCGGACGAAACTCAAAACACTATGAAAATAACCAAATACGTGACAGCCACGGCAGGCAGTTTCGAAGCACTTGATACAGGTGTCGCTCACTTGCTTTCCCAGGGATTTCAGCCCTACGGAAGCCCTTATTTGAGCGACAACAAGGTTGAGGGAGCGATTGAGACGTTTATCGTGGCGCAAGCAATGGTTCGATGGGGAGGCGATATTGAAGGGGAAACTCCCGCTCCGGTGATTGCGCCCTGAACGCGGGCCAACTTTTTTTGAGCGCCAGAGAATGACCGCGGAAAGCAGTCGGCGGGGGCGCCGGCTGGAACACGCGGGGGCGAGATGGAACAACAGAAGGCTGGCCCGCAGCGTTGCGGGCTGTATGCTCCCCGGAACATTTCACGGGCACACAAGGCGCAATGAACCTCTATGCCGCCGCCGGGCCGGCTGCGGCTTGATGCTGGTATTCTTCGATCAAATCTTTGATCCGGCGGGCGTCGGCCTTGGTGTGGCCGTGGCTTTCCAGCGGATCGGTTCCGCCGCTGGACTCAATTAGAATCTTCGACCAGATCAGGCCGGTGGTGATATGGATGGAGGCGACCTTCTGAACGGTGATGCTCATTTCATCCACGCTGAACCAGGAGCGTTTGCGGCGCATGACCGATTTATCGGTGACTTCGATCACGGTTCGAAAAAGATGGTTGCCGTTGGTCCAACGGCTGGCTTTGAATGTCTCGGATGGCATAGCGGAACTTTACATCCCCAAGGTTAAATTTTCAACTGGTTGAGGGTGGCGCTGGTGGATTTGCCCGGCACCCCGGGCAGAATCACAATTTTGACGCCCAACTTCTCCAGCAACCGGCGTTCGTCCTGGTTGATCGTGTCCAGCGTGTAATCCCCGCCTTTGGCGTAAACGTCCGGCCGGACGGTTTCCAGGAAATGGCGCGCGTCCAGCTCGGGAAAGACAAAAACGGCGTCCACCGACTGCAACGCGGCCACGACCCCCGCGCGGTCCTCCTGGGGGTTGACCGGCCGGCCGGGGCCTTTGAGCCGGCGGACGCCCGCGTCGCTGGTGATCCCCACCAGCAAGGCATCGCCCAGCCGGCGGGCCTCCTGCAAGTAGCTCACGTGGCCGATATGCAGCAGGTCAAAACAGCCATTGGTGGCCACCAGCTTTTGCCCGCGGCCGCGGAGGGCGTCGCGCCAGGCGGACAGAGTGGCCGGCGTCAGAATCTTTTTCCTGAAATCCACAATCCGGATTGTGACACCACCGGGGCGGCAATGGCAATCCGCAAACCACAATCCCATTCTTGTTTTTTTGCCGCGAGGGTTTAAGATGTGGGTATGAAAAGTGATGTCTTGCCTGTGGAAATCCGCGGGATCTTGCCGGCCAACAGCGGCTGGGCGATTTTCGTTGGCAACAATCAGAAGGTTTTTGTGATCCAGGTCGAACATAACATGGGTGTGGTCATCGGCTGGTTTTTGCGCGACACGCCCAAGGAACGTCCCCTGACCCATGATCTGATCAACAACATATTCAAGGGCTTCAGCATCAGCATCGAACGGATCGTCATCACCGAGTTGAGGAATTCCACCTATTACGCCCGACTGATCCTGCAGCAGGAGAACGAACTGGGCCGCAAGATCGTGGAAATTGACGCCCGCCCCAGCGACTGTCTGGCCCTGGCCACCGCCCAAAAGCGCCCCATCTACGTGGCCACCTCCCTGTTCGCCCAGGTCGAAGACATGAGCGAAGTGCTGGACCGCATCAACGAAAACCGCGGCGAATCCGGGGAAGCGGAGTAGAACGATATGCCTTCCGCCGCTCGTGAATCGCCGGTGCTCCTTGTCTGCGGCGAGGATGAATTTGCGGTCAAACAGCGCGCCCGCGAAGTCTTTCAGCGGTGGAGCCGGGAACTGGGGGGAATGGACCACCAAATCATTGACGCTTCGGTGAACAATAGCGGGGAGGCGCTGAAGGCGCTGGCCAAATTGCGCGAGGCGCTGCAAACCCTCCCGTTTTTCGGCGGCGCCAAGGCGGTCTGGCTGCAAAACTGCAATTTCCTCGGCGAGGAACGCACCGCTTCCTCCCTGGCCGTCACCGAGACGCTGAAGGAGCTGGCCGACGAGCTGAAAGCTTTCCCGTGGGACAACGTGCGCCTGCTGGTCAGCTCCGGCAAGGTGGACAAACGAAAAACCTTTTTCAAGGCCCTCGAAAAAATCGGCTCCGTTGAAACCTTTGCCGGCTGGTCATCGGAGGACCGCAACTGGGCCGCCGAGGCCGAAAATTTTGCCCGGCGCGCGCTGCGCGAGCTGGACAAGGACATTTCCGACGAAGCCCTGGCCGAGTTGGTCGCCAGCGTCGGCCCCAACGCGCGGATGTTAAGCTCCGAACTGGAGAAGCTGGCGTTGTTTGCCGGCGCGCGCCCGCGCATCGAAGCCGGCGACGTGGAAACCATCGTCACCCGCAACAAACAAGCCCGCGCTTTTGCCCTCGGCGACGCCCTGGGCGAGCGCAATCTGGTCGGCGTCCTGCGCTGCCTGGACCAGGAGTTGTGGGAAATCCGGCGCGACTCGCAACGGAGCGAGATCGGTTTGCTTTATGGTTTGGTCGGCAAAGTTCGCGCGCTCATCCTCGTGAAGGAAATGCTGGCGCGGCGCTGGTTGAAGCCGGAAACGGATTTCAACCGGTTCAGACCGCAATTGTCGCGCGTCCCCGCGGAGGCGATGCCGGAGGACCGAAAATTCAACCCGCTGGCGCTCAGTCCGTATGTCTTGTTCAAGGCGCTGGGCCAGGCGCGCAACTACACGCAGGCGGAATTGATCGAAGCCATGGACCTGCTGCTCGAATGCAATCAAAAACTCATCTCCCGCAATCTGGATGCCTCGCTGGTGTTGCAACAAACCCTCGTCCAAATCATCAGCCGTCCCGCGGAAAAGGCGGCGCCGGCTGCTGTCCGGGCCGCCGCTTGACCCCTCTGGGCTGACGCCTGATAATTTTAAACCGCACTTTCATGGAGAATTCATGCGCAAAGTTGTTGGTGGCGGTTTTTGACCAGACCGTGTGCATCCAGATCAATGGGCGGGCTGATTTCACGTGCAGCATGGACCTGAAGAAGCTCATCGGCGAACTCTGGGAGCACGGCTACGCCCATTTCATCTTTGACCTTTGCGAGTGCCGCAACATGGACAGCACGTTTTTGGGGGTCCTGGCCGGCATCAGCCTCCAATTATCCAACGGCAAAGGGGAGCCGCTACCGCTGGAATTGCGCAATCCCAATCCGCGCGTTGCGGAAACGTTGGAGAATCTTGGGGTGGCCCATCTGTTCAAAATCGGCGGATCGGCCGGGCCGTTGACCGATAAATATGAACCGCTGGCCAAAGGGGATGCCCCCACGCAGGTGGAATTGGCCCGGACCTGCCTGGAAGCGCACAAGACCTTGATGGAACTCAAACCGGAGAACGTCCGGAAATTCAAAGACGTCGCCCAATTTCTCGCCGAAGATCTCAAACGCCTGGAAATCGGCCAGAAGAAGTGAGGGAGCAAGAGCCTCCCGGCCCTTGATCTCCGGCGTCCCAAAAGAAATCAAAAAACAGGACCCTCTCCGGATGCTCAATCTGGCCACGCTCAATCCGCCCCAGCGCCAAGCCGTCCAAACCACGGAAGGCCCTGTCTTGATTCTCGCCGGCGCCGGCACCGGCAAAACCCGCGTGATCACTTCCCGCGTCGCGCATCTTATCGAAAAAGGCGTTTCCCCGGCCCACATCCTGGCGGTGACCTTCACCAATAAAGCCGCGCGTGAAATGCGGGAGCGGGTCTTGAAACTCATCGCCCGCCGCCGCCAGCCCGCCGCCGACGGCCAGAAGGCGCCGCAGCCGACCATCTGCACCTTTCATTCCCTGTGCGTGCGCATTCTCCGCCAGCACATTGAGAGCCTGGGGTTCAAGCGCAATTTCGTCATTTACAACGAATCCGAACAGCTCGGTGCCATCAAGAAGATCCTCAGCCACATTTCCGGCCAAGCCGCCAAAGCCGACCCGGGCGAAGTCCTGGCGCTGCTCAGCCGCTATAAAAACGGCGGGTCGCGCGGCGCGGTCTTCGGCGACCCCAATCTCGCCGCCCTGGCCGAGCATGTGAGCGCGCGTTATCAAAGCGCATTGCGCGCCTGCAACGCCGTGGATTTCGATGACTTGATCCTGCTCACGCTCCGTCTTTTTGCCGGACACCCCGCCGCCCTCGCCTCCTGCCGCGACCAGTATAAATATGTGATGGTGGATGAATACCAGGACACCAACGCCGCCCAGTTCGAGCTTATCCACCACTTGACCTCCGGCCATCGCAACCTTTGCGTGGTGGGGGACGACGACCAGAGCATTTATGGGTGGCGCGGCGCGGAAATCGCCAATTTGCTTGACATGGAAAAACATTTTCCCGGAGTCAAAATCATCCGGCTGGAGCAAAACTATCGCTCCACCGAAACGATTCTCTCCGCGGCCAACGCGGTGATCAAACACAACGTCCGCCGCCGCCCCAAACAGCTTTGGTCCCAACTGGGCCGGGGCGCAAAAATCACGCTCCACACTTTTTCCGACGACGAGGAGGAAGCGCGCCAGACCGCCGCGCAGATCGAATACGCGCGCCTGGCGCGCCGCATTGCCTGGCGGGAGCAGGCGGTTCTGTTCCGCACCAACCAGCAGGCGCGCCCGCTGGAAACCGCCTTCCGCCAGGCCGGCATCCGCTACCATTTGGTCGGCGGCCAGAGCTATTTTGATCGCCGCGAAATTAGGGATTTTTTGGCCTACCTCAAGACGTTCGTCAATCCGCACGACGACATCAGCCTGCTGCGCATCGCCAACGTCCCGGCGCGCGGCCTAAGCGACGTGACGATGGAACGCTTGCTGGCCGCCAGCCACGCGCGCGGCTGCTCGGTCTTTTCCGCCATGCGACACACCGACGTCCAGACCGGGTTCGCCGCCCAGACGCGGCGGTCGCTGGCCGATTTCGTGGAGCTGATCGAACGGCACCGGGCCGGATTGCAGGAGGGCCGGAGCGTTTCGCCGCGGCAATGGGCCGCGAATTTTGTCCAGGAAATCGCTTACGAAGCCGAGTTGCGGCGCGGGGAGAAAACCCCGGAAGCGGCCGAAAATCGCATCCGCAATCTCCGGGAATTGATCGCCACCCTGGGCGACACCCCGGCGAACGCCGCCGGGCAATTGGAGAATTTCCTGGATGATCTGGCGCTGGACTCCGACCGCGAGGAGGAAGAGGAGAACCCCGGCGACGCCGTCACCCTGATCACCATGCACAGTTGCAAGGGCCTGGAGTTTCCGCACGTGTATATCGTCGGTTTGGAAGACGGCCTGCTGCCGCACACCCGGTCAAAAAGCGAGGGCACGCTGGACGAGGAGCGGCGGCTTTTTTACGTGGCACTGACCCGCGCCATGCGGACGCTGACGTTGAGCCACTGCGCCGCGCGCAAAAAATATGGGCAGCCGCTGCCCTGCCATCCGTCGCCCTTTTTGAAGGAGCTTCCCGCCGACCTGCTTGAGCTGGCCGACGAAAAGAGCAGAGCACCCGCCACCGCCGAAGCCAGCCGCGATTTCTTCGCCGCCATGCGCCTTGCCACGGCAGCGGACGCAGGCCAGACTGGAGTAGAGCAATGAAGAAGTGCCCCTATTGCGGAAAGGAGTATCCCGACGAAGTGCCGAAGTGTGCCGTTGACAAAACGCCACTTGGATCTGACGCTCCGACGCCAATTTTACTTTCCGAAGGTACGAATGATGTGAGAACGCGCTTTCGCAAGGTGCGCACTATGGCAATCTATGGGGCGATTCTCTTTGGGGCTTTGACTATCCTTTTACCCTTTGTAGTAGGTTTCCCGGCATTCACTATTTTAGCTGAGCCGGCCGGTGCATTGTTGGATTTCGCTGGATTTGATCCTAAGAATAGTTTTGTTCACAGTCCTGTGTTTCTAACAATGGCAATCTTAATCGTAAACTCTCTTATTGGCGCGATTGCTTTTGGTCTCGTTGCAGCCTTCCGGCAATTCAGAGGGTTCCGATTTTAAACAGGCTCAGAACGGATCAAGGGTGAAACCATCGGTGGGCGGCAGGGCCGGAAGGCGCTCGTCGCCCTCAAAAATCACCTTGTTCTTCTGGACGGTGAATTTTGTTTTGCCGGCCATGGCCACCGCTTCCAACGCTTCCCAGCCGTTGAGATCGAACTCGGCGAAGCTGTGCCGGAAGAAATGATTCGAGTCGTGCGAGAATGGTCTGGGCCGCATGTTGGTGTTGAGAAAGAAGCCCAGCCAGTGCTCCATGTAATCCCAATCGCAGTCGTTATAGACGGCGGCTTTGTCGTATTTGTGGCGCTTGATTGAGTCGGCCGTCTTCTGGTCCTCGATTTTGGAAACCGGCTCCAGCGGATCTTCCGCCGTATGCAAGAGCAGGAACGGCGGCCGCAGCGTGGCGCGGATGTGGGTCTGATTGGTCAGCGCCACCACCGCGTCCAACAACGTGGGCGAAGAGTTGGTCAATTTGGCGCGGGCGCGATGGAAAAAATAGAATTCATCCGTCGCTCCCGGCATGAAGATCAGCGCCTTCACCGCCGGATTGCGCTGGAAGGAAGCCAGCATGACTTTCACCGCGTTGGTGTGATTCAACTCCGCCACCGGCTGGCTCAGGGGCATTTTGGCCAGCGCCTCCTGCCATGTCGTCTGCGCGAAGATCGGGGAATGCGGCGCCAGCAGCGCCGCCAAGAACAGCGCCGCCGACCGGAGCCTCAGCCAAGGCGAATTAAATCCGCCGTCATTCATAAATGTCACCCCTGTTTTTTCTCATTGAAAGCGGTTGGCGACAAGCCTGAAGCGGCGTGGGGTCCAAGGAGAATTGACGGAGAGGGATGCGGGCCGCGGGGCGCGGCCCGCTGCACGCGGGGGCGCGTGCTCTCCCCGGAAGCGGCTCAAAACGAAAAGCGCGGAAGCGGGTCAGAAGGAAAGGCGCACGACGCGTTCCTGGATTTGTCCCGTCCAGCGCGCGATGTAGCTGAACATCCGGTGCAGGCCCTCCAACCTCTCCAACGGCAGCGCCGCCGGCCGTGACGCGGAAGCCGGCTCCGGCGCGGACTCCCACGCCGCGTTCATGGTTTTCAATTCCGCCAGCAGCTCGTCCCGCCGCAGGCCGATGCGCCGCTGAAGCTCATGGAGCCGGTCTGTCAAGTCTATTCCCGGCCCGAACATCCGCGCCTTGAGGAGCGGCGAAGCGGTTTGGGATTTGACGGCCAAAAACGCGTCCGCCTCCCGGCAAAGCCGGCCCACTTCAAAAGACAAATCCATTGCGGCGGGCGGAACGTCCTGAGCGTCCTGGGAGCGCGCGCCCAACTCCAGTTCCAGCAAATGCCCCAGCCGGTCCTTGGGTTCGCGCAGGCATTGCCACGCCGCGTTCAACTCGGCAAAGCTCCGCGTGGCGGCGGCCCTTTCGGTTTCGCCGGCGCCGGAGGCGTGGTCGGGATGAATTTGCGCCGAGAGGGCGAGAAACTTTGGTTTGAGCAATTCCGGGTCGAGCCAGGGCCGGCGCGGCTCGTGGAGCAGGGCGAAATGATCCAACATGTCAGGCGCTGAAACTTTCGCCGCAGGAGCAACTGCTGGCGGCATTGGGATTCTTGACCTTGAAACCGCCCTCCTGGAGCGCGTCCACGAAATCCAGCTCGCTCCCGGTGACATAGAGCGCGCTCTTGGGGTCCACCACCACCTTGATGCCGCCGGTTTCCACCAGGATGTCGCGATTGGCGGGGTGGTCCTGGAGGTCCATTTTATATTGCAGCCCCGAGCAGCCGCCGCCCACCACGGCCACGCGCAACACCCCGTTGGGCCGCCCCTGTTTGTGCAAAAGCGAACTGACCTTCTGCGCGGCGCTGGAGGTGACTCTGATCAGCCGTTCATCACCGACGCGGACAACCGGGGCGGTCTGGGCGGAGGGAGCGGTTTGTTTAGCAGCAATCATGCAACGGCAAAGTAGGCCCGCATCACGGGGGCGTCAACTGTGGTTCTTTTCGCCACGCCGGGCGGGCGCTTGTTTCTAGTTCTGCGACACAGAGATTCTGAAAGATGTGCCCGGCGAGACGCCGGGCACGGCGGGCGAGGACGCCCGCGCTCCCCGCGAGGGTCAGGCGGCCGGAGTTTCGCCGACTTGAAAGCGGGCGAAGCGGCGGATGAGGATTTCGTCGCCCAACTGCTTGGCGATGCTGCCGAGGTGCTCTTTGACGGAGACCTCGGAATTTCGTTTGACGAATCCCTGGTCCACCAGGCAGCAACTGGCGTAATACTTTTCCAGTTTGCCCTCGACAATTTTGGCGATGGCCTGGGGCGGCTTGTTCTTGACTTGTTCGGCGGCGATTTCCCGTTCCTTGGCGATGACGGCCGCCGGAATGGAGTCGCGCGAAACCACCGCCGGGTTTCCGGCGGCGATTTGCAGGGTGATGTCGCGCACCAGTTGTTTGAAATCGTCGTGCGCGACGGTCTGCTCCTTGCCGGCCCCGACCTCCACCAGGACGCCCACTTTGGAGCCGGTGTGGATGTAAGCGGCGATCATGCCGTTGCCGGTGACCTCGTAGCGGATGAAGCGCGGCACCTGGATATTCTCGCCGATTTTGGCGACGGCGCCCACGCGGTCGGCTTCCACGTCCGCCAGACCCGCGCCGCCGGCCAGCTTGCGGCTGATTTCGTCGGCGAAGGCGCGGAAGGTTTCGTTGCGGGCGACGAAATCGGTTTCGCAATTGATTTCCACCAGCACGCCGACCTTGGCGCCAGGCTGTATGTTCTGGGCAATGAGGCCCTCCTTGGTTACGCGGGAGGCTTTCTTGGCGGCGGAAACAATGCCGCGCTTGCGCAGCAGGTCCACGGCGGCATCCCTGTTGCCCTTGGTTTCGGTCAGCGCCTTTTTGCAGTCCATCAAGCCCGCGCCGGTCATTTCGCGCAGTTTGCCCACGTCTCCAGAGGTAAATTCAGCCATGATTCAAATCGTTAATGGTTAATAGTTTATGTTGTTCGGAAGGGACGGCGCGCCAGGGGTTGGACGCGCTGTCAAACCTAAATATCGATCAGACCGGGGCGGCGGCTTCGACGGAGGCCGCCGGCGCCGGCGCCGGGGCTGGGGCCGGGGCGACGGGCGCGGGACCCTCGTTGGCCGGGGCTTCCGCCTTCGTTGAAACTATGGCGGACGAGACGGACGGCGCGGCGGGCGCGGCGGCCGTTGCTTCGGCGGTCTGCTCAGCTTTGCGCCGGCCGTATTTGGCTTCGTACTCGCCCTTGGCCTGGACGACGATTTGGACGACGATTTGCAGAATCAGGCGGATGGAGCGAATGGCGTCGTCGTTGCCGGCGATGGGGTAAGTGGCCAAGCCGGGATCGCAATTGGTGTCCACCAGGGCGACGATGGGAATTTTGAGGCGGCGCCCTTCGGCCACGGCGTTGTGCTCGCGTTTGATGTCCACAATGAACATGGCGGCGGGGTATTTGTCCATGGAACGGATGCCGTCGAGGTTTTTGAAGAGGCGGGCGGCTTCGCGGCGGTACATGGATTGCTCCTGTTTGCCGTAATTGTTGATGCTGCCGTCGGCGTCCCATTTTTCGATGGTTTTGAGGCGGGCGATGGAGCGTTTGATGGTGTTGAAATTGGTGAGGGTGCCGCCGAGCCAGCGCTCGGTGACGTAGAGCTGGCCGCAAGACTTGGCGGCCTCTTTGACGGCTTCCTGGGCCTGCTTTTTGGTGCCGACAAAGAGCACACTGCCGCCCTTGGCGACGACGCTGTGAAGGAAATCGCAGGCGGCTTCGAGTTGGGCGAGGGATTTGCTGAGGTCAATGATGTGGATGCCGTTGCGGGCGTCGAAGATGAAGGGCTTCATCTTGGGATTCCAGCGCCTGGTCTGATGTCCGAAATGGACGCCGGCGTCGAGTAATTCTTTAATGCCAATACTGATCACGGTTTTCCTTTTGTTAGGAGTTCGCGGCGCCCGAGGGCGGCGAACCATCCCGCGGAACACGGGATTGAGTTAAGTGTGGTTATGGCCGCCCGACTTCACACGAAGGCGGATTGAAGGCCGTTCCCCTTTTGGAAACATTCCAAAAGGAAGGGTGAAAGTAGCAGAATTCAAGCCTGACGCCAGTTTATTTTTCATATATTTTCACCGTTCCGCGTGGTGCGTGACAAAAAAAAGTAGTTTGATTTACTTTGATTTACTTTGACGCGCCTTGATTTAGCAGGGTTCTGTGAAGGCCGGCTGTAACGTTAAAGTTGCGAAATGTCTTTTCCGGGGTGGATTGAGCTGGCGGCTGTGGAGTGCTGGATTGGGCGTGCCGGCGCGGCTCCATCAGAATGGACGGCTCCGGCTCCCCGCGCCGGACCTGGCCCTGTTTTGCGTGTCCCTCATGCACTTATCTTCTAAGTAACACTTCAAGGTGTGGGTGTCAAGCCTCCGTCGCCCGAGCTTTGGAGGACGGGAGGCTTCCCTCCTGGCCAAGGCTGCGGGCGGACGAATCGGCGGAGGAGGAAGCGCGGGCAGGGCTTGACCGGGAAGCGCGGCGGGGGAAAGTTTTTGCCAGCCGGATGAGTTGGCCGACTTTGCGAATTTTTTCCGCAAACGGTTCGCGCGCCAGTTTTTGCCGCATCTCCGGTTTCATAATGTTGGCAGTTTCAATTTATGCCGTCGCAGGATTTTTCCAACTTTGTTTTGTCGAGATCGGCCTGCTGGAAAAGTTGTTCGATGCGCGCCTTGTCCTTCGGCCGGCCCACGCTGGCGGCGATGGCAACGATGTGTTCGGCGCGGAAGATTTTGGCGGGATTGCACGGAGGATTGACAGGGCCGCTTCCAAACCTCATTTTCTTACGTCCGCCTGAGAGCGCGGGCAGTCAATGCAACGCAAGCCATGAACACAGCACATAATCTTTTTAATTCTCTCCGGCGATTCGACACCGGCAACGGCCGGCCCGGCGCGTTTTACTCGCTCCCCGCGCTGGAAGAGGCCGGCGTCGGCGCGATTTCCCGGCTGCCCGTCTCCATCCGTCTGGTCCTGGAATCGGTGCTGCGCAATTGCGACGGCAAAAAAGTCAGCGAAACCAACATCCGCGAATTGGCGCAATGGCAGCCCAACGCCCCGCGCACACAGGAAATCCCTTTCATCGTCGCCCGCATTGTCTTGCAGGATTTCACCGGGGTGCCGCTGTTGGCGGACCTGGCCGCCATGCGCTCGGCCGTGGCGCGGCTGGGGAAGAATCCCAAGATCATCGAGCCGCTCGTGCCGGTGGACCTGGTGGTGGACCACTCGGTGCAAGTGGATTTCGCCGGCACCGCCGACGCCATGGCCCGCAACCTGGACATGGAATTTCAGCGCAACCGCGAACGTTATCAATTTCTCAAATGGGGCATGCAAGCCTTCGACACTTTCAAAGTCGTCCCGCCCGGAATCGGCATCGTTCACCAGGTCAACCTGGAATACCTGGCCAAAGGGGTGCTCGCCAGCCCGGACGCGACCCCGATTTATTATCCCGACACTTTGGTCGGCACCGATTCCCACACCACCATGATCAACGGCCTGGGCATTGTCGGGTGGGGCGTTGGCGGCATCGAGGCGGAGGCGGGCATGTTGGGGCAGCCGGTTTATTTTCTGACGCCCGATGTGGTGGGAGTCCATCTGACGGGCGCGTTGAGCGAAGGGGTCACGGCCACCGACCTTGCGCTGACCGTCACTGAAATGCTGCGCAAAGCCAAGGTGGTGGGCAAGTTCGTGGAGTTTTACGGCCCCGGCGCGGCGGCGCTGCCGGTGGTGGACCGCGCCACCATTGCCAACATGGCGCCCGAATACGGCGCGACCATGGGCTTTTTCCCGGTGGACGCCGAGTGCGTTGATTACCTGCGCAAAACGGGCCGGAGCGAGGAGCATTGCCGGCTTTACGAGAATTATTTCCGCGCCCAGGGCCTGTTCGGCATTCCGCAAAAAGGCGACATCGCCTACTCGACCCGCCTGGAACTGGACCTGGCCGGCGTGCGTCCGAGTGTCGCCGGGCCAAAACGGCCGCAGGACAAAATTGAGTTGGGCAAACTCAAGCAGGAGTTTGTCAAAACTTTTTCCAAGCCGGCCGCGGAAAATGGTTTTGGCAAAGCGGCGGAGGAATTGACTCGCGCGTTTCCGGTCGCCTACGCCGGCCCCGCGCATTGGGGCGGCGGAAGCCAGGCCCCGGTGGCGCCGGAAAAATCAGCGCGGCAAAATACAAACCCAACGACGGAATTGGAAATGGAGAACAACCGGCCCACACCCGATCAAGTCGGGGCGCCTCCGTTCAGGCCGATGGGCGGGGAGGTTCATCACGGCGATGTGCTGATCGCCGCCATCACCAGTTGCACCAACACCAGCAATCCGTCGGTCATGCTCGCCGCCGGTCTGCTGGCCAAGAAGGCCGTCGAAAAGGGGCTGCAACCTCATCCGCTGGTCAAAGCCTCGCTCGCGCCCGGCTCGCGCGTCGTGACCGATTATTTAACCAAGACCGGCCTGCAACCTTACCTGGATCGTCTTGGCTTTGATCTGGTGGGTTACGGCTGCACCACCTGCATTGGCAACTCCGGGCCGCTGGCCGGGCCGATTGAGGATGCGGTGACGGAAAACGACGTCATCGCCGCCGCCGTTCTTTCCGGGAACCGGAATTTTGAGGCGCGCGTCCACCAAAATATCAAAGCCAACTTCCTGATGTCGCCGCCGCTGGTGGTGGCCTTCGCGCTGGCGGGCCGGGTGACGATTGACCTGACGACCGAACCGATCGGTCCGGGCCGTGACGGGCAGCCGGTTTATTTGAAGGACATCTGGCCCAGTTCGGGCGAAGTGCGCGAGGCCATGCAGTCGGCGCTCAAGCCCGAGGTTTTTCGCCAGCTCTACCGCGATTTCGCCGCGCAAAATCCGAAGTGGAACGAAATTCCCGCCAGCCTCGGCCAGGTTTATCAGTGGGATGAAGAAAGCACCTACATTCAAGAACCGCCGTTCTTCCAGAACTTCAGCCCGCAACCGGGCGTGATCAAAGAAATCAAAGGCGCGCGTCCCCTGGGAATTTTTGGCGACAGCGTCACCACCGACCACATTTCGCCCGCCGGCAGCATCAAAAAAACTTCGCCCGCGGGCAAATACCTGGTCGAGCGCGGAGTCAATTTTGTGGACTTCAACAGCTACGGTTCCCGGCGCGGCAACGACCGCGTGATGACGCGCGGCACCTTCGCCAACGTGCGGATCAAGAATCTGATGACGCCGGGGGTGGAAGGCGGGGTGACGAAATTCCAGCCCGGCGGCGAGCCGATGAGCATTTTCGAGGCCGCCATGAAGTACGCGGAAGACAACACCCCGCTGATCGTGCTGGCGGGGGCCGAATACGGCACCGGCAGTTCGCGCGACTGGGCGGCCAAAGGCACGCGGCTCCTGGGCGTGAAAGTGGTGGTGGCGCAGACCTTCGAGCGCATTCATCGTTCCAACCTGGTGGGGATGGGCGTTCTGCCCCTGCAATTCAAGGACGGCGTCTCCGCGCAAACCCTCCACCTCGACGGCACGGAAACCTACGACGTGATCGGCTTGAACAACACCCTCAAGCCCCAGCAAGACCTCACCCTGCGCGTCGCCCGCGCCAATGGGCAGGTGGAAAACGTACCCGTCCGCTGCCGGATAGACACCCCGATCGAAATTGATTATTACCAGCACGGAGGGATTTTGCCGTTCGTGCTGCGGCAGTTGGCCGCCGCGTCGTAAGTTCTATCAAGAACAGGCGTATCAAGAACGTCTATGACGAGCGGGAATTGGCTCCGGAGGCAACTGCTGCAAAATTTGCATCAGTTCAAAAGGAAGGGCAGCGCACGGTTTCCCGCGAAATCGATTTTTACAATCTGGATGCCTTCGGCGAGACGCCGAAGGCTGCGGGCGAGGACGCCCGCGCTCCCCAATCCGACTGAATGGGTACGGCTAAGTGGGAAGGGCGAGGCGGTTGAGGACGCGGGGCTTGCCGAGGACTTCCATTAAATGATACAGGCTGGGACCGGCGGTGCTGCCGGTGCAGGCCAGACGCGTCGGATGCACTAAAATTCCGGCTTTGACGGCCAGCTCCGCCGCCACGGCTTTGAGGGTTTGCTCGATGGCGGGGGCGTTGAACTCGTCCAAGCGCGACAGGGCCTCGCGCAGTTTCTCCAGCCGAGCTTTGTTCTCCGGGGTAAATTCTTTCGCCGCCGCGGCGGGATCCATCCGGACTTCTTCCGCAAAATAAAAGCCGGCGTAGGCGGCCAGATCGCCGAAGCGCTTGATTTTCCCCCGGCAGGTCGCCAGGGCGGCGCGCGCGTACTCAGCGGGATAATTGTTGACAGCCAGGCCGGCGCGGGCCAACGCCCGCAGGCCCAGTTCGTGGAAACGCTCGCCGCCCATCTCGCGGATGTATTCGCCGTCCAGCCAGTTGAGTTTGGCGAGGTCGAAACGGGCGTTGTGCCGGAGAATTTGCGGCAGGTCGAAAAGCAGGATGGTTTCCTCCAGCGGCATTTTTTCGCGGTTTCCCTTGGGCGACCAGCCGAGCAGGCAAAGGTAATTGACCACCGCCTCCGGCACGAAGCCCTCCTCCATGTAGGAGCGCAAGGACGCGCCTTGGTCGCGCTTGCTCATTTTGCTGCCGTCGGGATTGAGGATGAGCGGGATGTGCGCGTATTGGGGCGGCTCGACGCCGAAGGCGCGAAAGAGGGCGATGTGTTTGGCCGTGTTGGTCAGATGATCCTCGCCGCGGATGACGTGGGTGATCTTCATCTCCAAATCGTCCACGACGTTGACGAAATGAAAAACCGGCTGGCCGTCGGAACGCACGATGACAAAATCCGGGTCCGCCGCCTCGCGGTCGGTCAACTCGCGGGTGACGTTGCCCACCACCAGGTCGGGAATGAGGACGGGTTGGCGGGGCATCTTGAATTTGATCGCGCCGCCGGACTCGTAGGCCAGCCCCTTGTCCTTGAGTTCCTGGACGCGCCGCCGGTAAATCTCGCCGCGCTGCGATTGAAAATAGGGGCCGTAATCCCCCCGGCTCGCCCCGGCGGCGTCGCCGGAGACCGGGCCTTCGTCCCAATTCAAGCCGAGCCAGCGCAAGCCGTCCAGAATGACATCGGTGGCTTCCTGGGTGTTGCGGGCTGTGTCCGTGTCCTCGATCCGCAAAATAAAAGCGCCGCCGGTGTGCCTTGCGTAAAGCCAGTTGAACAGGGCGGTGCGGGCCGAGCCGATGTGCAGGAAGCCGGTGGGACTGGGGGCGAATCGGACGCGAGCGCTCATGGAGTTAGTGGCTAGTGGTCAGCTTTCAGACATCCACACAAGTGAACCGGATGGGAGTTTATCGCAGAGGGGAATCAAGACCTCCAGCGGCAGGCGCGGCGCAAGTTCATTTTGGCGCCAGCTTTTTCACCAGCACCTTGGATTTTCGCCCGCTTTGCTCGTATTTTTCCCGTCGCGGCGGCGGGAGATCATCCGGCGAGCCTTCGGCGAAACCGCCTTTGGACTGGAAATAGGTGAAGGCCTGGGTGGAAAGAACGAGCAGCTCGGTGATGCCCAGCTCGCGCGCCTTGCTCTCGGCAAATTGAATCAGTTTCTGGCCGATGCCCTGGTTTTCGTGCGACGGGCTGACGTAAAGACAGGCCAGCTCCGCCTTGCCCGGGTCCAGCGGGTGGAGGGCCACGCAGGCCACCGGATTTTTGTCGGTCTCAAAAATATAGAAGTCGCCCAGCACCTTTTCGATGTCGGCGCGGGTGCGGCGGGCCAGCTCCTCGGTCGCGACCGAGTCTTTTGTCAACAATAGTATTGCCCGGATGTCCTTCTTCATGGCCCGTCGGATCTGCTGGTATTCATTGGCGTAAATGAGGGTGCCGATGCCCTCGTTGGAGAAGACTTCGGCCAGCAGGGCCTCGTCTACCTGGCCGTTGATGATATGCACGCGGGCCACGCCGGCGCGGCAGGCGGCGGCGGCGTGCTGGGCCTTGGAAAGAAACTCGGGGGCGAATTGGTTCTTTTGCTGCGCGAGCAGCGCGTCCAGGTCCCCGACCAGCATTTGCCGGATCAATCGGTTCCCGCAAACCAGCCCGTCCTGAGCGGTTATGTAGATGAGTTTGGCGGCGTTCAAGGCCTTGGCCAGCTCCAGCGCGACCGAATCCGAATTGACGCGAAAGGTCTTGCCGTCCCCGTCAAAACCGAGCGGGGGCGTCACGGGAACAATTCCCTGGGCCAGCAGCCCTTGGAGCATCTCCACGTCTACCCGTTCCACCTTGCCCGTGAACTGATGGTCCACGCCGCGGATGATTCCCAGAGGATGGGCGATGAGGGCGTTGCAGTAAGCGGCGCGAAGATCGTTGGCGCTCAGCCCTTCCAAAATTTCATGCGTCAGTCGGTTGGCGGCGGTCAAGGCCAACTTGAGCGTGGGGGCGTCGGTGATCCCGGCGCCGTCGAGGTTGGAGGGTTCGATGTTTTGTTCGCTGGCCAGCTCGCGGATCTGCGCCGCCGCGCCGTGGACGAGCACGACGCGGATGTTGAGGGAGCGCAGCACGGCGACATCGAGCAGGATGTTGGCAAAATTCTCGCTGGTCACGATCTTGCCATCCAGGCTGATGACGAAAATCTTTTCGCGGAATCTCGGTATGTATTGCAGGATGCCCCGCAAATCGGTCAGTTTCACAGGATCAGGCCAAATGCATGTTGTTTGTTAAACCAGAACGAACCATTCATATCAGGTCGTGGGCAGAATGCAAATCTGACCTTTGCGGATTGTGGTGTTGAAGATGCATTTCACTTTGTTGGGCAGCCTCTAATCGTAATCATAATCATAATCTTAATCTTGATCTCTCCCGCAGGATTACTGAGGAGACGGTGGGATACGCGACAAAGGCGGAGTGCGCCCGTCCCCGGGCGCAGCAACGTAAAAGCGCAAATAAGCCCTGGAAAACTTGGTCGCGTCAGGACATACCAAACTTGCTG
>Ga0182027_10002336_pt1 | contig 30883 bp, 21 predicted proteins | sample 712E1DmetaG_FD_121300 | JGI IMG/M metagenome (GOLD analysis project Ga0182027, IMG submission 121300) | Permafrost microbial communities from Stordalen Mire, Sweden - 712E1D metaG (Illumina Assembly) | ecosystem: Environmental > Terrestrial > Soil > Wetlands > Permafrost | place: Sweden...
AACAGTATTTTTTCTCAAGGGCGGCCTCCGTTTCTATCGTCAAATTGTTTTTGCAAATCCAACGATAAAAATAGATTCGCTGCCCCTTTCTATTCCAAATTTAAACCGGACACTTCTGAATTTCGCTTTAACATAAAAAACAAATAAAAAACATTTATGTACGCGCTTTTCACATTAAATAGCTCGAACGCTTCGCTAACACACACAACGAATTAAATGATAAAAAATATTAATGTGAAATAAAGATCAATAATGTATTTTATTTTTTTTAAGGAGCAGTCTTCGTGGGCAACCATTTAAGTACCTGTACTTTTTGCGGCGTTGGTTGCGGCATATACCTCGAAACACGCGGCGGCGAAATTACCGGCGTGTATCCGAGCATGTCGAGCCCTGCGAATTTGGGACGGATTTGCGTGCGCGGGTGGCATGTGCATGAAGTGGCAAGCTCCCCCGACAGGCTGCGCACACCGCTTATAAGAAAAAATAATACGCTTACTCCCGCCACTTTCGAAGAAGCGTATGATCTCATCGCCAAGCGGCTTTCAGAAATAAAAAACCAGTACGGCCCCGACTCCATCGGCTTTTTGGATTCCGCCCGGTGCGGTAATGAAGACGGCTATTTGCTGCAAAAATTCGCACGGTCCGTTATCGGCACCAACAATATCGACCAGGGCACGAGCTTTTTCCGCGCCGCTACCATAGAAGTTCTTCGCTCCATGCTTGGCATTGCGGCAGCCACGAGCCCGATAAGCGATATCTTTTCCAGTAAAGCCATTATTCTCAATAATATCGATATCGGCCAGCAATTGCCCACCATCGGCGGTGCGATCATTCGCGCAAAACTCGCCGGCACAAAACTCATCGTTGTTGGTGAACGCAGGCATCGGCTTACGGAGCATGCGGACATTTTCCTCAATACCAAGCCCGGCGCCGAAGGCTACCTCTATGCGGCCATGGCCAAAATAATTATCGACCGAGGTCTTATCGATTTCGATTTTATCAGTAGTCGCTGCAAAAAATACGAGGAATTTTTAAAAAACATCCAGTCTTTCGACCTTTTATTCGCCGCGCGTCACTGCGACATCGACGCTTCGCTCATCGAACAGGCGGCGCTCATGTACGCCGATAACAAGCCGGGCATGCTTCTTTTTGGCGCCGGAGCCGAAGATATCGGCGCCGACGCCCTGAGCGCCATGGTCAATCTCGCGCTTCTTACCGGAAACATAGGAAAACCGGGCGCGGGAATCTTGCCGCTCGCCGAACACAATAATACCCAGGGCGGCTGCGACATGGGCGTGATTCCGCAATACCTTCCCGGATACGTTTCCGTTTCCGACGCAATCGGCCGCGCGCCCATCGAAAAGCGCTGGAAAACCGCCGTTCCCCAAAAACCGGGACTTGACTCAACAGGAATGTTCGGAGCGTCCTCGCCCCTAAAGGCCCTGTGGCTCGACCGGCATAACCCGATTGTCTCGGCAAGCTACAAAGACGCCGGCGACATGCTCAAAAAGATGGATTTCGTGGTGCTGCAAAATTTGTTCATGACGAAAACCGCCGATCACGCCGACATTGTACTGCCGGTTGCCGCCTACGGAGAGGAAGACGTTACCTTTACCAGCACCGAACGCCGCATTCAGCATGCGGTCAAGGCCATCGACCCGCCTAAGGGCCTGACCTCCGCCTGGCGGCAGGTTGCCGAAGTGGCCTGTCGCATGGGCGCCCAATGGTCGTATGACTCCATTGAAGACGTGCTGCGCGAAATAGCGTCGATTGTTCCTGATTATTCCGGGGTCACCCTCGAAAACATCTCGCGCGATTACGGCAGGCAATGGCCCTGCACGCTCGACCACCCCATGGGAACGCCGCTACTTTTTTCGAAACCGAAACCGGGGCATAGTTTTTATTTTTCAGCCGTGCATTTTGCGCCGCTCAAGGAAACCGTCGACAAGGATTACCCGTTCGTGCTCTCCTTCGGTCATTCGCTATACTATTGGCACCAGAACACGCTTATCCGCCATAGCGAAACCTTAAAACGCGAATACGGCATTTTGCTTCTTGACTATCCGGAAGGCTTCGTGGAAATCAACGACGAGGACGCAAAAAAGCTTTCGGTCCGCGACACGCAGGCCATTCAACTCGTTTCGGCGGGGGGCGTCGCTAAAACCCATGCGCGCGTGACCCCGGAAGTCAGGAGCGGGACCGTTTTCGTGCCGTTTTTCATTCAAGACGTGATGCGGTCGATCGGGCGCGAAAGCTCGACGGGGCACGATATTAAAACGCTGGTGCGAATCGAGAAAGCGGGATAATATGCGCGGCAGGCTCATTCATAAATCCGATCTTCTTAAAATCGTGGACGTTCTTCGCGCCGACCATCGGGTCATGGCGCCTTTCAACGGCCGCGGCCGCGACAGTTTCTTCGACGAAGTCACCGATACCAATAAAAACGATATCGCCATCCATGTGCTCAACCCTTACTATCCTCCCAAGCGCTTCGTTTTTCCGCACATGCAAAAATTGCTCAAAATTACCGCCGGAGATAAACCCGCGATCCAAACAATCGTCCATGACGAAAAACTCGCGGTGTTCGGCATGCGCTCGTGCGACGTAGAAGGCATTTTTCACCTGGACCGCTTTTATTTGGGCAACGCCTTTCGCGACGGCCACTACGAAACGCTGCGCAAGAACCTCTTTATTGTCAATATGGTATGCAGCGACGCCGAGCGCGACGTCGACGAAGACTGCTTTTGCGTGTGCGCCGACGCGGGGACCGCCGCGAAGGGCCATTTCGATTTGCAACTGATGGATTTACACGACGAGAGCGGAGAATTCCTCGCGGTGGCAGGAACGCCCGCCGGAGAAGCGTTTTTCAAATTGCCTTTTTTCCGCAAGGCCGAGGCCGCGCACGTCGCGCGAAGGCGCGCGGTGCTTACCGAAGTGCGCAAACATTTCAAGACCGCCACGAGCTGGTATTCGGCGCTCACTAATTTCATAACGCGCGGAAAAGTAAGCGACGAAACCTGGAAAAAAGTGGGCGACCGCTGCCTGGAGTGCGGCGGATGCAGCTATGTGTGCCCCGCATGCACCTGCTTTACCGTCACCGACAGGCCCACGGCGGAAAAAGACGGGTTCGACCGCGTCCGCGTTTGGGACGCCTGCGCGCTTTCGGGTTTTACCCGAATGGCGGGCGGCCATAACCCGCGCAAGTCCGTGCATGACCGCCGTAACCGCAGGTTTTTCAGGAAACTGGGCCACTACTTTATACAGCGGGAATTTTCAATGGCCTGCGTGGGGTGCGGACGGTGCGTTCGCGTTTGTCATGGCGACGTCGGCATGCCCTCGGTCGTGGAAATCGTGAGGCGCGAAACCGCCGGGTCGGCGGGCGCCATAGACCGGGAGAAGCCGTGAGCTGCAAAAACGAGTCCATCTATCAGCCGTCAATAACCATATGCGACGAGGTCCGCGACGAAATCCAGGACGTCAAGACGTTTTTCTGGCATTTCGAGGACCCGACGAAGGAAAAAGCGTTCAGGACCTTCATGCCGGGACAGTTCGCCATGGTTTCGCTTTTCGGCGCGGGGGAAATAGCCATTTCCCTTCCGCCAAGCCCTACCGAAGACAAGCTTTTCTTTACAACGCGCCGTGTGGGAAGCGCCACCACCGTCATGCATAAGCTTAAGCCCGGAGACCGTTTCGCGGTGCGCGGGCCCTACGGTAACGGCTTTCCCATGAAACAATATGAAGGGCGCAATTTAATCATCGTTGCCGGCGGCATCGGTCTCATACCGCTTCGCTCAATTATTCTCTATGCCTTGCATAATCGTTCGAAATACGGCAAAATCCAGGTATTCTACGGCGCCCGTACATCGAAAGATCTTCTTTACACCGAAAACCTCAAGCAGTGGCAGGCCGACAAGGGCTTCGAATGCTACTTGACGGTCGATAAAGCCGAGGACGGCTGGAAAAATAACGTCGGCGTTGTGGGCAGCCTTTTTAAAATGCCCGGCGTCGACATGCCCGTCGACAATACGACCGTGTTCGTGTGCGGCCCGCCCATCATGTTCAGGTTCGTGCTCGCCGACCTTCAAAAGATGGGCTTTGAGGACCAAAACATGGTTTCAACGCTCGAACGCTACATGAAATGCGGCGTGGGCAAATGCGGGCACTGCTGCATCGGCGTAGCCTACGTATGCACCGACGGTCCGGTATTTACGCTCGAACAAATCAGAAAGCTCGGCGAAGTCATATGACCGGAAGTTTTATTGAAAACTTATCGGAAATCCTTATCGGCCGCACGGCCTTTTTGGGCATGGGTAACGTTGATCGCGGCGATGACGGCGCGGGTATGGCGCTCGCCCAAAAACTGCTGGAATCCGGTATATCGAATGTTTTTTTGGGCGGGACAAACCCGGAAAAAAACCTGCCGAGCATTCGCGACGGCGGCTACGATACTGTTTTCCTCCTCGACGCCGCTCATATGGGCGCAGAGCCGGGGTCAATCGCAATTTTAGACGCGCGGGAAATACAATCCACGTTTCCGGTCGTGTCGACGCATAAGATTTCCGCGGGAATGCTCGCCCGGCTTATTACCGAAGGAAACCGCACCTCGGTGTGGCTTATCGGCATACAACCGGAAACAATAGCAATGGGACGCATTGGCCTAGGCCCGATTGTAGAAAAAACAGTCACTTACGCGGCGCAGGGTATCGAAAAGCTCATGGCTTTGCAGGTAGTCCGTCCGCAGGAGCTGGTATGCATATAAATCCGTTAAGCGCCATTCACGACGCGATGATCCTGCTCATGGCGGGCTCCGTCATCGTGCTTTTTCTTTCCTCAAATCGCAAGCTTGCGGGTTGGTTCAATTTTTTGGTGACCTTGACCGCCAGTTGCCTTACGCTATGGGCCTCGGCGACGACCATTTTGCATGGCCCGGGCGATCCGGTCATCTTTCCGGCATTTTCATTGTGGGGATCGACGCTGCGGTTTTATCTTGACGGTTTAGGAGCGGTTTTTCTCTCTCTGATTTCCATTGTTTCGACACTGTCGGCGCTCTATTCGATTTCCTACATGGACCACTATCCCGATTACGGGCTTGCCCGGTATTATCCGTGGTTTTTGCTTTTTATTTCGGGAATGTACGGCATTGTGACCGTGACCGACACCATGGTGTTCTTTTTCGTATTTTGGCAGCTCATGACCATTCCGTCATTCGCACTGATCCGTTTCGAACACCGCAAACTGGAAAATGTGCGCGCGGCCAACAAGTATCTCCTTATTATGGAAATCGCGTGTTTGCTGGTCATGGCGGGATCGGCAATCCTCATGTATACGGGGTCCGTGCCCGAACGCATGGCGGGGCTCCCCCGCTTCGACTTCGATACGCTCAGGCAGCAAATCATGTCGGAAGGAATGCATCCGCATGCGCTTTTCCCCGCGCTGCTTTTCTTTTTGGTGGGGTTTGGGATAAAGGCGGGAATTTGGCCTTTTGGTTTGGCCTGGCTTCCGGATGCGCATCCGGCCGCTCCCTCGCCAATAAGCGCGATGCTTTCGGGCGTTATGATTAAAACCGGCGTATATGGCCTTATCAGAACGTTCTTCTGGCTTGTTCCCAGCGCCTCGGTCAGGGGATTTTCACCGTTTTTCTGGGGCGCGGTCCTGGCCATTTTCGGCACGGTAACGCTTGTCGTCGGAACCTTTCAGGCGCTTAAACAGGAACAGTCGAAACGGCTTTTAGCGTTTCATAGCATCGGCCAAATCGGCTATATTATTCTCGGACTCGGCGCAAGCCTCATGCTGCTCTCGCGCGGAGCGGGCATGGGGACCCTTGCCACCGTGGCCCTTATCGGCGCGCTTTTCCATACGGTCAATCATGCGCTTTTTAAAAGTCTGCTGTTCTTTAACGCGGGGACCGTGCTTAAAGCCACGGGCACGCAAGACCTCAATAAACTCGGCGGGCTCGCGACGCTGATGCCGCTTACGGCTTTTACCTGCCTCGTTGCCGCGTTTTCCATTTCCGGGGTCCCGCTGTTTAACGGCTTCGCGAGCAAATGGACCATTTATTCGGCGTGCATTTTGGGCGGAAAACCCATGGGGATTCTGGTCGTATGCGGGCTTCTCGGAATACTAACCAGCGCGCTGACGCTCGCGTCGTTCATGAAATTTTTCGGCGTCACGTTTTTATCGCGCAAAAGCTCTATTGTTATTAGTCAAGTAAAAGCCGGCGTGAAAATGGAGGCCGGGCCGCTCATGCAGATTCCGCAGGTCCTTCTCGCCGCGGCATGCATCGTGCTGGGGATCATTCCCGCAATCGGCTATATCATTCTTAATAAAGCGCTTGCATCGGGACCGCAAGGGGTTTCGCAGTTTCTTCCGCGCATAGTCCTCGACAAAGGCGATTTTGTGACCGGCATTTCGGCGGCCGGCGGCGCTCTGTTTGCGCCCTTGGTAATAGGCATTGCGCTTGCGGCCCTTATGGGCCTGGCGTATATAATTTCCCGGCTCGGTAACGCCAAGCGTCGCACCGCCGACATCTGGCTATGCGGCTACGACAAGGAAGCCGATATTCATCGGTATGGCGCGCATAATTTATACGGAGAAGTAAAACATCTCTTTGGCCGGAAACAGTGACAAAAGGAATTATAATGAAGTCCCGTGAATTGCTCGATACTATAAATGCCCGTTTCGTAAACGCGGTGCTACGCACTGACATACCCGACGACACCCGGCTCATCGTGCATGTCCGCCGCGAGGCCCTCAAAGATGTCGCGCGCTATGTTTTTCGCGACCTTGACGCACGGTATTGCGTCGGCATCGGCATCGACGACCGCGAAAACTCGGGCGGTTTCATGGTGGCCCACGACTTTGCCTTCGACCGCGACAATATTCTTTTAAGCCTTCTCGTTCCCATGCCCGCCGACGATCCCACGCTGCCGAGCATTTCCGATATCATCGCCGCCGCCGGATGGTCTGAGCGCGAAATGCGGGATCTGCTGGGTATAACCGCCATCGGTATGATTAATCCAAAGCGGCTGGTGCTTGCAGACGGTTGGCCAGACAACCTTCATCCGCTGAGAAAAGACGTTCCCTATAATATTTCTCCGGCCGACTACGACGAAACTAAAACGTATCCTTTCGACGAGCCTCCGCCCGGAACGACCGTCGTCCCTTTCGGGCCATTCCACCCGACGCTCGATGAGCCGGAGCATTTCAGGCTTTTCGTGGAAGGCGAAATCATTCGCGGCTGCGAATACCGGGGCTTCATGGTCCACCGGGGCATCGAAAAACTCGCGGATTCGGTCATGACCTATAACGAAATCCCCATGCTCGCCGAGCGCATTTGCGGCATTTGCGGATGCGTCCACGCGGTCACCTATGCGCAGGCCGTGGAGCAGGCCGCCTGCATAAAACCGTCGCCTCGGTCGGAATATATCCGTACGATCATGCTTGAGATCGAGCGGCTCCACAGCCATACACTCTGGGTCGGGCTGGCCTCGCACATTCTGGGCTTCGATACGCTCTTTATGCAGTCATTTCGCATTCGCGAACCCATTATGTGGATCGCTGAAAAAATTTCCGGAAACCGAAAAACCTATGCGCTCTGCCTCATAGGCGGCGTGCGTTTTGAAATAACGCCCGATCTTAAAACCCATCTGCTCGACGTCCTTAAAAAGCTTGAAACCGAATGGACGGCGGTATTCGCAGCGGTCAAAGGCGACAAAAACATCATGGCGCGCAGTAAAGGCGTTGGGGTGACCACCAAGGAAATGGTCAAGAATTTCGGGCTTTTAGGCCCCATTGCCCGCGCAACCGGCGTTGACATCGACGCGCGGCGCGACCATCCGTATGCCGCGTACGATAAAGTGCAATTCGACGTGGTCACCGGTGAAGGCGGAGACGTGTGGGGACGCATCGTGGTGCGCGTTTTAGAAGTGTTCGAATCCATTAAAATAATCCGTCAATGCCTGAACCAAATGCCCGAAGGCCCTATCGTCTGCGAGCCGCAAAGCGAGCTTCCCAACGGCCGAATAGGCCTTTCGTCGGTTGAGGCCCCGCGCGGCGAAGCGCATCATTTCGTAATTACCGGCAAAAATAACCGTCCGCACCGCTGGCGCGTTCGCGCCCCGACGTATCAAAACCTTCAGGCCATTCCCGATATGATTAAAGACCAACGGATTTCCGATATGACCATTACCCTCGGCAGCATCGACCCGTGTTTTTCCTGCACCGACCGCATGGAAATCGTGGACATTAAAACCGGTGAAATGCGCCTATGGCAGCCGGAAAATTCGTTTAAGGCGCAGCCCGAAATAAAGATTTCCGTGAGGAAACGACCATGAAACACTTGGGTTTTTCGTTACTAGCCGCGTTTATCAATATTGTTCTCGCCCTGATCGTGGCGCCGTTTTTCGAGGGCCTGATGCGCAAGATCACGGCGATCATCCAATCGCGTAAAGGTCCCCCTATTTTCCAGCCGTATATGGACATTGCAAAGCTTTTGATCAAAGAAGACATCGAAGTCGGGCACGCGCCCATTATGCAGCGCTTCAGCGCGCTTTTGTCGCTCGGAGCAATGCTTTCGGTCGTTCTTTTTATTCCCCTTCTCGGCTTTGCTCCCCTTGCGCGTTATGCGGATTCCATCCTTATGATTTATCTTTTGTCTTTAGCGGGTATTGCAGTGCTTTTGGCCGCGCTTTCGGCAGGGTCAACGTATTCCATCGTGGGCATGAGCCGCGAAATGATGGCCATGATGACCTTGGAGCCGCTGTTTGCAGTGGCGGTAATCATGTCGGCCGTCAAGGCGGGATCGCTTCGGCTCGACGCCGTCTTCGGCGGCGCGGTCTATAGCGGAGGCATTATTTCGGGAGTGTGTTTGCTTGGCGTGGTGCTGTTCGCGTTTCAAGCGTTCGTCGGCCGCGCTCCGTTCGATGTTACCGAGGCGGAAACCGAAATCATGGAAGGCCCGCTCATCGAATATTCGGGCCCCAAGCTCGCCCTGTTTAAATATGCGCATATGGTTAAGCTCTTCGTTTACGCGGGGCTCTTAACGGCAATTTTCATTCCCCGTATCAATACCGGAATGAGAGCACTCGACGCCGTTATATTTTTGGCATGTCAAACGGCCATCGTCTTGGGCGTAACGCTCATCGCGGCCACGCATGCCCGGTACCGAATAGACCAAGCGGTGCGCTATTATGCGCTGCTGTTCGGGGTGGCGGTATGCTGTTTGATCGTATCGCTTGTTGGTTGGTAAAGGAGAAAACCCATGTCGCTTGTCAGCAAAATTAAAGAAGCGGTCCTTTGTCTTAAGGCCGGCAGAGTGACACTCTCGTACCCGATCAATCCGCGCCCCGTTCCCGCGCGCTTCAGGGGAAGGCCGGTTTTCGACCCGAACAAATGCATCGGCTGCGCCGGGTGCGCCAATAATTGCCCGGCACGGGAGATCCTCATTAAAGACGCGTGCCAGGAAATCCGTGTGGTTAAATATATCGGCAGACGCTGCACCTATTGCGGCCGCTGCGCGGACTTGTGCCCCGAAAAGGCCATTACCATGAGCCCGGAATACGAAAACGCCTCGGAAAACGGCCACGACATCGAACAGAACCTTGAAATCTGGATGAGCACGTGTCAACGATGCGGACGCTGCTTTAAAGACGCGCTGCCCATCGACGGCCTCATGATGAGAGGTTTCCGGTCGGACAATGTGGACAGCGAATTATGGGTTTACAAATCTAAAGGGTATTTGGACGTCGACCCGGTCACGAGCGACATCGATATCAGCGTTGATGAGGCATAATTTAAATAAAACGGGGCTTTTATGTTAGAGAATTTTCTTAAAAAATATTTCGGACGGTCGCTGTGGGTTTATCACTGCAATAGCGGCGGCTGCAACGGCTGCGACATTGAAGTCGTCAACGTTTTGACCCCGTATTACGACGTCGAGCGCTTCGGCATGAAACTTGTGGGATCGCCGCGCCATGCCGACGTGATGCTCTGCCAGGGACCCGCCGGGCGCGCAACCGCTCCGGCGCTTAAGAGGGCCTATGAGGCCATGGCAGCGCCCAAGCTTGTTTTTGCCATCGGCTCCTGCGCTTGCGGCGGCGGCGTGTGGCACGATACGTATAATGTCCTTGGCCCCGTTGAAAAAGTAATCCCGGTCAATTTCTATGTTCCCGGTTGTCCTCCCCGGCCCGAAGCCATTATCTACGGCGTTGCCCTGGCGCTTGGCCTGGTCAAGAAAAAGGCCGTCCCAACTCAATACCATCCAATCCAATTTCCCGTGGTCAGGTACCATCCCGACGAGATAATCGATATCAACGGGTGGGAAACGTATGAGAAGCTGGAGCGTGTGTAGAGACCGCGTCAGGATAATTGACCTTTTAAGTCCAATCCGCCTTGCCGTTACCATTTCCCCCATCTGCAGTGCCTTATTTTCATTGAAAAAAAAGGCATTCTACAGTATAATAGTAATAGATGAACGTCGGTGAATCTCGCTTTGGTTTTCCTCTTCAAGGATGGGTGCCATGCCGCGACATCGGAGGAATATCAACGGTTATTCGATGATGGAACTGCTTATCGTTATCGCCATTGTTTCCATCGTGGCGGCATTGGCAAGGCCCTCGGTAAAACCGTATCTCGAAAGCATGCGACTTCGTAGCGCCGCGAATGCGGTCAAGCAACAACTTGTTCTCGCTAAAACACGGGCGCTCGGGGATGCGAATTTGCATACCGGCGTATATTTCAATACCGTCGCGAATCCGGATATAACACAACCCTTCATCGACAATAATAACAATAATCAATACGATTCCGGGTCCGACCAGGTTTACATGCCCGCCTTTAAGCTTCCCGTAACCGATACGTTAAAAATCATTGCGGACCCACTGGGCAATAGCGCGGTCATTTTTCGCGGTGACGGGTCGGCAAAATCAAACATAACTATCTGTATCGCGGGCCCTTATAATAAATGCGATACCATTTCGGTGCTTGCAAGCACCGGACGTATAAAGATAACGAAAAATTTTTAGGGGCATACAATGAAAAGAATTACGTTGACGAAGCCGCGCAATGCGAAGGCTTTTACCCTTATCGAGGTGCTTCTTTCGATGGTCATTGTCGGAATAATCGGCTCTTTGGTGTTCACGGTGCAATCATCGACCTGGAAAACCTCGACGTCCTCGAACCGCGCGGTGGTCGCGGGACACATGATCCAGCAGCAAATCGAGCTGATGCGTATGAACATCAGCCAAAACCAGAACTTGTATTTCCCTCCGGTCAATGGATCGCTGGCTCAAAATGGCGTTACGCTCAGTTGGCAAGTTTCAAACGCCAATAGACCCGTCGACGGCTCGACGATGACCGACGTCATGAAATGCGATTTTATCGCCTCGTGGAGCACGAGCAAAGGCGATACGCTTAAAGCCACGACGTTTTTGTCAAAAATGTTTTAACGTTCGAATGGACACGTTATGAACAATAAATTTTTATCTCAACGCGGCTTTACCCTGCTTGAACTCATGATAGCCCTTGGGGTCTCATGCATTTTAGTTTTGGGCCTCACCAGGATCTATTCCTCGGTGCTCAGGAGCTATTCCATGCAGGACCAGCTTACCGAAATGAACCAGAACGCCAAGTTCGTCATGGAGGAACTCAGCGACGTTCTCATGCAGGTGGGAGCAAGCTGCGCCGCGGTCAATAGCGACACGACGGACAAAGATACCATAATCAAACCCACCGGGTCGCCCTGCGGCGATTTCACCGTCAAGGTGAATCCACGAGGCGGATTGTTCGTTATTACTTCTCGATGTTCTTTAAACACGCTGGCCGCCCGATGTTCCTTGCAGGTCGATAGCGCTAATCCATTCAGGAACGCCACGCTGCTTGAAAAAATCCCCTGCCAAACGCCTCCTACCACTCGCACGATCAGCATTTATACGCTCGACAGCATCCATACGACCTCGAACTATATCTATTTCCATTCTTCATCGGGAAGCGCCAAGGACACCTTTTACGTAAACGACGCGGTTTGTTCTTTTGTCAATCATCGATATTACCTCAATGGAACGTCGCTCTGTTTAGACAGCGCCAGTAACGTGTTGGCTGAAAACATCGATTCGCTGAAAGTCTCTTTTTTTGACCCGAACGGAAACGCCCTCACCCTTGCCGCGACCCCCACGCTGTGGGCGAAGGTCTGGTCGATGAGCATCATGGTCGAGTCCACGACTTCGCTTCCGGACAACGCCTATAACGGCTATAGCGATCACCGCCATCGCCTGAAATTGTCTTATCAGTTCAGGCTGAAAAATAAAGTTTGACAATTGAGGAAAATGTCATGAAAAAATTCTTGCAAAACAGAAAAGGCGTGATCGCCCTGGTTACAATGCTTCTGCTCATGGGCGTTGCGGTATTGGGGATCGGCACGGTCATTACGTCCCAGTTAAGTTACTCCGCCGCGAACAATTACCGTAAAAAAATAGAGACCTACAACGCCGCCGATGGGGTAATGACTTTGCTTGCGCAAGATATGCTGGATTTTAACGATAACAAATATTTTACAGTCCCCGGCCCCTTCGACTCGCTGGGGGCAAACACGACCATGGGCTCCGGAAATTCTCCAACCGGCGGATCGTACGTATACAACCTTGGCACTCAAACGTTGACGGCAGGCGGCGCGGACATACAAGGTACTTCGGACAATCTGCGTTTTGCATATAACACCATGGTAGGCAACTGCGATCTGACCGTCAAGGTCGTCTCCATGACTAACCCAAGCGGCTCATATGGATGGGCAAAAGCCGGGATTATGATTCGTCAGAGCCTTAATAGCAATTCCCAATATGTCATGGCAATCGCCACGCCGGCAAACGGCGTTACCTTCCAATCCCGTAAAAATGCCGGAGACACTACCAGGCAAACCATTATTTCATCCGTTTCGGTCCCGGTATGGCTCGAGCTTAAGCGGATCGGCAATATTTTTACCGTGGCGTACTCAACTAACGACATATCATGGACGACGATCAATAAGGACACTATCGCCATGACCGATCCGGTCTATGCCGGTTTAGCGGTAACCTCGCACACGACCTCAACGTTAGAGCCCGCGGTTTTTTCAAATTTTTCCGGGGTCCCGCAAACGTTTATCGATACCGTTAAAATAGGCAAGGATTCGGTCCCCGTCATTTACACCGTAACTAAACTCGGGGCTAATCTTTTTAATATGTCAACCGATGCGTATTTTTTGAAAGGTACGAACAGCACCCACAACTATGAAACGCAATTGAACCAATTGCTGTCGCGCCAGACCCAAGGCACCTGGACTGAAACCGCAAGGGACAGCGCCATAATACCCGTGACGTTGTATGATTTCAGGTCGGACAATTCATCTCCTGAATTTCAAGTGCCGGGGCAAGGAATGAAAAATATGCTTCAATGCACGCTTGACGTGGATCGCAAACCGATCCCCCAAATCCCCTTAGCGTCGTTCAGGTCATGCATTCTTGCAACCTATACCGGTGGAGCTCCCTACTGTTTCGGTTCGGACTGGTATACGGTCTCAACGGGTACTCGGAACACACGATATCTCACTATCGACTGGCATCCCGATTGCATAAACAACTGTAAATCGAGCAATCCTCCCGGCAATAATGGATGGTGGTTTAACGATAGCATGCGAGCGTGGTTTAGGCCGTGGGGAGACCCTAATCCGATGGGCGGCGGGTATACATACGATCCTCTTTCAGGCAAATGGTCGGGGCTAAAAATGCGCCCGAACTGGACCCCGAATTTTCCCGGAGAAGACACCGAATGGGTTGGGCAAAATTGGGACTCGACTAACCATTTTGCAAATATCGTCATGTATGATTCGCTTACGTTCAGGCAACAGAAAGCGCCGAAAGACACGACGGTATTTACCTTTGGAGATTCCAGTTGGATATATAAACAGGACAGCGTCTGGTTTGTTAAGGGTTGCAATTGCACTCTAAAGGTAGGATATTGGGTCGGGTGGTGGGACACGATAACTATGTATTTCCCTCCGAACGAGTATAAATTCATGCCGCTTAAAAACAGGGGCTTTAAATATGACGCATCGAAATGGTTCCCCAAAGGTTATAATTCCTGTGTCGACAAATGCAATTTTTCCTATACCATGGAAATCCACCGCAAATTTACCTATAAACCCGGCCAAACTTTTTATTTCCGTGGTGACGACGATGTTTGGGGGTACATTAATAACCATTGCGTGATCGACATCGGCGGAACACATACCGTGGATAGCGAAAATGTCATGCTCGACACAATCCACCCGACCCTGGTATCGGGTCAGGAATACTGGTTCGACTTTTTTTACTGCGAGCGCAACGTAGATAAATCGAATATCTACATATCCACCAACATGCTGATGTTCATACCCCCCCAACCGCTCAAAAGAAGCTGGAAGCGAAATTACGGAAACCTGGATTAAATTTTAAGAACCCTTACCTTACGCATTGCTACTAATGTTATTATAGTTACAAGACATCATTTAAATCCCCTCTCTCCGTGGGAGAGGGGAAAGACGCGAAGCGTCAGGGGAGAGGTCGAATTTAATGCGTTTGTTATTTTTTTTCCTCCTAATTTTTCCATGTTCGCTTTTCGCCCAATCTTGGATCCCGTTAGATTCAGTCTATATCAATTCAGGCAACCCCAAATTCCCTTTCCCCCAGTTTCTGCCCTACCAGAATGGCGCTCTTGGCAATCTATCCACGCATAGCGGAGTTGGCGTTACCCATGCTGAAATGGAGCAAACGATACGCGATGCTTATCGGATTGCAATGAACCGCGCATCGAAGCCAGGTGGAGGAGTAAGCGGTATTAGTTACGTTTATTTCAATTCGGATTGTCATTGCACTGAAGGCGATGGGTATGCCATGTTGGCGGCAGCAGCCATGGCTGATAAGACTACTTTTGACGGCTTGTGGCTATACGTACATGATACATTTATGCATAATGTGAAAAGATATAGCGATTGCCAGACAAATGGTCCTAATTACCTATATGGCAATTTACCCGGCGTTTATCATAATATCACCGATAATTCCGCGGCTGACGGTGATGTTGACATAGGATTTGCATTGTTATGCGCTTATTATCAATGGGGCGAATTTATGGGCATCAACGATGCTTGCGGAAACCCGATTTCATATAAAAAAGAAGCTTTAGCGTACTTAAAATCGTTTACGGACACAATTCCCTTTTCTCTTAATAACGGTGCAAGCTATATCAGTGGTGATATTGGCTTGGATGGTTATATTAAAGGTGGCGATACCTGGACTGAGCTGACGAATTGGGCAAGCAATACGACGCAAAGCGGGTTTTTAAAGCCGCCAAACTTTGGCGGCCCCCAAACCGAGTTCATTGATTACGCGGCTCCATCATACTATCACGAGTTTGCAGATTTTTTGTCACAACAAGGAAATACCTCACTTTATTCATGGAATATCAGCCAGTTCCAACGTTGCGAAGCATCGTCGGATTGGCTCATGGGAAAACTTTTTACTCAAAGTTCTTCCACGATCCCTTTTGCCGGAAATGTCAGCATGCCCAATGACACTACCGTAACTTTTGGGAATGTTATGGCCGCCGAAGATATGCGCTTGGCCTGGCGGACCATATTGAACTACATTTGGCATGGAAATCCAACCACGACTTGGGACCCAAAAGCGCACCAAGTAAAGGCAGGGACCGTCAATACCTCAGAGCGCGACTTTGCTCAACGTTACGCAAAATTCCTCTGGGACACGCGCCAATCACCTTGGAACAACTCATGTGTAACCGTTTCTAACGTTCCGTATCAGTTTTGGGGCCCATCGGTTCTCTGGACCGATTGGACGCTTAATGGGACGGGAGGAAATTTTTTCTGGCTCAATTGGATTCAAGGCACGGGATCCCCTTCCGCCGTAATTTCGCAGGATTTTAACCTTATGGCAGAAATGTACCGCCAATGTGAAACTATTTGGGATGCACCAATAGCTGGTGACGGTTATTTGACAAGCATTCCAACGTATTTTCATGAGTGGTTTCGACTTTTGGGATTGTTAGTGCTTTCCGGCAATTACCAAGCGCCATCGAATTTTCAAGCCACATCGAACATGAAAGTATACATGGCCATCGATAAAACTTTCGGGTTTCAAAACGATAGCGTGACCTATACCATTGACTATCGCAATTATGGTTCTCTGGGTGCGCAAAGCGTAACCATCGTAGACACTTTGCCAAAAGATTTTATTTTTCTTTCGGCCACGGGTAATAACCAATTTTCTCCTACTACCAACATAGTGACTTGGAACATCGGAGCAGTTCCCGGCTTTCAAACCGCCACCGGTATTAAGCCGACTACGGGTGAAGTTGTCCTAAAAATCAAAGTCGGAAACCCAACGCAAACTCAATACCGAAACCGAGCGACTATTACCTGTTCCAATGGAAGCGGCTGGACTTCCAATGAATATCCCAACGATCTATCATCCGTGATGAAACGCAATTTTCTTGACATCGCAAAACGCGCACTCGTAATCCATAATGTCGCATCCGTACCAAGCCCAAAAGCCGGAACTCCTGTTCAATTCACCATTAACTATAAAAACACATCCGACGCCGGCTGGATCAATGGCGGGAGGCCTGGTGTCCATTTTTCTTTCTCGCAAACCGCTGGAACTGGCAGCGCAACCATGAACACCATGCGTTTCAAGCTTTTTCATGACGCCGATGAATCATATATCGATTTCGGAAATTACCGCGTTTCTTATTTTCTCTACGATTCCATCAATACATGCGTTCAAGGTGTCAATGGGTGCACCACAGGGTGGCAAAAAACGCAAACTATTACTAAAGGAATAAACGATCCCACAACGGTCAAACTCTTGCAGGAAATGATCACGCCCGGACAAGACTCTTTAGGCAGATGGAACCAACGGATTGTCATCCAATTCTCCGACCCCACCAATCCCAACAGGATTATTAATCTTGCCGCACCCGATGCGCTTTTAGAGCAATATTTAGGAAATACGGGCACCAATATTCACCGGGGAGGTAACCAACCGCTTTGGCTTGTGTGGTTCATTAACAGCAGTTCATGGCAAAATGTAAACTGGAGCGCAAGCTGGTCATGGGATGCTAAGGCAACCGACAGTGACCAAGGTATGTATTTTCCGGTAACTAATGACTGGACCGACCCCGACAACGGAAATATACCCGTTACAACATGGAATCCCAAATCGTGTTCCACTGCGCCACATACCGTTAATAATGTCCTTGTCGAGGAATGGGACGGCTACACCTGGCGCAGGGTCGCGGGTAACGGTCCATTGCCCGGCCGCGACGTGAGCAATGTAATCATCCGTGACTCTATCCCAAAAGATCTTGCTCTAAATCCTCTTTCAATTACAGCACCCGCCGGTTTTACACAAACCATAACCGGGAATATAGTTACCTGGACAAAAGCCGTTATGCAGGTCAACGATTCAGGACAAATAACTTTTACGGCAACCGCATCGAACTCCTGTCCACTTCCGAGTAAAACGATCTTTAACCACACTTGGATTTCAGGGTTAAATGAATCGGCGGCTCATGATAGTTCAAAAGTAATTCTTACATGCGATTCCGCAATTAAATTAACCCCGTCTTACCTGACCCTCTTTGATCCGACCGGCAAAACCATCCATAGCGGCGACACGGCCCATATCGACTCGACGGCTTTTACCATCCAGGTCATCGATACGGACCAGAATGTCAATAATAGCGCCCGCGACACCATTACCGCGCTGGTCAGTAACCCTTCTTCCGGCGACTCGCTTACAGTCAAGCTTATCGAAACCGGCAACGCCACCGGCGTTTTCCAAAGCGCCACGACCGTCACCGTGGTAAGCCTTCCACCCGGACAACGCGGCCCGAACCAAATATCGGCCGGTGGCGGTGAAACGGTGTACATAACCTATACCGACCAATACGACTCGACCGACATTTCGCAGACGCATTTAGTGACCTTGGCAACGTTCCCTGTGCCGGTATACGGCTGGATATTCGACGCCAACGGCGACGGCAGGGCCGACAGCGCGGTCGTGCTTTACAGCCAACCGCTGACCGCCGCCCCCGATTCCGTGCGCTTCTATTTCCCCGACCAAACGACTTTCCAAACCGTCAAGGCCGGGCAAGGGACCATGCAAATAAACGGAAGCAGCTTGTCGGTCAAATTTCCTTCCCCATTCGCGACCGCCGTGACAAGCTTTACTTCCGGCGGTTCGGGCAGCGGCTATTCCTATATCACGAATAACGGTACGGTGAGAAAATTCCAATTCACCCTTGCCGACAGCATCGGACCTGTCATAACTGCGGCCCAGGTCGTTGAACGAGCCCCCGGCGCAACCATCGACACGCTCTACGTGACCTTTTCCGAGGCGCTTAAAACGGGATCGTTAAAGGGCGCATCGCTTATTCTTATCCAAAACGCCGCGCCAACCACTATTTCCATCGATTCCGCTCGGATGCTTACCGCAACCCGTTTCGCCCTTTCCCTGGCCTCGATCGCGCCGCAGCCCAAACCGGGCGATTCGCTACGCATCAATCCGGCCGGTCCGGTCGCAGACCTTTACGGCAACAAGGCAAATACCCTCAATCCCGCGGTCGCCATTACGCTCAAACAGTCCCCGCCGTCAATCGTCATGGCCTACTACGTGGACCGAAGCTCGGGCCTTGCGGACGGGTATGTTGACACGGCAATAATCCGGTTCAACAAAAAAGTGTCGTTAAACGACCTCTCGTTTCAGCTCGACTGGGGGACCGGGCTCAACGTGGCAAACATCGTTGGCGATACCATTGCCTATGCGGGTCCCGACAGCACGAGCGTGGGAATCGCGCTACGGTTGGTGTACCCGTATGTTGGCCAGCCCAAAACATCCGGTAATATGTTCGCCACGGTGAGCTTCAACTCGTTTCCCGGCGAAACGCGGCAAGCGTCCGTGGCCGACAGCGCTGCCCCGGTCATCGACAGCGCGACCTATATCGCCAATACGCTTACATCGGGCGGATGCGATTCGCTCAAGGTCGTATTTTCCGAGCCGGTCAACATTAACCAGGCCCTTGACCCATTTCTGCTTTCGGGAAAATCCGTTCCATCGTATACGTTTAATCTTTCACCGGTCGCAATATCCGGAAATCAAGCGCTCTATTGCGTTTCCTCGGCAAGCTCTAAAGGGCTGCCGCAAAACGGCGACCAAATGTGGATAGCGCCGAACAATAGCGTGGGAGACCTTGGCGGCGTTTTCCAAAACAGCGGCAACAACCGCAAGGTCGTTTTAACAATTATTCGGTCAAAAACGGATTGGAAACCTTCCATAGCCTGCAATCCCCTAACGCTCGGAACGGACTTTATATGCCCGGCCCCGGACGGAACTTTCCATGGAACGGAAATATCCGTCAAACCGGTCAATTCGGCGCAAAGCCTTCCCGCAATGACCCTGCGGCTTCAAATTTTCGATTTAGTGGGTAATTGCGTCTACGAAAACCAAATCGCCCGGCAAGGCGCGGACGGCAATTCCTATTATTTCACCTGGGACGGCCGCAATAAAAACAGCCGGTTGGTTGGGACCGGCGTATACCGCGCCATCGTAACGGCAATTGACGAATCGGGAACGTCGTCGAAAGCGATACAAATCGGGGTGAAGCGATAGTAGAGGCGACCGGAAGCTTTGTGTGTTTATACTTGAATAGGAAAAATGCATGCAAAAATATTTTTATTTAATCGTTTTAGGCGTTCTTTTAAGCCACCCCGTGTCCGCCCAATATACCATTCACGTGCTCAATCCATGGGCTTCCGACACCTGCGCGGGGCACGCAGACTCCCTGCGAATGCTCGGCAACAACACCGTCGGTTATTATCCGGGAAGTTCATTAACGCCCGAAGGCGGGAATTGGTTTTTTTATGTCTATCCGACCGACGCCCTCTCTTTTCAATTCGTTGATTGGTGCGGACCACAGGCGTATCAGGGCAGTGTAAGCTACCATTATTCGATAAACCTCGACAGCACGCTCATGAAGTTCCCCGTTGGAACCAACGAAATTTGGATCGTTATTCCCGATACTTCCCAGAAGCCCATCATTTCCAACCAGCCGCCCGCGGGAAACAAGGTGGTTTATTTTCTTTCCCCTTGGGACATCGGCGCGCCGACCATCCAATTCAATGGTAATTCTTCCATAAAGATGAAAATGGACACGAGCATCGCCCTATGTGGCTGGTTCAAATATTATTATTACGGCAAAACCGACAGCGCCCAAGTGAAATTCACCAACTCGCTTGATAGCACCGTATTTTCAAGCGTCGGAATCGGCCAAGGAAATTACATCGATTTGTCGACAACGTTGGCAAATTCCGACACGGTTTGGGTCATGCCGATCAGTTACCCCACAGGCGTCCCGTCAATCTCGTCGAAGTATCCCGGCATATCGGCCCCTTGTCAACGGTCGATCCTGTTGGGAGCTACGCTTCGAGACATCGACGGCACGAAACACCCGGATTTTAACGTTGGCGGAACCAAACCGGCTTGTGACGGGCCGAACCACGATTACGGCGCCCCAACCAAGGGCATAGTAAAAGACACGCTCGGCCCCGACGGCAAACCGATGCTCAGCCCAACGAGCCCATGCCCGGTGGACAGTTTCAACTGGTTCAAGACCGATACCCTCGCTATTGTCAATGGAGTGGCCTATACCAATGCAACGTGCTATAACCTCACATTGACGAAAAACGCCGACGGACTGTTCCAATACGATACCGCTTTCTTTTTTCCGCTTGACAGCTTTAAATTCCTCGACCGGCCAAATGACCAAGTTCCCAACACGCTGTTTAACCTAACCGGCCCGGACGTGAACGGGTTCCTTCATAATTATTCGTTTACCATGCAGCTCGGGGCGCAGTTCGAATACGAAAAAGGCCAGACCTTTGATTTCCGAGGCGACGATGACGTGTGGGTATTCATCAATAACCGACTCGCGGTCGACATAGGCGGCATACATAATCCCATGGAGGGCTCGGTCAAACTTGATTCCATTGCCCCGCTCTGGGGCCTTAAACTGGGATCAACGTATAGTTTCGCCCTCTTTTTCTGCGAACGCAACTGCTGCGGATCAAGCTTCCGGATGGTGACGTCGCTCAATCTTCGCACGAACAGCAACCTTTTTACGAAAACGGTCATTCTGCCGGGCGGCGGCAAGGAATACGACATGTACGACAAAATAACCCAGAGCAATTTGACTTGCGATTACAGCCAGGCCATCGTCGACACGCAATCCGCGGTGGTCGATTTTTATCTCACGGGCCCGACAATCCCCTCGCCGACTCCTTTACCAACAGGAACAACCTCCTATGGCGGCATAACCATACCGAGCTCCAACACGTTCGTTAAAATCGACACCGCGGCCATAACCGGGCTTCCTCCCGGAAACTACATCATCCATTATTATTTACATTCCGACAATTCGCAATACGGCGCGATCCCCTTTACCATTACGGCGCTTCCCGGAGACCATTTCGACGTTCTGGCCGACACCATGACCCTCAATCTTAAAAAAGACGCCCCCACCGACTCCATCGTCATCGGCATGTTCGATTCAACGGCCTATGCCTATGCGGTCGTCCGCGATATTAATGGGGCCTTTCTTACCTATGCAACGAACCCAACATGGATTAGCCGCAACCCGCAAATAGCGGCGGTAAAACAATCATCCGCCGATAGTTGCCTTGTCACCAAAATCGCTTCCGGCACAACATGGGTTGTTGTAACCGACCCCACGGGGACGCTCAAGCCGGATTCGATTAAAATCGTCTCGATAGTATTGCCGAAATATCCGGTCATTGTTTCGGCAATCATGCTCGACACCAGCGCCGACCTCATTCCCGATATGCTGAGCATTACCCTCAACGATACGTTTAAAACCAACCAACGGCCCGATTCCATCGTCATAACCTACCGGGGCAATACTTATTCCATTGCGGCGGCGAATGCGGCGATAAACGGGACCTCGATAAAAGCGTCTTTTGCACCTTCAACCGGCATTGACGGACGGCCCACGGGCCAGGCGGCCCTTTTCATGACAATCGGCGGCGCGCCCCAGATTTCACAAAAAACATTTTCCGACGGCGTTGATCCCGCAATCATCGCCGCCGATGTCATGGAAAATGACGGCCCAGGCCCCGATACGCTATTCGTGACGTTCTCCGAACCGGTCCAGCAATCATCGGTTGCCGGTAATCAGCTCCTCCTGATCAAAGCCGGCACGGCCGATACCGTGTCCCTTAACATTCTGCAAGTCATCGCTAAAACGACCGACTCGACCTATACGCTCCAGGTCATGTCGGCGTCGGGCCAACAGCCCAAACAAGGCGACGCTCTGAGGCTTTTGCCCGGAATTCTCGGCGGATCGGTCCTTGACGTATCAAAAAACTCCCCGCACTTGGCCAATCGCCCCGTGGTCCTGGGCGAGCGCGTAGGACCGGCGGCCATTATCGGCGCGTATTATCGCGACGGTAACGGCGACGGGTTCATCGACACGGTCGTATTGAACTTTAAACGCCCCGTGCCCCTTTCAGCACTCCAAATGATTACCGTCAAATGGAGTTTATCGCTCCAAAATATCCGCGTCGATACCGTTGCCCTCTTTACACTGCGGCAGCGCAACGATTCCTCGTACAGCGTCCCTGTTCACGGTGAAAATCTCGTGCCGAAAATCCCCCGGACAAACGTTCCGATGGAAATTTTTGCGAGCTATACGAATTTTCCCGACCTGCCCCCAACTTCGGCCATCGTAGCGGACAGCGCCGCGCCCGTGCTTGATTCCGCGCGCCTCTATTACGCGAACTCGGCGGATTCAACCACGCTTACCGTCACTTTTTCCGAAAATGTCGGGCAACCAGGCACATCCCCTTTCCTGGCATGGTCAAAATCAACCGGCGCCCAATATCAATTCACGCTCACGCCGATATCCACGAGCGGCAATGTTTGCGTGTTCCGGGTCGATACGATTATTGGAGGCGGAGTGCAGTTTGCGGGTATCGGCGATTCTTTATGGATTAACCCTGGCGCGTCCCCGCAGGTAAGCGATTTAGCGGGTAACGCGCAAGCAAACCCCCTTAACCGGCGCGTTTTGCTTAGCGTAATAACACAGCCGCCGGTATGGAGCTTCCCTATTTCCAAGAACCCATTTACCGCGGGAATGGGAACGACCACGGAAATCAGCGCTTTTTCGCAGGCCCCCATCGTCGACGCGAACCAATATTCGCTTTCAATCGGAATATTTGACATTATCGGAAACCAGGTCATCACCATGCCCATGCTGCCGAGCGGAAAAGGCTGGAAATACTCTTGGGACGGTCGTAACAGGTTTTCGAGGACCGTGGGCAGCGGTGCATATACGGCCATTGTCAAGATATATAAAAACAATATCCTGACCCAAACCAAACGGTTAACCATCGGGGTCAAACGATAATTGTAGGGTAACCGGCGTGTCGGCCGTTCAACCGATGCGTCACCCTAACCTGCCTGTCGGCAGGAATATAAGGTATATTTAAGGGCCTCGCGCCAACTGATATAACTCTGATGAAATAGGAAGTCATGACCAAATTATTTTACACTGCACTTTTTTCTTTTCTTTTTAGTCAAACGGCTTTCGCGGATTTTACCATTCATATTTTAAGCCCCTGGGCGAATGACACGTCCGCACTACGCGCGGATTCGCTCAGGATGAGCGGCAATAGCGAAGCGGGCTATTATCCCGGCGCATCAATGTACCCTGAAGGCGGGGGCTGGTTTTATTACACTTACACAACGCTGGTTAAAACCGACGATGTTTACATGAATATCGCCGATTGGATCGGTCCTGCAGCCTGGCAAGGCAACGTCAGTTGGAGCAGGACCCTTCATTCCGACAGTCTTTTTGCTCCATTTCCAGCTACAACTAATGAACTGTGGATCGACCTGAGCGACACGCTGCATCCAAAGATTTACGCAGTCCCGCCGCATAGCAAAGTCATTTATTTTTTCAACCCATGGCCCGATAATTCATCCCAGATCGCCATCGATAACCGGCCGCCCATGAAAATGCAAATGCGGACGGACATTTGCGGATGGTATACGTGCTATTTCGTCGGACCGCCCGACAGCCTGGACAATGTCTATTTTTCCGATTATTTTCATACGCAAAAATATGCTTCCGCCGGTTTGGTAAGCTGGCTGGTCAATACTCCGCCAATGGATTTACGCTCCGCGCTCCTCAACAAAGACACTGTCTATATACTTCCCAGCCCCTATCCGTATGGGCCGCCGCTTTTTTCGGCCACGTTTCCCGGCCAAACCGGCGATTGCGGGCTTCGAAAAGTGTCCGGGATTTTCCGGGATTGGAAATTTGACGCGAATAATCCAATGCCTCCGATCCACAGTTTTTTTGACGATCCCCAGGGGGCGCAGTATCAAGTGGGCCACGGCGGAAGAGGCATGGTACAGACAACCTTGCAGCCGCCTGACTATATACCCCAATTGACGCCTGCGGCAGTTGCAAGTGATACGTGTCCACCCGTTTCATCCTGGTATCAGACCTACACTTTTCCGGGCACAACCAGGCAAAATGACACGTGTATTGATCTAACCCTTAAGAAAGGCGACGACGGACGCTGGACGTTTAATTCCGATGAAATGGGCGGTTTTTTTCCCCTCGATAGCTTCAACGATCCCAACAATATCCAATACTGGGACGCCTTGGATTCAAATTCAATCGGCGCAAAAAAACATAACTTCCATTTTTCCATGGAAATGCACCTTCAGTTCGTGTACTATCGATCAGACAATTTAGTGTTCGATTTTTGCGGCGACGACGATGTCTGGATTTTTGTCAACAACCATCTGGCTGTTGACCTTGGCGGACTGAATAACCGCGCCACCGACACCATGATCGTTAATAAAAGAAATGATTCCCTTCACCTCGGGCTTGTCGACGGCCAGACCTATAACATGGATATTTTCTATGCCGAGCGAAACCCCATCGGTTCCAATTTAATTGTCCAAACCACCATGAACTTGAGCAACAGCAGTACGCTGTTTTACAATGCAACGGTTTTGGGTCCCGGGCACACCCAATACCTAATCCAAGAGCATGTACAATCGCTCCAAAAAACGTGCGGATTTACGCCGCTCTTTAACCAGACGGACACGCCCACGGTCAACTTTTTCATCCAGGGCCCCCAATTCGCCCAGCCTTATTCTTTACCGCCGGGAAATTATTTCAATAACGGCCTGACCGTCGACCCAAGCAAAAGCAAAGTGACGCTCGACAGCGCGACCCTTGACACGAGTCTCTTGCCGGGAAGTTACCGTATTTCATTCACCAGCACTTTCGACACTTCGCGCACCGGATACCTGGTCTTTATCGTACCTCCCCTGCCGGCCAACCACCTCGACATCATCGACTCCGCGGTCGGCCTTAACCCCACGAAAGACGCGGTCATCGATTCAATTTATTTGCCCATGGGCCTGGCATCGACCCAGGTGTATGCCGTGCTTCGGGACAAAAACGGGAATTTCATTTCCACCGCCACCGGGGCGACCTGGACAAGCCGCGACCCGACGATCGCAACGATCACTCCGCTACCGGGCGATAAATCGCACGCCACCATCGCTAAAACCGGCACGGGCACGACCTGGATCGTGGTAAGCCAGGCGGGGCTCCTGTCCGATTCGGTAAAGGTTTCGGCCATTGCGTTTCCTCCGTACCCCATAATTTCATCGGCAATCATGCTCGACACCAATGCCGACATCATTCCCGACAAGCTGAGTATTACCCTTAACGACACCTTTCATACCAACCAAAATCTTGACTCGGTGGTCATTACCTACCAAGGTAAAAACTATACCATCCCCGCTTCCAAAACCGCTTTGAACGGGAAAAACCTTTCGGTCCCCTTCCCCGGCACGTTCACCGACGCAGAGCCTTCGGGGACCGTGGCAATTTTCATGAACGTCAGCGCCTCGGAAAAAAGTTATTCAACGTCCTTTACCGACGGCGTTGGTCCGGCGATCACCGCGGCAAGCGTATTGGAAAACGACGGTTCGAACCCGGATGTGCTGTACGTGACGTTTTCCGAGCCGATCACCCCGGCTTCGCTTACCGGCAATCAAATACTGCTCATGAGCGCGGGCGCAACCGACACCGTAGCGCTTTCCATAGCAAGCTTCATCAATACAGCCAATGATTCGGTTGTGACGCTCACGCTTGCCGCCGGCGGCAAACATCCCCTGGCGGGCGACCGCATTCGGCTTGTTCCTGGAAGTAAAGGCGGAACAATTTCGGACCAAAGCTCCAACAACCCAAGCGACCTGAACCAATCGGTCGTATTGGGTTTTAAGCCCGGCCCAACGCCCATTGTTTCCGCGTATTATCGCGACGGCAACGCCGACGGCTTCATCGATACGGTTGTCGTGTCATTCAAACGGCCCGTTCCCGCTTCGTCCTTTCAAATGCTCAACGTCAAATGGACATTGTCGCTACAAAACGTTAAAACCGATACTATCGTCCTTAACACACTTAAAGCGCTCAACGATTCCACTTACTGTATTCCCGTGCATGGGGAATTATTGACTCCCCTTAGGCCCCGCACAAGTGTCGGCATGGAACTTTTCGCGACCTATACTAATTTCCCGGACGTTCCGGCCCGGTCCACCATCGTGGCCGACAGCGCTTCGCCGGTGTTGGTCGATTCAGCGCGCCTTGTTTACGGGGCTTCGGCGGACTCGACGCTACTTACCGTCACTTTTTCCGAAAATGTCACGCAACCCGGAACGCATCCGTTTTATTTAATGTCGCGGACCTATGGAAAGTATCAGGCCAAATTGACCCCCGTCTCAATGAATGGCGCGGTCTGCGTATTCAGGCTCGATACCATCGACGCCGGGACCGCTCCCTATGGACACTCGGGCGATTCGGTTTGGATCAATACCGATACCCTTCCTTTGGTTACGGATCTTGTCGGCAATGCCCAGCATAATCCGCTCAATCACAAAGTCCCGCTTGTCGTCATAACCCAACCGCCTGCCTGGAACTTCTCCGTTGTCCCAAACCCATTCATTCCAGGACTAACATCGGGGAATTTCACGGTTATCAGCGCCTTTCCAAACGCGCCCATGGTCGACGCTGACCAGTATTCCCTATCCATCAGTATTTTCGACATTATCGGAAACCAGGTCATTACCATGCCCATGCAGCCCAGCGGCAAAGGCTGGAAATGCTCCTGGGACCACCGTAACCGCAATGCACGGCTTGTCGGCAGCGGCGTGTATTCGGCCATCATCACCTATTCGAAAAATGGCGGCGTAAGCGGCACAAAACGCGTCAGTATCGGCGTGCAGCGGTAGCATGATCCTTTCGTATTATTGGTCAAGGCCGCTTTACTGCCTGGCCTGGTATAGCGTCAAGCTGCTGCGGAAAGAAAAAAAATGCGTCCTTTATTGCGAGGAGGCTTTCGACGCGATACTGTTCGATAATGTCCAAAAACATTTGAAAAACGTCCCGCTCCTTGCCAAAAACAGGCGCGTCCAAAATAAATTAAAAGCGATGGGGCATCGCTCACGCCGCTCCCCGTCGTTTCCCGACGTCGTCATCATGTTTCGGAACATGGCGTGGAAATTTCCCTGCAAAAAAATAGTCAAGATCGGCTTTGAGCACGGCGCCTATAATTTCAAGAAATTCTCCGCCCCGTCGTATTACAATTTATTCACGGTGTTTTTCATGACCTCAAGCGCCGATGTGGCCCGCGCTGAAAAGCTTGGAATTACCACGGCAAAGGCCATAGGGTTTCCAAAGATCGACGGCGTATTCGACGGTTCGGTCTCCTCGCAAGAACTTGCCCGGTTGTCCTTAAAATTGGGCCTCGATCCGAAAAAGAAAACGCTCCTATTTTCTTCGACGTGGGACGCAAGCGGCATGTCGGCCATTCATCTTTGGTACAAACGATTGGATACGCTCAAGGAATCCTACAACATTTTGGCGACAACGCACTGCTGGACAAGCGATAAATATCGGAGGGCATTGCAAAACGACAAGAACGTCGTTTTCATCACGGACTTTGAAATTTCCCGCTACATCATGATCGCCGACGTTTGCATCGGTGACACTAATTCGCTGCTCGCGGAATTCTGCCTCCTGGGAAAGCCGATAATCACCTTTCGCGTAGAGACGACGAGCCGAACCATGCCGGACGTGATCGAGCTCATCGAAAAGATTTCGTATAGGATATCTACGTTTGAGGAATTGGTCCCGGCAGTTGAAAAAGTATTGGAAAAAGATTCGCCGCTCGCCGCCCAACGGCGTAAGGCGGTCAGGCTGTTTTTCGGCGAACCGGACGGGAAGGCCGGACTTCGCGCGGCGCAGGATATTTGCAAGCTTGTTCCGGAACTTCGCAGTGGGCTTTCCAAAACCTGATGTATTTATTGGTCTTTTCTCTTATTGAAATAATCCCGCGCATGCTGCGCATCGTTTTCATTTGAGAAAAACAGGTCTACGTACGCGGTCGTGGAAAGTACCTGGGGTTTGTTGGCGCAGGAATACGATAATCCGACCGATTTTTCGCCGAATAAAACGGTCACTTTCCAAAAGGCCGAGTCGTTTTCCACGGTAACGCCCTCGCTGTTTTTCTTAGGAATGGTATACGTGTTTTTGCATTCATCCTTGGTGCGCGTGACGGTTATGAATTTATCGTACACTTGGACCGTTTGGATTTCTTTTTCAGGCGAAAATCCGGTATTTGCCGCAAGGACCTCCTGCGCTTTCATCCAGTTTTGGTTCGCCAAGCCATGATTGATCGGCCGGTAATTGTCGGCCGCCGATTTTGTTGTTTTGTAAATGTTCCTAAGCGTGTCGGAATTTATATCGGTGTTCGACCACGGGTTTTTAAGTAATGCGTTCACCCGCATAAGGCCCTTTCGTAAAAACGCCAAATCGCCCAGAAATTCATCGCTGGAAAGGTTTTGGATTTTCTCTTCTCTATTTACCGCTTCGTTTATCGTGTCGTAAACCTTGCTTAAATTTTCAAGAGTATCTTTGAGCCTAAAAGCGTCTTTCATCGTTTTATCGTCGGCGCCGCCATTAAAGGCGCTATTATCGCCGACATTAAAATAAACCGCCACCGGACCGATATAGTTGGATGAAATGAACCGGTTTTTATGCCCGAACTTCTTTTCAAGAGCGACGGAATTGTCGAGCATTCTTTTTGCATCATCCAAATTTTTGCTCATGATGCATCCCCAGGGCCGAGAATTTCCATAAACGATATCTTTCGGTTGGGCCGGGATTTTGCTTTCCACGAACAAATAATATACCCATTCCGTGGGCCTTACACGCGCAGGGTCGGAGGCCGAAAAGCTGATATTACCTTTCCCGTCCTCGATATTGATATTTCCTTCGGTATAATATTGCCCGAAGGAACAGACGGTCAAAGACAACGACAAAAGCACGCTTTTTAATGTGGTTTTCGATTTCATAATACCACTCATAATATAACAATTTTCAGACACGCAAGGAGAATTTTAAGGAAGGAAACCGTCCGGAAAACAAAAAAGCCCTAAAACCGCTATTATTTGGTTTTAAGGCTTTTACGAATTTTATTATCTATGTTTTTATTCAAAGAAATAAACGATAATCAACCTTAAATGCTTCTGCAAATTTTTTAGCCCGTAACTTTCCGATAGACCGCTTTCCGTTTTCAATTTCTGAAATTTGGTGTTGCGGAATGCCGGTAAGCTCCGAGAGATGGGCCTGTGTCATAGAGCGTTTGAAACGCTCTGCGTCAAGCCTGTCTCCGGGTGTTATGTCCTTGACCGTTTCCCGATACCATGCCGTCGTAAACGGGTTTATAGTTTCCTGTTCATCGGTTTTAGTAATAGGGTCATCAATCCACGGATCGACGCTATCGGCGACATATTTTACATGAACGCCGGAAAAATGTTTTTTCAATTCCTGCACGACGCTTTTAATGCCCTGACCAGAAATAACGACATTAATATGGGGCGCTCTCACGACTGCCTGCATAGTATACCTCTATGGTTACGGTTTCCTTGCTGTATGTCCAACATGCTACCCAGCTAAATCCTAAATGGCAATGGTAACGGTTATCACCTATCGGTGAATAATTCGGCCAGTTTGCGCGATACGGTCCGGCCTCCACCATTTCAGAAAGCAGCAAAGCAAAACGCTTCTGCACCCGTTCCGGCGCTTTCCGTATCCGCTTGAGTGCCGCCTTATTGGTGATGATCGAATATATCGCCATATTTTAATATACCCTTAAAAGGTATAAAATGCAAGTGTTTTTTTAATGGACATCCGGCAGGGCGATCTATGCCGCCTTGCTTCAAAAATTAAAATCGGGTTTGTGTGTGCTTGGCGCTTGATTTTTAATAAGGAAGGCAATAAAAAAAGCCCAAATTCCTTTATATTTCAAGAAAAATGGGCTTTTTATAGTGGCGGGTCGGACGAGGCTCGAACTCGTGACCTCTGGCTTGACAGGCCAGCGTTCTATATTACGAAAAGCCCGTGTTTCATAGGGGAAATGGTTCTTTAGGTTACTACCAATTACTACCGAAATTGGTACACTGTACAAGTAAATTGGTACACTTTTGGTACACCCATTAGTACACTTCACACAATTAAACAATCCACGAGTATCAACACACAAGACCAGAAAATCAGGCCGAACAGGGACAAATAGGCCGATTTTTAAAAGTGGCGAAATTTGCGAAAAAACGTCAGTCAATTAATCAAAATACTAAGGATTGTTGATTGTTGACCAAAACCCTATTTGAAAGGATTTTTTTTATGAATAAGC
>Ga0182027_10002337_pt1 | contig 30874 bp, 22 predicted proteins | sample 712E1DmetaG_FD_121300 | JGI IMG/M metagenome (GOLD analysis project Ga0182027, IMG submission 121300) | Permafrost microbial communities from Stordalen Mire, Sweden - 712E1D metaG (Illumina Assembly) | ecosystem: Environmental > Terrestrial > Soil > Wetlands > Permafrost | place: Sweden...
GAGCTGACTCCCAGCCAGTTGACGCTGGATTTGGAGAATTGAATGCAAATTGCCATTTCTTGGAAAAAATGAAAATCAGTACTTTTGTGCGTAAATCTCATCGAATTCCCTAACACCCTCTATAAAGTTAGAAGTACTGTCCCATAAGATGATATTCGAAAGATACTCTCCCCAATCGCCGTCCAAAAAACCCCAGGCTGTTCCCTGGGGGGTGGGACATGGCGTAAATGTCAGCGTTACCGGTTGCCCGACGATGGCGGTTGTCGGCGAGACCGACACAGCCGATGCTCCGGCGCCATGCCAGCCAAGGACCAACAGGGTGATGAGAAGGCATGTTGAGGAAAATCTTTTCATGGCTTTGGTGTGTGATTCGGACAGTCGGCGCTTGTTATAAGCGGCGATACCCCGGACGTGCCAAGTTTAACACCGATTTTACGGTGTAGCATGGTTTTTACAATTGGCGGTAGCGGCACGGGAGGGCGGATTCGGCGGGAGATTTTGATACTCTCGACACGGGCGAGCTTTAACGTGCGAGTGCGGGAATCGAGCGCGGCTTGGTCGCCAGAACTTTTGGTGGGGGAATGGGCACGGCCCAAGTGCCGGTTTCGCCCAAATGGGCGGTGAGGCGTTCGGCCTCCTCTTTGGTTGCTGCTTCAACCTCGGCCAATTTCGGGTCGCCCAATTCGTGCGCCCATTCTCTCATGCAGTGGTAAATGGCAAATTTCATGGACAGGTTCAAAAGGAAAAGGGGAGGGATGGCAAGCGGGAAAAAAGGGAGGTGGAGCGGACCGCCTGCGCGGACAAAACTGTGCTCATGGGGCAGCAGGCCCAGCGAGGTCGCCATGGGAATGCTGCGATAAACATGGATATGGATCAAAAGGCAGATTGTCGAACGGAAACCATGTGCTTGCGGCGTCGGGGTCTGTAGGCGGGTCACCGTCATGTAGCATTTGGGGGTTATCCGGTTCCGGTGCGGTTGGCATGTCGCTTCCGGCGGGAGCCTCGTCCTGTTTCCCGTCAAGCCCGCTTGGTGCCTGGCCTTTGGTGAGGTCAAGTTGGTCCTCGATCTCCTGCTGCCGATGCGCGAGGGTGGCAAGGCGTTCAGCGTATTCAAAGGGCGCTCCGACCTGGGCCTGTGTATCGGCAAGGCGCTTGCGGGTGTCTATAATGTTCTGGGCGAGGTTCGCGGCCGTCTCATCGAGGTGTTGGATGGTGTATTCGACTGAACGGATCGTCCCCAATGCGGTGTCCGTTACCTTGGCGGTGTAAGCCTCTGCGCCCTTGAGGACGATTTCGGGACCGCGAAGTAAATTGTCCGACACGAGCAGATTGAACCCGGCAATGGTGCCAACCTGGCGCTCCGCCCGCGAGCCTCGGATGCGTTCGGCGTGGCGGAGCAGCAATTCGCCGGCAATGCCCCGGTCGCGGATGTCTTGTCCGTCAATGGCAGCGACGAAGTTCTCTCCGCTGGTGTCCTGGCGGGCGGCAAGATCGCGCCGCGTCGCTTCGTGGCGGCGCTCCATCACCGGAATCTCGTCCGTGAGATGGCGGACGCGGCTGCGCAACTTGAACCGGGTTTCCTCGTGCTCGCAGCGCAAGCGGCCCAGGCGGGCCAGTTCGGCGTCCACGCGGGCCTTTTCGATCACGAGCGGGTTGCCGGACGCGATGGCTTTGACCTCGGCGTAAGTCAGGGCGGCTCCGTCAATGTCCTCGATGCGGCGAAGGTCGCTCTCGCCCGTCATCACCTGCCCGATGAACCGGGCCTTTGTTTCGAGGGTCTGCCACATGTAGGCGTCAAAGGACTGCTCGGTGACATAGCGAAAGACCTGCACTTCGGGGTTGGTGTTCCCCTGGCGCAGGATGCGGCCATCGCGCTGCTCGACGTCCGCCGGACGCCACGGGGCGTCGAGGTGATGCAAGGCAATCAGGCGCTCCTGGACATTTGCGCCGGTGCCCATCTTCTGAGTGCTGCCGAAGAGGATGCGGACCTTGCCGGCCCGAACGTCGCGGAATAATTGCAGCTTGGCGGCGTCGCTGTCGTGGTCCTGGATGAACTGGATTTCGGAAGAAGGGACGCCGTGCGCAATGAGTTTGTCGCGCATGTCTTCATAGACCGAAAACCCCCTGCCGCCGGTGGGAACGGACAGATCGCAAAAGACAAGCTGGGCGGAGCGATTGTGCGTGGTGTCGCGCCAGATTCGCTCGACCTGGGCGACGGCCTGGTTGACCTTGCTGTCCGGGTGGTCGGGGAGGGATGGGGCATGGAGTCGAAGGTCGAGAGCCGCTTTGCGGCCGTCCGTGGTGACCATGAGCATGTTGTCCTCCCGTGGATCAACCCGGCCAGATTTGAGGGCTTCCGCGCGTTCGACCAGCGACTCGACGATCTTCGCCAGTTCGGGGGAACAGGGTGCGCTGACCACCGTCGGCTTGCCGCCGCGCAGTTCCGGCACGGGGAGGCGGAGCATTTCCTGGGTCTGGATGTCGGCGACCTGCCGGAATTGCTGCATGAGTTCGGGGACGTTGATGAAGCGGGCAAAGCGGGTGTTGAGGCGGTAGCCGGAGCCGTCCGGGGCGAGTTCCATGGCGGTGACAGGTTCCCCAAAGGTGGCCGCCCAGGAATCGAAATGGTTGAGCTTAAGGGCCTTGAGGGCGGACATCTGTAGATACCGCTGCATGGTGAACATCTCCGCCACACTGTTGGCGATGGGTGTGCCGGTGGCGAAAACCACCCCGGTGCCGGCGTTCTGACGCTGGATGTGGATCACTTTCAGGAACATGTCGAAGGCCCGCTGCGAAGCGGTCTGCGGCAAGCCGGCGATGCGGGTCATCTTCGAGACGTAAAAAAGGTTCTTGAAACAGTGGGCCTCGTCCACAAACAGCCGGTCAACGCCCAACTCCTCGAACGTGAGTCCGTCGTCCTTGTGCCCCTCGGCGGCGAGTTCCTTGAGCTTGCCCTCCAACCGTTTTTTGGCGCGTTCGAGCATCTTGACGATCCGCGAGTTGCGCTCCTGGCGTTGTTGCTCGATGGCAAGGGACAACTCCCGCGCCTCGCCCTTGATAAATTCCTCCTGGGCGGCGCGTGAGATGGGAATCTTCTCGAACCCGGAATGAGTCATGATGACGGCGTCCCAATTGCCGGTGGCAATGCGGCTGGTGAGCGTTTTGCGTTTGTCCTTCTCGAAGTCGTCCTTGGTTGCTACGAGGATGTTCGCGCCGGGATAGAGCGCGAGCAGTTCGGAAGAAAATTGGCCCAGCATGTGGTTGGGAACCGCAAAGAGAGGTTTGCGGGCAAGCCCGAGGCGTTTCAATTCCATCGCGGCGGCAACCATTGCATAGGTCTTGCCCGCGCCAACCACATGCGCCAGCAGGCAATTGGGGGTTTGGAGGATGCGCCAGACTGCGGCGCGTTGGTGGGGATGCAGCGTGATGGCGGGGCTGGCACCGGGCAGGCGAAGATGATCCCCGTTGAAGGAACGAAGACGCACGTTGTTGAACTCATCGTTGTATTTGCGGGCAAGGCGTTCCCGGCGCTCATCATCCTGCCAGACCCATTGTTTGAAACGTTCCTTGATCTTCTCCTGCTTGTCGCGGGCGGCCTCGGTGGCCGGGGCGTTGATGACATCGCGGTCGCTGCCGGGGTCGTGGTCATAGACGGTGGGGGTGCGGAGATTCAGGGCATCTTCGAGCAATTCGAGGGCGCTGCGGCGGTCGGTCCCCCACTCGGTGGTACTGGAGACGCTGAAACGGACGCTGTAGCCGCCCTGGACCGTCCAGAGTCCAAGCTGGGGGGCGTGGCTCACGGAAATGCCCTGCTCGCCAAGCAATTCCTGGATAAATCGGCTGATGTCTTCGGCTGGCATCCAGACGCTTCCGAGCCGCGCGTCAATCTCCGTCGCCGGCAAGTCGGCGGGCTGGACCTGCCTGAGCGCGTCAACATTGGGCCGGAATTCCTTGTCGGCCAGCGCGGCGGCCTCCGCGACGGCGAGCTTGGCCCGCACATTGCCGGAAAGATACTCGTCCTCGGTTTCCCACAAATCGGTCTGCGGGTTGAGGAAGATGGTTCCTTTGAGATCGGGAAGAAACTCTGTGGGCTTGCGGTGGAGCAGATGCGAGAGAAGTCCCAAGTCCACGCGGCCACGTTCGCCAAGCGTGACCAAAAGGGCATCCTGGGCGGTGTCAACTTTGGGCAGCGCCCGGTTGGGCTGGACCGTGCGTTCCCGAAAAATGGCGGCTTTGACAGCCCGTCGCGTGTCGGGGTCGTAATGTTCCAATGAAAGCAGGAGGGGCAAATCCGGGTCGCCCTGGAACGCAGTGGTGTTGGCGCGTTCGGAGACCGGGCCGTTCGTGGCGACAAACCGGTCGTAGGTTTGGTTGAGTTGCTCGCGGGTCCCTTCAATCCGGTCTCCCTCCGCGCCCTCAATCTGCGCGCGCAGGCAACGCCGGACGGCATCCCGGAGACGGATCATGCCACGAATGCGCTGGGTGCGCACGGGGGACAGGCCATGCAGAAGACGCATCTCGTCGCCCTCGCGGATGCCGATGCGTTCGTTCACGAGCGCATAGGCGTTGGGTTTGACGTGCTCCGGGGCGGGGAAGGCGTGGGCCAGCGGAAGGGGGTTATTGGGGGCGGTCTGCGGGCGGAAGAGATTGGATGGCAGGAGGGCGACGGCCTGGGCCAGCCTCTCCGGCAGCGGGACGCCGTTGCCCACAAGAGTCGGCTCGGCGCGGGCATACATGCTGCCCTCCAGACGCATCTCCCCAAGCATCATCTCCGGGTGGGCGGCAAAGTATTCGTTCACGGGGATGGCTTCCCCCGCTGAGTTGGTGATCTCGACCACGTCCCTCCATGCCGGGCCGGAAGACAACTCTCCGGGCAGGCGCTTGCGGAGCATGACAATATCGGTGGTCACTTCCGTGTTGGCGTTCTTCTTGAAGGCGTCGTTGGGCAACCGGATTGCGCCGGCCAGATCGGCTTGCTGCGACACGTATTCGCGCAGCGCGGTGTCGCGCTTGTCCAGGGTGCCCTTGGAGGTGATGAACATTATCAAGCCGCCGGGGCGCACTTTATGGAGCGCCGCCGCGAAGAAGTAATCGTGGATCAGGAAGTTCCAGCCCTTGAAGCGCGGGTCGAAGGGTTTGTAATCGCCAAAGGGGATGTTGCCAATGGCAATGTCGAAGCCGCCGTCGGGCAGGACGGACTCCTCAAAGGGCTTGTGCCGGATGTCGGCATCGGGATAGAGCAGTTTGGCCAGTCGCGCCGTGACCGAATCAATCTCGATCCCGGTAATCCGCGAACGCCCTTGCATGTCGTCGGGCATAAGGCCGATGAAGTGGCCCAGGCCCAGCGCCGGTTCGAGCACACGACCGTGGGAGAATCCGAGGCGTCGGAGGGCGTCATACATGGCGCTGACCACGCCGGGCGCGGTGTAATGGGCGTTGAGGGTGGTGGCGCGGGCCGACTCCAGTTCCTCCGGCGTGAGGAGTTGTTCCAGCCGCTCCCGCTCCGGCGCGTATTCCTCATTCCATGAATCGAAGAGTTGGGGCAATCCTCCCCAGCCGACATACCGGACCAGCGCGCGCTTTTCAGACGGGGTGGGGCGGCGGTCCTCGGCCTCAATCCGCTTGAGCAACTCGATGGCTGCCAGGTTGTCCAGGCACTTGGCCTTGAGGGAACCGGAGCCAAGGCGATCCTCCCCGGTGATGCGGTAGTTGTGCTCATTGCGTGGCGGTTCGGATTCGATTGCCGCCGCGTCCATCGGGGGGATTTGCGGGAGCGCCTCCGGCTCTGGCGGTTCCCCGGTCTGCGGCGCAGAGACGGGCGCTGTGGCTGGATGGACTGCGGGGGCGCTCCACAGCGGGAGCACTGACTGCGGAAACCGGCCAAAAAGCGTTGACGGGGCAGCCGGCTCTTGCGTTCGTGAGGCGAGAGCAGAGGTTGCGGAGAAATCGAGAGTGAATTGTTGCCCGAGGCGGGAGGACGTCATTGGAGGCTTCCGGCAGTGCCAGTTGACAAGTATTCAATGACGAAGCGGGCAGGTAAGTCAAGTATTTAATTGCAGTGCGATGTCTATCGCATTCCCAATGGAATATCATTAGATGGGGGAGGGAGCTGGCCGTTGATGGTCACGCCGTGGCGTTGGCGGGAGGATTGAAATTCGGGATTGCTTTCGTCAAAGGAAGGGCGTAGATGAAGGCATGGCTAAAACACCAAAGAGAACACCAAACGCGGCTTTTATGAAGCCGGTCACACCGGATGAAAAGCTGTCAAAAGTTGTCGGCGAAAAACCGCTTCCACGGACCGAGCTTACAAAGAAGCTTTGGGCCTACATCAAAAAGAACGGGTTGCAGGACGCGAAAAAGAAAACGCTGATCAATGCCGATGAAAACCTGAAAGCCGTGTTCAACGGCAAGAAACAGGTCAGCATGTTTGAAATGACAAAGCTGGTCTCCGGGCATTTGAAGAAATAGGCGGGTGCGGGGCCGGCTACTGGTGTTCCCCGGAAGCGATGAGCCTTTGGAGCAAGCCGGAAAACCTGTTCTCCATCCGGTTGTTTTTCACGGCAATCCCCAGGGCCTTTCGCTGGCCGATGAGGATGACAAGTTTCTTGCCTCGCGTAATGCCCGTGTAAACAAGGTTGCGCTGCAAAAGCATATATTGCTGCATGGCCAGGGGCGTGATGACCGCCGGGAATTCTGATCCTTGCGACTTGTGGATTGTGATGGCGTAGGCCAATGAGACTTCATCAAGTTCCCCGAAATCATAAACGAGATCGCGTTGGTCAAACCGGATTGTGACTTCCCGTTCAACGGGGTCAATTTTTACGACCTGCCCGATGTCGCCGTTGAAAACGTCCTTGTCATAGTCGTTCTCGGTCTGGATCACCTTGTCCCGTGGACGGAACTGCCAGCCGAATTTCTCCACGACCGGCTCGTCGGCGCGGGCGGGATTCAATTCTCCCTGGAGCCGCACATTGAGTTCGCGGATGCCAAGTGAACCCCTGTTCATCGGGCATAACACCTGGATGTCGCGGATGGGGTCGAGGCGGAATTTGGACGGGATGCGGGTCTTCATCATCTCCACAAGGGTCGCCGCGATTTGATCCGGCTCCTCCCGCTCAATGAAGAAAAAGTCGGACTCGCCGCCTTTGACTGGAACTTCCGGCATCCGGCCTTCATTTATTCGGTGGGCGTTGGTGATAATCCTGCTGTTGGCCGCCTGGCGGAATACTTCGGTCAGGCGCACTACGGGGACAACTTTGCTTTCAATCACATGCCGCAACACCATGCCCGGCCCAACGGAAGGGAGTTGGTCAATGTCGCCCACAAGAAGAAGGCTGGCTTTTGGCGGAAGGGCGCGGAGAAGGTTCGCCATGAGCGACACGTCAACCATACTGGTCTCGTCCACGACCAGCAAATCGCAGTCGAGGGGATTGGCTTCGTTCCGGCCAAAGCGGCCTGTGGCGGGTTGGACTTCAAGGAGGCGGTGGATTGTCTTGGCTTGGACGCCCGTTGTCTCGGAAAGGCGTTTCGCCGCCCGGCCTGTGGGGGCGCATAGCAGGCAGCGCATTTTCTTGGCCCGAAGAATTAACAGAATAGTATTGACCAAGGTCGTTTTCCCGACACCCGGGCCGCCGGTGATGACCAAGGCCCGGCTCGTCAGGGCCAGCTTGAGCGCCTCCCGTTGGCTGGGCGCAAGCTCCTTGCCGGTCTTCTGCTGGCACCAAACGACCGCCTTGTCGAAATCAATTGCCGGGAATGCCGGTGGCGAACCGCCAAGGCTTCTGATCCGGCCAGCGATGATTTCCTCCGCCCGTTTCAGGTGCGGCAGGAAAATCAAATCCTGACCGCTGATTGTTTCCCTGACCAAATCCTTGGCAGCCAATGTGCGCTCCAAAGCCTGGGTGATGATTTTTTCGTCTATGAGCAGCAGCTTGCCCGCCTCCTCCTTGAGCAAATCCATCGGCAGGGCGCAATGGCCCTCCCCGGTCGCCTCGATCAGGACGTGGCTCAGGCCGGCACAGGCGCGTAGCAGGGAATCCACCGGGATTCCCATTTTCTGGGCGATCTGGTCGGCGGTCTTGAAACCGATGCCATGAATGTCCTTCGCCAGCCGATACGGGTCGCTGCGGACTTTTTCGATGGCGTCCTCGCCATAGGTTTTATAGATGCGCACGGCACGGCTGGTGCTGACGCCATTGGAGTGCAGAAAAAGCATGATCGCGCGGATGACCTTTTGCTCCGCCCATGCGTCCTTGATTCGTTTGCGGCGTTTTGGGCCGATGCCGTCCAATTCCTCCAACCGCGCCGACTCGGTTTCAATGATGTGGAAAATCTGCTCGGCGAATTTGTCCACGAGTTTTTTGGCGTATACCGGGCCGATGCCTTTGACCATGCCGCTGCCAAGATATTTCTCAATGCCCTCCTTGGTGGTCGGCGGCGTGCTGGTCAGCATGTCCGCCCGGAACTGGAGGCCAAACTCCCGATCCTGAACCCACTGGCCCTGCGCCGTAAGCCATTCCCCGGCGCTGACTGACGGAAGCGAGCCAACCACGGTCACAAGGTCGCGGTGGCCCTTGGCCTTGACCTTGAGCACCCCGTAGCCGTTTTCCTCGTTGAAAAAGGTCACGCGCTCAATCAGGCCGGAAAGACTCTCCGGTAATGTTGACGACTGCTGGTTCACAGGAAGGTGATTCTGGTAGATGCGCTGCTGACTGGCAAGCGCCGTGCCGCCCGGTTTTGGAGTGCCCGCCGGTTTTGGTCGGGCTGATGTATATCGCGTTTCCAATGGAATATCATTAGATGGGGATCATTAAAGGGGAGGGGGGAAGGCGGGATTGGCTTTTAGCTGGCTGTCAAGAACTTGTGTATCTGCGACTTTCTTAGATGTCCAAACAATTTCAATGAACTTTCTTAGTTGTCCAAACAATTCCGGGGGCTTTTTCTTAGCTGTCCAAACCCGCCCGGCCACCGGACTTTCTTAGTTGTCCAAACAGTCAGGATGAAGCGGTTGGCGTCTGAATCGGTGCGGAAATGGCTTCCATGATGCGGTGGATGATCCTGGCCGTCGGGCTTTTCGTTGCCTTCTTCCCCTCAAGTGCGTCGCCCTTGGCTTCGGCCAGCAAGCCGATAAAACGGTCTTGCCTGAGAATGGCTTTTGCCATTTCAAAGAATCTGCGGTTTTTGCCGACCTCGACCTGCGCCGCTTCGAGAAGGTCAGTTTCATAGTCAGACAAGGGCTGGATGTCGGAAAGAGCCTGATCGAGCAATTCACGCGGGCGGCCACTATTGAGATAAGCGTTTATGAGTTTGGAGTTCTCGCGGGTCAGTTTCGGCTTGCGCCTGTTCTGCTCAACCCAGGCGAGCAATTTCCAATCGGTGCCGTCGCTCGTTTCGGCGAGTTTGACCCTGAAAATTCCCCTGAGCGTTTCGATGCCGTCGAGTTGTTTGATGACGGGATTGTTGTTTTGCGTAAAGAGCTTTTCGCGGAAGGATTTGTAGTGCGGGACCGGGAATGAGACCTGTTCCAAAAGCCGGGTGATGGAAATTTCAAATGGTTGTTCCTCGGTGTGGTGATGGGCGCGGCTGGGGATGTAAAGGTAAATGGCCTGGGCTAGGGGAGAACGGATTGCATTGAAAACATGGAGCTTGATGTCTTGAAGCTCGTGGATGCGGGAAAGAAGGCCGAAAAACTCCGGGGAGAGCGTGCAGCCATTAAACCACATTTCAAGCTGGTGGGATTTTGCCAAGCGGGAGTCCTTCCGACGAATGGGGCGCTTTTCAATATCAATGCGCTCGATCAAACGGTATTCGTGGGCAATTCCTGTTTTTACGTCCGTGACCCGGATATACGAATCCATGAGGTCGCGAACGATTTTCTTGATCGCTCGTGCGTAGCGCCCGCCGTTGCTCTGGGCGTAGCGGCGGCAAAGCTCATTGAATGAAAAACGAATCAGGCGAGTTTCCTCATAGGGGTCGCGGAAACTTAAAAGTGAGAAAATGGCGCGGGCATGGCGCACGTCCAACGCCGGCGGGTGGCTGTCGTTGTCCATCGGGTGAAATCCACCAATAACGTAAACGCGGTCTGATATGGTCACTTCACGCGCCCCGGTCTGGGGGGTGGCGGCAAAAACGGGTCCAAGAAAATAGTCTTTGGGAGCAAGGACAACGCTTTCACGGCGAAACTCGTGGGCGGGTGGTTGCTGCGCCAGACTGTCTCCCTTGTCCTCCATTGAAGGACAATTCAAAGGGAATTCGGGAAAAGAGGCAACACTGATTCATCGTGTTGACGCAAATGTCTGTGGTTCGATTGGGGTAGTGCCGATCACACAAGGCTAACGTCATTCATTAGACATAACCTTTCTTGTGCGACATTGTACCCCCATGGATAGCGGGCGAGGTTAGGTGTTTTGCAATTTCCACTGGTTAGCCAATTTGATTACGGCCTTGACTGTTGGTGACACTTGGTGCATAATGATGCGAAATGGTGACAAAATGAGAAGCAAGCCAAAGCGTTTCAGCGTATCTTTGTCAAAACCTGATTACAAAAAGCTCTCGGCAATCGGACGAGGTCATCGCCCGGCTTTGTCGCTACAATACTTGGTAAATTGGTCGATACAGAAAGGATTGCTGGATCGCGCAAATGAACGTAATCTGCATGATGAGTTGGCAAACCCCTTAAAAAAGAGCAACTGCGATGACTGAGGACAAAAAACGAAATATAGTGGTCCCCCCGGCTGTGATCCAAGCGGTTCTCAGCCAGGAGAGGGTTGATGAAGCGCCTCATAGCTTTTATAAATACCCGGCGCGCTTCTCCCCGTTGTTCGCTCGCGAGGCGATCAAGGCGTTCACGGAACCAAGGGATACGGTGGTTGATCCTTTCTGCGGAGGCGGGACATCGTTGATCGAAGCGATTGCTTTGGGCAGGAAAGCCGCCGGTTTCGACATCAGCTCACTGGCCGTGTTTTTGAGTCGCACAAAAACAACTCCAATTTCAGTGCATGACAATCGGGAAATCATGGCATGGGTGGAGTTGATGGAGTCGGCAAAACTGGAAAAACTGGAATCCACATTTGATAGCGTCGAAGAAGCAGCCCATTACCTACGTAACTTGCCGGGAGAGGCGACGGCGAGTTTCGAGACCATCATACATTGGACGCAACTGTTGCCGAAAGAAAGGCAACGGAGATTTGTTCGCCTAATTCTTCTCTCCGTTGGTCAGTGGGCACTGGACTGCAAGACCGACGTGCCGACATGGCCCATATTGCGGTTAGAATTCTGTCGCCGTGTAAAGCAGGTGGCGGGGCAACAGTTTGAATTTCTGAGCCAAGTTGCGGCCAAAAACAACATGCCTCGGTGTCGCTTGACGCAAATGCGCCGCATCATCAATGGCTCCTCGGAAAACAGTCATGCCGATGGCCGGATTCCTGACGATTGGCTGCCAGCCAAACTCGTTTTGACATCGCCGCCCTATCCGGGTGTCCATGTTGTGTATCACCGCTGGCAGATAAACGGTCGCAAGGAAACCCCTGCACCTTTTTGGCTGGCCAATAGCCGCGATGGGGCGGGCGAGGCTCATTACTGTCTCGGGCGGCGCAATGAGCCGGACCTGAAAACCTATTTTGACCGCCTGGGAAGATCGTTTGCTTCGGTTAGGGGATTGGTTGATAAGAATTCACTTGTTGTGCAGCTGGTCGCATTCTCGCAACCTGAATGGCAGTTGCCAGCGTATCTCCAAGCCATGGAAGACGCCGGGTTCAACGAACTCCTTCCGGTCTGTGATCGAGAGTATTTATTTGAAGAGCGCATTTGGCGGCAAGTGCCCGGAAGAAAATGGTATGCCAATCAAAAGGGAAGAACGGCCAGCAGCAAGGAAGTATTGCTTTTGCACAGGCCGGCTCGTCCGGCCGCCGTCAGAAATGTGGATGCGGCTCCATCGAGCCGCTTCGCTCGAACGGCAGTTTGATTCAAAAAGAAGGAATTGACGGTTTCACCACGCGTGGATTTTCATCGCCGGGGTCGCTACGTCCACGGTCGCCGGCTTGTATTGCAAAGTCATCATTATAAATAATTTTCAACATTCGCGGGCCTACTTGAAAAGAAACAAGTAATTTTCTTAAAAAAGAAGTTGACTTCTTTTATTCTCTGCCGTATAAAGGAGTCATCTTATGTTGATTTATATTCGCGTTGAAGACAAACTGAAAAAGCGGGCCGATGAACTGGTTTCGCGTGGCCTTTACCCTGATTTCAATACACTCGCGACGGTAGCCTTAGAAAATTTGCTCATGGCGGAGGGGGAATCGGCGCAAGGAACGGGCAAAATCGTATCTGCCACCCTCGCCCCGGCGGTGGCGTCCGTGGCATCCGCGAATGTGGTCACGGCACCGCCGACAAAGGTTGAACTTTCCAAATCTGCCCAGTGGAACAATTCCATCACGGTTCCCGAAAAGCTCATCATCCCATTTCCGGCTGACTTATTCCGTCCTGATCAAAGTGTGCCGGTGGAGAAATGGGTGTTTGGTCAGCAAAATCGGGTGCTTCCCGCCAAAGTAAATGCTCGCCTATTTATCATGTTGATTGCGGAGCGCGGGAGCGAAGTGGAGCTATTTGAGGCGGCATCTGAAATCAGCAGCCGTGCGGTCCATGTATTTGAGTATCTAAGCGGTTTGGACAAGCGTTTTGGCCACGGCAAGGATGACCTCCTTTCTACTGGATTTCCAGAGCCTGGTTCGGAAAAAGCCACCTCGCGTTATGCAAACCATTTTGCCGCTTACGAAAGCACCCAGGGAAACCTCACCGGAATGCTCATACAGTGGAAGCTCGTCGGCGTGAAGCGACTGAAGAACAAGACCTACCTGCTCCCCACCCAAGCTTGCCTCGATTTTGCTGCCCTGTTGAACCCGCTGCTGGATAAACCTGTGAACCAGAAACCGAATGAAAAATTCAGTGCCGAGGAAACGTCATGGGCCGTCGAACATATACGCAATCATGTGCCCGTGGAAGCCTCAGCATTCACAACGATCCTGAGCGGCCTTCGCGCTGGGTTTACTACGCCCGACGCCATCGACAGGTTCGTGCGTGAGCATGCCAGGGAGAAAAGCGACGTTTCACCAGCCTTCATCAGCACCCAACGAAGCGGTGCTTTTTCAAGAATGGCGGATTTGAACCTCGTAAAACGCCAGCGGGAGGGAACTAAAGTCATTTATGTGATTACGGAGTTTGGAAACAGATGGTTAAACATTGACAGTGGAAACTCTTTGAAACAATAACAACACAATACAGGAAACGTCATGGCTACAAAAAATGGCAACTCTATAAGCAAATTCGCTAATACCAACGAAGGCCTTTTTTATGCGCTGCTCCGCGCTGAGAGCGAGGATGAAGTCTTCCAAACCATGACGCAGCGCGGCATGTTGTCAAGTCCATGCGATTGGAAATCGTTGGGGGACATGGAAAACAATTGGAGTGCCGCTGGAAACCAGCAAAGCGCAGCCGCCGCAGCGCTTGTCGAAAAAATTGTCAATGGCATTGACGCCGTGCTTGTCCATGAGTGTCTCAAGGGCGGCATTGATCCCGCGTCGGACGAAGCGCCAAAGTCCATGGCGGATGCCGCGAAGCAGTTTTTCAAGATTCGGAATGGTCGGCTTGAGAACATTGATGCCAGAGCGCGGACCACACTGGCTGCGCGTGTCCAGCTTATCGCGGTGGGAAGCAAAGAAATCCCAAACTACCTAATTGTTGACACAGGTGAGGGCCAAGCGCCCGGCGACTTTCCTGACACCTTCCTCTCCATCGCGAAATCAAACAAACTGCGGATTCATTTCGTCCAGGGGAAATACAACGCGGGTGGGACAGGTGCGCTTCGCTTCTGCGGTCACGAAAATTTTCAGTTGATCGTTTCTCGCCGCGCCCCTGGTCTCGCGAGCAAAACCCATAGCCCGACGAGCCATGAGTGGGGGTTCACCATTGTGCGACGCATGAGGCCTAACGAGCAAAGTTCGCAGAAAAGTTCTATCTATGTTTATTACGCCCCCGGGGGTGAAGTCCCATCCTTTCCTGCTGAGGCGATCACTGTCCTCGCCGGTGAGGGGGCTGCCAACAGGCCGCCCAAACCCTATACGGAACCGCTGGAATACGGTTCATGCGTGAAACTTTATGCATATCGTTGGAATGCCGCTGGCATTGCTACACGCGATCCGCGCTACCAACTTAACAAGTATCTTCACAACTTAATCCTCCCGGTCCGGGTGACGGAAACACGAGAAGGATACCGCGCCAATTCCTACAGCACGACCGTTTCCGGGGGTTCTATTGATGAAAACGCCGATTTGGATTTGGGACCTGCGAGCGGTTCGATTGCCTTGCCACGAAACATCGGCACCGTGCCGGTCGAACTGAAAGTGTTTAAGGACAAGAAGCCGGATGGAAGCGACGTAGATACCCGCCATTTGCCGAAGGGCATCATTTTCACTGTCAATGGTCAAGTTCACGGCAATCTACCGGCCTCATTTATTTCCAGAAAACTGAACTATACCTATCTGGAGGATTATTTGCTGCTTGTCGTGGACGCCACCGAAATGCCAGCGGATTTTCGTGAGGACTTTTTCATGACATCCAGGGACCGGTTGGTCGAAGGTGAGGATCGGGAATTCATCGAAAATGAGATTAAGGAGTTTCTGAAAGGGCACGAGGGACTCCGGTTGCTCAATAATAGGCGAAAAGAGGAGGCCATAACGAAAACCGTTGAAAATGAAGAACCGCTCGACATATTGCAGGAACTCATCAATGAGGACCCGACGCTAGCGGCCCTTTTCGGCGGCGGCAGCAGATTGAAGACGCCATACGGGAAAGAGAGATTAGAGACGCCGTTCAATGGCCGCAGATTTCCGACCTTTTTCAAATTGAAAAGGGAGAATGTGGTTAAGGACTGCCCCATCAACCGGACGTGCCGTGTCGAATTCGAGACGGATGCAGCAGACGACTATTTTTCTCGTGGTGAGGAACCGGGGTGTTTTGAAGTGGTCCCGCCGAATTTCAATCAAGGCTATAAATTGTATCACGGAACCTGTTCCACCAAATTCTGTCCCCCTATCAATTGTGAAGTGGGCGATTTAATCGACATCGAGGTTCGTGTTTCGGATTCCAGCCGGGAAACCAACCCATTTGTGTGCAAATTCAAAATACGCGTCACCGCGAAGGAAATAAGTCCAGAACCAGATCCCGACCGGGACCGCAAGCCCAAGGAAGAAGCCGGGAACGGAATCAACATGCCTAAGATACATGAAATTTTCAGGGATAAATGGCCTAACAACAAATTTACTGAGCATTCTGGATTACGATTCGACGGCGGTGTGGACGGACAGCCGCTGGAGGCATACGTGAATATGGAAAATGTCTTTCTTACGAATGAGCTTGCGCGTGCCAATGATGGCGGGGACCAGGTGCTGCTAAAACATTATTATAAATTTGGGCTGGTGCTTGTTGCGTTGGGTTTGCTCCAGGAAGCCAAGCGGCCCAAGCCGGTCGTTGACGGTGACGACGAGCCAGCAAAAAAAGTCGAAGATCGATTTGAAGATGACCGTTCGACAATTCACCGGTTATCGGGTGGCATCGCGGCCGTCATCATTCCAGTGGTCCGTAATTTGGCCGCTACCGCCGGAAAGCTGCTCCAATGAGCCTCATTCCCCCGTCACAAATTGCCGCCGTGACCGGAAGAAGCGCCAGCCTCTGGGGTTGCGCCCCTGGGTATCGGTGTGCGGCGGGACCCGACATTAACCAAAACGTAAGATGTTATGCAAAGCGCGATGTCTAATATTCCGATTCCGTCCGATAAGGGTGATAATGGCGGAATGGGTCGAGGACCGTTTCGCATTTTGGCTCTTGATGGCGGCGGGGCGAAGGGCTTTTACACCCTTGGGGTTCTTGATGAAATCGAAAAGAACATCGGCAAACCGGTTCATGCGTGCTTCGACTTGATTTTTGGAACGAGCACAGGCTCCATCATCGCGGCATTACTGGCGCGCGGGGATAGCGCGGAAGACGTCCTGAAACTTTATCGGGAGTACGTTCCGGCAATCATGAGGCCAGAGAATCCCGCTAAACGCTCGGCGGCACTCCAGAAATTGGCAAAAACAGTTTTTGGCGATACGAGGATTGAGCATTTTAAGACCGGCATCGGTATCGTGGCCACTAACTGGAAAGACGAAAGGCCGCTTATCTTCAAGGCATCGGTCGCCCAAGCGCATGCGTCGGTGGGGTCGTTCGTCCCATTTTTCGGCTGTGCAGTAGCGGATGCGATTATTGCGTCCTGTTCCGCCTGCCCATTCTTTGAGACGCATTACATTACGAAGAGCAACGGGGACACTCTTGAACTCGCTGATGGGGGGTTCTGTGCAAATAATCCAACGCTTTACGCGGTTGCTGATGCGACATTGGCTCTAAAGCAGGAACACCAGAATTTGCGGGTCGTAAGTCTTGGGGTCGGGTCGTATCCGGCGCCGTCCGTTTGGAAGAAGGTGGGACGTATTCGAGGCGGATGGGGGCTGATAAGACATGGACTCAACTCTGATTTCCTCCAGAAGATTTTGGGCGTGAACACCTCTTCAATGGAAGTTCTGCGGAGCATCCTATTCAAGGATGTCCCCACCATAAGAATCAACGGCGCATATACCGAGCCGACAATGGCTACTGATCTATTGGAACACGACCTGAATAAACTGAACCGACTTGTGCAAAAAGGGCGGCTTTCATTTGCCGAACATGAATCCACACTTAAAGACTTTTTGAATACTTAGCCAATATGCCAATCCCCGAATCTCAACTTGAAATCTGGTCTCATCAGGGTTCTATTACCCAGTCAAGTGACACATATCAGACAGTCCGCACGGCACTGCTGAGTAGTAGTGCGCTATACGCTGATAAATCGTTCGATGTATTTCTGCAAGGTTCCTACGGAAACGATACGAATATTTATGCCGAAAGCGACGTGGATACGGTCATCCGACTGGATTCCATTTATCATGGCGACATTAGCGGTCTGCCACCAGAGCAGCAATCCGCATATTATCAGTCCTCTGGAGGATCAGCCACCTACACCTTTGCTGAGTTCAAGCAAGGAGTCGTCACACGGCTGTCAACGGCTTTTGGTGCGGATGACGTGGAGTCTGGAAACAAAGCCATCAAGATAAAAGCAAGCGGTTCACGTCGCAGTGCCGACGTGGTGGCTTGCTACGAGCATCGGCGGTATACTCGATTCATCAGTGCAAGTGATCAAAAATATATTTCTGGCATTATTTTCCCGACCATATCAAGTGGCGAGGTCATCAATTATCCGAAAGTACACTTGGAACATTGCACAGTGAAACACCAGGCGACGAACTATTGGTTTAAGCCAATGGTCCGTATCGTCAAGAACATGCGGAGTCGGTTGGTGGATAGTAATGCAATCACTAAGGATAGCGCGCCTTCATATTATATCGAGGGGATGCTCTATAGTGTTCCGAATGATAAGTTTGGCGTTAGTTATGCGGATACTTTTTGCAATTGTCTCAATTGGCTGGTGCAAACCGACAGATCAAAGTTAATATGTGCCCATGAGCAATATTGGCTGCTCGGCTACAGCAATGTCCAGTGGGCATCCTCGAATTGCACAACGTTTCTTAATGCGCTTGTTACGTTCTGGAAGGATTGGTGAAATACTCTCGTTTCTGCGCTGGCACGGCGACAAACTTTGGGTGGTTAATAGCTTTATTCGGTGGTTTGCTCATTGGGGCTTCCGCGCGGATGCCCGGGATTCAGCACGGCGGAGCAGTTCTGGGCCGTCAATCCCGAGCACGCCGGCCAATTTCAGGACTTCAAAATCAGCAACCCAGCGGACCTGGCCTTCGATCCGGGCGATGATGTCGCGGCTCACGTCCCACCCGGCCAAGTTGAGTTTGGCTGCCAAAGCCGCCTGAGAGAAGCCTTTCTTCCCTCGCAATTCGCGCACTACCGGCCCCACAATGTTTCGCGGAGATTTCATCCCTTGACAGTGCCAAAATCTATGCGAGTGTATGTGTCGGATTCCACACAACCAGGAATTCAAGAAAAGAAAGGTAATTTTATGTTTTTGCGAAGACTTGGACAATTTGAGGGCACGCAATGCTCGTCGGGGCATTATTGCCCGCAAATTCTCGAAATGGTGGATGGGGATTACGCAGCGGTCGGCCCGGACATCACGGATGAGGCGGTGAAGGCGATGCCGCCTGGCCCCGGCATTGGGCCAAAAGAAGGGGCAGTGAGGATTCCCCGCGCCGTGATGATCGCCGTGCGGACGGAACTTCCAGCCGCCTGAAGTCCTTCTTCTGCGCTTGCCAGACATGCCAGCGGCGTTTTAGAACGCTGGCATGACGGCTTTTCTTTCCTGGGTTCAAGGCAACTGGTCCTCGGCAATCGGAGCGGCGGGGATCATTGGCAGCCTCTGGTTCACGGCGGCATATTTCCGGGAGGACAGCAAAAACAGGCAAGTGGCCAACATCTTGGCCCTTGTCGAGCGACATCGGGTATTATGGAGCGAAGCGCATCAACGGCAGGATTTGAAAAGAATCTTCTTGAAAGGGGCTGACGTGTTATCGGAGCCGGCAACGACGGCAGAGACGGAATTCCTGGATTTGGTCATTATTCACTTTGAAACAGGCTGGCGGCTGGAAAGAACTATGGGCAGGGGTGAGTTGAAAGCCCTGTCGCGAGATGCGGGGGAGTTCTTTTCCCTCCCCCTTCCCTGCGCCGCTTGGGAAAAAACCAAAGAATTCCGAAATCCAAAATTTGTGCGGTTTGTCGAGCGGGCGATAGGGAAATGAAAGACAGCCCACAGCTATGAAAAGTAGTGATTAAACCCCTTCGTAGGCTTGTTGAATCAATGGCTTCACTTTTTCCAAATCGACGAGATTTGCAATTTTTAGTTCAAGGTCTCCTGTGCCGAAATGTCCAATTGTGCGTACGTCCCGCGTGATGCCTTCGATTTTCAGAGCTTTGTCAGGATCAAGCTTCAAATAAACAAATAAGTTGTTTTTCTGAAAAGCAACAGTTGCGAAGTTTCGCAATCGTTTGAAGGCGATGTAAACTTTGAGATCTTTCCGCTGAACATCATCTCCTAGCGAACGGACAAATGTATCTAGGGACTTAAGAATTGCTGCAAGATTGGGAGTCAGATTTGAAAGCCACTCATCGACGGTTTTGTCAGTGCCGATCTTTTGAATGCCCTTTGTTTTCCTTTTTTCCGTCTTCGAATCAGCCTCGACCGCATTCACGAGGTCGAAAAGCAAAAGGTCTCTGCCGAATTGGCGGTATCGAATCAACTCAATACTGCTGTTGATCTGCGGCACCGCATGAATATCATATTTGCTAAAATCGGCGGCGATGCATAGGACACGCGGAGAACTCCAGTCAATTGTGTCCGCATCAGATTTTTTTATCTGCTTTTGAACAAGAAGATTAAACTCAGCCTGATGATCCATGAGCCAGTCGAGGTAATAAAGACCCTGATTGATAATGTTTTCGTTGCTGGAACGCTTGTATTCAATGATGACTGGACAGTTATTCTCGTCCAGTCCAAGGGTGTCGATCCGTCCACCGTGTGTTTTCCCGGTGGAATACTCGGTTGCCAAAAAGCGAATCCCGAGAAGATTTTCAAGGTTTTTCTCGATGAGGTCTTGGAGGGTGGTTTCAAGATTTGACGCGGTGCCTTGAATTTCGATGGCAGAATTGGCCGAAACTTTGAAAAGTTTAATATCGCTCATATGGTATTAAGAATCGTAGTTCGGAGAGGATGAGAAGCAAACAAAAAGAAACGGCTTCCCCCTTCCTCTGCGGATGGCGAACTCAGCCTTTCAATTACCAGTTTGGGTTTCCGGCGGAATCCGCCGCCCGCCAGAGGTAGCGGGCGGCAAGGGTGCGGTGCGGTGCCCAGCGGGAGCCGTGCTTCGCCAGTTGTTCCGGCGCGGGCATAGTGCGCCTGCGGTATGCCACCTGAAAGCCCCGGCGGACCCCCAGGTCGTGAACGGGCAGGACATCCGGGCGGCCAAGATTGAAAATGAGGAACATTTCCACGGTCCAGCGGCCAATGCCCTTGATCTCGGTCAAGGTGGCAACGATCTCCTCGTCATTGAGGGAATCGCAATCGTTCACGCTGGGAATGAGGCCGGCGTTGCATCGTTGCGCCAAATCAATGATGTATGCGGCCTTGGGGCGGGAGAGGCCCGCCGTTCGCAAGCGGTCAACGGTTGCCGTTGCAACGTGGCCGGGAGTGGGGAATTCCTCGTCCGGGAACAGCCCCTTGAACCGCTCAAGGATTGTCCCGGCGGCGTTGCTGTGCAACTGCTGGTGAATGATGGCGTGCGCGAGCGACTGGAAAGGCGGGAGCCGGCGCGGGCGCAATTGGATGATCCCGATTTTTTCAATCAATGCCGACATCACCGGGTCGGAACTCAAATGGGTGATGGCGCGATTGCTCATGGGCGGTCATTTCGCAGAGCCATTTTGTCGGGGCGGGCGGTTTTCCTTTTTGCCCTTCGGCTTCGACGCGGCGATTTTCTTCACTTTTCCCTCAAGCTGCGCGATGCCGGCGGCATATTCGGCCTCTCCTTTGGCCTCCAATTCCTTCCGGCGGCGTTCTTCAAACAGGCTGTATTGGGTTTCGGCGTGGTGGTCGGCTTCCTCCCGTGTCACCCGTCCGGCGTCAGCCAAAATGTCCCGTTCATTGAATTTCAAGAAATCGTCAAGTTTCGCCCGCCAGTCCCGGATAAAGACCTGCTTCCGTCGCTTGGCCTGGTCCTCGGCAAAATCAAGGAACATCGTGACCACCCGGTTGAGCGAAGAGATTTCCTCCTCGTTCAAGTAATTCTTGGCAATGATTACGTCCCCTTTGCGGACCATGCCGCCCTTCCATGAGGTCAATCCCATGTTGGGCTTGCCGGCGTCCGCGCGTTCGGCAATGAGTTCGGGGGCGGTCTTGCCGGTGATGGCGAAATGGAGCTTGTTCTGGACGGTCTGGAAAACCACCTGGGTCTCGTGATCCTCGGGCCGATAATCCGCCGCCAGCGCCAGAATTTCCCTCACCCGCAAATACATCCGGCGTTCGCTTGCCCGGATGTCCCGGATGCGTTCAAGCACTTCGTCGAAATAATCCGTCACGCCCGGCCCAGGGGGATTCTTCAACCGCTCGTCGTCCAGGACAAAGCCCTTGATGATGAATTCGCTCAACCGCTGGGTGGCCCAAATGCGAAATTGCGTGCCGCGCTGGGATTTCACCCGGTAGCCAACGGCAATGATGGCATCGAGGTTGTAATGCTCCACGGCACGGGACACCTGCCGGTTGCCTTCCGGTCGAACTATTAAGAATTCCTTAATAGTTGCCTCCGCTTGCAATTCGCCCTCAGCAAACACGTTGTGGAGGTGGATATTTACGTTGGGAATGGTGGTTTGGAACAACTCCGCCATTTGCTTCTGTGTCAGCCAAACGGTGTTGTTTTCCAGTTTGACCTCAAGCCGCGTATTGCCGTCCTCGGTTTGGTAGAGGATGATTTCCGATCCCGGCGCTGGATTCTGCTGGTTCACGGGGAACTGTTCTAAACGGATTGGGGCGGCGGGGCAACGGGAATCAGCGGGTTTTCCCCTCCCCTGCCGATGCGAATCCCTGACGGAAAGGAGGCCATCACTGCCCGCCCCTTCAATTTTTAACTGACATTTTAACTGACATTATCAGACATGCTGTTAATATGGATGGCATGTTCGCGCCTGTTTATACCATTACCCCGGCAATCGCCAAAGCGTTGATGTCCATCGAGGCCGACAGGCAGGCGGTGGCGGGACTGCCCATTGACGTGACGGTGCTGGCGAAGCTCCGCGAAACGGCGAGGCTGGTTTCGACGCATTACTCCACCCAGATTGAGGGCAACCGGCTGACGCAGGACCAGGTGAAGGAGGCGGTGGCTGGCACGCGCATTCCCGGCAAGGAGCGTGACGAGTTGGAAGTTCGTCATCATTACCGCGCGCTCGAAGAGGTCGAAAAACTGGCAGCCAAAGGAGGCCTCCTGACGGAGAGGCAAATTCAGCGCATTCATGGGCTGGTGATGACCGGCCGGCCAACGCCAACGCCATATCGTGACGCCCAGAACGTGATTCGCGACAGCGGGACGCGGGGGATTGTTTACATGCCGCCTGAGGCCAAGGCCGTGCCCGGCCTGATGGCGGACTTGGTGGATTGGATCAACAAGCAGCTTTACGAGGGGGACTTGCCGGTGCCGATCATTGCGGCTCTGGCGCACTACCAGTTCGCCACAATCCACCCGTATTATGACGGCAATGGGCGGACTGCCCGGCTGCTGGCGAATTTCATTCTGCACAAGGCTGGCTATGGCCTGAAGGGTATTTATTCCCTGGACGAATACTACGCCCGCAACCTGGAGGGATATTATGCCGGCCTGACCGTAGGACCCTCGCACAATTATCACCTTGGACGGGTGGAAGCGGATGTCACGGGTTTTCTTGATTATTTCTGCGTTGGAATGGCGGATGCGTTTGGCGCGGTGAGGGTCCAGGCGGCGGAAGCCGCCAAGCGTGGCGGAGAGGATCGCAGCGACGCCTTGAGGAAACTCGATCCCCGGCAAAGACGGCTTTTGGAATTATTCAAGAAGCAGGAAACAGCCACTGCGGAAGAGATTGCGGTCCATCTGCGGCTCAGCCACCGCACGGTTGTGGGCCTGAGCCGGGGCTGGTTGAAAACAGGGTTTCTTGAACTGCATGAGCCTTCGCGGAAACGCCGTTCGTATCGGTTGGGGCGGGCGTTTCAGCCGTTGGTGGCGTAAGGGGAAGTTGGAGTGGAGAAAGAGAGGTTGGCGACAGATACATTACGCATTATGCGTATAATACAACGCAAAACGCGTACATACCGGCCAGTTGGGGCTTTCGTGGATGTCCTCATGGTCTTATTCGACGCATAATCTGCGGTGATTGCAGTGATTATTCGCCGCATCTTCACCGGGAAATCTCGCCTTTGTATCCCTTTGTATCCCGCTTCAGCTCACCACTGCCATTTTCGACCGCCGCAATAGACGAAATCTAGTACCGCCGGTTCAGTCAATAATTAGGATTGAGCGAAACCCGCCTTTGTATCCCTTTTTGTATCCCTCGCCTCTGAAAAGGGGGCCAAAAGAGGTCAAAACGGTCTTTCCAAAAATTCTTGGAATTGACGTAAGTCCTTGTCAGTCCATACTTTAGCACTTGAGGGATAGAGAATTAACAAGAACCTGAATCTAGCGCGTCTGCCAATTCCGCCACGTGGGCATCGCTGATTAACTACAACTCACAACCTGACCGCTGTCCGCGCCGCCTCCAGCGGCGCAACGGATCGCCCTTCGGACGCCTCGGCGAGGCGTCCCTACCTGAATAGCTCCGGCGGACACTTCGGCTGTTCGTATCCGTCATCAACAGCCTGCACATTACCAGAGGATGCCTGATAAATGCAAGCGCCCAATTCGCGCCCAACTCGCGACGGGCTCAGGACAGATTTCTTGGGCTCTCCGGTAGGGCGGCGCTGCTGCGCCGCCCAAGAATTCAGGGCAGAGCGGCAGCTCTGCCCTACCAATAAGGCGAAGAATTTTGTCGTGCGCCCAATTCGCGACGGATAAATCCCTCGGCGCCGCATCCCGGCATTGATGTTACCCCAAGCCTGCTTTCCTGCCGGTTGCCTGCGTTCAGCGGTAGCGGTACAGCGTGAATCGCTGGATGCCCATGCGCCGCTGAAGTTCGAACAAATCCGCCCCCTGCCCGGTGTCGTCCCCCGCCAGCCGGATGTCGGGAACCCAGCGGCCCTTGACGAAAGTGCCTTCTTCCACAGTGCCCAGTCCGGCGAGCGGAAGCCCCGGTGTGTTCGAGGTAAAGGTGACCTTGACGCCGCTGCCGGCCGCGAGGAACTCGTCAGGCCCCGTCGCAATGAAAATCGCCGCCGCGGGCGGCGCGGTTCCGGCCGGCGGCTCCCCGGGCATCAGCAACGGCATCGTGTAACGGATCGGCCAAAACGCGACATTCAGCGTGTAACCCCCCAACTGGATCTTCTGCGGCGCGTCGCCCTGCTTCATCAGGACGGCGGCCATGGTGCCCTTGCCCTGGTGTTCCAAAATCAAGGGCGCCAGCCGCGAGAGGATGTCGTAGATGCCCGCCAAATCGGGGGAGAAACCGAGGCGGTCCTCGCGGTCAATGCCGAACGGCGAGAAGCCGATGGCGTCGTGATGGCCGAAGGCGTAGAGCGCCTTGGCCGCGTTGATCGGCCCATACCCCGTCTCGGGTATGAACAGCGGATTCCCGGAACGGGTGTAGTCCGCGCACATCCCCGCGTAGTCGCCGCCGTAAATGTCGGGCGAGAGCATGTCAATTCTCGGCGCGCCGGCTCTCCAGATGTCTATCACGCTGGGTTTGGGGGCGCCGTTGGCGCGCGCGTTTCCCCTCGGAAATCCTTCGCCCCAGGTGTTGACATACATCGGGATCGGGTACTCGGCTTTGCCCGCCTCGGCCACCCGGCCTGTGTACTTGGCATAGTGCCAGGCGATGAAAATTTCGTCCGCTCCGCCGCTCTTGCCGAAGACCTCGTCCCAGGTCCCGGAGGTTTTGGAACCGGCGGCCTCCCACACCTGGCGGACCTCCGGCGTGAGCGTGTCCTTGTGACTCGTAATGTAGTCCATCAACTCCTTCGGGACCTGCCCCTCGCGGGCCTGATTGGCCGGGGGCGAGTGGTCGAGGCCGTTGATCTCGTTCTCGACCTGGATCATGATGACGGTGTGCTGGCGGCCGTCAATTTGCTTGACATGCCGCATCAGGGCCGCAAACGCGCGCGCGTCGGCGTCCCGGTTCGTATCGCTGAAGGAGCTGAGTTGCTCGATGCTCCTGCCCGCCGTCGGCTGGGCGCGCGGGAAACGCTCGAAGTCCTTCTTCAGCCAGTCGGGCGGGTAGCTGGAGGTGCCGTTCTTCCAGCTTCCGAACCAGAGCAGCACCAGGCGCAGGTTGTGGCTCCGCGCTCCCTGGATCACGCCGTCCAACACAGTAAAGTCGAATTTTCCCTCGGCGGGTTCGATCTGCGCCCAGGAAACGCCGGCCAGGACGGTGTTGAAATGGGACTCGACCAGCTTGGGCCAGATCGGCTTCATGTGCTCGACGCCGGTGGCGCTGTCGTTGAGCAGTTCGCCCGCCAGCGCCAGGAACGGCTTGCCGTCCACGATCAGTTGCGTGGCGGTCCCCTGCTTTTTCAAGTGGGGGATGTCCGAATCGGAATTGGTGGAGGCCGCCCTGCTTGTGCCCTGACTGGCCGCGAAGGCCAGGGCGCACAGGAGGGTGGAGAAGAACAGTATTCGATGTTTCATGAGTTTCAGTTCTGGATTTCGATGGATTTTTTGCTGGTTATGCCTTCGCAAACCGGGTTAGTCAAACTTGCTTCTCAGCGCCTTCAGCTTGACCCAGGAAGCGTCCCAGGCCTTTTTGTCCGCTTCCGCCGCGTCCGGCTTGGCTCCGGCCTGCATGAAGCCGTGGCCGGCGCCTTCATAAGTAACCGGCTCGTAGAATTTGCCTGCCGCTTTCATCTGGTCCTTGGTCGCCGCCAGGGTGGCGCCGACTTTCGTATCGGTTCCCGCGTAGAAACCATACACGGGCGCCACGATGTTGGGGATGTTCTCCGGTTCCGGGCAGATGCCGTAAAACACAAATGCCGCCGAGAGATCCTTGCGGGTCGTCGCGAACCGGAACGCCTGGTCGCCGCCCCACGAGAAGCCCACCACGCAAACCTTCCCGTTGCAAGCGGGCAGCTTCTTGGCGTAATCGGCCAGCGCGTTCATGTCCGCGGCGACTTGGGGAAGGGGCAGCCGGCGGGCCGGGCCTACTGTTCCCGTCGCGGATTGCAGCGGCTGCCGTTCTTCGGGAGTCCGGCCCGACAGCAGGTCGGGAGCGAGCGCCAGATAGCCCGCTTCCGCGAACTTGTCGGCGGCGTTTTCCACCCAGGGCGCAAAGGCGATCACGTCGTGAATGATGATGACGGCGGGCGACTTGCCGTCGCCCTGCGGATAGGCGATGAACGTGTCCACGGACCTGTCGTTGTAAGTCACCTTCACCGACTTGTGCTCCCGCGGCGATTTATCCACCGCCTGGCGCGCCCAATCCTGCGCCTCAAGGGCCGACACGCCCAAGCCGGTCGCGGCGACGCTCAGGGCGGTTCGTTCCAGGAACCGCCTTCTTGTAATTCTGGTTGCCGTCAGTATTTCCGAGGTGCTCCTGTTCGGATTGCCGCCGCGGACTCCCGCCGCCGGGAGCGCGGTAGGGTGCAGGTGGTTCAGTTCTTTCATAATTTCATTGCATTGATAAGCGGGCTTCCGTCGCCGGGAGCGTGGCATTGTGTTTGATTCGTGCCGGCATTTTGGAACGGCTTCTCCCGAACGCGCAAGAAGAAAAGCCGTAACTATTCAGGCAGGGACAGCGCGCCGCGCTGTCCGCGCCGCCTCGAGCGGCGCAACGGATCGCCCCCCGGACGCTTCGGAGAGGCGTCCCTACCTGAATAGTCACGAAAAGCCGGGGATTCGGTGTGGAATGGTGGAGTGATGGGAACAACTGTTTGCTCCTGTTGAGTCGTTTTCACTGCCGATTGAGGATTGGCCGCGAAAAGGCACAAAAGGCACAAAAGCAGAATTCCCTTTCTGCGCTTTTTGCGCGTCTTGGCGGCTGAACTTTATTTGACTATTCATGCGGGCATTATGGCATGGATTGGGGAAAAGGGACTACCCACCGTGGGTACGATTTGCAGGTCAAAAAACGGGGGTTCCGACCGCGAAAAAAGCCTTGTAAAGACTGGGTAAAAGCGACTTTCGTACAAAAAGAGCAGAAGTGCAAAAGTGAAAATAGTTTGGCGGAAAGGCGGGTTTGGCTGGCGTTTTGACAATTGCGGACCAGCCTTCGCCTGGCTGCGGAGCGGGCGAAGTGGGAAAGCGGCGCTGACGCGCCGCACTCCAAAGCGGCCTCCCGGCCGCGCGCCCGGAGCGCGAAGTGCCGTGGAGTGCGGAACGCCAGTTCCGCTTTGGCCTGTATTTTACAATAGTCGGGACCCGTTTACAGCAATTGTTAGGTGTCCGGGTTAACATACCACAATTGATTGTAGCGAAGTTCGTGACGGGCGTGCAGCTCGAATAGCCGAGAAAAGGCAATCTCGCCACACTCACGCCGATCACTGCCAAACTGATAATCCGTCGAAAACGTGATGCGTCTTTGTGGTGATGCGGCAATCAGACGTTGCATCAAGTCTCTGACATCCAGCAAAGTGTCTGGCCGGAAAACCAACACCTCATCTTCCTGCCAATCCATAATCTTTCCGGCAAACCAGCATCCATCCTCGTGGCCCTCCATGTCCTTGTTGGCGAGATGCACGATGACACCACTGAGACTATCAAAGACCGACTGAAAAAGACCACGGTGACTACGCAACTCGGTCTCTGCATAGAACGCAAAACTCTGGTAGCGCGGCAACTCTGGCGGCTTTTGGCAACCAATGGAAATGAACTCTATCGTGGGCATGATGCGGAGCGACGCCTAACAATTATTAAAATAACCATTCGTTCGGATATTGGCTCATGTAATTGCACGATGCAAATCCTTTCAGCGCCGAAACTTGCAACCAAGAGTACACCCCAACTACCCAGCCTAAGAGCCCAATGCGTTAACCCGCAGGCGTAATAGGCCGCCACAGCGGCACCGGCGGGCGCTGGCGGGCTTGGCATTCCAAAGGAGAAGGGGGCACGGCCCAGCGGGGTCACATCTTAACATTGATTCTGCTGAAAAACCCCCCTCTCTTGGAAAAATCACCAAAATCACCAAAAACGAGTCAAGCAGAGGAACGTCCAGGGTTGATTGAGGGCGGTTCTTTTGGGGTGGATGGACTGTTTTGGTGGTATTTTCAAGTGTTACTTTTTGACCACAAGAGGTTTTTCAGCAATCAAAGGGGTCACTGGAAGAAGCAGTCGGCGAGGGCGCCGACTGCGGCACGCGAGGGCGCGTGCGCTCCCCGGTCCATAAAGTGCCTTGCTCAGGCGAGGACTTGGGGCCGTGCCGGAAGGGTAGCTTATACCACCCCCGCTTCGCGCAGGGCCTGGCCGGCGGCGGCAAGGCAGGGGAGCGTGATTTCGGAGTATTTGCGCGAGAGCACAACGCCCGGAGCGCCGGCGGCGAAGGCGGCCTTGACGGAAGCACGAACGTCCTCCGGCGTAATCTGTTTGTCGTGGCTCGGAACGCCCAGGTCCAAGCCGGGGTACACCGCGACGCGGGCCGGCACGGCGGCGATGACGCGCTTGGTTTCGCGAGTCACGTAGTCGGCGGAAAGGCCGGTCTTGCCGAGTTGCGCGAAAGGAGCCTCGGCATAGTTCATGATTTTGTAGTAGAACGCCAAAACGTCCTCGGGCTTGGCGTCGTGAAAGATCGTTCCCGAAAGGCCGTTGAGAAACGCGGCCATGCGGCCTCCGCCGGCTACGTTATACATGGCCGGCTTGACGAAGTCGGCGTACTCCGCCGTCCTGGCGTAATCTTCCTCGGCGCGGTAGAACGGACTGAGTGTGGCTTGGTGGAGGATGTGAAAGCCGAGCGGCTTTTCGGGGGCGATTGATTTTGCCAGATCGTACACTCCCGAGCGAACATCCTGGTAGCTGTCGGTCCATAATTTTTCCCAGCCCAAGATTTCGGGGTATTCGAGGAGGAGCCGCCAGAAACTGACGAAGTAGCCGTCGGAAGGGCGTTCCTCGCGCTTGGCGGCGGCCAGAAGCGATTCCAGGGCGAGGTAGCCGCTTCGGGCGCGCTCGACGGAAAGGTCGCGCGCCCGGGCCTTTTTCTGGCAGAGTGGACAGAAGCAGGTGATGAAGGGCTGGGACCAGCCGCCGCCGATGAGGTTCATGAGCGGCCCCATGCGTTCCTGGCCCCACGCAATGCCGGCGACGTCCGGGTATTGGCGGAGATAAACTTCGATGCGGCCGAACATGTGCTGGCGCCAATCTTCGTTGTTGTTGCAGGGCGCCCAGGTGGGTTTGCCGGTGACATCAATTTCCGCGACCTGATCCATGTTCTTCAGCCGTTGCGGATTAAACTGGTTGGGATAGAAATAATCCCAGGCGACCACATCAAGGTTCCGTTCCCTGGCTTTGGGCAGAACTTCCTGAAGAATGTTGCGGCCCTGGTAATCCGGCGAACGGAACTGGTTCAGGACGGTATTTCGGAAGTATTTTTGGTTGTAGTCAAACACGGCGCCCCCGAAGAAATCGTTGTCCGGTTCCTGTCCGCCGTGATCTGGAAACGGGTAGCCCGCCAATTGCCGTCCGCCGGTGCCGTGGTCCCAGGTATAGGTGTTGAGCCAGACGGTGTTGACATGGGCCTTCTCCCGCAGAATGTCCAGGACGGTTTCGATCCCTTCATCCACAAAGGAAACCGCGCCGACCTGGATGGCGATGCAGGGCTTGCGCAGCTTGACCTGGGGGCGCGGCGTCACGGGCGCGGAAGCCGCATTGGCGCGGGACCCGCCCCGGCTCATGGCCCAAGCCGAGACCGCGGAGAGGAGTTGAAGGAAGCGCCGCCGGGAAAAAGGGGGTGTGTTCATAATGGAAAGAGGGAATACATGGGAGATGAGCAATTTGCAATGACCGATTTTCAATCGTTTCGACTGGGGTGCAGGACAAAATTCTTGTGACTATTCAGGTAGGGACGCCTCGCCGAGGCGTCCAGGGGGCGATCCGTTGCGCCGCTGCACGCGGCGCCGACAGCGCGGAGCGCTGTCCCTACCTGAATAGTTACAAATTCTTCGCGTCCCCGGTAGGGCGGTGCTGCTGCGCCGCCCAAGAATTCAGGGCAGAGCGGCAGCTCTGCCCTACCAGGAAGGGTTTGTGGCGGAGCGGGAGAAGACGTCAGGCGGCGACGGCGGGCTTCTTTGGGGTCTTGGCCCGGGCGGCGGCCTTTTTGCGTTTGATGTGCGCGACCCGGCGCTGGCGTTTGATGACTTTGTTATATTGCTTGCCCATAATTCTTTGCTTTTATCTGAGTTGAATTGATAATGGGCTGATTATGAAGTCTTGGCTGCGTTCATTCAACATCTATTTGTTGGCGGCGGGGACGGTTATCGCCGGCGGTTGCTCTTCCGTGCCCCGCCTGAGCGCGAACAAGGACTACGCCACTTTGAGCATTTTCATGGAGGGGCGTCCCGCCGATTCGTTGCCGGTGCAAATCGGGTGGAACAAGACCACGATTTATATCGAGGGGGCGGTTCCGGTTCTCACCGAGGAAGATCTCGGGATGGCAAGGCTGGTGGATAATGCGGACGGCTCGTATGAGGTTCAATTGACCTTCACCGACCATGGCGAGAAGTTGCTGGAGATGAACACCATCGGGAAACAAGGCAAGCATCTGGTCATTTTCGCGAAGTATCGGCCGAAAGGCTGGAAGGAACCGGAGGGCGGCGCTCCCGCGGCCGAAGAAAAGCCGCAGCCGGGGCAGCCCCGCATGATCTTCTGGCTGGCCGCGCCGTTGATCCCCCAAAACGGCATCACCAACGGCTCGCTCCGGTTCACGCCAGAGGCTTCCCACGAGGAGGCGGAGCGGATTGTGCTGGGATTGAATAACATGGCGAAGGCTCGGCATAAGGTGGAAGAGTGAGGGGAATTGCGGATTGCGGATTGCGGATTCGCCTTGCGGTAGGGCAAGACTCTGTCGAGCCGAAACTCGATTGCGGATTGTCCCGATGCATCGGGACGGATTGCGGATTGCCCTTAACCCGGATATTTCATGGTCTGGTAGGGCGAAGCTGCTGCTTCGCCCTAATTCAGGGCGGCGCGGCAGCGCC
>Ga0182027_10002341_pt1 | contig 30870 bp, 20 predicted proteins | sample 712E1DmetaG_FD_121300 | JGI IMG/M metagenome (GOLD analysis project Ga0182027, IMG submission 121300) | Permafrost microbial communities from Stordalen Mire, Sweden - 712E1D metaG (Illumina Assembly) | ecosystem: Environmental > Terrestrial > Soil > Wetlands > Permafrost | place: Sweden...
CTCGGCGCAGGATCCGTGCTCCACTACACCGGCATGGCGCGCATCGACTCGCTCGGCGGGCTGATCAAGAAAATCCCCTCGACCGCTCTGTGCTTTCTTATCGGGTCCGTCGCCATCTGCGGGCTGCCGCCGCTCAACGGGTTCGTGTCGGAATTCTGCATCTATTCGGCGGGCTTTTACGGACTCCACTCCCATGCGGTCCATCCGTTTGTGTTCTGCGCCGCGTCCATGGCCAGCCTGGCGCTGATCGGCGGTTTGGCAGCAGCCTGCTTTACAAAAGCGTTCGGCGCCGTGTTTCTCGGCGAGCCCAGACAGCCCCAAGCGGTCCGGCATCACGTCGACGCGTCCATGAAGATTCCGATGTACTCGCTTGCCGTATTGTGTCTGGCCATCGGCATCGGATTTCCTTTTCTCTATCCCCTGGTGATGGCGCCGATTGCCATTCTCATGCCGCAGGTGCACCTTTTTCCCTATGCCGGGCAAATCATGCCCGGCCTTGTCGGCGTCTCCATCGGCGCAGGCCTGCTGTGCGCCCTTGTCGGGGGCCTGGTGATACTTCGGCAACGGCTCCTTACGGGAAAACCGGTGACCGCGGAACCAACCTGGGGTTGCGGCTACAATGCCCCTTCGGCAAGGATGCAATACACCTCCTCGTCGTTCGCGCAGCCCCTGCTTTCTTTTTTCAGACTCGGCCTGAACACCGCCACGGACCGCCACATGCCCGAAAGCGCTTCCGCGGCGGCCTTTCCGAAAGACTGGCATTTTCATTCCCATGTGCCGGACTTGTTTCTTGACAATGTATACACCCCCGCCTTTGTCGCCATTGGGAAGGTACTGTCGAGGCTGCGCTGGCTGCAGGGCGGCAAAGTTCATAATTACGTCATGTATATCGCCCTGACCCTTGTTGCGCTTCTGCTTTGGATGTTTGTATGGAACAGATGACCCTGAAAAGCGTCTTGTCTCCCCTGCTCGCGCTTTCGTGCGCTCCCTTGCTTTTTGGCATCATAGCCAGGATCAAGGCGCTTTTCGCGGGACGTAAGGGCCCACCGCTGCTTCAAACGTATTATGACCTTGGTAAACTTCTTCGAAAAGGCGCGGTGTACAGCACGACGTCCTCATGGATTTTCAAGGCAGGGCCGGTTGTTTCACTTGCCGCGCTCCTGTCCGCCTCCTTTCTCGTGCCGATCGGCACAATCGGCGCGCCGTTCTCGTTTGCGGGCGATATTTTCCTTTTTATCTATCTCCTCGCCCTTGTCCGGTTTGTCATGGTGATCGCGGCGCTGGATACCGGGTCCGCGTTCGAAGGCATGGGAGCGAGCCGCGAAGTGTTCTTTTCCGCGCTGGCCGAACCGGTGTTCCTTCTCTGCCTTCTGTCGCTGGCCCAGTCGGCTTCCGATTTCCGGTTCTCGGGCGTTTTGGGTCCCACGGAACAATTTGCGGTGGTGCCGGCAATTCTTTCGGGCGTAAGCCTGTTCGTCGTTTTGCTCGCGGAAAACGCGCGCATCCCGGTTGACGATCCGGCAACCCACCTGGAACTGACCATGATCCACGAGGTCATGGTGCTGGACCATAGCGGACCCGACTTCGCCTTCATCACCTACGGAGCGTGCCTCAAGCTGTGGCTGGGCACGGTTATCGTGGCCAGAGCCCTGTTGCCCGTCCATGCGAATTCCGTGATCCTCGACGTGGCCCTGACGCTTTGTATGATGGTCGTGCTGACCGTGTGTATCGGTGTTGTGGAATCCATCATGGCGCGCCTGCGTCTCCTCAAGGTGCCGCAACTTCTCATGGGCGCGGCAGCCCTCGCCGTGCTCGCGCTTTTGTCCGGCAAAGGCGGACTGTTGCAATGAAAAGCCCCCTGAACGCGCTGGTCATTATCATCGTGGTTTCGAATTTCTATCTCCTCAGCTCGAGTAGACTGCGCGCACTCATCCGCATGGCCGCGGTACAGGGGCTCATCCTCGGGTTGCTGCCGTTCTTTACACAGGTCCGTGATTTTTCCGGGCACACGGTGGTCATCGGCGCCGGCGGCCTTATCCTGAAAGGCCTGGTGATTCCTCTCCTGCTTTTCCGGGCTTTGCGGGGCGTGGAGGAGTACCGCGAACGGAAGCCCCACGTCGGATATACTCTGTCAATCATCGCGGGCATCGGGATCACGACAATCGCATTCTGGATCGGCGGCATGGTACCCCAATCCTCGGTTTTCCCGCACCCTTCGGTCATATCGCTTGCCATCAGCATGGCAGCCACCGGGCTGTTTCTCATCATCGCAAGGACCGAGGCGCTTACCCAGATCATCGGCTATCTTGTGCTGGAAAATGCGATCTACGGATTCGGCGTATCGCTCCCGTCCGCCCAGTCCCTGATCGTCGAAATGGGCGTGCTGCTGGACCTGCTCGTGGGGATTTTCATCATGGGCGTGGTCATCGCACATATCAACAGGGAATTCGATTCGATAAACACCGACATGCTTGAGGAGCTCAAAGAGTGAGTGCACTGCCGGGCGAGCTTATCATTTATGCGCTGCTGTTCATACCCCTTGCCGGCGTGCTGGCGTGCTGCCTGCCGCTATCGGCCCGGGCCGGTTTGCGGACGAGCGCTGCCGTGGCGGTGTGCGAATCCGCCATCGTGACGGCGGCATTCCTGACCAGGCCGCTGAGCCACCGGATATTCGCGTTGGACAATATCCTGTTCCTCGACACGCTGTCCCTGTATCACGTCGCCCTTGTCACGCTCGTGTTCCTGGCTTCGTCGTTCTATTCCCTGACCTTCTTTAAGGACGGAATCGAGAGAGGCACCTTCACCCCACAACGGGCGCGCCGCTTTGCCATGATCTGGAACGGCTTTTTTGCCGCGCTGATCGGCGTACTGTGCGCCAATAATCTCGGTCTGCTCTGGATATGTCTCGAAACCACGACCCTGGTTTCAGCGCTCCTCATCATGACCGACGGGCAGCGCGCGTCGATCGAGGCCATGTGGAAATACCTGCTGCTCTGTTCGGTCGGCATCGCATTCGCCTTTGTCGGGACGCTCCTGTTGTCGGTCGCGGCGCGCAACGCCTCGTTCTCGCCCCAGGAATCGCTTTTATGGACCGCGTTGTATGAACGGGCCGGACTCCTGGACGGCCGCATCATGTGCGCTGCCTTCATTTTCATTCTCGTCGGGTTCGGTACAAAGGCGGGTCTGGCTCCCATGCATACCTGGCTTCCCGACGCGCACAGTCAGGCGCCGACCCCGGTTTCCGCAGTATTCTCGGGCGTCATGCTGAGCTGCGCGCTGTATTGCATCATGCGATACCTTCCGCTTTGTGAAGCCGCAATGGGAATGACCGGAAAAGCCCATGCCATGCTCGTTGTATTCGGACTTTTCTCGATACTGGTGGCTGCCGTGTTCATCCCGGCGCAAAAGAACATCAAACGGTTTCTGGCTTACTCCAGCGTGGAACACATCGGCATCATCGCCCTGGGGCTCGGCCTGGGCGGGCTCGGAACCTTTGCCGCCCTGTTCCACACCTTCAACCACTCGGTTTCAAAAATGCTGGCGTTCTTTTCGGCCGGCAGGCTGGCGCACCGGTTCGGCACGTACGACATGACGGCAATCAAAGGCGCCGTGACAACGGATCCGCTCTGGGGGAGCGCGTTTTTTACGGCCGTCATAGCCCTGATCGGGGTGGCGCCGTTTTCGATCTTCATGAGCGAATTTCAGCTTGTCAAGGCTTCCGTCGACACCGCCCGGTTTGCGCCCCTTGCGGTGTTCCTGTTCGGGGCCATTGTCGTGTTTGTCAGCGCGCTTCGGCATGCCATTGCCGTTTCCTTCGGCTCCCCGCTTTCGCCGGCCAAGGCGCGAGAGTGGTCTATTCGCGATGCGATCATCGTTGCCGGATGCGGCTGTCTGATGCTTGCCTGCGGCCTCTTTGTGCCCCGCTGGTATGTCGCAGTATTGACAAATGCATCAAACATCGTCGAGGGCGCGGGTCACCTTTGGGACGCGACAGGAGGGAATTTCAGGTGACCACGGCATGCCTATGGATGAGAAATTGCGATGTGGTGCCGTTCGACGCCATCCCAATAGCGGACACGGGCGCTTTCTGCGCGCTAATGCAGCAGCACCTGGGAGGAGGAGGCCGGATTGCCTCGTACTTCGGATTGCAACGGCGTGACGGGGTACGGATTGTCGCGGTCATCGGACTGCACAGGAACGGATCATTGGCCGTGTTTTCCTGCCGCGCGGAAAAGGAAATGCCGTCTTTGGCCGCCTATTTTCCGCAGCTGCAGCTTTTCGAACGCGAAATCGCGGAACAATTCGGCATTGCATTTACCGGCCATCCATGGATGAAGCCGGTCCGGTATCATTCGCCGATAAACGGCTCGACACCCGTATTGCACGGCACCATCGGCATCACCGATTTCTTCACCGTGGCCGGCGACGAGATTCACGAGGTTGCGGTTGGCCCGGTGCATGCCGGCGTCATAGAACCGGGACATTTCAGGTTCCAGTGTCACGGCGAAACCGTTTTCCATCTGGAAATCTCCCTCGGCTACCAGCACCGCGACATCGAACGGCTTTTGATCGGCGGCCCGCGCGCGAACACGCGCTACGTTGTTGAAACCGCGGCGGGCGACTCGAGTGTGGCCCACGCGACTGCCTATTGTCAACTACGCGAGGCCGCAGGATTGAGCGTGGTATCGCAGCGCAGCCTCGGGATCCGGGGCATCGCACTCGAACTGGAGCGCTGCGCCAACCATATCGGCGACATCGGCGCGCTCAGCGGCGACGTCGGCTACCTGCCGACCGCGTCCTATTGCGGCAGGATCAGGGGCGATGCGCTCAACACGACCGCAATGCTGTGCGGCAGCAGGTTCGGCAGGAGCCTGGTCTGCGAAGGCGGTGTGCTGTTCGAATGCGACGATGCGCTTCTGGCCAACGTTGCATCAAGCGCAATATCTATCCGTAAAGACTTCGCAAGCGCCGCGGACCTGCTGTTGAACGAACCGTCGGTGCTTGCGCGGTTCGAAGACACGGGGACCGTTTCCCGGGAGGCTTGCGCGCAATTGGGCATTGTCGGTCCGGCTGCCCGCGCGAGCGGCTGCGTCGAGGACGTGCGCCAGGATTTTCCGGCAGGCGTGTACCGGTTCTCGTCCGTGCCCGTGGTCACGCATCCGAACGGCGACGTGTTCGGAAGGGCGTTCGTGCGCTACGGCGAGGTCATGCATTCCCTTGAATTTATCAAAGAGCAATGTTCTGGACTTTCGCAGGGCACAGCCCGTGCAGCGTGCGGGGCCCCGCGAAAAGACAGTTTCGTGGTCTCGCTCGTCGAAGGCTGGCGCGGCGAGGTGTGCCATGCGGCAATCACGGACGAAAACGGCGCTTTCGCACGGTACAAAATCGTGGACCCGTCGTTTCATAACTGGAGCGCGTTGGCGTTTGCGCTGCGCGATCAGCAGATATCGGATTTCCCGTTGTGTAATAAGAGTTTCAGTCTGTCGTATTGCGGGCATGACTTATGATCAAAACACTCTTTGCCCGCCTTCATCAGGGATACCGCACAAACGATTTCCCGAAATCCGCACCGGCCCTTCCCGATCGTTTCAGGGGCATGCCTGAATTCGGCGCGCCCGGCGCGCAGGCATGCGGGGAAACATGTACCGCGTGTGAAGCGTCGTGTCCGACAAGGGCTATCGCGCGAAAAAACAGTCGGCCATCTGTTGACCTCGGCGCCTGCATATTCTGCACCGAATGCGAAACAGCCTGTCCGTCCCGTTCCATGCGGTTTTCAACGAAACACTATTCACTTTCCGCTCGCAACCGGAGCGACCTTGTCGTGACCGGCGACCGAGAGCTGCCCTTGCCAAAACCGCTTGACAAAAAGCTCAAGAACCTGTTTGGCCGTTCGCTCAAGCTTCGGCAGGTCAGCGCCGGCGGGTGCAATGCCTGCGAGGCTGATATCAACGTTTTGTCGACCGTTGCCTGGGACCTCGGCCACTTCGGCATCCAGGTTGTAGCCTCGCCGCGGCACGCCGACGGCCTACTCGTAACAGGCCCGGTGACGGAAAACATGCGCCTGGCGCTTCAGAAAACCTACGACGCGGTCCCGGCGCCCAAACTCGTCATCGCGGTGGGCGCGTGCGCGATATCAGGCGGAATCTATCGCGACTCGCCTGCCCAGCATTGCGGTGCCGCGTCCATGCTGCCGGTGGACCTTTTCATTCCGGGATGCCCGCCGCATCCGCTCACGATCCTCGACGGGCTGTTGCGGCTCCTGGGGAGATTGTAGAAAGAGGAAGGCTCAGGTAACCATGAGGCGCCAAGATATCGTGCCATCGGATCGAAATCGCCGCAAGGATAATCAGTCAGTCCTCACGCAATTCAAATCACCTTCCCATTTCAATTTTCCCTTGAATTTCTTGATATAGGACTGAGCCTTAACCTTGATTAATAATCGTAGGGCAGATTCAATCGTTTCCCTTTTGGTCTTGCATCCGGAAACCAGCTTAGCGTCCCGCATCAATGCACTATCAAGAAAAACATTCGTTTTCATGAAAATCTCCAATGCGTGTACATGTCAATAATTTACACGTCATTCCATTTCTTTTCAACAGTTTCTTCGAAAAATCGTTTGATCCTGAAAAAGAGAAGGCCGCATTCTTGGGCATGCGGCCTTCTCCTGCCTTAATCCCGGATTCTTCTTTACTTCTTCACGATCCCCAGCGGAAGCACGGTTTTACCGTACACCTCGTTGAGTACCTGCGCGGCTCCGGCATAGATCGCGGAAAACCCGCAGAAGATGCCTTCCCATCCTGTAAACACCTTGAGCCCTGCGTTACCGGTCTTGTCGCCGGCAGCGAGCAGGAAGAAAAGTATGGTCAGCGACAGGAAAACAACCTGCAATGCCCTGTTCAGTTTCAGCGTTCCGATGAACAGCAGGAACGTGAAAATGCCCCACATCGACAGATAACATATCATGCCCCTGGTCGATGTTGCGGGTATCCAGCCGAGCTTGGGCATAACGATCAGCGCGACCAGCGTGAGCCAGAACGACCCATACGATACAAATGCCACGGTCCCGAACGTGTTCTTCTTTTTCCATTCCATGATCCCGGCAATGATCTGCGCAATGCCTCCGTAAAAAATCCCCATGGCCAGGATCATTGAGCCGAGCTCATAAATGCCTGCATTATGAAAGTTTAACAGAACGGTCGTCATGCCGAAACCGAACAAGCCGAGCGGCGCGGGATTGGCGGTCGTGTCCTTGATTTCCATGCCGGCATTTTCAGCCATACGATTCAGCCTCCTGTCGAAAAGGTTAGCAACTATATGTGAATTATGCACTCGGTAAACCGAGTGTATAATAATCACAGCTACAGCAATCCACCAGCGAAGAAGGTGGAGTAGGTTACTGTCTTCCTTTTACCAGATTGTCAACCACCTGCGGATCGGCCAAGGTAGTGATGTCACCGAGATTGGAGACGTCGTTTTCAGCGATCTTGCGCAGGATCCGGCGCATGATCTTGCCCGAACGCGTCTTGGGCAGGCCGGGCGCGAACTGAATCTTGTCCGGCACCGCGATCGGCCCGATCTCCTTGCGCACATGGTTCATCAGCTCCTTCTTCAGCTCTTCACTTTCGGGAACCCCGTCATTGAGGGTCACAAAAGCGTACAGGCCCTGACCCTTGATTTCATGCGGCATGGGCGTGACCGCAGCCTCTGCGACCTTGTTATGGCTGACAAGCGCGCTTTCGACTTCGGCCGTGCCGATGCGGTGACCCGACACGTTGACGACGTCGTCGATCCTGCCCATGAGCCAGTAATCTCCCTCTTCGTCAACACGGCAACCGTCTCCGGTGAAATACAGGTTGTTGTACATGCTGAAATACGTGTCGATGAACCTGTTGTGGTCTCCCCACATGGTCCGCATCATTCCGGGCCAAGGTTTCTTGATGCAGAGCTTTCCGCCCTCGTTCACCGCACATTCCGTTCCATCATCGCGCAGCACGACCGGCTCCACGCCGAAAAACGGCCTGTTGGCGCTGCCGGGCTTGAGGGTGTGCGCTCCCGGCAGCGGCGTGATAAGGATGCCGCCGGTCTCGGTCTGCCACCACGTGTCGACGATCGGGCAATTCTTATGTCCGATGTTCTCGTAGTACCAGATCCACGCTTCGGGATTGATCGGCTCGCCCACGCTGCCGAGGACGCGCAAAGAATCCATTTTGTATTTTGCAGGCCACGCCTCGCCCTCCCGCATGAGCGCGCGGATCGCGGTGGGCGCGGTATAGAAAACGGTGACCTTGAATTTGTCAATGATGTGCCAGCACCGGCCCGCGTTTGGAAAGGTCGGCACGCCTTCGAACATCAGCGACGTGGCGCCGTTGCACAACGGCCCGTACACGATATAGGAATGTCCCGTCACCCAACCGATGTCCGCGGTGCACCAGTAGATATCGTCGTCGTGAATGTCGAAAATCATTTTGTGCGAGAGCGACGTATGAAGCAGGTACCCGGCCGTGGAATGCACGACGCCCTTGGGTTTCCCCGTCGATCCTGATGTGTAAAGAATGAACAGATAATCTTCGGCCTTCATGACTTCGGCCTTGCAGTCCGACGGCGCTTTTGCGAGTTCGTCGTGGTACCAGGTGTCGCGACCGCTGACCATGGTACACGGGTCATCCGTGACTTTCACCACGACCACGTTTTGGACACTCGGGGCGTTCTTGAGCGCCTCGTCGGAGATGTCCTTCAGTTTGATGTGTTTGCCTGAGCGCAGGGACACGTTGGCGGTAACCAGCAATTTGCAGCTCGAATCGTTCATCCTTCCCTTAAGGGAATCCGCGGAAAACCCTCCGAACACGATCGAATGGATTGCGCCGATACGCGCGCAGGCGAGCATGGCGACCGCCAGTTCCGGGACCATGGGCATGTAGATGGCGACGCGGTCGCCCTTTGCTATACCCTTTGACTTAAGCACATTCGCGAATTTGCAGACTTCGGCATGCAGTTCCTTGTAGGTGATTTTGCGTACCTTGTCCTCTTCCTCGCCCTGCCAGAGAATGGCGATCTTGTTTTCAATCGGCGTATGAAGGTGCCTGTCGAGACAGTTGTATGAAACGTTCAATTCGCCGTCCGCAAACCAGGTGTGCTCGACCTTCTTGCCTTTTGTGTCCCAGGTGTAGTCAAGCGCTTTGGCAGGCGCCTTGAACCATGACAGGGATTTCGCCTGTTCGAGCCAGAAACCGGCAGGGTCCTTCATCGACTTTTCCCACATGCTGCGGTATTGATCGAAGCTCTTGATATGCGCGCGATTCCTGACCTGCTCTGACGGGGGAAATTTCCGCTTCTCCACCATCAGAGACTGCATCGCCTTGGGTTGGTCAGCCATACCGATCTCCCTTCATTCGTGATTGTGTCAGTCGACAGAATGTAAGACGTTTTTTACGATGAGTGATTTTTTGCTGTGCACCAGTATCGTGAACCATTTCACATCACGATTTTAATATAATTGCCTTCCTCGGGCCGATCAAGAATGCTATTTCATTATGCGAAACAGAGTCGCTCGCTTTGGGATTGAATTTTCCCCTCCCGCATGGTACAATCAGAGGATCAAGATTCTGTGTTTATAAAAGCAACCAATGTGCCATTTGATCGATACCCTATGGAAACCGTGGAAAAGCAACCCACCCTTAAGAAAATCCTCAGCCAGCCGGTTGTGATGCCCGATGGTACGGAGCCGCTGCCGCTCGGTTCCGGCACCATTCGATGCCTTCTCGGCGTTGGGGGCGCGGCAGCCGTGTACAAAATCTGGAATCCCCAGCTGGAATCGTATCGCGCAGTCAAGCTTTTGAAGCCTGACCTTGCGCAGGAATGGCGGAAACGGTTCCAGACTGAAATGAAGATCATGGCAGCGCTATCCCATCCCAACATCATCGAAATTCACACGGTCGGCGTGTGGAATTCACTTGACTTTATAGAAATGGAACTGATCGACGGCACCACGCTTTCGGACCTGATTACCGGCAAGGGCGCCCTGCCTGCCCAAGTGTGCGTCGCGATCGCGGCCATGGTGGCGCGGGCTTTAGTGCACGCGCACGATCAGAAATACGTCCTGTTCGGAACAATGTATCACGGAATAATTCACCGCGACATCAAACCCAGCAACATCATGGTTTCCGGTGACGGACGAATCAAGCTCATGGATTTCGGCATCGCGCGCCCCATTACCGCATCCCTATTGACGACGACGGACGGCGGCGTGGTCGGAACGATACAGTACATGGCGCCTGAGCAGCTCAACGGCACCGACGTGGACGTCACCACCGATATCTATGCGCTCGGCACCATTCTCTATGAAATGCTCACCGGAGAAAAGGCCTTTCCCCACCTCAATCTTTCCGAACTTTTCGAAGCAAAGACGAAAAACGAGTTCGTGCCCCTCCGGCTTTTCAATATTGCCATTTCAAAGCGCCTGAAAAAGCTCGTCAATTCGTGCATGTCGTACAGCCCGGGTAGCCGACCCCAGTGCGCTTCGGACCTTCTTGCCGAACTAGAATCAATCCACCATACCTTGTCGCACGAAAGTTGCGAAACGGCGTTGAAAACGTTTGTGCAAAAATCCTGCGACGACAAAACGATCCATTTCGCCCGGACCAAGCGCCTTGCCCCTGCGGCCGCCATGATCGGAGGCGCTGCCGTGATTGCGGTTGTCGTAATCGCGCTGGTCACGCTCACCTTCAACGGAAAAAAAACGACGAATCAGACTATTTCCGAGCCCACGGTATCGGCATCGCCTGAGGTGGCGGCGCCGGTCCCTGTACTCACGATGGCGCAAAGGATCCGCGCCGAGGCCGCCGCGCCTTCCCCGATGCCGCAGCAGAAACGCCCGCCGCCGACCGTCAAGAAGCCGGTCGCGCGCCAGTCGTACCTTGACGAAACAAAAGCCCGGCTGGGCGTGTCCGATCCGCTCGAGGCCATGGCAAAGGAGTCCGAGGCAGGCAAATACGCAAGCGTGCTCTCGCTCTACAGCGACCTTCCCCCGGACGCCATGGCGGACCCCGCGTCGCAACTGTTCCGGTTACGGGCGCTGTATGCCCTGGGGAAAACCGCCGAGTTCACCCCCATCCTGAACGGTGCGTCGATCAGCGACGGAGAGTTCTACTTGATAAAAGCTAAGTCGGCCTGTGGCCAGGGGAACACCGACCAGTCCCTTGCCCTGCTTGACAAAGCGCTTTCGCTCAAGGCGCGCAACCTCGACGCCGAGGCGTTGCGCCGCGACAGCATGTTTTGGCGGGCCCAGTGCATGAGCCGACGGTTCGATGTAACGCCGTCCGAGTCGAACCGGAAAGAAGCGCTCGACAGCTGGTTCGAAGTCAAAAACACGGTCCGCAAATATCCGGGCCATGAGTATTATAAGAAAGCGGTGTCGGAGATGCAGAGGATCGGGGAAAGCTCAGTCCATGACAAAGGATAACGGTGGTTGGCGATGAAGAAATATCTCAGTTGTTGTATCGGCTTGCTTGCGACGTTCGGCCCTCTTTGGGCCTTACCGGATTCAACGCAGACCGGGACAGTCGGCTCAGCATTGGACGCGCATCAGCCGACCATCGGAGGAAATCTGCCGAAAATTCTGAAGGCACGGGCAGACCCCTACATCGTGACCGCGGACCTGTACGTTCCGTCGGGCAAAACGGTCGTCATCGAGCCGGGCGCGATCCTGCTATTCAGTAATTTCACCGGACTTCACGTCGAGGGAAACCTCGTTGCGAACGGAACGCCGGACCGGCCTATCGTCTTTACCTCGGCATTGGACCAGGCATACAATCCCCGTTCCCCAATGCATGCCAATCCCTATGACTGGGACGGAATTTACATACTCGAAAGCGGCATCGGCTCCACCATGTCGAACTGCAAGATAACCTACTCGGTGTATGGCATCAGCTCTTTGACAAAATATATCAGGTTCGACAATGTCGTTTTCAAAAACAACGGACGGTCGGATCTGACCATCGAAGGCGCGAAGCAAGTTGTTTCGGATAAGCCGTACAGTTACGCCCTGACGATCGTGGACGCGAAAAAGGACGGCGTACCGGTGAAGATTCTCATGGACCCGATGGCAAAAAAGCGAAGCATATTGCGCTATAGCGGGCTCGGCCTGCTCGCAGCCGGGTGTGTCACGGGCATCTGGTGCAGCGTTCAGTATAGCAGTGACGCGAAAACAGTCACCAACCTCAAGGACACGCAGGTCACGGGCATCAACAGCAACCTCATACAAAACACGAGTGTGGTTTACAACAAAGCCTTGCAGACCAAGAACCGCGACGTGGGATTTGCCGTAACCGGTTTCGTGCTCGGCCTGCTGGGCGGCACCGGGCTTGTCCTGTCGTTTGCGTTTTAGTGCTTCCGCAGGCAGACCGCATCACGTGGACTTTACTTGAACACGACAAGCGCATCGACCGCTTTCTGATTCATATAGCACAGCTTGATCCAACCTGCACTGAGCGCTCGACTGGACATTCTGATTTCATCGAGCGTGCCATGGAAATAATAGGGAAAATCGGGTTGAGTAACGCCATCTGTTTTCCCAAACATAACATTATATCCGGTATTTCGATAGACCCCGGCTTTGAACTGGTTTTCAATCATGCTGTCAACGCATTGACCATTTACATAAAGATATTGCCTTGTCTTGTTACGTACCCCGGTGACAAACGTCCATTGTCCTGCCGATGCCGGCATGCTGGACAGTTCCCAGTTTTGCGCGCTTTTATATTCAGCGAATTCCCATCTGTTCTGAAATACTTCCAGATTGTATTGCTGATCGCCTTTGGTCGCAATGGCATGACTGCCGCCATCCAACATGTCGAGGTAGACCCACGCCGATATCGCATACATGCCGTTTTCCGGAAAATTGAGCTTGCTCGTTGCGGTTGACGGAACAAGAACATAGCCTGAGCCTCCTGCCGCAAACGCGCGTCCGCTTCCGACTATGGAGGTCACGGAGGTTTGCGCCGTTGCATTGATCACGGTGCCGTCATATCCATTGATCGTCGCGTCCTTTACCGGACCGGACACCGGATCATTCAAATGCCACACGCCTTGGAAGCCATTCGCCGTGTCGAACACATTGTGCGAAACCGCGCTCAGGCCGGATGACGGAACGCCCCATGACATGACGATATAACGAATGCTGTCGTTTCCGTAAACGGTATCAGCCTTTACCCAGATCTCGGCCAAGGCCAACGCTTGGTCCCATCGTTCTATTTGAAAGTCCAGCGGGAAGCCGTTTGCCTTTGCAAACCTGATATCGTCCCCGTTCGCGTATGCTTGGGAGAAATTGAAATTGCTTGAATTCAGCCGCACGAGTACGGGAAAATCAATCACCGTGCCGGCCACGTTTGCACCGGCTGCGGTGGTATTCAGGTATAATTTTTGTGAATGCGGTCCGAGCACAGAACTTTTGTTCCGGATCACGAATGTCTCGCTGTCCGAGGTGCCGGTCACGTCGTGTATGGAAACCAGCAAGGTGTCGAGTTCGCGGGCCGAGTCCGGACGCACCACGATCATAAAGTCCCTTTTGTTCAGCACCGCCACGGAACGCACCGCGTTCTGCGAAATTGCGACCGAATACTTCTCCGTCAATGCATCGTCGCTGTCATGAATGACAAAAGAAAGCGTTTCGGGCGCAGCACGCGAAAACAAGTCGAGCTCCCCGGCCGGGGTCGTCGTACCGGTGAAGGTGTACGAAAGGTGGCACGGATAGCGGTTTGGAGCCACCACCCGGATCAGCGGATTGATCGTATCAAAGTTCTGCGAGCCGTTTCCAACCGTAATACTGAGCTTCCGGTCGCCCGTGTCTGCCGCGGACGGGGCCCAAACCAGTTTTGGCGACGAAACATTGCTGAAAAGAACGGTCTGAGGGAAACGATCCGTAAGCGCCGCCGAATACACAAGACCGGTTCCAGAGGCTCCGTTTGTGACAAGCGTAAGTGAGAGCGTATCCACGCCGGCCAGCAGGACCGGGGGAAAGACACCTTCCCTTGTTGTAAAGCGAACGGGTGCAGCCGGCTTGGATGTATCGATGCAGGAAATGCTCCAGAAAAAGGGTCCGGAGGTTTCATAGCCGTCGTCAAGCACGACGGTCAGGCTGTCGGCGCCGACGTCCGGCACGCCGGGCGCCCAGGAAACGAGGCCGTTACTGGAAACGGTCATGGCGCCCGACGCTAGGGTCTTGCGCACGATCACCGGGTCGTTATCCGCGTCTTTGCCCACAATACGGAAGGTATATGTCGTCCCGACGTATACCGTGGCCGGAACAATCGTCCCGGAATCCAACGCAGGCGCAGTGTTCCTGAATATGGTGATTGTGTCGTCAATTCGATTGTGGTCCCGGTCTTCGGCAGTGACGACGACCGTATTTCCTGCAGGGGAATGCACAAGCGGGCCGATGCTTTGGCGCCACACATAGCCGGATGAATCAGGCGCCACGGACGTGCCGCCGATGGTCACCGCCTGTATGCCCGACCCTTCGTCGAACGCGATGACCTGCAAATCGACAGTAGCCTGCTGGGTGATCAGTCCGTCCGCGGGTTTGCCGTCTGCGGTGATTTCCCATATCACGGGTTTGACATTTTCCTGCAATGTGGAATCGAGGAGCACAATAACCCGCTTTTGCGCAAGCATGCGGCTGCCTGACGCGTCCAAGGCCGTCACGGTGATTGCATTGACAAGAGAGTCAAGGTGAACCCGCCATCCAAAAACGCCGCTCGGACCGGAAACGATGCACGGGGCCGAATACGCGGAATCGTTTACTCGTACGCGCAGCACCATGGAATCGCCGCGCACGTTTTCGGCTGTGCCGAAAATTTGGAAAATGCGATTGGCGGTCCTTGTCGAATCCTTCAAGGGTACCACGAACTCGATCGACGCGTCCGGATTGGAAACTCCGCCTTGAGGGTCAAAAATCGCCCAAAAAATCCGCTGGGTCGTCACCGGCTTTTGTTTGTTGCCGATCGCACCCACCGTGATCTTGAGCGGGCCGGCCTGACGAGTGTGGACCGACAAGTCCTTGAAAAGTTTGATATACAGATGCGATTGCGGGTAGGCTATATCGAACGCTGATTGGTTGACCCAGCACGAATCGGCCGACCTGTCCCGGTAATTGACGATAAAAGCCTTGAATGCCAGAACGCTGTCCGCAGTCACCAGCGTGTCCCCGCGCAGGAAGTCATTGACGCAGGTGATCACCGGATGCGCGGTATCGTTCAGGGTGTAGGAAAAGGTTCGGGCAGGAGTGGCGTGGTCGCCCGACGGGTCAGTGACCTTGACCGTTGCAGTCCCGGAGGCACTGCCGTCCACCAGTACCGCAAAGGCCGAGTCGCCCATGGACTTTACCAGGCGGCCCGGACCGAAATCCCATTGGTAAAACACGTTGCGGTCGTTCACCCGGGGTGTGGAAAGGAGAATCGTGTCTCCGTAAAAACCGCTGACGTCAGATTGACGCAAAGGAAGGGTGGTTCGAATCACCAGGTTTTCCGCGACCATTCCCCCGCTGACGCGATGTGTCCGCACCGACACGGTTTCCATTCCCGTGTCGTAGAAGGAAATTGAAAACGTAAACGCCTGCGCGTCCAGCATTTCGTCCGGCGACGCCCGTTTCACGGTCGTGTCGCTCCAGAACCGGTTATGGGGCGCGCTGACCGTAAAAGAATCGACCTTTTCCCGCAAAGCAACGCCGATCTCCAACGTGCCGGTCGTGTACACGGGAATCGATTCTTTGCCCGAAAAGGTCCAGGAAAGCACATGGGCACGCGCGTTATTGAGGTCGTCAAACGGGCTGTGGTCCCGTGAGCAGAAAGGAATCATGCAGCAACTCGCAAACAGCGCTGCGTATGACAAGAACCGTCCGCAGCGCCGGCCGAGTTTTTCCGCCGTTCCCCTCGATACAGCCATCCGGCCACTCGGGGAGCGGCGGGAAAGTATCGAGGCAAGCGCTCGGCGAACCGAGTAGTTCCGTGAATTCATTTGAATACCACCAAAGCGTCCGCCTGTTTCTGGTTCATATAGCACAGCTTGTTCCAATCCGCACTCAGCGGGGTACTCGAAACACGGACTTCGTCGATCATGCCGTTGAAAAAGTACCCCACCGCTTCGGGCATTTTTCCAAGGACAAAATCAGATGCCGTTGACCTGCCGGTGCCGCCGATGGTGATCTCGATAATGCTGTCGGTGCAAACGCCATTGACGTAAAGGTATTGCCTGTCACCTTTGCGGACGCCGGTAATCAGGTTCCAACTGCCTGCCGACGCCGGTGATCGGACTACAGCATATCCCGTGGCAGCCCTGCATTCGGAAAATTGCCACTCATTCGATTGGCTTCGGATTTGAAGGTTGTATTGCATATCGCCTTTTGACGCTATCGTATGGAACTGACCGTCAAGAGCCACGGTGTTTACCCACGCGGAAACCGAATATATCCCTTGTTCCGGGAAATTCAGTTTGCTCGCTGCAGTTCCGGGCATGGCGACAAAACTGCTCGTACCGTTGAATCTCTGGCATTGTCCTACCAGGCCCTGGGTCATTGCCCCTGAAGAAAGGCTGGTTGGCACGCCGTTGTAATGGTTTCCGGTGGCGTCCAGTACCGGGTCGGTGCCTGCGCCGCTCAGGTGCCAAACCGCCTGAAACCCGTCAGAAGTATCGAACACCGCAGCGCCGTTGGACAAGGATACGGTTGCTGAGCCCGTCGAAGCACCCCAAAACATTGTTATCGACTGGGTCGGGTTGTTTCCGTATACCGTGTCAACCTTGACCCATAGTTCCGCAACCCCCTGCGCCGGGATCCACCGGTCTATCTGATAGCTGCAGGGAGCGCCGCTGGGCTTTGCGAACCGGATATCCTCGCCGTTGGGTGCAGCCTGGCTGAAATTGAAATTGCTGCTTGTCAGTCTGACCAGCACGGGAAAATCATGCACATCGCCTGCCACGGCCGCTCCAGTGGAGGCGGTGTTCAACACCAGAGAACGGGAATATGTCCATGAGGGATACGGGGTAAGTGCCGAGTACCGGACGACAAACGCCGCTTTGTCGGACGTTTTGGTCGCGTCGGTTATTACAACACGGATCGTGTCGGTCACCCGGGTTGAGTCCGGGGCCAGAACTATGAAAAAGTCTTTCTTGTTCAGCGTCTCGATTGAGTTTACGGAATGCCGCGCGATGGTCACGGTATATGTTTCGGTCAGGGGGTTATCCAGGTCAACAATGGCGAAGAACAGGGTTTCCGGCTTCTGGTGCGTGAACAGGTCAAGCTCTCCCGATGGCGTCGTATCTCCTGTAAAGGTATGCGTCAGGCTGCAGGGGAACTGGTTCCTCGCAACCACAGAAATCGCCGGGCTGATCGAATCGTACACAGCAGTCCCGTTTCCAACGGTCACCGAAAGCCTCCTGACGCCGGTATCACCCGCTTGGGGCGCCCACACGATGAGCGGCGACGTGTCTGAAGCGGCAATGACCTCAGACCGGTCGGTGAACGCCGCAGTATAGCGCAGCACGACACCAGCACCTGCGCTGTCCGCGCGAAGCATGATCCGGAGCGTGTCGACTCCTGCCTGCAAAACCGTTGGGAAATCCTTTTCCTTTGTCGTAAACCGCACTGTCTGGACGGGTTTGGAGCACATCACGCAATTAAATGCCCAGGCAATCGGAGCATATTGGAACCCGTCGTACAATCTGACCTTCAGGGTGTCGGTCCCGACGTTCGCAGCCCTTGGCGTCCAGGAAATCACGCCGTCGCTGGAAACAATCATGCCGCTTGGAACGGAAACCGTGTCCACCCGCACCGGGTCGTTGTCCGCGTCGAACGTCGAAATGTGCAGGGAGTAGGCGCTGTCTACGCACAGTGATGGCGGAATTGTAAAGCCGGGACCGACCACGGGCTTCGTGTTGCGGTAAATGACGATTGAAGCGTCCTGCACATTCTGGTTTTTGTCAACGGCCCGAACCACGACCGTGTCACCGGATGCGGAATGCGCAAGGGGCCCCATGGTCCGCAGCCACCGGTAGCCCGACGAATCCGGCGTCATAGCCGTATTATTTATTGTCAACGTTTGAATGCCTGATCCCTCGTCGAAGGCCGTAACGCGGAGGGTGACCGAGGCCTGTTGCGTGTACACGGCTCGGTCCGGTTTTCCGTCCGCGGAATCCACCGCAATGCCCCATATCATCGGTTTTATCGTGTCCTGCTTCGTCGGGTCAAACACGACCGTAACGTGAGCGGACGCCAATTTCCGCTTGTCCGATGCGCCTGATCCGGTCACGGTAATCAGGTTGACATACGAATTCAAATGCACGGGCCATTCCCAAACGCCGCTGCCGCTGCCAATGACGCATGGCGTCGCGTATGCCGAGTCATTGACCGTCACGCGTAACACCATTGAATCGTTGCGGAAGTTATTCGCACTACCGAATACCCTGAAATCACGTGTTGCGGTTGTCGAGGAATCTTTGGAAGGAATGACGAAAGCAATATCTGCCTCGGGCGAAGAGGGGCCCAAGGGGTCGAACACGGCCCAAAACGAACGCGATAACGTCCGGCGCGGATCGGAATAGTCCAGGGCTCTTACCGTGATCCTGAGCGGACCTTTTGACCGGGAGAAACCCGCCATGCTTGTGAAAATCCTTGTGTATATGTGGGTTGTGCTGTTTGAAAAATCAAACGCCGACCCGTTGACCGAGCACGAGTCAACGGCGACGTCCCCGTAATTCGCGATATACGCCCTGAACGCCAGGAGATTGTCGCGCGTCACAATCGTGTCGGCGTGGAGCGAATCGTTCACGCACAGGATGATCGGGCAACTCGTGTCGAACAGGGAAAAGGAAAAAGCGATTGGCGGCGTTGAATGGCTGCCTGCCAAATCCGTGACATAGAGCGTTCCCGGGCCTGCGGCATTGCCGCCGGCAAACACCGCGGTTGCGGTTCGGACCGTTGATTTCACCACGCGTCCGGGACCGAAATTCCATTGGTAATACACGTCCTTGTCGTCGACTGGGGGCGTGGAAAGCCGGACGGAATCGCCGAAATACCCCGTGACTCCAACTTGACTTAGAGGAAGCACAACCCGCACGGAAAGGTTCTCGCTGACCTTTTCACCGTTGGTCCGCCAGGTGTTCACGGTAACGGTCTGGACGCCTGTGTCGAAAAATGAAACGCTGAAAGAGAACGGCGATGCCGCGATGATATCCTTTCCCCGTCCGACCATTGTGTCCTGCCAGAATCTGTTGCTCGCCGCATGAAGGCAAAAGGAATCGACTTCTTCCCGTGCCGCCACGCCGATCACCAGTGTGCCGGTCGAATACACCTGAACCGGTGAGGTACTCGCAAAGCTCCAGGAGAGCACCTGGGCCTTTGCGTTTGTCAGGTCGTCAAACGGGTTATAATCCTTGCTGCAGAATGCCATGACCGCAAGGCACACAAGCAACGAGGTGCGGAAAATCGACCTGGCCATAGGAGATTTCATACCCTTTTGCCCAATACTTTATGGTACCGCAAGAACAATGTGCGGCTCAGGAATAGTATACAATTCCAACGATACTTTGTGTAGGATCTTTGTGAAGGCATGAGCTGGGCGAAATGCGGTGAAGACAACAAAAAGGGGCGGCCGATCAGCCGCCCCTTTTCCAAGTCTGCAGGAGGTGACTTCTACTCGATATAGAACTGGTTCACGTTGTCAATAATTTTTGCCCCGCTCTTGAGCTGCAGGTACCAGTCGTTAAAGGCCTGTGGGCCTGCTTCGGTCATCATCTTCCGCTTCACTTCCGCTATTTCAGGCGACGACGCGGGGATATCGCCCACCTTCTTGTGCCAAAGCGGCTTGACCACGAAAAACGTCCCGTTGGCGCTGATTACGGGCGAGACCTTGTTGTCCGGAAGCGCGAACGCTGCTGCAACCGGCTTGTTGTTGAACCCGACGCCCGGCACATACTGGGTGTGCCCAACCGTGTCCGTGGTGCCGGATACGAAGAGAGAATCGAATTTCGAATAAAGTGCCACGCTCTCCGGCTGGGGCATTTTTTTCACTGCCTCGTCAACATATGCCTGAGCTTTGGCGAGCCGGGAGGCTTCCTGGAGCGCTGCCACGATACGGTCGTGGACGACCGTCAGCGGCAGGGTGCCTTTCTTGATTTTCTGCTTCACCTGGAAAATGTAATATCCTTCGTCGTTTTCGAGCATGTCCGAGACTTCTTTTTCAGTCCGCTGGAACGCGAATACGGCTGCGCCCGACACATAGCCGACTTTGGGCATCACGTCACCGCGGCCGAAAAGCCCTGTGGAATCGCGCAGGACCGCCGAATCCTTTGAGGTGACGGATGCGATGCCTTCGGCAACGATTTTCGCATGAAGGCTGTCAGCCATGGCGTTGAGTTTGTCAACGGTTTCGCCGGACGGTACGACCTTCCGCAGGATATGGCGGACCTTGATCTGTTCCTTGCCGTCTTTGGTTTGCCGACCCTCGACCAGGATGAGATGATAGCCATACCGGGATTTCACCGGCATGGACACGGTGTTGGGCGCAAGGCCGAAGGCGACTGCGTCGAATTCCGGGACCATAGTCCCTTTCGAAATCCAACCCAGATCCCCGCCCCGGGCGCCGGAACCTTCATCGTCCGATTCCAGCCTCGCCTCTTCCGCGAAATTCGAGTCATTATTGTTGATCTTGTTTCTCAGGGTTATCATTTCCTGGTTCGTCGCACGGTCGTCGGCAGCGGTCGCGATCTTCGGGATCTTGACATAATAGAGATCGCTCTGCTCGTCGGTGGCAAACGAGTCCTGGTGCGCCTCATAGTAGGCGGAAACCATGGCGTCGGTGACCGGATCGGGCTGGAATTTCCTGCCGGAAACCGCGGCGTATTCGAACACGGCCTTTTCGTGGCCCTGGCGGTATTCGTAGGCGATTTCGGATGGCGTGGGGAATTCCTGCAGAGAAACCAGAAACCGCAGCGTCTGCATGGGCACGAGGAAATCCTTGGTGTACTTCTCCAGCGACTGCATGCCTTCGTTTTCGTAGATGGCAGGATTGTTGAGGAAGGCAATGAACTTGGTCGTGTCGAAAATGCTGTCGGTCTGGAACTGTTTCGCCTGATACACTTCGGGCGGCGGATTGCGTTTGATGTATTCGAAGATCTCGTCCGGTGACGAGCCGATCTGCATTCTTGTGAAAACGTCTTTGAGAAGAATTCTGCTCACCTCGTTCTCCCAGACCTGGCGCGGTATCATCCTGCTTTGCGCCGCGGGGACCTCGGCGCCCTGATACTGCTCACGCTGCTTCTCCCGCTCCATGCTCACCATCTTCTCAAAGTACTTGAGCGCGATGTCCTTGCCGTTGACCTTGCCGATCGAGTCTTTCACCCTGTTGTGGCTGGAAAGGTCCATACCCCACGCGAACACGATAGTTGCGACAAATGCGACAATCACGATCCACATGATCACCGCCGCATTCTTCCTCATTGACTGGATCATAGCTTATTTTCCCTTCGACTTAAGCAGATTGTCATAGACGGTCTTGTTGCCTAAGATGGCCATGGCGCTTTTGAATTGGGCATCGTCCAGGAGTTTCTGGCGGTAGACCTGGTCATTGTCCTGCCCGAGATCGCGCACCATCAGCGCCTCACGGACATAGTTGCGGATTTCGGTTTCGTTCTTCGTGAATTCCCGCTTGTTTTCTTCTGCAAGTATCGAGGCCATCTGGCCGGTAATCTTCTTGAGCAGCTCGCGTTCTTCCTTGGTCCATTCGGGTCTGTTGCGCAATTTCGCAAGCGAGTCAGCCATTGCCTTGCGGCTGGAATCTTTCACCGCCCCTTTTGCAGCGGGCGAGTCGGGAGCAATCCCGGCACGGGACTTGAAATCGTCGAAAACGATCTGGGCGTAGCTTTGATAATTGAACTTGATCGAGTCGAGGTAATGATAAAATTCCTTGGACAGTGCGTCGGTGACCGTGAACGTGTTGTCGAATTTGACCTTTTTGGCCTTCAGCTTGGTATATTCCACATTTGCAAAAGAGAAGAAGGCGTCTTTGAGAAACAGTGCGCGGATCACGAGCTCGGGATACTTCATCTCCACGATCGTGTCCGGAATGATGCCGCCGCCGCCGTGCACAACCCGTCCTTTGTTCGTCTTGTAGGTCGTCGTGTCCTTTTGCGAGCCGTCGCCTTTGACCCCGCCGAACTTTGCCGTGGTGTCCTTGGCAGCGGCCGAGTCCTTCTTGGCCTCGCCACCTTCTTCGTCTTCGTCGGCGGATTTCTTCAGACCGCGCACCCCGTTTTCCGGTTTGTTAATGCATCGGCCGGACGGCGTGTAATAGAAGGCGGTGGTGAGCTTGAGGTGATTTTCCTCGTCCACGGGAAGGATGGTCTGCACCGAGCCCTTGCCGAAAGTCGTGTCGCCCAGGATCACGCCGCGGTCCCAGTCCTGGATCGCGCCGGACACGATTTCGGACGCGCTGGCGCTTCCGTTGTTGACAAGAACGACTATCGGGATTTCGGGCGGAACGATAGGGCTTGACGAAACGTAATATTCCTTGTTCTGGCCCTGGACGCGTCCCCTGGTGTAAACGACCAGCGACTTTTTGGGCAAAAACTTTTCCGACACTTCGATGGCCTGGGGAAGCAGCCCGCCCGGATTGTACCGGAGGTCGAAAACGATGGACTTGACGTTCCGTTTGAGCAGTTCCTTCAGCGCCTTCTCCGTTTCACTCCCCGCCTCCTCGGAAAACTGCTTGAGCGACAGGTAGCCGACGCCGTCGCCGAACACGCCGTAATACGGAACCGATTTGATCTTGATGATTTCGCGCGTGATCTTGTAGTCGAGGTCTTTGGGTTCACCGCGCCTGCGAATCGTGATGGCCACGTCCGTGCCGGGTTCACCGCGCAGTTTTCCCACGGCTTCGTCGATGGTAATGCCTTCGGTTGACTTGCCGGCAATCTTCAGGATCTGGTCGCCGGACTGGATGCCGGCCCGCTCGGCCGGAGTGCCTGGAATCGGCGTCATGACGGTCAGCACCTTGTCGCGAATCGAAATCTGGATTCCCAGGCCGCCGAATTTCCCTTCGGTCTGGATAAGGAGCTCGTTGTATTGCTTTTTCTCGAAATACGTGCTATGCGGGTCCAAAATCTGCATCATGCCGTCGATCGCGTTGTCCACGAGTTTTTTGGAATCGATGGGCTCGACATAGTTCTGGTGGATCTTTGTCGCCACGCGCTCCAGCCTCATGATGTCCGAATAAAAATTGTCGTTCTCTGCTTTGGTGACGTCAAAGGCCAAGCCCGCCACGATCACGATAAGAACGACCACACCCCAGACGGGGATACGTCCGGACATTTTCTTTGATTCGATTCCGTTGCCGTTATTCATTACTCTTATTCCTCCAGCCCTGTTAGAGGGGCGGTACCGTTCGGTCCTGAAATTTTCACGGGAAATCCATGTGCAAAATCAGAAAGGTTTTAAAATATATTATTCCTTGGTATCACCCTACTTTTATTAGTTGCCTCTTGCCCGGAACCGGCGTTTTTCTCGTTGCATTGCAGATAATCCTGCCGTGGACTTCCGTTCGTTTCCCTATCGTGTCAGAGCAGGCCGCTAATCTTCTCAAACACGCTCTCAGCCAGTTGCTCCACAGGGGCAGTGCCGGGCAGAACCACGATCCGGTGCGGATAACGGGCGGCAAGATTAAGGTACCCTTTCCTGACCTTCTCATAAAATTCCCTGCCGCTTGCTTCGAGGCGGTCCTGGGGCTTGCCGGTCTTTTTCAGGCGGGAAATGGACGTGTCGACATCGATGTCAAACACAAAAGTCAAGGAAGGCGCGACGCCGGCAGTAGCGAACTCGTTCATTTGGGCAAGTGTTCCGATGTCGAATCCCCGGCCGAAACCCTGGTAGGCAAAGGTTGCTTCCTGAAACCGGTCGCACAGAACGACCTCTCCCCGACCAAGCGCGGGAGCAATCTTTTCGTCACAGTGCTGGGCGCGCGCAGCAAGGTACAGAAGTACCTCGCAGGGGTCGCACATTTCCTTATTGTCAGGTGAGAGCAGCATGCCGCGGATCGCCTCGGCGATGGCCGTACCGCCCGGTTCCCGCGTGACACAGCAGGCGATTCCCTTTTCCGCAAGCCTTTTCTGAGCTTCGCTCACCTGCGTGCTCTTCCCGCATCCGTCAATTCCCTCGAACGTGACGAACAGACCGCTCATGTCGCACCATGGCATTTTTTGTACTTTTTGCCTGAGCCGCACGGACACGGGTCGTTGCGCCCCACCGCGGGCTGAGTACGCACCACGGGCGCGCGTCTTACCGGCCCCTCGTCCCCGCCGCGGTTGGTGACAAGCTGCTGTTGCTGCTGCGGCCGCGGAGCTGCCTCGGCCTGGGCCTCGCCCGAGGACGAAAAAATATCGAATGCGCCGTGTATGGTCTGCGCGCGCTGCAGCCCCATGCGGTCTTCTTCTTCAGTCACGGCCTCAAGCCTGAAAATCATGGACGTCACGTCCCGCGCAATGCCGTCGCGAAGTTCTTCGAACATCTTGACGCCCTCGCGCTGGTATTCGTACAGCGGGTTCTTCTGGCCAAACGCGCGGTACTGCACGCCGCCCTTGAGATGGTCCATTTCGTAAAGATGATCTTTCCACAGGTTGTCGATGACCATGAGTGCCACGCCGCGCTCGAACCCGCGCATGACCTGGCTACTGAGCCGCTGTTCCTTGTCGTCGTACCGCGCCTTGACAAGCTTCCAGATCGCGTCGAATAACGTGTCTTCGGTCATTTGCGAAATCTCGTTTGCCGGAATCTCATATATCACGCCGAGCGAGACCTGAAGTTCCTTGTACAGATCCGGCAGGCGCCAGCTTTCCGGGTATTTGCCTCCTGCCGTGTATTTGAAAATGATCGCTTCGAGCGCGGCAGCGAGCTGGTCCATGATCTCGTCCTTGATGTCCTCGCCTTTGAGAATCCGCTGCCGCAGACCATAAATCTCCTTACACTACAAATTCATAACATCATCATATTCCTTAAGATGCTTACAGATCTCGAAGTTCCTCGCCTCGACTCGCTTCTGGGCATTCCCGATCGCATGCGTCACGAACGGATGTGAGATGACCTCGCCTTCCTGGGCGCCGAGCTTGTCCATGATTCCCGCGATGCGTTCGGAGCCGAAAATGCGCATGAGATCGTCGTCGAGCGACAGGAAGAATTTCGATGATCCGGGGTCTCCCTGGCGTCCTGCGCGGCCGCGGAGCTGGTTGTCGATACGCCGCGCCTCGTGGCGCTCGGTGCCGATGATGTGCAGCCCGCCAAGCGAGACCACGGTGGCGTGCTCGTCCTCCAGCTGTTTGAACAGCTTGGCAAAGCGCTTGCGTTTTTCGTCGAGCGTCAGGTCCTCCGGCTCGATGCCTTCCTTGACAAGCTCGTTATTGGCGTGCGCCTCGAAATTGCCGCCCAGCACGATGTCCGTGCCGCGGCCCGCCATGTTGGTCGCGATCGTCACCGCCTTGAGGCGTCCCGCCTGCGAAATGATCTGCGCCTCGCGCGCGTGCTGCTTGGCGTTGAGCACCTCGTGCTGGATCCCGGCGCGGAGCAGGAGCTTGCTGAGAAGTTCCGATTTTTCGATTGACGTCGTGCCCACGAGTATGGGCTTGCCCTTTTCAAACAGGCCCGCGATCTCCTTGACAACTGCAGAATATTTCTCGCGATTGGTGCGGTAGATCTCGTCCTCGAAATCCTCGCGGCACATCGGCCGGTAGGTCGGGATGGTGACCACGTCCAGTTTGTAAATCTCGTTGAACTCGCCCGCCTCGGTGATGGCGGTCCCGGTCATACCCGACATCTTCGCGTACATCTTGAAGAAGTTCTGGAACGTGATCGTGGCCAGTGTCTGGTTCTCCCCCGCGACCTTGACGCCTTCCTTGGCCTCAACCGCCTGATGCAAACCTTCGCTCCAGCGCCTGCCGTGCAGGATGCGGCCGGTGAATTCGTCAACGATCAGGATCTGACCGTCCTGGACCACGTAATCGACATCCAGTTCGAACAGCGAATAGGCGCGCAGAAGCTGGCTTACGCTGTGGATGCGTTCGGACCGTTCCGAATGCGCGCGGTGAGCATCTTCTTTCTTTTCCGATTTTTCAAGGGGCGACAGCGTCGCGTCCGCATCGATCTTGCCGAGCATCTCGGACAAATCCGGCACCACGAAAAAGTCCGGGTTGGACCCGCCGATGAGCTCGCGGCCCTTTTCAGTCATTTCAGCGCTGTGACCGGACTCGTCGATGACATAGAACAGTTCCTCGTCGATCTCGTACAGTTTTTTCTCGCGCAGAAAATCCGTTTCCACCCGCTTCATGAACTGCGAGACACCCTGTTCCTTGAGCAACTTGACGAGCTTGCCGTTCTTCGGCGCGCCGCGTTTGACAACAAGGAGTTTGAGCCCGAGCTCGTATTCTTTGTCTTCCTTGCCGATGAGCCCCTCGATTTCGCCGAGCACCTTCTGGATAAGGGTTGCCTGGGCGTTGACGAGCCGCTCGACCCGTGGCTTCAGCTCCTCGTATTCCCGGTTGGATTTGGTCACCGGGCCCGAGATGATGAGCGGCGTCCGTGCCTCGTCGATGAGAATATTGTCAACCTCGTCGATGACTGCGAAATTCAGTTCGCGCTGCACGAGCTGGGCCGGGGACGACGCCATGTTGTCGCGGAGGTAATCGAACCCGTATTCGTTGTTCGTGCCGTACGTGATGTCGCATTCGTACGCAGCGCGCCGCTCCGGCGTGCCCGGATCCGTATTGTCAAGGCACCCGACGGTCAGGCCCAAAAACGTGTGGATGCGGCCCATCCATTCCGAGTCGCGTTTCGCAAGATAGTCGTTGACCGTGACCACGTGCACGCCTTTGCCGGACAATGCGTTCAGATAGGCGGCCATGAGCGCCACCTGCGTCTTGCCCTCGCCGGTCTTCATCTCCGCGATTTTTCCCTGGTGCAGCGTAATGGCGCCCATGACCTGCACGTCGAAATGGAACATGAACGGGATTTCTTTTTTGTAGACCGGATCGAACACGGTCCTGCCTTCGCCCAGGACCCGGTGCGTGGCTTCACGTACCAGGGCAAACGCCTCGGGAAGGATGTCGTCGAGAGTCGAACCGTTTTTGAGCCGTTCTTTGAATTCGTCGGTCTTGGCCCTGAGCTGGTCGTCGGTCAAAGCGCGCGTGGCGTCCTTATGACTATTGACCTGATCCACGATGGGCCGAAGTCCTTTCACGTCGCGGTCCTGCTTGGAGCCGAACATCGCGCCGAGGATCTTGAGCATCAACATACTTACTCCACCTTGTCTATCCGGAATTCTTTGAATTCGATGTCCGTTATCGCCCCATTTTCGAGGAGCGGGTTCAGTGCGCTCTTGATGTCTTTCTTAAGGGAATCCCTCTTTATTTCGTCAACCGATTTCGACGCGAGCGTCTTTTGCACCATGATCTTGAGGTCGTCCCGTTTCATGAGAATTTCCTGTTCGAGCTCGTGATTCTTCGGGAACACAAGCGACAGCGACAGACGCATCGACGGCCGGGTCTTGTCCATAAGTTTACAGGTGATACCATTGAGCGAAACAGCCCCGGCAGCGTTGGGTGCCGCAGCGACCTGCCGGGATCCGGCCTCGGACTTTTCCGGGGAAGCCTTCGCAGGCGGCCTGGGGGTTTGCGGAACTCTTTCAGGTGCGATTACCGGGATGGCGCTGCGAGGAGCAGGAGTTGGAGCCACCTTCGGCGGCTCGGAAGATACCGGTTCTTTTTTCTGGGCATCCGGCGCAACGAATATCTCACTGTTGTTCCGGATGAAAATGCCTGCCCCGATACCTATCGCGGCAATGATGATAATCAGCCAGAGATAATTCTTTTTTCTTGCGCGGTGATTGAGCCATTGTGAATCAGGCATCCGTACGGCTTTCTGTCACTTGCTGTCCTCGACCCTGCAGGAAAGGGGAACGCCGCGGGAGAATTTGTCCACACAATCACTCAACGACTTCTGCTGGTCTGATGTGACACCTTCAAAATGCATACCGAGCCTGAACCCGGGCGTCCGTTCCTGACAATAAATGACTCTGGCTTTGAGCTTGAGGTCGTTCAGGATGATAGTCATCACCGAGCCCTTGTCTTTCTTGATGGTATGGCCGCAACACACGCCTGTTTTGCTCAGGTCAAAAAGCGTGGGTTCCGTTGCGCCGTTAAGATTAATGAACTCAATCCGCTCACTGGCCCTGTCCTGCATATGCTCTCCTGGTTTGAAAAGGGTTATGCTGCGGGCTTAGACTGTCTGAGTCGATTTCTCGGTCATATAGATTAACTAAAAATAATTACCTTTAAATAGCAACTTGAGTTTTTTTTGAAAAAACGAGCGGATCCCGAAATGAACCGTCATTATCGAAGGACGCAAAATCTTCCGTGCAGTGTCAGATCTTTGCCCGGGCTTGAGACCATGAAGGCGTATGTGTAAATGCCCTGGCTGATTTTCCCGGCATTGCCTGTGGCACGCGAAAAATCCGTCGAATAGCTTCCCTGCTCTTGATTCGGATAATACGACTTGAAAACCCGTCGTCCCTGCTGGTCGTACACAACCAGACTGACCGCGCTTTGAAAGACCAGATCATAGCGCAGCAGGCAGCCCCGTTGCCTGAAGGAAAGTCCCTGGTTCTTCAATTGGCGCAAAGGGACGCCAAGGCTTGTGTCGCTGCAGACCAGGATCTTCGACGTGAAGGGAGAGAGAAGAAGCGGGCCGGAAATCGACGCGCCGTCAAGATCGACCCACGTTCCCGCCCCCAGGGCAAACGATTTCTGCGCAGCGGTTTCATTGATGAAGATTGTTCCCAATCCATAGGGCTTGGCCGAGCTCATTGCCGCCGGTCGCTTCATCGGGTCTGTTCTTGCCGTCAGGTCGGCCCAGGCCGGGAACGCTGCTTTCCATTGGCCAAGCGTGTAATCCAACAGGGTGTAGTATTTGTTTCCGGTCCCGTATCCGGAAACGACAGAGTCGATAAAGGGATTGCAGAAATAATTCCCGCTCAATGCGCCGTACACGTACTCGGGCCTGAACTGGAGCGCCTTTTCCTTCCTGCCGGCGCAGTAGCACACGTTTCCCGCGATAACGTTGTTCTGCACAAGGTTCTGCGTGCGGCCGGTGCTGCTGTTTGTCAATTGACCGTCAAGATCGAGCTGCGCGACGCTGTTGTCGAAGAGGACGTTATTTCGAATCGTATCCGCAAAATTATTCGGAAGAAAGATCCCGTTGCATCCGCTTCTTACCACGGTGTTATTTTCCACGAGACTGCGGTGATAATCGCCGAGAAATTCGAGCCAGATCCCGTGACCGAGCGGATACCACGGGCCCGAAGAAGTCAGGTCGCCTTTGGTGTCGTAGATGATGTTATTGTGAATGAAGCTCCTGTTGCAATCGGTATAAATGGCCCCGCCGTCATTGAGCGTGAACATCGCGTTCTTGATGATGTTGCAGTACACGAAATTGCTGTCGCTGCCCAGTAGTACGGCCGCGTATCCTGTTTTGTCAATGTAGTTGTACCGGACCTGGACACCCGCGCTCAGGTGGACCAGAATTCCCACCGCATGCCACGTGCCTGTGCCGCCGTATCCCGGAAACGATCCGGTGTTGAGCAGCGTGTCGTGTTCAATGACCGACTGTCCCAGGCGACCGGAATTTTCATACCATGAAATACCGATATTCAGGTTGTTCTCGAACACATTGCCGAACACGTGGGAATTTGCAATGTCCCAGGACGCGGCAAGCGCAGCCCCTCCGCTGTCCCCGCCGGTCCCCTCGAACCGGCAATTCGAAACCACGCTCGTGCGCGAAAACACGATGCCGTTTTCGAGCTGGTGGCGCACGCAAATATTGTCAACCGTTCCGCCGCCTAGCCTGATTCCGATTGGAAGACTCGCGCCCTCGACCAGCATGGTTGCGGGGGCAGCACTGGCCGGGGGAAAAAGGTATACTTTGCCGGCCGCTGCGTCGTAGAACCATTCTCCGGGATGATCAAGTTCCTCGAGCTTGTTGTCGATGTAAAAACCCCATCCCCGTGTTCCGTCCGCGGGATCGATGTGAATAACGCTCTTTCCCGAAAGCGAGAGCTTTCCGGATGCGTCGTAGCCGGTCACGCGCCGGGTCTCGAACCACCAGCTCCAGCGCCGCCACCGGACTTGCGCATTTGTCCAGTAGCCCGCGGCATTGCCCGGGTGCTGCGCAAGCGCGGCCAGCGTGATGACGGTTGCGCTGCCGTCCGCATTTTCGATCATCGTGTCCACGCGCAGCCATCCGGTGTCGGGATAACGCGCCAGTGTCATCATCTCGTTATTGACAAATAGTTTCTGTATTTTCTGCGGGCATGAAGCCGCCAGGATCGATCCTTTGTACGGTGTCCAGCCGGTGATCGCGACGCTGCCGCTTATCACGGGCTTGGCAAGACCGGCCGATCCATAGGCGCCGATGACAGGGTTCGAAAGCGCGGTGAGGTTGAGCGAGTCCCTGAAAACATCTCCTCGCTTGAGGAAAAGGGTATCGTTGCTGTGCAATTTCGTCTTTGCAAACGTCAGCGTGGCCAGTGCCGCGGTTTCGCTTGTGCCGGCGTTCTGATCGCTGCCGGAATTGGAGCAGTAATAGGTGGTTGCGGATGCGGTAAGAACGAGGCACAGGCAAAAAACGAAACTTTTTAGCATTATTCCCGGCCTTTGAAAGTCGCTCGTTACGGCAAAAACGTCATTTTTCGTTCGAACACGCCCGCGGGCTTCAGGCTTTCGTTTCGAGCGGTCATGCGCAGCACGTAGATGCCTGCGGCAACGGGACTGCCGTCTTCGGTCCTGGCGTTC